>ULWE01024133.1_pt1 | contig 11353 bp, 10 predicted proteins | sample 1960071 | NCBI WGS metagenome assembly ULWE01 (sample SAMEA4835804, study PRJEB28245) | human gut metagenome | biome: gut microbiome; material: fecal sample | place: Denmark | collected 2008 | reverse complement strand
GGAAAAGAAGGAAGTGAGCTCGACAGCGTGGAGCAGCTTGACAAGGCGTATGCCGCTGTGCCATGGAAGGGAAACTTCTGGAAGAAGACCACGATGTTCTTCTACCGCAACTATACCGCAAACCAGGAGGTGCTCACGCCACGCATGCAGCAACTGCGCCGCGCCTTGCGCAAACGTTTTGGCGAGGGTGAGGTGTCGCAGTCGTTCCGCGACACATTCCGTGCCGGCAGCAAGCCGTTGATGAAATACACCAACTGGCTGTCGTTCAATCTGCGTTCGATAGCGCTTGTATGCTCGCTGCTCGTCAAGATGCCGTGGCTCTATTTCGCTTTCGAGCTGGTCGTGCTCAATCTGATGCTTGTATATATGATTTGGCGGCATGAGCGCATGTGCCGTAAATTTACGGAGGAGGTTGAAAATGGCAAATACTGATATTAAGGGTGTGATTTTCGACTACGGCGGCACAATCGACAGCCGTGGCGACCATTGGAGCGAAGTGATTTGGGACGGATACCGCGAAGCTGGTGTGCAGGTGACGAAGGAGCAGTTCCGCGACTGCTACGTCTATGCGGAGCGTGAGCTGGCGAAGACTCGCCATATACTGCCCGAGCATAATTTCTACGACCTGTTGCTCATCAAGATGCGTATCGAGATAGGCAACCTCGTTGAAAACGCAGTGCTCCCTTCTGATTATCCCGTGGAGGAAAAGGCGCTTGCCGTGGCGCGCTATTGCTATAACCGTGCGAAGGAATCGGTTGAGGAGGCGCGTCAGGTGTTGGAGTTTGTGCATGAGCGGGTGCCGATGGTGCTCGTGAGCAACTTCTACGGCAATGTGGAGACGGTGCTTGCCGATTTCGACTTGGCACGCTATTTCAAAAAGGTTGTTGAAAGCGCTGTGGTTGGCATACGAAAGCCCGATCCGCGCATTTTCGCGCTCGGTGTGGAGGCTCTTGGCGTCCCTGCAGAGAATGTGCTTGTCGTTGGCGACAGCTATAAGAAGGATATCGTGCCGGCTGAGTCTATTGGATGCCAGGTGGCGTGGCTCAAAGGAAAAGGATGGACGGCGGAGGAAGATGCCGTCACGCATCCCGAAATAATCAAAAAACTCGAGGAAATCGAAAAACGCTTCGTTTAGAAATTTTTGCAAAAAAAAGGCGCAATCAGGTAATATTTAACAAATATTATCTGATTGCGCCCTTTTTTACCAAAGTTTAGACCATTTGGACCATTTATTTATTTAAAAATAATTTTGCATTAAGGAAAATAGCAGTACTTTTGACCCGTGGATTTTGGTCCGCAAGACAAATTTGAAAACAACTCAAAAGAAAATATTCTGAAAAATGGAAAATTGCAACGTTAAAAAAGCAGAAGGCAAACTTGGCGTACTTGTAGTAGGTCTTGGTGCCGTTTCAACAACATTTATGACAGGTGTATTGATGGCTCGTAAAGGTTTGGCTAAACCAGTGGGCTCAATGACACAATACGACAAAATCCGCGTTGGCCGCGGTGCTGAAAAGAAATATCTTCACTATAAAGACATCGTGCCTTTGGCAGATTTGAACGACATCGTTTTCGGTTCTTGGGACGTTTATCCTGCAAACGCATACGAGTCGGCTATCAACGCTGAGGTGCTTAAAGAAAAAGACATAGAGCCGGTTAAGGACGAATTGGTTAAAATCGTTCCTATGAAGGCGGCTTTCGACCATAATTATGCAAAACGTCTTGACGGTGACAACGTGAAAACTTGCGCTAACCGTTGGGATATGATGGAGCAGGTTCGCGAAGACATCCGCAACTTCAAGGCAGCAAACAACTGCAGCCGTATCGTTGTGCTTTGGGCTGCTTCTACTGAAATCTACGTTCCGGTAGACGAGAAGATCCACGGCTCTCTCGCTTCTTTGGAAGCAGCTATGAAGGCTGACGACAAAGAGCACGTCGCTCCTTCTATGTGCTACGCTTACGCAGCTCTTTCTGAAGGCGCTCCTTTCATCATGGGTGCTCCTAACACCACTGTCGACATCCCTGCTATGTGGGAGCTCGCTGAAAAAACCAAGATGCCTATCGCCGGTAAGGACTTCAAGACTGGTCAAACTTTGGTTAAGTCTGGTTTCGCTCCTATCATCGGAACCCGTTGCCTCGGCTTGTCAGGATGGTTCTCTACAAACATCCTCGGTAACCGCGACGGTCTTGTGCTCGACGAGCCTGCAAACTTCCACACTAAGGAAGTCAGCAAATTGTCTACTTTGGAGTCAATCCTCGTGCCTGAAAATCAGCCGGATCTCTACAAAGACTACTACCACAAAGTGCGCATCAACTACTATCCACCGCGCAACGACAACAAGGAAGGATGGGACAACATCGACATCTTCGGATGGATGGGCTACCCAATGCAGATCAAAATCAACTTCCTCTGCCGCGACTCTATCCTCGCTGCTCCTCTTTGCCTTGACCTCGTGTTGCTCAGCGACTTGGCTGCACGCGCAGGACGCTACGGCACTCAACGCTTCTTGAGCTTCTTCCTCAAGAGCCCGATGCACGACTACACTCAGGGCGAGGTGCCTGTAAACCACTTGTTCCAGCAGTACGTAATGCTCAAGAACGCTCTCCGCGAAATGGGCGGTTACGAGGCTGATGAGGAAATCGATTAATCTTCCTAAAAAAACATAATAAAAGCGAGGCTGCGTCGAAAGATGCAGCCTCGTTTCATTTAGGGGGGTGATGACCCTTATTTTTTCGAAAAGATGTTATAATGCTTTGTCGAGGTCGTCGATCAGACGGTCTACATTTTCCGACAGCGTGGCCCAGCTGGTGCAGATGCGCACTTCCGTCATGCCGGGAGTGAGGTGCTCCGTTGTGGAGAAGATGTAGCGGTCAGACAAATGCTCGATTACGCTGTCGGGAAGTATGGGGAATTGCTGGTTTGTGGTCGAAGCATAAGCAAGAGCCACACCTTTTGCCTCGAGCGCGCAGCGTATGCGCATCGCCTGTTCGACGGCGTGGCGCGACAGCTGCATGTAAAGGTCGTTTTCAAACAACGTCTCAAACTGGATGCCGAGCAGGCGCCCTTTGGCAAGCAGTCCGCCGTTTTGCTTTATCATGTATCTGAATCCCGGCGTGATTGACGGGTTGGTTATGACAACAGCTTCGCCGAAGAGTGCGCCGATTTTTGTTCCACCGATGTAGAACACGTCGCAGAGGCGAGCGATGTCGGCGAGCGACGTGTCGTTGTCGCTGGCGGCAAGTCCGTAGCCCAGACGTGCTCCGTCGAGAAACAGCGGCAATTCAAGCTTGCGGCACATCGCGCTGATGGCTTCAAGTTCGTTGAGATGGTAGACCGTACCCACTTCGGTCGACTGCGAGATGTAGACCATTCCTGGCTGCACGCAGTGCTCCAACCCTTTGTCGTCGAAATGGCGGCGATACACCTGCTCAATCAGTTGTGGCGTGATTTTTCCATTGATGCCTGGCACGGTGATTACTTTGTGTCCTGTCGACTCGATGGCACCGGTCTCATGCACGGCGATGTGCCCGGTTTCCACACATATCACTCCCTGGTATGGACGCAGAATGGAGGCTATGACGGTTTTGTTTGTCTGTGTGCCGCCGACGAGAAAATGCACATCGGCATCGGGGGCATTGCAGACGCGTCGGATAATCTGGCGTGCATTCTCGCAGTGGCGGTCTTTGCCGTATCCGGGGGTCTGCTCCATGTTGGTCTCTGCAAGTCGTTGAAGGATGCTTGCATGCGCTCCTTCGGTGTAGTCGCATTCGAAGTTGATCATAAAAGCCAAATTAGATGTTTCCGCAAATTTAGTCAGAATTTGCGGAATATTTGAGTCCTTTGATGAAAAATTACCGGGTGTAGTGACCGGTAATAAAAAAACGGGACTCAACCAAAAGGATGAATCCCGCCCCAAACCAAATTTTATGCTTCTATTTTCTCATGCGTTTATTTGCGTTGTGCAAGCTGAGAGTCGAGGAAGAGGATGCCAGCTTCGCCGGCTTTTGCGAATTTCTCTGCCAAGTCTCTTGCAGTGGCTTCTTCCTCCACTTGCTCGCGGACAAATCCCCAAAGGAAATCCTGGGTGGCTTTGTCTTTTTCTGCCGATGCCACATCTACGAGCTCGTCGATGAGTTTCGACACGTGGCACTCGTGGTCATAGACGTTTTTAAACACTTCTGCCACATCGCCCCAGCCTGTAGGAACGACATCGACCATACCTACTTCTGCTTTCTCTCCGCGTTTGCTCAGGTAGTCGGCAATTTCGTAAGCGTGGTTAAGTTCTTCCTGCGACTGTTTCATCAGCCAGTTGGCGCATCCGTCAAGACCTTTGTTTTTCAGATAAAATGCCATTGAAAGATAAAGGTTTGAAGACCACATCTCAGCATTGATCTGCACGTTAAGCTCTTTTTGTAATTTTTCGGTCATCATAGTTGTATGTTTTTTATATATATATTTATTTATCAGTTGTTTACTTGCCGCTCCTTCAAGCGGTCACTATTGGTTTCTGCCAAAAATGTGCCAGCGTGCGGATGGTGTCAATATGGCGGTTGTGGCGGTCGTTGTGTCACGAGGTGACTGCCATTTTGCAGGTTCGTGGAAAAACACTACATTTGCATTACAATGGAAAAAAAAGAAATGCAACATAAGGATATTGTCGCTGAACTGGCACGACGCTTGGAGCGGGGAGAGGCTGATGTGGAGGCTCTTGCCGACGGTTTTGCCTCTTTGCTGAAGGAGCATTGCGGCGCTCTCGAGACGGTCGCTGTGCCGGGTTTCGGCAAGTTTGAGGGGGAGAAGCTGATGGAGCGTGTGGAGGTGGATTCCGCCTCTGGACGCAGGATGCTTTATCCGCCCGAAATAAGAATGACGTTTGTGCCGGGCACTCGGCTTAAAACCCGCATTGCGGAGAAAGGAGAAGCCGGCGATGAGTAACCGAGTACTTGTGTTGCAGGACATTGTCAAGGCGTTGTCGCATGAGACCGACACGTCGGAGGCTTTGTGCCAATCTTTTGTCAAAGAATTGTTTGCCATTGTTGCCGAACGGCTGATGGATGGTGAGTCGGTGACGCTTAAAGGTGTGGGCCGCTTCGATGTGGATGGCGGCGAGGTGCGTTTTGTCGCCGACCCGGATACGGCCGCTGCAATCAACAGTGCGTTTGATTGTTTTGAGGCGATAGAGCTTGCCGATGATTTCGACGGCGATGAGCCAGTGGCGGAGGATGAGACTCCTGACGCTGCCGAAGAGGAGACGGCAACAACTGTTGTCGATGAGACAGCCGGAACAGAGGACGTGGCGGATGAGAGTCCTGCCGACGGAGCGGAGCCGGAGGAAAAGGAAAGTCAGACTGACGGGCTTGAAGAGAGTGAGGCTGACAGCGAAGAGAACAAAGAAGAATGCACTGCAGAGACTGACGCCGATAATGAGACTGTGGCGGAGGAAACTGCCGAAGAAGAGACGGAGGAAACTGCCGAAGAAGCGGAGGAAACAGTGGAGGAAGAATATGATGATGAGCCACAGCCGAAACGTGGCGGATGCCGTTTCGCTTGGGGATTCCTTGCCGGATTCGTGACGGCTGCGGTTGTAGCCGCCGTTGCGTGGTTCTGTCTGTTCGGAGTTGTCAAAAAACCGTCGTCTCAGCCGGCTGTAATTGCCGATGACACTGCCAAGGTGGCTGCGGCGGATTCCGACTCGACGGCTGCCGTGGAGAAGCCGCAGGAACAGTCTGAGGAAAAAACGGCTGAGCCGGAGAAGGAGAGCAAGAAGGCTGAACAGACGTTCAAGGTTACCAATACGGCATATCTGAGCAACATTTCCCGCAAATTCTACGGACATTACGCTTTCTGGGTATACATTTACTTGGACAACAAAGATATAATCACCGATCCCGACAATTTGCCTGTCGGAGCCGAGCTGCGCATTCCTGCGCCGGAGAAATACGGCATCGACAAGAATAATCCCGAGAGCATCAGACGTGCTGAAATAAAAGCGCTTGAGATTAAAAACGGCAAATAGGGTGACGACCGTGGATTGACAAGGAAACGAGGGGCTGTGTCCCCATAATATATAGAAGACCATGAAATGGCCATACGCGCGATTATGGGCATTGTTGGCAACGGCATTTGCCGTGATTATGCTGTTGTCAACGTTTGACGACTTGCGGATTTTCGGGCATCAGATGGCTAAGGTAAAGACATCTCCCGAAGTCGGCGGTCAAGCCGTCAGAAGTGTTGCCGTGTCTGAAAAGAACGTTGCCGCAACCGATACGTGCAAGTATACGCTGCTCTTTGTAGGCGATTCTATGTTGGAGGGATTGTCGCCGCGTCTGGCTGCCTATGCCGAAGAAAACGGGCATTCGCTTTACACGGTGATTTGGTATGGGTCGACAACCGAAAAATGGGGCGCGACACATAAGCTGAGGGCATATATTGAAAAATTCAAACCTGGTTACATTGTGGTGTGCCTTGGAGGCAACGAGCTGTTTTTGCGCAATGTGGAACGCAGCCGTGCGGCGATGGTCGACTCCATCATTGCCGATATCGGTGGATTGCCATTTGTTTGGATTGGTCCTCCAAACTGGAAGCCAGACACGGGCATCAACCGCTTGATTGCCGGAAAGGTGGGCAACGGGCATTTCTTCCTTTCTTCAAATCTTAGCCTTGACCGCGCTTCCGACGGTGCTCATCCGACGCGCGAAGCCGCAGCGGTGTGGATGGACAGTGTGGCGGTGTGGATTTCCACAAAATCGGTATGCCCGATGCGCCTTGAAGTTCCGCACAAACGCAGTGCCAAACCAGTGAAAACCATAGTTCTTACACCAGATGATTGACAGGCTCACCGACATATCCAGCACCTTTGGCGCATTTCTTGACAGCGAGGCTTTCTGGCTGGTGCTTCTTGTGTTTTATCCAATCTATGGGTTGCTTTATCGCCGGCGGTCGGCAATGATGGCGTTTGTTGTGGCATTCAGTCTGCTGTTTGCCTATAAGGTGGGCGGATTGATTGCATTGTCGGTGCTTGTCAAAGCCGTGGTCGACTATTGGTTGTCGGTATGGTTGTCGCATATCCGCAGTCGCAGCCGCCGTCGGGCATTGCTCGTTTGCAGTGTCCTGTTGTCGGTAGGAGTGCTTGTGTGGTTTAAGTGCGACGGGGGAATGATGCAGTCGGTGGCATCGATTGTCGGTGCAAACTTCCGGCTGACAGACATCGTTGTCCCTGTGGGCATCTCGTTCTACACGTTCCGCTCGGTCAGTTATATGGTCGATGTCTACCGTGGTGTGATAATCGCTCCGCGGCGTATGCTCGACTATGTGTTTTATCTCACATATTTCCCGGTGCTTGTGGCTGGACCGATTGTGCGCGCGGCGAAGTTTTTTCCGCAGTTGGAGGGCAACCGCCGCATCACGCCCCCTATGCTGTATGCCGGACTGTTTCTGATGATGAAAGGACTGCTGAAGAAGGCGGTGGTGGCCGACTATCTGGCGCAGTTCAACAACCTTGTTTTCGACAATCCTGACGGCTATAGCGGCACGGAGGCTTTGCTCGCACTGCTGGGCTACAGCGCGCAGATATATCTTGATTTCTCGGGCTATTCCGACATCGCCATCGGAATGAGCCGCACGCTCGGCATCGAATTGCCGCTTAATTTCCGCTCGCCGTATAAGTCGGTGAGCATCACGGAGTTTTGGCGCAGATGGCACATTTCGTTGTCATCGTGGCTGCGCGACTATATCTATATCCCGCTTGGAGGTAGCCGCTGCGGACGGTGGCGCACGAGATTCAACCTGCTGCTGACAATGGCTGTGGGCGGGGCATGGCATGGCGCTGGCTTTACGTTTGTGGTCTGGGGGGTGGCACACGGCATGGCATTGGTTGTGCAGAAGGCATTCTCACCGCTGGTGTCGCGGTTGCGTGCGCCGCGGCAGGTGTGGATAGCCGCTACGTTTGTCTTTGTCACGGTTATGTGGCTTCCGTTCCGTTGCGTCTCGCTTGCCGACACGGCGGTGATGTTCTGTCGCATTTTTACGGATTTCAGACCGGAAGTAATCGAGGCATTCGTGCGGGAACGTGCCGTATGGACGCTGATGCTGATTGCTGCCTATGTGCTTATGTTCCTGCCCGACCGGATGTCGGAGTGGGCGGAGCGACGCTTTGTCGGGATGCGTTGGTTTGGCAAATTATTGCTGCTTTGCCTGTTGTTGCAGCTCATCATTGAGTTCAGTGCCGCCTATGTAGCCCCGTTTATCTATGCCGGGTTCTAAAAAAGTGGACGTGCAATCCTAAAACTATGAGATTTTTGGAAGTTCAAGGAGTGTCACGCCTAAAACTTTCGGTTCTTCTCGACAAAACGTATCGCTGATATAATGACTGCTGATGGGAGGAAGATTGACCAGAAAACAGTGGAACGCTACTCGTCTGCCTTGTGTGAAACATTTTTTTTCTATGAGGTCAAGAGATTCAATATTAAAGGTCGGCAATTGCTTAACATAAGTTTGAATGGATTGAAATGGATATAGCAAAGAATAGAGAAGAATATGGTTTATAAAAACAGATTTATCCAAGCAAAAAATCGGGGATAAAAAATCTTAAAACATTCTTTATCCCCGATTTAATATCGTACCTTTGCAAACGAAAGAGTTCTTTGGATGGTTATGCAAATCACAGCAGGATGCTACATTCTGTTTATTTCTAATTCGTAACCTCTTCTTTTTATGAGATAAAAACTTATCTCATTCTCAATCACTTATAAAAAATACGTACTTTCTGTATCAGAAAATCCTATTTTTTGTGTTGCCTTTTTTGCAATAATTTCAACAGCTTTATCATCATACTCTTTCAACAAATCTACAACATTTAAGATATAATACTTTTGATTTGCTGAATGAACCTTGTGTATTTCAACAAAAGAAAGGATATTATCCTGTGACAGGACTTACTTTTCTTCCGCAATTTGTATGATGCGCCTGACGCTTCTATTGCTTTGGTCGATTATGAGCGGCACACGTTCTACCACCACCATAGAAGTGTCGAGACCCAATGCCTTTGAATCGTCGATACCTATCTTACTGATAAGAGCGTATAAAGTCATCAACAAGTTCTGCTGGCGGTTGCCGGAACTCTCCGGATAATATATGCGATGAATGATGATGAATCGGAAATCGCCAGGGATTCTGTTTTTGCGAAGCGAAGGATAGGTGCTTCTTAAATCCACCTTCTTGCTTGCCACAAGATCTTCCACCACTTGTCGCAGATATAGACTCACACGTGGTTCTATGCGGAAACCTATGTGCATCGTTATGCTGTAAAGCGTGTCGGGCACAAGGGTTTCGCAGCTGTATTCCAATGTGTCTGGTGTATCGGCAAACTCCATGTTGATAAGCCAGTAATGGTCTGCACGTTTAGGCTGCTTGTTGATGATTGAGTAGAGCAGTTTGTCGTCTACGGTACCTTCCTGGTTGGCATGGTTTATATAGACAAGGTTGGAGGCGTACTTGGGAATGCTCTCGTCGGTCTTGATGTCGGAGATAATCTGATAATAGTCGTCCAGAGGTTTGGCGCTGATATAATGGCGGCGTATCTTCATGGCTCTCACCCATACATACATCATCAGGAACAGGATGCCGCCTATGAGCACCGTACACCATCCTCCTGCGAGAAACTTCGACAGGTTGGCTGTCAGAAAGATGACCTCGATGGTGCAGTATGCGCCCATAAACAATATCGTGAGGATTCGCGACACGCCTTTGCTGTGCAGATAGAAACCGAGCAGCAGGGTGGTCATCAGCATGGTGATGGTGATGGCGAGTCCGTAGGCTGCCTCCATGTGCGAGGAGTCGCGAAAGAGCAGGATGATGATAACCACGCCGATGTACATGGCAAGGTTGATCATCGGGATATAGAGCTGCCCCTTTACATGGGTAGGATGCTTGATTCGCATGCGGGGCCAGAAGTGCAGGTTCATGGCTTCGCTCAATATGGAGAAGGTTCCGCTGATAAGTGCCTGACTCGCAACGATTGCCGCACCCGTGGCCATGATGATGGAGAAGAACAGTAGGCTCTGCGGCATGATGGAAAAGAATGGATTCACGGACAATGCTGTCGGCACATGGTTCAGCACCCATGCTCCCTGTCCTAGATAGTTGAGAATGAGCATGGTCTTAACAAAACCCCAGCTGATGGCGATGTTCTTCCTGCCGCAATGTCCCAGGTCGGAGTAAAGTGCCTCAGCACCCGTGGTACAGAGAAATACGGCACCCAGAATCAAGAACCATTCTGGTGATTTGGCCAGCAGTATGGCTGCATAATAGGGATTGAAAGCCTTCAGTATCAATGGATAAGACGCGATGCTGAAAGCTCCCGTCACGCCCAGCAGCAGGAACCATAGCAGCATGAAGACTCCGAACGACTTGCCTATGCTTTCGGTGCCAAAGCGCTGCACGAAGAAGATGATCGTGATAATGGCAAGGGTGATAGGGACGACCGGCAGGTTGGGACTGATGCTTTCGAGTCCTTCGATGGCTGTGGTAACCGTGATGGCTGGGGTAATGATTCCATCTGCCAGCAAGGTGCTTGCGCCAATGATAGCCAATAAATAAATCCACTTGTTCTTGAGTCGGCGCAGCAGGGCATAGAGGGCAAGAATGCCACCTTCGCCATTGTTGTCGGCTCTCAGTGCCACGCATACGTATTTGATGGTGGTCTGAAGGGTGAGTGTCCAGATGATGCAGGACAATGCACCCAGGATAGTGCTCTCGTTGATGGTTTCGCCTGTATGGAGGATGGCCTTCATCACATAAAGGGGTGATGTTCCGATATCTCCAAACACGATGCCTAATGTTATGAGCAATCCCAGGAAGCCTACTCGATGATGATGGCAGACTACTGAACTTTCTGTTTCTTCTTTCATATTTATTCTCTTAAATAATAAGTTATCCTTTTGGATAAGAATAATCTTAGCAGGTAAAAATGACTCCTTAGCTGGAGACTTTTACAATACTATATTGATTATAAATTGCGTGCAAAGGTATTAATAGTTGGTAAGATATAAGATTTGCTTGAGTTTTTTTAATAGATTTAACCTAAGTTTGACACTTTAGGTGGATTTTGTTGCCATTGATGAAAGCAATATTGTTTATTATCAAGTGGCGGCAACGGTAGGGGATGAAATGACATTGAAACGGGAACTGGCATCGCTGCAGCGTATAAGCGACCAATTATATACTTACTCTTGACGACGATCCTTCTGCCGACTATGACGGAATTAAGAGGATAAATGCTCTTAAATGGTTGATGGGGAAGTTGATAAAGCAAATAAGACACGTCACTTTTGCAGTGGCGTGTCTTATTCGTTA
>ULWE01004407.1_pt1 | contig 11439 bp, 10 predicted proteins | sample 1960071 | NCBI WGS metagenome assembly ULWE01 (sample SAMEA4835804, study PRJEB28245) | human gut metagenome | biome: gut microbiome; material: fecal sample | place: Denmark | collected 2008 | reverse complement strand
CGTGAGCATCTGGGCTTCGTATTTCAGGATTTTAATCTGCTTGACAATTTTTCACTGAAGGACAATATCTTTTTACCGCTTGTGCTGTCAGGTGTGGATTATAGGGATATGGAAAAAAGGCTTGCACCTATAGCTTCGCTGCTTGGAATTGAAAAGCTGCTTAATAAATATCCATATGAGGTGTCAGGAGGACAGAAGCAAAGGGCAGCAGTGGCACGTGCGATAATAACAAATCCCGAATTAATTTTGGCAGATGAGCCAACAGGAGCACTGGATTCAAAGGCAACAGACAGTCTGCTTAGGCTGTTCAACAGGATAAACGAGGACGGACAGACCATTCTCATGGTGACACACAGCACAAAGGCTGCAAGTCATGCCAACAGGGTGCTTTTCATAAAGGACGGTCAGGTGTTTCATCAGATTTACCGTGGCAATCTTACAAATGACGAGCTCTATGTGAAGATTCAGGATGCACTTATGCTGATTACGACAGGTGGTGAGAAGCATGAATAAAATATATAGCAGGCTGGCATTTACAAATATAAAAAATAATAAGACTCTCTATATGCCTTACATTATATCGGGAATGGTCATGATAGCCATGTTTTATGTGATGATGTTTTTAAACAACTCAAAGGGAATTGGCAAGGTGCCGGGTGCGGAGATATTGGTGGATATAATGGGGCTTGGATGCGGAATAATAGCGATTTTTTCATATATATTTCTGTTTTATACAAACAGCTTTATCATCAAAAGGCGCAAGAAAGAGGTAGGAATATACAATATTCTTGGCATGGAAAAGCGTCATATCGCGAGAGTTTTGATAATTGAGACACTTACCGTAGCACTCGCAGCAATAGTATCTGGAATCATAGCCGGTATTTTATTTTCCAAGCTGATGATTATGTTTCTTTATAGGATTATAAATATTAAAGCACAAATTGATTTCGCTGTATCTACTGGCGCTGTCGTAAATACAATACTTATTTTTGGAGTGCTGTATTTTCTTACTCTCATCTATAACCTGATGCAGGTGAAGCTTGCTAATCCGATAGAGCTGCTTCGCGGTGGCAATGTCGGTGAGAAAGAGCCAAAGAGCAAATGGCTTATCGCTATAATCGGACTAGGCTGTCTTGCCGGGGGATATTATATTGCGATTACCACAAAGAGCCCTCTTCAGGTGCTTTCACTGTTCTTTGTCGCAGTGCTTCTTGTCATCGTCGGAACGTATCTTTTATTTATTTCAGGAAGCATTGTGATACTTAAGGCACTCAGGAAAAACAAGAAGTTTTACTATAATAAAAAGCATTTTGCGGCGGGTTCAGGAATGATTTACAGAATGAAGCAGAATGCTGGCGGACTAGCGAGTATATGCGTGCTTTCCACAATGGTGCTGGTTGTTGTTTCCACAACCGTGAGCATGTATGCGGGCATGGAGGGAGAACTTAAGCAGAGATATCCTTCGGATATCAGTGTATATAGCTGGTATAAGGAAGTGCCGGCTGATGTGAATCTGGATGATGCACTTAAAGAAGCTGCTGCAGATTCGGATAAAATAATAGCTGACTCTGCTTGTAATGTTAAAGACAGCAAAAGCTACACTTATTTTAGCTGGACAGTGTTTAGAGAGGGGACAGAGTTTAAGCCGGTGTTAAGTTACGATAACGATATTTCCCTGTTGTATTTTGTCACAGGAGATGAAATTGATGAGATGGAGACCGGCTTTAAAGAGAGGCTGAATAAAAAAATCCCACAGCTTGATACCGGTTCGGTGGCTGTTTATGGAACGGAAAAGTTTAATGGCGATATAATTAATCTGTTGGGCAAAGAATTTAAAGTAGCTGCGGCAGAAAAAACTGCTGTAAGTAAAGACAGCTATATGTCCTCTATGTATAGTGGTGTGTACTATGTAGTGGTAGACAGCAAGGCAACACTTGCAGAGATATTTAACCTGAACAGCTCGCTGGGAGAGGATAGTGTGCCGACTATGCTCAACAATGAAATTGATTATAATCTGTATGGCAGCAGTGAGGATAAGCTTGCTGTGGCAAAGGCTCTGGATAAGCATTTTGAGGAAAATAGTGTAAAATCAGATGTGTCAGGCTTCTATGAGGAAAGCCGTGATGCAAACAGAGAACAGATTTATGTATTGTATGGTGGCCTGTTCTTTATCGGAATATTCCTTGGAACGATGTTTCTTATGGTTACTGTGATGATTATTTTCTATAAGCAGATTTCAGAGGGCTATGATGACAAAGCACGCTATGAGATTATGGAGAAGGTGGGCATGAGCAATGACGAGGTGAAGAAATCCATTACTTCACAGGTGCGTATGGTATTTTTCCTGCCTATTATACTTGCCGCGTGTCATCTTGCAGCAGCATTTCCTCTGCTTCGCAGACTGCTTGTCATGTTCAATCTTACGGATGTTAAGCTTATTGTGGTCTGTATGGTTGCTACGCTTTTGGTGTTTATGGTCATATACTATATTGTTTTCAAGATTACTTCGAGAGCATACTACAGGATTGTGGGAAACCAGATTTAGGGGTTTCATATGAATTATGAATGCGCTATAATAGGACATAGCAATGATGCGTAAGAATATAGAGCGAGAGGAACAAGCAGTATGAGTATGACAGAAACAATTAAACTATACGACAGGGATGCATATGCCACGGAGTTTGAGGCAGATATTATATCCTGCGAGCCGAACAAGGCAGATGATAAGCAGTTTGATATAATATTAAATCAGACTTTATTTTTCCCGGAGGAGGGCGGACAGAGCCCGGACATGGGAATACTTGGAGGCTACAGTGTCGTTGATGTGCAGATTAAGAATGGAGTCATTACTCATACGGTGGATATTTCCGCAGGTGATTGCTGCATAATGGGCAAAGAAGAGGCTCAGACAGAAAAGAAGACTGATGGACAGATTATAGGTATGGAGTGCGCTTCTGAGAAAGCGGAGCTTGCAGCAGGCGTCCACGTACATGGCAAAATAGACTGGCAGCATCGTTTTTACAATATGCAGCAGCACAGTGGAGAGCACATTTTTTCGGGAATTGTCCACCGCAGGTTTGGTTTTGAGAATGTGGGCTTTCATCTGAGTGATTCTGTAGTGACAATGGATTTCAGTGGAGTGATTTCACCGGAGGATATAGCAGAGGTGGAGCATGAGGTAAATGTAGCCATTTCAAAAAATATTCCGATAGAGGTGACATATCCGTCAAGGGATGAGCTTGCGCAGCTGGAGTACAGAAGCAAAATCGAGATTGAAGGACAGGTCAGAATAGTGACAGTGCCGGGGTATGACGTGTGTGCATGCTGTGCGCCGCATGTGAAGCGCACCGGCGAGATTGGCATGCTTAAGGTTATGAATTATCAGAATTATAAAGGAGGCGTCAGAATCAGCATCCTTTGTGGTTTCAGGGCACTGGAGGCTTTCAGACAAAAGTGCGACATTATCTCAGAGCTAATGGGGATATTTACCACAAATCAGGAGGCTATTGTGGATAACGTCACAAAGCTTAAGGCAGTAAACCAGTCACTTAAGTCAGAGCTTGGCACTGCAAAGTCAGCGCTTTTGGATTATAAGGTTGCAGAGCTTCCTGCTGATACGGACAATGCAGTATTGTTTGAGGACGGCATTGATACGAATACAGCAAGAAATTGCGTCAATGGCCTTGTGGAGAAATATAGTGGCTTTAGTGCATTTTTTACAGGAAATGATGAGGCGGGCTATAGCTTTATTATCGGAAGCAAGAATGCAGACTGCAATACAGTTGCCGCAGCACTGAGAAATAAGCTGGGTGCCAGAGGCGGCGGTAAGCCGGTTATGGTGCAGGGCTCTGTCAAGGCAGCAAAGAGCGAGATTGAGGAAGTGTTAAAAGAGGTGCTTTGACTTTTTGAAAATATAGTTTGTGGGACGGATTAAGAACACAAAAGCGGTTTCAAGACATTTCGTCTTGAAACCGCTTTTATTGTAAAAATTATATCCAAAGATAATTATTTGTTAGATCTTCTCCAAATGTGCATCTTCTCGGCCTCTTTGATGAGCTCATCACGGAAATCAGGATGAGCAACTGAGATGATTGCCTCTGCCTTCTGCCATGTAGAAAGACCCTTTACATTTACCATACCATACTCTGTAACGATATAGTGAGTGTTGGCTCTTGTGTCAGTAACGACAGAACCCTCTACAAGAGTAGGACGGATACGTGAGTGAACTACGCCCTGCTTGTCGGTGAAAGTTGAAGAGCAGCAGATAAAGCTCTTTCCACCGTTTGACATATATGCACCGAGAACGAAATCAAGCTGTCCGCCGGCACCACTGATGTGCTTTGTGCCTGAGCTCTCTGAGCTGATCTGTCCGAAGAGGTCAAGGTCTACACAGTTATTGATTGAGATGAAATTGTCAAGTGCGGCAATATTCTTGATATCATTTGTGTAGCTTACCGGGGCACTCATGAGCTCAGGATTCTCATCGAGGTAATCGTACATCTTCTTGGTTCCGGCACCGAAGCCGTAAGCCTGACGATAACGGTCGATGTTTTTCTTTGCTCCTGTGATTTTTCCGGCTTTTGCGATGTCAACGAATGCGTCAACATACATCTCTGTGTGGACACCGAGATCCTTGAGGTCTGACTCAGCGATGAGTGAGCCTACTGCGTTTGGCATTCCGCCGATACCGAGCTGGAGACAGGCACCGTTTGGAATCTGGTCAACGATAAGCTCTGCAACCTTCTTGTCTACATCTGTTGCAGGACCACCGGCACCAAGCTCTCCGATTGCAGGGTTGTCACCCTCAACAATGTAAGAAACCTGTGAAATATGTACATTGGCTTCTGAACCGCCGTGACAGCGAGGCATGTTTTCATTGACCTCAACGATGATTTTCTTTGAAGTCTCGCATACAGCACCGAGGTGAGATGCGTTAGGACCAAAGTTGAAGTATCCGTGTGAATCCATCGGTGCAACCTGGAACATAGCGACATCGTCAGGTGTTGTTGAATCTCTATAATAACGAGGAAGCTCTGAGTAACGGATTGGTGAGTAGAAAGAACAGCCTCTCTTGATAAGCTTTCTCTCATAACCGCCCATATGCCATGAGTTCCATGTGAAATGCTCGCCGGCATCCTCACGCTCGAAAATGGCAAGTGGCTTAAGCAAAATACCACCACGTACATTGACATCCTTAAGTTCATCTGTTCTTCTGGCAAGTGCCTTGTCGAGGGCATCAGGTGTGCCTGTGCACCAGCCGTAGTCAACCCAGTCGCCTGATTTGACAATCTTTACTGCCTCATCTGCTGAGACAAGTTTCTGCTTGTACTCTTCTAAAAAGCTCATAAAATCCTCCTTAGATACCTAAAATGATAGTAGCAAAAAGCTACGTTAAAAAAATAACAAACCCTATACTCTCTATATTATCACTTTAGAGAGGATTTTACAAGTTGGTAAATGCTGGTAGAGACTTTTATATGACAGCCTTTGCTAGTCACCCTCCGGAAGCATCCATTCCTCAGCCTGCTTCTGGTAATCGGCCGCCTGGCTGCGCAGTGAATCAATCAGCTCCTTATCGCCTTTAAATACATTCCTTGATTTAGGAGGAAGCGAATCAAGCTTTTTCTGCTTCTCATCAGCCCATCTTGAGTAGCACTCAGACAGGGCATGAAGCGCCTTGCCACCGCCGCACTCCACATCGAGTACCGGCTTTGTCTCGAAGGCAGCGTTGTAATACCACAGGCTTGCCTCCTCATAGTCTGCCTTGTCGAAATAGTATGCACCGAGCTCACAGCACACCTCACTGCAGCCATCAACTGCTACATTTTTTAGGGCAACAGAAAAAAATTTGTCGTAGTCGCCATTCATGCGATAGTAGCGTGATAGCACGCAGGTGGATTCGATGTCGGGGCTGTTGCGGTATTCACCCTGAAAATATGGCAGGGCATTGGAAAAATCCTCGGGGCTTCCGCATTTTAAAAGCTCCTTGGCATACATAGTCGCTATACTTTTTGGCAGGGTGCCGTTTTTTTCAAAGGAGCGCTTGAATATGGTAAAATCACGTTTGCCGTGAGTGCCCTGCGGCAGATGTTGTATACAGATATCGCTGTCATAGACTACAGGCTCTAAGCGCACAGTCTCGTGCACCGGATTAATCCATGTAAACGTGCGAAGCCTCTTGAACAGCTTCGGGCGATACTCTGAGGATGAATTTTGCACTGTGTTGAATTTGCTTGGAGTAATGTATTTCATCTGGACAATCTCAATTTCCGGCAGCAGCGCAGCCTTAAGCATCATGAAACGCCTGCGGTTGGTATCGTCGAGCACCTCGTCGGCATCAGGTGCATATATGTATTCCTGCGTAGCCTTGGAAAACGAAAAATTTCTGGCCGCAGCAAAATCATCGCACCATGAGAAATCATAGATTTTGTCCGTATACCGTGCAGCTATCTCCTTTGTGCTGTCAGTCGAGCCGGTGTCCACTATGATGATTTCATCCATCAGCCCTTTGAGACTGTTCAGGCATCGTTCGAGCACCTCTTCTTCATTTTTTACTATCATGCATAAGCTAATTGTAATCATATTTATCTCCATTTACCGGTCGGATGTTATAATTGTTTTTGTAACGATTCAGAACCACCCCACACACATTCGCAAAAACGCACGATACTCGTGCTTTCTCGTTGCTACGCAACTAATTTTGCTCATATGTGTGGGGGTGGCTCTATTCGAGCCACTTTGAGAACAAGAAAATCTGCTGCTTACATGCAAGCATGACACATCAGCTTTTTTGTTCTCAGTGGTTCTGAATAGTTACGATTATATTATAATATATATCGGCATGTTTTGCAGAAATATTTGTGTATTGTAAATATTGCCGGGATTTCATATAATTGAAATGGAATGTCGACAGATAAACTTATTTCTAAAGGCTATAGAATTTCAGATAAACTATATAATCAGATTTTAGCAAGGAATAATGAAGTAATTTAGAAGAGGAACAAATATGGAAAATCATACAATTGTAACACTGAAAAAAGGCGAAGGACGCACTATAAAAGCAGGCGGCGCATGGATTTTTGACAATGAAATAGACACAATCACAGGCACATTTACGAACGGAGATATTGTTGTGGTACACGATTTTGACGGATATCCGATGGGGCGCGGCTTCATAAACCAGAATTCAAAAATCCGTATCAGAATGATGACAAGAAAAGCAGACCAGCTGATTGATGATAATTTCCTCAGGATGAGAGTGCAAAATGCCTGGGATTATCGCAAGCAGGTGATGGCAGGAGGCAATGATAATGTGCCTGATTTAAACTGCTGTCGTGTGATATTTGGCGAGGCTGATTTCCTGCCGGGTATCACAGTGGACAAATACGCAGATGTGCTTGTGGTGGAGTGTCTGGCACTTGGAATGGAGCAGTTTAAGGTGAAAATCGTTGAACTGTTAAAGGAAGTGCTGGCGGCGGACGGAATAAATATTCGTGGAGTATACGAGCGCAGTGATGCAAATGAGCGCAAAAAAGAAGGTCTTCCTAAGGTAAAAGGCTTTATAGGAGCCGAGTTTGACACAAATGTGGAGATAGTAGAAAACGCAGTTCACTATATGGTCGATGTGGAAAATGGACAGAAAACAGGCTTCTTCTTAGACCAGAAGTATAACAGGCTTGCTATGCAGCGTATCTGCAAGGGGAAAAGAGTGCTCGACTGTTTCACGCACATGGGCACATTTGCCCTCAATGCAGGAATTGCAGGGGCAAGCGAAGTCACAGGACTTGATATATCAGAGTATGCGGTTAAGCAGGCTACAGAAAATGCGAAGAGAAATAATCTCTCAGACACAGTGAAGTTTCGCGTGGCAAATGTGCTGGATGAGCTGCCACGGCTCGCTGCAGATGGTGAAAAATATGATGTAGTCATTCTGGATCCTCCGGCATTTACAAAGTCGCGTGAGGCTACCAAAAATGCGATAAAGGGCTACCGCGAGATTAACATGAAGGGACTTAAGCTTGTTAAGGATGGTGGATTTCTGGCTACCTGCTCATGCTCTCATTTCATGACGCAGGAGCTGCTTGCAAAAACGGTCAAGGAAGCGGCAAAGGCAACTCACAAGAGGCTGCGCCAGGTGGAGTTCCGCACACAGGGACCGGATCATCCGATACTGTGGGCCAACTCAGCTAATGTACCGGAGTCGTATTATCTTAAGTTTTTCATTTTCCAGGTCGTTGATGAGAAGTAGATGACAGAAAGTGGCGGAAATGCTTGATTTACAAGGGCTGGAAGGTATTTAGTTGTATGTTGGAGTTATTCCACTTTTATGCTGTGGTCTATACCTCTGCCTCAGCCATGATAATCTCAGCAGCATCAAGTATGAGCTGTGAAGCTTTCATGTGAAGCATATCAGGCTTTCCCTGATAGGATTGCCTGATAAAATGTCCATGTTTGTCCTCATTTCTTCTGTTTTAGTGTAATGAAACAGTAGTATAACTCATAATGGGGATTTATGCCACAGTAAACAACCGAACTTTAGCAGTTATTTGTGATTCAGAGAGTTCATATTTAAGTGAACCATTGTAATAATGAACCGTTTCTTTAACAATTGCTAATCCAAATCCGTGATTTATATTATCAGCTTTTGTGGTTGAAGAGAATTTACTGATATCTATAGGTGCGGATATATTATTAACAACGTCTATAAGCAAAACAGAAGCTTCCAGATATATGTTTAACCAGACGGTACTAAAATTATTCTTGGCACTGTATTCAAGAGCATTATCCAGAAGATTGTTCAATATACTGCATAAATCATAGTCGTTAATGGTGAGATTGTTTCTTATAGCCCCCTTAAATATGATTTTTATGTCAGGATATTCTGCCTGCTTTTGCATAATAATAGCATTTACAAGAACATTTCCAGTATCAATTATGGAAGGCGTTTTATTTAGAGTGTGCTTTTTAAGAGAATCGATATAGTTTAATGCTTCTTTATAGTTTTCGGATTCAAGTAACTGGGATAAAACATTAACTTGATTTTTGATATCGTGTTTTAGTTTGCGAATTTCTAAGTTTTTCTCTTTGGTTTCGTTATAATAATGCTTTAAAATATTTACATACTGAGTTTGTTTCTGTAGATTTTCATAATTTATATTTCTTTCGGATAAAGAGATAATGTAAGCTAGTATAATTCCTGATGATACAATGCACAGTAAGGCAAATGAATACAAAAAGTAACTATTAATCAGATTCTGGTATAGCTGTGAAATTGATAATATAATACATATAGTACCTGTATATCCGCATATAAAAATTTTATTTTTTAAAGATAAGGAAAAGTGGTATTTTTTCCTGATTTTTATAAAAAGAGCAATTGCCAGCATCAGGATTACTATGGTTTTTATTATATTTTTTTCTTTAACCGTATTCATGCCAACAAATATTGGAAAACCTAAGATTAAATCGCAAATAAGAGCAAGAGCCTGATAGAGTAATGAATCCAAAATATATACAAGGACAAATGAAACGATTTTATTGTACCATTTGTCTGTTAATAAGATAAATACTAACAGCATTTCAAGAAAAAAATCAATAAGTGGAGAAGCTATATTTGGTAGAACGTATAGTAATACAACCGAGAAAAAGAAAATAACAGCACATGTATAAAATTTATATAATGAGGTTTTTATTGTATCTGAGTACAATAAAAAAATAAGTAAAAATTCTATTACGATATCGAAAATTACGGTGTTCAATTGTTCCATATGCTCTCTGCCTTTTCATAAATATTTTGTGCGATCTTAGTCTGAACCTGTTTCTTACGTCTTCGCGCAAGTGGAACAGTAGTATCGGTAGTAAGAATAAGTTCATCAGAATTTAACTTTTTTATGTAATATGAGTTTACGATATATGATTTATGTACTCTTATAAGGGTATCGTTTGTAATGATTTTTTCCAGATCATTCAGTCCTTTTCTGATAAGATGACTGGTTGAGTCACTCATATAAATTGTGGTATAGCTGCCATTTGCCTTCATATAGGTAATATCACGATATGAAAGAGTGATATTATCATTAATTGAGTCTGGAAGAGTCAGATATTTTGCAGCTATTGTTTTATTTATAGTTTTCTTTAGAGTCTTGTTGAAATTCGTTTGATTGATAGGTTTTGTGATAAATCCGTATACATTTTTACCAAAAGAATCGTAGACTATTTCGTTATGACTGGTAATAAAAATAATAATGGTATTTTTGTTTGAAGCTTCAAACTGTTCTTTAACTGACTGTCCGGAAGTGCCTGGCAATTCTTCGTCTAGTAACAAAATATCAATATTGCTCTGGTATTTAAGTACATCTTCGCCAGATGAAAATATATGGTATTCAAAATTAAAATTTATATCGTTCTCCAAAAGTTTACAACAATTAAGAATTTGATTCTGCCAGTATTTTTCATCATCACAAATGGCAATAGTATATTTTGTAGGGCTCATAGTGTTCCTCTTTTATAATTATGACCGTTAATAACAATTTCAAACCGATAATAACATATATGTTGCTTGTAGACAATCCCTTGGTGAATAATAAGATTGTCACAAAGGAGGCGAAACATAATGGTTACGTATGGATTGGAAAATCTGGCACAGTGGATATGGGCATTTTTTAATAAGAGATAAGAAATGGGTAATTATAATATTTAAATGGGAAAGAATATTTAGTTTAGTAGGTAGTGATTTTGTATGTAACAGCTTTTACATAGAGTCAGAAGTGGTTGCAAACACTTCTGACAACAATACTATAAAAAATCAGAAAGGAAGTGAATTATGAATAGCATAAATATTTATGAAAACAAAACACTGAAACTCCAAAACGTCATAGTCCGTAGGCTTGATCTTGAATCAGATGATCAAAATCTTTTTGATTCTGAAATTAACAAAATAAGTACATACATACAGACGCATGGAGCAAACCAGATCGGACCGTTAATTCAATATTCAAAGGTTGAGCTGGATGAAAATAATGAGCCTGATATCAACATGCAGTTTATGCTCCAGGCGAACAACTTTATCCACAACGTAGAGCAACCATATAGGATGGAGTCTCTGCTGCGTGTAAAAAACTGTCTGTATGCCAGATATAACGGACCGGATGATAAGCTGAAGTTCGCTTATGATAAGCTTGGGGTGTATGCATTTGAGAATGATATTGAGTTGGATGGCTGCAATTATACGATCTACGTGGACAGAAACGAAGAAGAAGAGACAATGGTTGCAGATGTATTCATGCCTGTAAAGGAATAAAAGTGTTATGAGCAGAAGAGGATGTAATCATGATTTACATAAAGTTATGTCTGATTGCAAACAGACATGGCAGAAAAATATTGTTTAGAAGAAAGAAGATAGTGTCAAATGACCTATGAAAAAACTGAGCAAAAGAAAAA
>ULWE01021625.1_pt1 | contig 11497 bp, 8 predicted proteins | sample 1960071 | NCBI WGS metagenome assembly ULWE01 (sample SAMEA4835804, study PRJEB28245) | human gut metagenome | biome: gut microbiome; material: fecal sample | place: Denmark | collected 2008 | reverse complement strand
TGCGTGAGTTCGAGCAGATGGAGATGCAGTTCTTCTGCCAGCCTGGTACTGAGATGAAGTGGTTTGAGTATTGGAAGAAGGTTCGTCTGGCTTGGCACGAGGCTCTCGGTATGGGTAATGAGAACTACCGTTACCACGATCACGAGAAGCTGGCTCACTATGCCAATGCTGCTACCGACATCGAGTTTAAGATGCCATTCGGTTTCAAGGAGGTAGAGGGTATCCACAGCCGTACCAATTTCGACCTTTCTCAGCACGAGAAGTACAGCGGCCGTTCTATCAAGTACTTCGATCCAGAGAAGAACGAGAGCTATGTACCTTACGATGTAGAGACATCTATCGGTGTAGACCGTATGTTCCTCAGCGTAATGTGCCACTCTTACTGCGAGGAGAAGCTGGAGAATGGCGAGACACGTGTTGTTTTGCGTTTGCCAGAGGCTTTGGCACCTGTTAAGTGTGCTGTGTTCCCATTGGATAAGAAGTATGGCTTGCCAGAGTTGGCACACGAGATTGTAGACGAGCTGAAGTTCCACTTCAATACTCACTATGGCGATCCTAAGGATTCTATCGGTAAGCGTTATCGCCGTCAGGATGCTATCGGTACTCCATTCTGTATCACCGTAGACCACGAGACTCCAAACGATCATAAGGTAACTCTGCGTTATCGTGATACCATGGAGCAGGAGCGCGTAGCTATCTCAGATCTTCGTAGCATCATCGAGGAGCGCGTAAGCATCACTAGCGTATTGAAGAAGCTTGGCAAGGAAATCAAGAACTTCTAATTAATCAAATACATTTAGATGAATCTTAAGAGTTTGAAATATTTCTTCTTCCTCATGATGGCAGTGATCACACTGTCATCATGTAGCGAAGATGATGATACTGTCTCGGAATATGCCAACTGGAAGGAGCGTAACGAGCAGGCTTTTGCCGATACATTGGCTTATGCCAGGAAGATGGGCGAAGCTAACGGCTGGTACGTTTATAAGAACTGGACGTTCGAAAAACAGACTCCGAACAAAGATCAGAATGGTAATTTAGTGACCCTTACTTATAAGGATTGCGATAATATCATCGTTCATGTTCTGAAGACGGGAGAGGGTAAAACTTCTCCAATCCTTACCGATTCGGTACAGGTGAGCTATCGTGGCCGTTTCATTCCTACTGATAATTATAAGGAAGGTTACGTCTTCGACCAGAGTTTTACGGGTACTTTTGATGCAGCTACAGCTAATCCTACCCGTAGTGTGGCCGGTGGATTTATCGATGGCTTTACCACCGCATTGCTCAAGATGCATCCGGGCGACCATTGGCAGGTGTTCATTCCATACCAGCTGGCTTATGGCGAGAGTGGTAATTCTTCAATCCAAGGCTATTCAATGCTCCGTTTTGAGATGGTGCTCAAGAGCTATAAGAGAGCTTCTGGCAAGAAGTGGATTACTAAATAATAAGAATAAAGATTTAGAAAAAAGTATGTGCATATGTTTGAAATGATATATGCACATATTTTTTTGTATGAGCGATATACGAGAAATTAATTTATGCTTTATAGCAAGAAGACAGATTATTTGATGGAGTCGATTCGCCTGGGTAGGGAGATGGATCGGCGCGAGAAACTCAATCTTATTGTAGGATTGAGTATACCTTCTATGCTGGCTCAGATTTCTACGGTGATGATGTTCTTCATCGATGCTTCGATGGTGGGTCATCTGGGAGCAGAGGCTTCTGCCAGTATCGGATTGATTGAGTCAACTACCTGGCTTATTGGTAGTTTGCTCAGTGCAGCGGCTACTGGCTTTTCAGTACAGGTAGCTCATTTTATTGGAGCTAATGATTTTGCAAATGCCCGTCAGGTGTTTCGTCATGCGCTGATTTGCGGTGTGGCGTTCAGCATTTTTGTTTCTCTTCTCTGTGTCGGCATTCATGCTTATCTGCCTTATTGGCTGGGTGGAGGTGCCGATATTGCCACCAATTCCTCTCGCTATTTTCTGATATATGGTCTGGTACTTCCATTCGTTTTCCTTTATCATATATCCGAGATGATGCTGAAATCTACGGGCAATATGCATACACCTAGTGTGATGGCTGTATTGATTTGCATCTGCGATGTGATATTCAATTACCTGTTTATCTATATCCTGAAGTTGGGTGTTGTGGGGGCTGCCTTAGGAACGGCGATGGCTTATGTCTGCATCTCTCTGCCTAATCTTTATCTTGCAGGTTTCAAGAATAAGATACTGAATCTCCGTCAGGACCATGTCCGTTTCCGTTGGGTCAGGTCGTATGTTCATAATGCCTGTAAAATCAGCATTCCGATAGCCATACAGAACATATTGATGAGCGGGGCGCAGATAGTGAGTACCATGATTGTGGCACCTCTTGGCAATATAGCCATTGCTTCCCATTCTTTTGCTATTACGGCAGAGAGTCTTTGCTATATGCCGGGTTATGGAATTGGTGATGCGGCTACTACTCTGGTGGGACAGACGCATGGAGCAGGGCGAGTAGGTTTGTGCAAGAATTTTGCTTATATGACAGTAGGACTTGGAATGGCTGTGATGGCTGTGATGGGAGTGGTGATGTATGTCTTTGCTCCTGAGATGATTGGCGTTCTTTCTCCGGTAGAAAGCATCCGTGAGATGGGAACCATCTGTTTGCGCATCGAGGCTTTTGCTGAACCATTCTTTGCAGCCAGCATCGTGACCTACTGTGTTTGTGTAGGAGCGGGCGATACCAGAAAACCGGCGATGATCAATCTCGGTACCATGTGGCTGGTGCGCCTCACTCTGGCTTATGCGCTTTCCAAGAGCTATGGCTTGGAGGGAGTATGGATAGCGATGGCTACCGAACTCACATTCAGGGGAATCCTCTTCCTTATCCGCCTCTTCAGAGGTTCATGGATGAAGAGTTTTCATGTAGGTTAGGATTGGTTTTCTGCCTCCAATGTTAGTTTTAGGTTAAGATTTGCATACATCGGGAAGATATTCTCTAAAATGTTTGCAAATCTTTTTTATTTTTCTTAATTTTGCATCGCAGACAGTAACCATGTTACTGGTTTTGTCGTTATATATAGGTGAACTTGTTAAGTTGCATGATATATATATAATAAGGTATATAGAAAGAATGATATAGAAAACAATAAATATATAAATAATTAAAATCAGATGAAACTAAGAAAGATTTTTGCAGCAGTTGTGCTGTTCCTTTCTGCAGGTACAGCGATGGCACAGCAGATGCCAGCTATTCCGGTAGACAAGAATGTGAAGATAGGTCGTCTTGATAATGGATTGACTTACTACATTCGTCACAACAGTTATCCTGAGCATGTAGCCAGTTTCTACATTGCTCAGAAAGTGGGTTCTATCAATGAGAATGATGACCAGCGCGGTTTGGCTCACCTCCTCGAGCACCTCGCCTTCAACGGTACCGATCACTTCAAAGGTAATTCCCTCCAGGATTACCTGCAGAGCATCGGCGTGGAGTATGGTAGAAATCTCAATGCCTATACCAGCGTAGAGAAAACCGTATATTACTTCACCGATGTACCTACTCCCCGTCCTACAGCCGTAGATTCATGCATGCTCATCCTCAAGGATTGGAGCAACGGTATCTCTCTTACCAAGGAAGCCATCAATGACGAGCGCGATGTGGTACACAATGAGTACCGTATGCGTATCGTAGGCCAGCAGCGCATGATAGAGCGTTCACTTCCTAAGCTCTATCAGGGCGAAAAGTATGGCTACCGTTTCCCTATCGGTTTGATGAGCGTTATCGATGGTTGTAAGCCAGAAACTCTCCGTGCTTACTACCGCAAATGGTATCGCCCAGACAATCAGGCTATTATCATCGTGGGTGATGTAGATGTAAATCATATCGAAGCTAAGATTAAGGAACTCTTCTCAGGTATCAAGGTACCTAAGAATGCCGCTAAGATAGAGAAGGTAGAAGTATCTGATAATGATTCAGCCATCTATGTTATCGACAAGGATAAGGAGCAGCAGGTTGATCTCTTCCAGGTTTATATGAAGCACAATGCTGTGCCAGATTCTCTGAAGAGCAACATGAGCTATCTCCTGAAGGGATACATGGATAACGTGATTTCTTCTATGATTGCTGCCCGTTATGCTGAGAAGGCATTGGAGCCAGACTGTCCATATCTCCAGGCAAGTGCCGGTGATGGTTCATACCTGATTTCAAGCACTAAGGATGCTTTCACCCTTACCGGTGTAGCTAAGCCAGGAAAGATTAAGGAGGCTTATGCTGCTGTTCTCCGCGAGGCACAGCGTATGCATGAGTTCGGTTTCACAGCTACTGAGTATCAGCGTGCCAAAGATGAATTCATGAGCCAGGTTGACAAGGCGCTTGCCAACAAGGATAAGATGAAGAACGAGCAGTTTACCACCCAGTATGTGGATAACTTCACTTCTAACGAGCCTATTCCGTCAGTAGAAGAGGAGAGCCAGATCTGGAAGATGGTAGTTCCAAACTTGCCTCTTGAGGTTATCAACAGCTATGCCAAGCAGTTGGTTTGCCAGAGCGATACCAACCTTGTATCATTGGTAATGATGCGCGAGCAGGCTGGTGCCGTTTATCCTACCGAGCAGGAACTCTCTGCCATCGTAAAGCAGGTACGTGCTGAGAAGCTCGAGGCTTATGTGGATAATGTTAAGCAGGAACCTCTCATCGCTCAGGCTCCTAAGGCAGGTAAGATTAAGAAGACTGTTGAGAACAAGAAGTTGGGCTTCAAGGAGTTGACTCTTTCTAATGGCGCTAAGGTGGTATTGAAGAAGACCGATTTCAAGGACAATGAGATTGCTTTCGCAGCTTCAGCCAATGTGGGCTATTCTACTTTCGGCAAGGAAGACTTCCTGAATGCTGCATTTGCAGCAGATGTGCTCGATGCTAGTGGTCTTGGCGATTTCTCAAGCAATGAGCTTGATAAGGCTTTGGCAGGTAAGCAGGCTGGCGTTTCGTTCAGCTTGAGTCCTTTCAATCATGGTTTGAAGGGTAATTCTACTCCTAAGGACATCGAAACCCTGATGCAGCTCATCTATCTCAAGATGACCGCAGTAAGCAAGGACCAGAAGAGCTTTGACAATATGAAAAGTATGATGGCTACTGTTCTTGCCAACAAGAGCAACAACCCAAGCCTCGTATATCAGGATTCTGTTCAGAGCACCCTCTATTTGGGTAGCAAACTTGCCCGTGTGCCAGAGGCAAGCGATATAAAGGATATCAACTACGACCGTATCCTGGAGATTGGTAAGCAGTTCTACGGCAATGCCAAGGACTTCACCTTCTATTTCGTAGGTAACTATGATGAGAAGACTCTCCTCCCACTCATCGAGCAGTATATTGCCAGTCTGCCAAACAATGGCTTCAAGCTTAAGAACAAGCAGATTCCTTATGCTAAGGGTAAGGTAAGCAATGTCTTTACCAAGGCAATGGAGAATCCACAGAATCAGGCAACAGAGATTTGGTATACCAAGGCTCCATTCACCTTGCAGTATATGGTTCTTGCTGATGTTTCAGCCCGTCTTTTGGAGATGAAGTATTTGCGTACTATCCGTGAGGAACTCAGTGCTGCTTATCATGCAGGTGCAAACTATGGTTTGCTTCGCGATTATGATAACAAGGCTGCCATCTCTATTTCTGCCGTGGCTCAGCTGAACCCAGAGAAGTCGGATATCGCTATTCCTTACTTCTTCAAGGGTATGGACGAGACCGTAGCCCAGCCAAATGCAGAAGACCTTCAGAAGGTAAAGGAGATTCTCCTGAAGCAGGCTGCTGTTAGCGAGAAGTCTAACGGTTATTGGCTTGGTGCGTTGAGCACATACGAGCGTATGGGCGTTGATACTCATAGCGATTACAAGGAGATGGTGAAGAATCTGAAAGCATCTGAGATTTCAGACTTCCTGAAGAATGTCATCTTGAAGAGTGGTAATCATTTCGAGATCATCATGAAGGCAGTGAAGAACGAGAAGTAAAATCTCGGACTTGATATAATAAACGAAAAAATCCCGTTGTACAAGCCAGATGGCTGACAACGGGATTTTTACGTTTTTTTCTTTTCCCAAAATTTTTGAAACTCATCATTTAAGAGTCGTTTCGAAAAATCTCTCTTTAAAAAGAAAGGATGCGTCTTTATATTGTATAAGAGCATCATCTTTCCTCCTTTACTTCTTGTTTCTGAAGAGTATTAACCTCTTCTCTTTGCCTTAGAGGCAAGAGCCTCGCGGCGATCCTGAAGAATCTGTTGGCATCTATCGATAGCCTGATTCTGATTTTCTGAATTTACCTTAATTAAATCATTCATAACCTATTGATATTTGTTAACCGCTTGCAAAGATAGGGGTTTCTACCTATTTCTAGGTATAAAATGCATGAAAATACGTGTTTTATTCGTTATTTTTTGATGTATGTCAAAAAAAAGTGCAAACGATTGAACAGTTTCCCCTCCTTTAGACCGATAATTATCATTTCCTGAACGATTTTTTCATAGTCTTTTAAACGAATTGTCATAGTATTCGTCTATAATAACGTAGAAAGAGCACAAATGCTGAGTTTTTAGGGAGATTCATACCGCGAAATAGGGATTTTTCTTATCGTATTCCCGATTTTTTTGCGAACTTTGCACCCGAAAGAACAATAGGAAGTATTGGGTATATATAAATAAGAGTGATAAAAATAAATATATAGAAAGCAATGAAAAAGGTATTTCTTTTGGCTGCCCTCGTGCTCGCATGCACAGCTGGCAGCAACGCAAGCGCTATGAACGAGGCAGCGCTCAATGCCTCAATGTCTGAGATGATGCCGGTTAAGAAAACGGCTAAGAAGACAACAAAGAAGACTTCTACAAAGAAAACAACTTCTGCAGCATCTAGCACTACAGCAGCAACAACTACAACTTCTGCAACAACAACTGCTGCAACAACCAGCAATGCAGGCTCAGCCGTTGCAGGTATCTTGGGTGCTGTACTGGGCGGAAACTCTAACAGCAGCAGTTCTGCAGGTAGCAGTATTATCAATGGCATTCTGAATAATGTAATCGGTTCAGGTACCTTCAGTAAGCAGGATCTCTGTGCCCATACCTGGAAGTACAGCAAGCCGGGATGCGCCTTTACCTCTGAGAATCTCCTGGCACAGGCTGGCGGTGAGATTGCTGCCAACAAGGTAGAGGAGAAGTTGAGTGAGTATTACAGCAAGTTTGGCTTCAGTAGTTCAAACACCTATTTCACCTTCAAAACTGATGGAACTTTCGCTGCCAAGATTGATGGCAAGTCATGGCAGGGCAATTATACTTTTGATGAGAAGACTCACGCCATTCAGATGAAGGGATTAATCTTGAGTATGTCGGGTTATGCTACGAAGACTGCCAATGGCATCAGCCTGCTCTTCGACCAGAAGAAGTTGCTCAACCTCATCAAGACCATCGGTTCCCTCAAGGGTAATTCTACGCTCAGCGCTCTCGGTACTATCGCCAATAATTACGATGGTATGCGTGTAGGTTTCGAGATGACTAAGTAATCCTGAAGGATAGAATCCATTACTGAGCCTTCTGTTGGAGTGGGCTCAGTAGATGATAATCGCCCTGTAAGAAGTAAAGCATCTTTCAAGCTATGCTTTGCTCTTTACAGGGCGATTTTTATTGTTTATTTCACGCTCAGTTTCATTGTCTTTACATCCTTGCTGTTGGTTCCTATCATAATCTGGAAGTCGCCAGGTTCTATCACGTGCTTCAGATCTGCGTTGTAGAACTTGAGCATATCTGGGGTGATATCAAAGCTTACCTCCTTGCTCTCACCTGCTGCCAGATGGATGCGCTGGAAACCTTTCAGTTCCTTTACAGGACGGGAGATGCTGGCTACCATGTCACGGATGTAGAGCTGCACAATCTCGTCGGCATCGCGGGAGCCATTGTTCTTAACGGTGACGCTAGCTGTAATCTTCTTGCCATCCTGCCATTCGGTAGCCTCCTCATTGCTGATGCCGGTCTCCTGGCTGCTCAGGCGGAAGTTGCTGTATGAAAAGTTGGTATAGCTCAAGCCGTAACCGAAAGGATAGAGCGGACCATTGCTTACATCCAGACAGTTGCTGGCAAACTTGGCAAACTTCTCATTATCGTCTGCTACAGGGCGACCGGTGTTCTGATGGTTGTAGTAGAGAGGCTCCTGACCGGTAGTCTTAGGCATCGAAGTGGTGAGCTTACCCGATGGCGATTTGTCGCCAAAGATGACATCGCAGAGTGCATCGCCCATCTCTGAGCCTCCAAACCATACATTCATGATGGCTGGTACATGGGCTTTCTCCCAAGTAAGAACCGTAGGACGGCCCGCAAAGTTGAGGAGCACTACTGACTTGCCCGTCTTCAGGAGTTCGGCAAGCAGTTCGCGCTGTACGTCCGGCATCTCCAGGTTGGTACGGCTACCGCATTCGCCGCTCATCTCGGCACTTTCGCCCATAGCACATACTATCACGTCGGCCTCTTTCGCAATCTTCAGCGCTTCAGCCTTCATCTCAGCCTCGTTGCCCCAGTTGATTGGCTTGCCGCATTCGCCGTTTTGCTGCAGTTCCTGATTGCGCCAGATATTGCTTCCCTGGGCATATAATAAGGTGGCTTTTCCGGCAAGTGCATGCTCCATTGCCTCCTTGATGGTGGTATATTTAGATGGTACCTGTGCCACGCTCCATGTACCGGCTATGTTGTTTCGGGTGTCGGCAAGCGGACCTATCAGGGCTATCTTTCCTTCCTTCTTCAGTGGCAGGATATTGCCTTCGTTCTTCAGAAGCACGAAGGTCTCTGCTGCTACATCGCGGGCTGCCTGACGGTTCTCAGCGGTATAAATCTCGCTCTTGCTGCGCTTGGTGTTGCAGTAGCGGTAAGGGTCGCTGAACAGGCCCAGTTTATATTTCGCTTCCAGAATGCGGCGACAGGCGATGTTCACATCCTCCTCGCTCACCTTTCCTTCTGCTATGCTCTTAGCCAGATGCTTTACGAAGGCGTTGGAGCACATGTCCATATCGGTACCCGCCTTCAGTGCCTGTTCCGAAGCCTCCTGGATGTCTTTTGCCGTTCCGTGCTGCAGAATCTCGGCGATAGAAGCGTAATCGGTAACCACGAAACCGTTGAATCCCCACTGCTTTCTCAAGACATCGGTCATCATCCATTTGTTGGCTGTAGCAGGTATGTAGTCGATGAGATTGAATGAAGACATCACGCTGCCTACGCCAGCCTTCACCACTGCCTCGTAAGGTGGAAGATACTGGTTCATCATGCGCACGCGGCTCATATCTACCGTGTTATATTCCTTTCCGCTCTCAACGCCTCCGTACAGGGCAAAATGCTTCAGACAGGCCATGATGCGGTTGGCTCTCAGAATCTCTTCTGTGCGCATATCCACGCCCTGGTAGCCCTGAGTCATCGCTGCTCCCATCACGCCGCTCAGATAAGGATCCTCGCCATTTCCTTCGCTTATTCGTCCCCAGCGGGCATCGAGCGCAATGTCTACCATAGGAGAGAAAGTCCAGTTGATGCCGTCGGCACTTGCTTCCTTGGCCGATACTTCGCCTACCTTCTTCATCGCCTCGGTATCCCATGAGCAGGAGAGGGCGAGAGGGATAGGGAACATCGTTTCGTAACCATGAATCACGTCCATACCTACGAGCAGCGGGATGCCCAGACGGCTGTTCTTGATGGCGATTTCCTGCAGAGCCTTGATCTTGTCGAGCCCTTTGATATTGAAAACTCCGCCCATGTTGCCCTGGGCGATATCGCTGCCTACCTGAGTATCAAGTGCGCCGCCGGTGGTGATGTCGCCAGCTACCATCAGGTTCAGCTGACCTATCTTCTCCTGTAGCGTCATCTTCGCCATCAGTTGGTCGATATACTCCTTCATGGGTAGAATCTTGCCTTTCTTGGTTGTGGCAGTTACTTTTTTCTTAGGGGCTGCGGTATGGGCGAAAGCAGGTGCTGCCATAGTACCAGCCAAAAGAAATGTGAGTGATAAAAGTGCTGTTCTCATTGTTTATTATGTTAATTGTTATTTTTATGTTTATCTTTTGCAAAGATAATAAAAAAGATGATACGATGCGCGATAGAAATGTTAAAATGTGGATGAACTTTTCTTTTTTAGATAGAAATGTATCTGATAATGAGATGGATAAGAAAAATGAAGAATATATAAAAAGTGGATGCGGTATAGACGAAAAATGCGAAGAAATCTACATTTCTTCTATATCAGATTTTGTCGTTTCCGATTTTTTTATTACTTTTGCACATGAAACCTCATGAAAATAAATCAATCTTAAACGGAATTAAGTTGATGTATCGCGTAAATGAATTATGGAGAAAGGCATTCTTCTTCCTGCTCTTTGTCTTGATGCCTCTTTCTCTTGCAGCAAAAACAACAGATAATATAGAGCAGCTTCTTCATAGTCTGGACAACGCCATTGCCCATTCGGCTGATTATGTGAAGGTACGTGAAGCCCGAATTCGCGATTGGGAGCAGAAACTGAAGACCGCCAGGCGCCTAAGCAGTAAGTATGATGCCTGTTTTGCGCTCTTTGAGGAATACCGCTCCTACAAGAATGACATGGCGCTGAAATACATCAACCAGTGTATGGAACTTGCCTTCAGAATGGGCGATAAAAAGAAGGTGGGAAATGCCAAGGCGCTGCTTGCTTTCCAGGAATCTACCACGGGCGATTATGCCGAATCGTACGACCTGCTGAAGTCTGTCAATATCGCTGATCTTGATGCTGAGGGCAAACGCAACTACCTCTGGGCTTGCCAGCACCTGTATGGCGAGATGGCATATTATTCCAACGTTCCTTCCTTGAAGAAATATTATGCCGGCAAGCGTAATGCCTATCAGGCTGCAATAGACAGCACATTCAGCCATGATGATGACCTTTATCTGCAGATGCAGGAGGTGAGGGCACGCGATGCAGGCAATATGAAGGAGGCTTTGCGATTGAGCGATAAGCGGCTGTCGATGACGAAACCGGGCACCCATCAGTATGCCATTGTACAGTTTTATCGCGGCTTGACCTACAATCAGTTTGGCGATGAAGAGCAGTTTCTCAGCTGCCTCTTGCGTTCTGCTATCTGCGATGTCCAGTTGGCTGTGATGGACCAGGGGTCGCTCTGGGAACTCGCCAATCTGCTCAATGCCGAACCGGGCGAGCAGAAGCGCTCTCACGAGTATATCAAGTTTGCCTGGAAGTCGGCTACCGTTTTCAATACGCCTATCCGCAGCCGCCAGATCATGCCTGTGCTCACGCAGATTGAGGAGGGCTATCAGAAAGAGCTTTCTTCGAGCAACCAGCATCTGCGGCTCATGGTAGCGTGTTCAGCCTTGCTTCTCTTTGTGGTTATGCTCTTGCTCTACTATGTCAACAAGCAGCGCAAGCGCATTGCTGCGGCCCATCATAAGCTGAAGGAAACCAACCATGCCTTGCAGTTGGCAAATGAGCGTCTTAACGAGATGAACCAGTC
>ULWE01014925.1_pt1 | contig 11682 bp, 8 predicted proteins | sample 1960071 | NCBI WGS metagenome assembly ULWE01 (sample SAMEA4835804, study PRJEB28245) | human gut metagenome | biome: gut microbiome; material: fecal sample | place: Denmark | collected 2008 | reverse complement strand
GTTTCTTGTAGAAAGGATGCTTCGTCATCGTGTCCTTGTTGCCTAGGATGATGAGCTTCATTCGGGCTCTCGTCATCGCCACGTTCATGCGGCGAAGGTCTTTCAGGAAACCTATCTGGCCTTCATCGTTCGAACGTACCAGCGAGATGAGGATCACGTCTCTTTCCTGACCCTGGAAACCGTCCACCGTGTTTACGCTGATCAGACGGCGGTAAGGCTTGAAGAACTCATACTTCTTGATGAGCTTCTTCAGATACTGCACCTGGGCACGATAAGGCGAAATGATGCCTACGTCGATGCTCTCGCTCAATACCCGCTGCTTGCCTATCTTGGTGAAGTATTCTGCCAGGGTGAGCAGGGTAAGCTCGGCTTCTGCCTTGTTGATACGCCCGAAACTCTCGCCCACAAACTGCTCCTTGAAGTTCAAATCAGAATTCTGATTGGATGCAGATGCAGCAGATGATGAGGATGCAGAATCAGCAGATGATGTGGCTGCAGATGCAGCAGATGATGTGGAAGCAGAATCCTCGGGAGCATCTTCTCCTTCTATCGTTATCTGATTCTCCTCGTTCGAAGTATCAATCCACGTTATCGGATGGTCGTAATCCAATACGCTGCGGTATTTGATCTGTGGCGCACTCTCCACCTTGCCCCCGTAGAACCAGTCGCTGGAGAATCGCATGATTTCATCGTTCATGCGGTATTGGATTTTCAGCAGGGTTACTACCTCCGGCTTGTTTTCGGCGATGCGCTCCATCAGGGTCTTGCCCAATCCAGCTCTCAATGCCGCAATACTCTTTACGGTAGGCGGCAGCTGACAATGGTCGCCTGCCAGAATCACCCGGCTGGCTCTCTTCATCGGAATCCAGCAGGCAGCTTCCAAAGCCTGCGCAGCCTCGTCGATAAAGAGGGTACCGAACTTCATGCCTTCCAGCAACCGGTGGGCAGAACCCACCAGGGTGCAGGCGATGACACGCGCCTCGCCAAAGAGTTCAGAATTGATGCGGATTTCTATCTCGGCGGCACGGCTCTTCAGCCTATCCATCTTCTGATGATAGTTCTCGCTGCCTTTCTTCCTGTTTTTTCTTAATTCTCTGATTGCCTTGCGGATTGCCCAAAGCTGAGGGTAATCAGCATGACTCTCGAAACGGCGCTCGTAGGTGAAGCCCAGCATCTTGTCGTTCACGCGGGTAGGGTTTCCGATACGGAGCACGTTGATGCCTCTATCCACCAGTTTTTCAGAAATCCAGTCCACCGCCATATTGCTCTGTGCACACACCAGCACCTGACTCTCTCGCATCAGGGTTTCGTTGATGGCTTCTACCAGGGTTGTGGTCTTTCCGGTTCCCGGAGGTCCGTGAACGATAGCCACATCCTTAGCCCAGAGCACCTCGTTCACAGCTCTTTCCTGGGTAGGATTGAGCCATGGGAACTTCATCGGTTCGAAGGAGAATCTGCCAGCCTTCTGATGCGAATAGAATAAATCGCGGAGATAAGCCAGGCGGTTGTTCTTCGCCTTCATCACGCGGTCCAAGGCCTCGAACATCAGCTTGTAGCTGGTTTCATCAAAGGATAGCTGTACGCCGATAGGCTCCGCAGACTGCTGCAAGTCGAGCAATGGGGCAGAGTCGGGCACGGTAATCACCATTCTGTCGCCATCCACATAGCTCACGGTTCCGGTAAAGGAAAAATATTTTATACTTTGAACTTTGAGATTTGAACTTTGAACTTTTTGATTAGCGTTTTCTGACAGCTGAAGGGCTGTGCAGCCCTGGCTCTCATTCTTGCCCATCTTCTTGACCATAAAGAACATGACGGGGCGACCGAACTCAAAATTGTGCTCGATATCCTGATCAGAGGTACGGAAGACCTCAATGGCTGTTTGATTCAGCGAATTATAAAAGCTTTTTCCCACACGGAGCGGGAACCAGGCATCACCTCGTTTCACCTTGCGCTGCATTCCCATCTGTTCGGTGAGCTTGCGGAAGGCTTCCTTCTCGGTGTAATACTCCAGCTGGAGCAGGGTGCGTTGTTGCAATAATGCCTGAATTGGTGAAATCTGTTCCATATAGGATGCAAAGTTACACCAATTCAGGCAAAAATAAGAAGATAATAGGATAAATTATCTAAAATTTATTTCATGATGCGTTCTACGTCCTGGATGGTGCGGTTGAACGGACCATTGTGCTCCAGCTTGATGGTGCACATGGCAGCCGCAAACTTGCCAGCCTCGGTAGGAGTGGCACCCTGCAGTCGCTTGTAGAGATAACCGGCAGAATAGGTGTCGCCGCATCCGGTAGCATCCACCACCTCGTGAGGAGGATAGGCGGGAATCTCGTAGAAGGTGTCATCTACATAAATCAGAGAACCCTCGCTGCCCAGCGTGATGATTACCTCGGTAACTCCCCACGAATGTATCAGCTTCGCAGCCTCGCGTGGCTCCTTCAGCCCCGTGATGGTCTCCATCTCCGTCTCGTTCACCTTCAGATAGTAGGTGTTCTTCAGCACCTCGAGCTTCTCCTTCCAGTCGATGGGATAAACCTTCTCGTCTCTCACCTCGCGCAGATAGCCCTGCACGTCGATGGAAACCCTTCCCTTGCTGGCAAGATAAGCCACTACCTCGGGCGAGAAATCATCGCTCAGCAGGCTTCCCAGGTGATAGACCTTCGCCTCCACGTGCTCCAGCTGTCTGATGGTGAATGGGTCAGCCTTGGCAAGCACTCGCTGCTTGCGCTCGTTCTGGTTTTCTCCGTAGATATTCTCGAAGAAGACGGTATTGCGCGATGGGTTGAGGGTTACTTCTATGCCCGCCTGGCGCATCTTTTCTACAGGCTCTGTTTCTGTTGGATCCATTGCCGTGATGAGCGAAAAGCTCACATCCTTGGGCAGTTGGTTGATGGCGTAGGCGAAGTAGAACGATGTTCCGCCAGCCATGTAAACAGTTCTGTTTGGGGTAACTATCTTATCTTTGGTTACGTGCCCTATACAACAAATATCTTTCATCTATTTCTATTTTAAACGGGTGCAAAGGTACAAAAAAACTTCGAGTTAGATTTGGTTTTTTACCTTAAATTCGGCTTTTGTTGCAAATATTTAGAAGAAAAGGGCTTTTTTCTTTTGTGATGTTCTTAATTTAATGTACCTTTGCAGCCGAATTTAGAAAATTGAACATTATCTCGAGAAAAGATAGAAACTTATATTTATTATGTGGTTTGATCATTTAATCAACGTGCATTCGGCGGTGCAGGGCATCGTCATTCTTTCATTGATTTGTACCTTAGGTCTTGCCCTGGGCAAGATTCATGTCAAGGGAATCTCCCTCGGCATAGCCTTCGTATTCTTTGTGGGCATCGTGGCGGGCCATCTCGGACTCTCTATCGACGAGAACATGCTGGAGTTTGCCGAGAGCTTCGGACTCACCATGTTCGTGTATGTGCTGGGTCTCTATGTGGGTCCTAACTTCTTCGGTTCGATGCGCCACGAAGGCATCTCGCTCAATCTCTGGAGCCTGGCAGTCATCGCCGTGGGCACCGTATTTTCGCTTGCCCTGTGCCTGGTGCTGCCCGTGAGCCTGCCCGATATGGTGGGCATTCTCTGCGGCGCCACCACCAATACTCCGGCTCTGGGTGCTGCCCAGCAGGCGCTGCAGCAGCTGGGATTGCCTAGCGGCGGAGCAGCCCTGGGCTGTGCGGTAACCTATCCTCTGGGTGTTGTGGGCGTCATCCTGGCGATGATGTTCCTGCGAAAGCTCTTCGTAAAGCCTGAGGACCTGGAGATTCGACGTGCCGATGAGGATGACCATACATCCATCGGACAGTACGTCATCGTAAACCCGGCTCTCAACGGCAGTACCATCGCCGAAATCTCGATGATGACCCATCGCAAGTTCATCATCTCCCGTGTATGGCGAGGCGAGCAGGTCATCATTCCTGAGGCTGATACCGTGCTCCATACCAACGATAATGTGCTCGTGGTTACCAATAAGGATGAGGCAGCAGCCATGCAGATACTCTTCGGAAAGAAGGTGGATAAGGAGTGGAATAATGATAAGGTGGACTGGAATGCCATCGATGCCAAGCTGGAAAGCCGTATCATCGTGATGACCCGTCCGGGACTCAACGGCAAGCGACTGGGAAGCCTGCAGATGCGCAATACCTATGGTGTGAATGTGAGCCGAGTGCTGCGTGGTGATATCCGACTGCTGGCTACCGACGACCTCCGTCTGCAGTATGGCGACCGCCTGACGGTGGTGGGCGACCCTACGAGCATCGACCATGTGGAGCAGTTTCTGGGCAATGCCGTGAAGACGCTCAACGAGCCTAACCTGGGCGCCATCTTCCTGGGTATCATTCTGGGACTCGCCGTGGGAACCATTCCGCTGAATATTCCGGGAATGACGGCTCCCGTACGTCTGGGTATTGCCGGTGGTCCTATCGTAATGGGTATTCTGATTGGTGCGCTGGGCCCTAGGGTGCAGTTCATCTCTTATATGACGCGTAGTGCGGGACTGATGCTCCGCGAGCTGGGTCTTGCCCTGTATCTGGGCTGTCTGGGTCTGTCGGCTGGTGGACAGTTCTTCGAGACGGTGGTTCGTCCCGAGGGTTTGATGTGGGTAGGCATCGGTTTCCTCATCACGGTAGTTCCGGTTATCATCGTGGGCTTCATCATCCTGAAGACCAAGAAGTACGATTTCGGCAGCATCTGCGGCATTCTCTGCGGCAGTATGGCGAATCCGATGGCGCTTACCTACGCCAACGAGACCCTGGATGGCGATACGCCTAGCATCAGCTATGCTACGGTTTATCCGCTCGGCATGTTTATCCGAGTCATCATCGCCCAGGTCATCATCATGTTCTTCGTCTGAAGGGCTTAACTTGAAAAACTTGAATAAAAATAGACAGAAAAAGGCTGATTCCGTTTAGAAATCAGCCTTTCTCTTTATCGTTATTTTCTTACCCGTCAGGGGATGTTCGAAGGTAATCTCTTCGGCATGTAGATGCAGTCGGGCTGCCTTCTCGTTGCCGTAGAGCGGATCGCCCAGGATGGGAGCATTCAAACCCTCCTGATGGGCACAATGCACGCGCAGCTGGTGGGTTCTGCCCGTCTTGGGATAGAGGGCGATGCGGAGGTGGAAGCCGTCGATGTGCTCCAGAATTTCATACTCCGTAATGGCCTCCTTGCCTTGCTCGTGATTCACCATCTGGCGAGGGCGGTTCAGATAATCGGGCAGCAGCGGAAGGGAGATAATTCCCTTTTCCGGAATGTCTCTTCCCGAAATGATGGCAACGTACTTCTTCTGTATCTGATGATTCAGGAACGCTTGCTGCAGACGATGATAGGCAAATTCTGTCTTGGCAATCAGCAGCACGCCGCTGGTCGCCATATCCAGCCGGTGAACGATGAGCGGACCGGTTGCTTCGGGATATTTCCGTCTCATCAGCGCATAGACCGATGGCTGGGCTGCATCTTTCCCCGGCACAGACAGCAAACCTTCGGGCTTATGGATGACCGCAATTTCTCTATCCTCATAAAGTGTTTCCACCTTATCATATATTGATAGGTTGATGGCTTCCGGTTCGAAGGTTGAAGCAGGCAGCATCCAATGCAGTATCGGCTTGCACTTGCCGTTGCAGGCTGGATAGAACTGCAGGTGGTGACGGATTTCCTCCTTCGGGCTTTCTCCCCACCAGAACATAGCCATCTGCAGCGGTTTGTAACCATGCTGGTAGGCATATTGCAGCAGTTTCGGTTCGCAGCACTCGCCGCTTCCGGCTGGCGGCACCATCTTCAGGGCCGCAATCCTGCTCGTAGCTATCGCCGCCTGCGGATACTCCTTCAGGGCTTCATCTCTGAAAATCTCCAGCAGATCCTTGCTTTCTCCCTCCTGGTTCAGCATTCTGAACTGCGAGAAAAGCCATTGCTGCAGGGCATCAGAGAGTTGCTTGCGCAGCTGTTTCAGCCTCAGTATATTCTCCTGATAATCCTCAAATTCCGTTTCCAGGGCTGTCTTTTCCGAGAGCGATTTCTTCAGTCGGCGCAGTTCAGCCTTCATAAACTGGCTTTCCCTGATCATCTCCGCCTCTTCCGCTTCTGATAGGTTTCCTGCCTCTCTGCGGCTGTCACGTTTTGCCTTCGCTTCCTTCATCTTCTCCTGATAGGCGGCGATGGTACGCTTCCGCTCTTCCTGCAGTTGCCGGATCAGGATTCTGGCTTCCTTCATCCTTTCATCCTTCTCCAGGTGGCTGATGCTCTGGTTGATACGTGAGATTTCCGCCTCGTGGGTCTTGAAGTAGCCGTCGGGCTGCAGATAGTCGAATACGGCAGGCACGAAGTCCTCCCAGTCACTTCTTCCGCCAATCTGTCCGCTGTAGGCTGCCAGGTATCCCCATTTCGGGACATCGGTATCTGTTTTTACATTTTCTACGATGAGCACGCCAAACATTTTGCCGCGCGCAATCTCTTCCTGCCAGTCTTCTCGTCTGGCAAGCATCTCCTGCACTTCCCTGCACGCCTGGATGCAGAGCGGATGCGGTTCGTAATCCAAAGGATTGTTCATCCTTGCAGGAACATTTTCTGAAGTATGATGGAATGGATGGAAAATCATGCTGCAAAGTTACAAAAAAAATGCAGAAGTCTTGGTTTATCCACAGAAAAATCTTACTTTTGCACCAATAAAGGAAAAATTAAGATATGCAAACGAAAAATAACAATATATTCTATCATCTGGTAGCCTTCCTGACGGTGGCGATCTGGGGAACCACCTTTGTCTCCACCAAGGTGCTGATGCTGAACGGGCTTTCTCCTGCTCAGATCTTCACCCTGCGTTTCAGCATCGCCTACGTGCTGATGCTGGCGTTCAATCATCGCCGCCTCTTTGCCGATTCCTGGCAGGATGAGGCTAAGATGGCGCTGCTGGGCATTACGGGCGGTTCGCTCTATTTCTGCAGCGAGAACGAGGCGATGAACTTTACCACCACCACCAATACCTCGCTCATTGTCTGTTCGTGTCCGCTCTTTGCCACCCTGCTGGTTCGTTTGGTCTATAAGGATTCCAACCGCATTCATATCGTCCAGCTGCTGGGTTCACTTCTGGCATTTGTGGGTATGATCATCGTGGTATTGAACGGCAGGTTCGTGCTTCATCTTTCTCCGGTGGGCGATGCATTGGCGTTTACGGCGTGTATGTGCTGGGCGATTTATTCGCTGCTGATGAAGTCAACCACGGGCGATTACAGTCCTGCATTCATCACCCGCAAGGTGTTTTTCTATGGTGTTCTTACCATCTTGCCTTATTATATCTTCATTCCGGGTTTTCCTTCGCTCGAGGTATTCACCCGTCCGCAGGTATTCGGCAATCTGCTCTTTCTGGGCTGCCTTGCCTCTATGATCTGCTTCCTCACGTGGAACTGGTGCATCTCAAAACTGGGAACGGTAAAGGCTACCAACTGGGTGTATTTCAACCCGATAACCACGATGATTTTCGCTTCATGGGTGCTTGGCGAGCAGATTACCCCCTATTTCCTGGCGGGTGCCGCCTGCATCCTGATAGGAATGTATGTGGCTGATAAGAAAACGAGAGGGGAGCAGTAATATATTGAACTTCGCAAGTCTCAGTAATGAATAAATAAAAAAACGGTGTGATATACCTTCCCTTCAGATACCCCCTCCGTAAAAACTGTGATAACTGTTATTGTGATAGCTGTGATGGAAATTTTATCTCAATCCTCATTCCTTCCGGGTTAAACCGGATGCCGTCGCGATCGATGAATCTCGAGAGGGAACCATCGGCGGCAAGCGACTTCGGGGTGCCGATGGAGAGACGGTTCTGCTCCATCAGCCAGAGGCTGTCGGAGAGCTGCAGTGCCAGCTCTACATCGTGGGTGGAGAGCAGGATTGCCTTGTGCTGCTCGTGTGCCAGGCGGCGGAGCATCTGAAGGGTTTCTACCTTGCTGGGGAAATCGAGGAAGGCGGTAGGCTCGTCGAGGATGATGATGCGGGTCTGCTGGGCAAGCGCCTTGGCTATCATCGTCTTCTGGCGCTCGCCATCGCTCAGCTCGGAGATGTTGCGCTGGGCGAGGTGGGGGATGCCGACCTGGTGGATGGCTTCATCCACAATCTGCTGATCTGCCGGAGTCAGGGTGCCCCAGAAATTGGTGTAGGGAGACCTGCCGATGCCTACAATCTCTCTGACCGACAGTTGGGGAACATCGACACGGGAGGTGAGAACCACGCCAATCTGACGGGCTAGCTGCTGCGCCGGATAAGCGGAAAGAGGCTGACCCTGAAGAAGGATTTCGCCATCCAGGGCTGGCTGGAAACCGCAAAGGGTTCTGAGCAGGGTGGATTTGCCCACTCCGTTGGCGCCAATGAGGCAGGTGAGCTCGCCCGGATGCAGGGAGGCAGAAACAGCAGAGGCTATCACCCGGAGCTGATGCTTCGGACGATAGCCAATGCTTAGATTCTTGAATGTAATGCAGGATTCCATCAAAAATATTTTTCCTTGTTGTTTTCGGACCTGTGATTCCTGGAATGCAGGAATTACTTGGCAGCCAAAACCTCAACCTCTACGAGTGCGCCCTTAGGCAACTTCTCTACGGCTACTGCTGAGCGAGCTGGATATGGCTGGCTGAAGAACTCGGCATAAACCTCGTTCATGGCTGCGAAATCGTCCATGCTGTTCAGATAAACGGTAGTCTTCACTACGTGAGAAAGATCGGTACCGGCTGCCTTCAGGATGTTCTGGGCATTGGTGAGGCTCTGACGAGTCTGCTCCTTGATGCCACCCTCTACGAAGTTGCCTGTTGCAGGGTCGATAGGAATCTGACCTGATGCAAATACGAAACCGTTTACTTCGATCGCCTGGCTATATGGACCGATAGCTGCAGGCGCATTGTCTGTATGAATTGCGTTCATGATAATTGATGTTTTATAATTAATAATTTACAATTTAACATTATATGATCCAGAGATGGAAGCCCTTCTGCTCCAGGGCACTCTTGATTTCTTTGACGTGTTCCTCGTCGCGGGTCTCCATGGTGACACGGAGCACGCAGGCATTCACCTTGTTGCGGTTGGCAGAACGGTCGTGATGAACTCCCGTGATGTTGCCGCCCAGACTTGCGATGACGGAGGCGACCTCTACCAGCTCGCCCGGCTTGTCGTCCAGCTCCATCTCAATGGTGCAGAGACGTCCACTCTTTACCAATCCACGGTTGATGACACGGTTGAGGATGGTTACGTCGATGTTACCGCCGCTTACCACGCAGATGGTCTTCTTGCCCTTCACCGGTACCTTGTTGTACATCACGGCAGCTACGCTTGCTGCTCCGGCACCTTCTGCCACCATCTTCTCGCTCTCGAGGAGCTTCAGGATGGCTGCGCAGATCTCGTCCTCGCTTACGGTGACGATTTCATCCACATAGTTGGAGCAGGTTTCGAAGGTAATCTTTCCCGGTTCCTTCACGGCGATGCCGTCGGCTACGGTTGCCACAGATGGCAGCTTCTCCTGCTTGTGGTCGTGGAGGCTCTGAACCATGCTGGCTGCTCCCTCTGCCTGGACTCCATAGACCTTGACGTTAGGATTGAGCGACTTGATGGCGAAAGCGACTCCCGAAATCAGTCCGCCGCCACCCACCGGCACTACCACAGCTTCTACATCAGGCAGCTGGTCGAGGATTTCCAGTCCGATGGTTCCCTGTCCGGCAATCACCTTCTCGTCATCAAAAGGATGCACGAAGGTATAGCCGTGCTCATCCTTCAGCTGCAGCGCCTTCTGGTAAGCGTCATCATAGACGCCCGGAACCAGGCAGACCTCTGCACCCAGACGCTTGGTAGCCTCTACCTTGGAGATAGGGGCACCCTCGGGCAGACAGATGAGGCTCTTCACTCCCATGGCGGTAGCGCCGAGAGCCACACCCTGTGCGTGGTTGCCTGCCGAACAGGCAATCACACCCTTCTCCTTCTCTTCCTGAGAGAGTTGGGAAATCTTATAGTATGCACCTCGAATCTTGAACGACCCCGTCTTCTGGAGGCATTCCGGTTTCAGATAAACATCACTATCTGGGTTGATTCTCGGTGTGTGAACCAGCTCAGTTTTTCTAATCACGTGGCTCAGCACGAAGCGGGCCTTGTAGAAATCGTCAAGTTGTAACATAATCGTTGATATGCTTTAATTCTATTATCTGTCAGGATGATAGTTCCTGAGTGATTTTTGACTGCAAAGGTACTCTAAAAGGAAGAAAACACAAAATATTTCAATTTAATTTTTGTTATTCCCGTAAAGTTTCCTTAGTGGTTGGAGTAAGTATGTGGGGGCGAGGGCCTGCTACATGCCGAAGTGCTCCAGTGCCGCAGCTACGCCGTCTTCCTCATTCGAGAGGGTGATGTAGTCGGCATCGGCTCTTACTTCCGGGGCAGCATTCGCCATGGCTACTCCCATGCCTGCAAGCTTCAGCATGCTCAGGTCGTTGTAACCGTCGCCGAAGGCAATCATATCGGCAGGGGTGAGATTGATCTTCGCGAGGAGTCTTCTCAGCGACTGCGCCTTGTCGATTCCCTTAGGCACCAGTTCGAGGAAGAATGGGGCTGAGCGGAAGACGTCCATCTTATCGCCCACCATATCCAGCAGTTCCTGTTCAGCCTTGAGCATATCCGATGGGTCGCCCGTCATGAGAAGCTTGGTAGGATGAGGCTCCAGAGCTTCGAGCAGATGCTCTACCTTGCGGATGTTCATCTTGTTGATGCGCGATTCTTCCTTCACATACTGATCGTCTGGCATCTCGGTGATGATTTCATTGCCGGCATAGCCCAGCAGGGCATGGTTCTTCTCTCGCGCGTACTTATATAATACCGGGATTACCTCATCTGGCAGAAACTGGGTAAAGAGTTTCTCGCCGGTCTGGGCATTCACGATGTTGCCACCATTATAGGAGAGGATGTAGCCCCCTCGCTTCTGCAGTTCCAGGCATTCTGCCACCGGTTCGATGCCGTAGGTAGGGCGACCGGATGCAAGGATGATGACGGCTCCCTGGCTGGCAGCCTGGAGCAGCGCTTCGCGGGTTTTCGGGGTAACCACCTTCTCGTGGTTGGTCAGGGTGCCATCCAAGTCTAAGGCGATGGCACGGTAAGGAATCTGTTTTGCTTTTTCCATTGTTCTATGTGATTCTTTGTTTTTTATGCGTGCAAAGATACAACAATATTCTGAAAAATGGGACGTAAAGTGTATTTTTGCTAATTTTGTTCCCAAAAAGGTGGTCATTTGAACGAAATGACTCTGTTTTTATCAGTGCTAAATGGTTTTTGAACGATAAGCACCCATCTTTTGTTGTTTGATATACACTATATTCGAAAATTATTGTTATCTTTGCACCGCAAATCATATAACAATAATAAATTTTAAACCTATCAATATGAAGAGATTAATTTCAGCAGTATTGCTTTCTGCTGCCGTGGCAATGCCAACAATGGCACAGAAGCAGAAGACATTGGGCAATGGCTATCCATTCACTCAAGTACCATTCACCAGTGTGAAGATTTCACAGAATACTTTCTGGGGTGCCCGCCTAAAGGCTGCCCGAGAGGTAACCGTACCATTGGCTTTCAGCAAGTGTGAGAGCGAGCACCGTTACAAGAACTTCGAGATGGCTGCCTATACCCTGCAGCATCCTAACCACCCGGGCTTGG
>ULWE01029049.1_pt1 | contig 11836 bp, 10 predicted proteins | sample 1960071 | NCBI WGS metagenome assembly ULWE01 (sample SAMEA4835804, study PRJEB28245) | human gut metagenome | biome: gut microbiome; material: fecal sample | place: Denmark | collected 2008 | reverse complement strand
CGGCAGCATACTTGTCAAGTTTAACAGTCATGTAACGAATTACCTTCTCGTCGCGGCGATAGCCTACTTCGAGGGTATTGATAACAGTTGGGTCAGCCTTGAACTCAATCAAGTTGTAGAAGCCTGATGTCTTCTTCTCGATGTTGTAAGCCAACTTCTTCAAACCCCAAGCCTCTTCATTCAAAATCTCAGCACCGTTATCGGTGAGCAGCTTCTTGAACTTAGCGACCGTTTCCTTCATCTGTTCATCAGACAAAACGGGAGTCAAAATGAAAACGGTTTCGTATTGATTCATACTACTTTAATTAATTAAAATGTTATTATTAAATTTCTTGCTTTTCGCTAAAAAGGTATTCAAAACACCTATTTTCGCGAATTGCGGTGCAAAATTACGACTTTTTCTTGAATTAACCAAATATTTTTTGTACTTTTGCATTATAAACACCTCTCTTTTATAGTATTTTACCATTTTAAGGGAGAAAATGTGGCTCTTATCTATATAATCTATCACATTTTATGTACTATCAGCCATATATTACTGCATTTTAAAATTTTTCAAGTCATGAAGAAATTCGGTTCTAAAATTTCAAGAAAGAAAATCCAATCATCACTCCAGGCACTTCCTTCTATGGGAATAGCCTTCGTGGTTTTGGGCATCTTGGTTTTCGCTTCTACGTTTGTTTTCAGCATCAGAAGCAACGCATTGCTGCTCACTGGTCTTTTCCTCGTCATAGCAGGATGCCTCGGTTATGTTTATTCATTAAAAAAAGGATAGATGCGGTTTTAGAGCATCTATCCTTTTATCTTTCAACCAACTAATGTTCTATTAAGCATTATTCCTGTTCTGGAGCTATCAACTTATATCCCTTACCGTGGATATTGATAATCTCGATCTGTGGATCATCCTTCAAATGCTTACGCAACTTAGTGATATAAACATCCATAGAACGTGCATTGAAATAGTTATCATCAATCCAGATAGTCTTCAATGCGAAATCACGCTGAAGTATCTCATTCGTATGAGAGCAAAGCAATGCAAGAAGTTCATTCTCCTTGGTTGTCAACTTAGTCTGCTTGTCGCGGATTGACAAGAGCTGCTTCTGAGTATCGAATGTAAACTCACCGATATGATACAATGTTGATTCCTTATTTTTCTTACCACGAACACGGCGAAGAATTGCCTCTACACGGAACACAAGTTCTTCCATAGAGAAAGGCTTAGTGATGTAATCATCAGCACCCAACTTGAAACCTTCCAAGATATCCTCTTTCAATGTCTTTGCAGTCAAGAAGATAATTGGAATCTCTGCATTAGCCTGACGAATATCCTGTGCCAAGGTAAAACCATCCTTCTTTGGCATCATCACGTCAAGGACTGCTATATCAAATTTTGTCTTAGAGAACTCCTTATAACCAGCTTCACCATCAGGGCAAAGTACAGTATCGTAATCCTTAGCCTCCAAGTACTCGCGAAGCAACATACCCAAATTCTCGTCGTCTTCACAGAGAAGAACCTTTATTTTCTCTTCCATATTCTTTATCTTTTAATTGTTAGTATTCTTAATTTATTATCTATTTTCTAATCATGAATGACAGGCAACTTAATGGTAAACTTCGTTCCCTTACCAAATTCACTTTCCACCTTAATTTCACCATCATGCAAATCAACGACTTTCTTGACATAAGCAAGTCCGAGACCGAAGCCTTTCACATCATGCACATTTCCTGTATGAACGCGATAGAACTTATCAAAAATCTTCTTCAAGTTCTCTTTCTTCATTCCCATACCCGTATCTTTAATAGAGAGATATAGGAATTTGTCATCATTCCAAGTTTTCATTGTAATATTCAGAGCCTCATCTGTTTTTCTGTATTTAACAGCATTGTCCATCAAATTGAATATCACATTCTGGAAATGAACCTCATCCACATAGATAGCCGAATCAACAGCTTCAATATCCGTATAAACCTTTCCACCAGTATGCTCTACTCTGAGTGTAAAGGAGTTGGCAATATTCTCCACCATTTCATTGAGGTCTAACTCCTTCTTCTTGAATACAGCCTTCTTGCGATCAAACATACTCATCTGAAGTACTTTCTCCACCAGGAATCTCAAGCGCTTGGACTCATCATTGATAACATTTCCCAAATGCTTCATCATCTGTTCACTCTTATTCACAGAATTATCATTGAGCATCTGAGCCGCCAGACTGATACTGGCAATAGGAGTTTTCAGCTCGTGGGTCATATTATTGATGAAATCATTCTTTATCTCCGTATATCGCTTCTGACGGAAAATGACTACTATCGTGAAGATAAATGTAATAAGCAAGACCAAAGTGAAAATGACACTTGGAATCATGAATCTCACACTGGAGAAAATATAGCTGTTCATATCCGGGAAATGAATCTTAACCACCCCCATCTTCGATTGCGGATCATTACGGAAAAGCAATTGAGAATAACTATACTCCTCACCTTCCTCCGTATAGTCAGGACACCTGTAAACTTCACGACCATCCTGAGTAGTTACCGTAAAATGATAAGGAATATCAATGCCATTATTCATCATCTCAGCCTTCAAGTCCTGGTCCAACTGCTTGAAATTGATTCTCTCCTTCAAAGGCTTATCTGATGCCGAGTAAAGGATTGAATAAACCACCTCATCCAACAAGGCTTTCTGATAAACATATCTATTCTTGACGATTTCCTGCAAAGATTTCTGCGTCTCATCAATAGAATTCTTATCACTCCTCAATATCATCGCCTTTGGCATATTACCAGGACTGGTGGCTATGGTCTTCAACTCGAACGAAGAATAGATTGTACCATCCTTTCCTACAACCGAGTACTGATGAGAATGCTGAATGGTTCCATCAGGCGCCCCACTACGAGTTCCTACAGAATCTTTCTTATTGGCTCTACGCTCCGTCTCATTGACGTCTTTTTCCAAATAGCGCAAAGTCTCATTAAGCTCCAGATTTCTTGAAGCTTGATATAAGGCTCTGTTGACAGACTCGTCAAACTGTTCCTTTTTCATATTCACCATTTCCTGAATATAGCTCAACTGCAGAAACAGCAAAGCAAGGAACGAAAAGCCCATAATGATTGCGATAGTCCAAATTGTTCTTTTCTTCATGGCAGCAAAGATATGAAATTTCTTAATCAGTTAACACTTCTACGTTAATAAAATCACCTGTTTTTGACGTTATTAACACATTTATATGCTTATAATTATATATATGCAATTATCCGTAAACAAAATAACAAAAAAAGAGGCGAACGAAATGCGCTCGCCTCTTTCTCTATACTTATATCTTTATTACTCTGCTTCTTTAGCCAATTCCTCCTCATGATCAGCAATCAACTTGCTCTGGATATCATTAGGAACAAGTTCGTAACTTGCAAACTTTGTAGTAAAGGAAGCTCGACCACCAGTCAAGGAACTGAGAGAAATCGAATAGTTGGAGAGTTCCTTCAAAGGAATCTTAGCACTCAACTTCTGATAACCAGCCTCACTGTCCATACCCATAATAAGAGCGCGACGGCCTTGCAAGTCGCTCATCACATCACCCATGAAATCTGCTGGCACATAAACTTCCAAGTCGTAGATTGGTTCCAGAATCTTAGGACCAGCCTGCTTGAATGCATCACTAAATGCACGTCGTGCTGCCAACATAAATGATAGCTCATTACTATCTACCGGGTGCATCTTACCATCGTAAACGATAACTCGTACATCACGCGCATAACTACCTGTCAACGGACCATGCTCCATACAATCCATGATACCCTTCAAGATGGCTGGCATGAAACGTGCATCAATAGCACCACCAACAACAGAGTTGAGGAAGACCAACTTTCCACCCCACTCCAAATCAACTTCCTCACGGCTCTTGATATTCATCTTGAACTCCTGACCATTGAAAGTGAATGAGGTTGGATCAGGCATACCTTCTGCATAAGGCTCCACAATGAGGTGAACCTCACCGAACTGACCAGCACCACCACTCTGCTTTTTATGCCGATATTCAGCACGGGCTTTTTTGGTAATAGTCTCACGATATGGAATACGAGGTTCCTCAAAGACAACATTGAGCTTCTCATTATTTTCCAAACGCCACTTCAAAGTACGAAGATGGAATTCACCCTGTCCACGAACAATAACCTGACGCAATTCCTTGCTCTGCTCAACAATCCAAGTTGGATCCTCCTGACGCATCTTCAAGAGAGCAGCCATCAGTTTTTCTGTATCCTGAGCATTAACAGCCTTGATAGCACGGGAATATTTAGGATTAGGATATTTGATAAAGTCAAATCGCCATTCAGTATCCTTGCCATTCAGTGTATTACCGGTTTTCACATCTTTCAATTTCACTGTACAACCGATATCGCCGGCATTCAACTGCTCTACAGCAACACGATTTGCACCAGCACAGGCATAAATCTGTCCTATGCGTTCCTTGCTGCCGCGATCAGCATTTGTCAAGTCATCACCCGTCTTCACGCAACCACTCATTACCTTAAAGTAACTTACTTCACCGATATGAGGTTCCATGCCCGTCTTGAAGAAATAAATACTTTCAGGACCATTAGAGTCAGGAACAATCTCCTCACCGCGAGTGTTATGCAATTTAGGCATATCATCAACAAAAGGAACAACATTACCCAAGAATTCCATCAAGCGGTGAACGCCCATAGACTTACCTGCACAAACACAGAAAACAGGGAAGATGCTACGAGTAACCAAACCCTTGCGGATACCTTCACGCATCTCATCTTCAGTCAAGCTCTCGCTTTCAAAGAATTTCTCCATCAAGCCCTCGTCATTTTCTGCAGCAGCTTCAACTAAAGCTTTATGCAATTCCAAAGCCTTATCCATCTCCTCTTCAGGAATATCCTCAATAATAGGAGCACCACCCTCTGGCTTCCAAGAATATTTTTTCATCAGAAGTACGTCAATGAGAGCATTAAAGCCAGAACCTGTCTCAATAGGATATTGAATCTGAACACACTTTGGACCATAGATTTCCTTCATCGTAGCGATGACATTATCGAAATCACACTTATCAGAATCCAACTGATTGACCAGAAAGATAACAGGCTTGCCCAACTTCTCTGTATAGCGGAAGTTGTTCTGAGTACCTACTTCAGGACCATACTGACCATTAATAAGGATAACAGCCTGATCGGTTACATTCATTGAAGTTATCGCACCGCCCACAAAGTCATCACTACCAGGACAATCAATGATATTAAGCTTCTTGTTGTTCCACTCAACATGAAAAACTGTAGGGAACACAGAATAGCCATATTCCAACTCAACTGGGAAGTAGTCGCTCACCGTATTCTTCGCTTCTACAGAGCCTCTACGCTTGATAACGCCTGCTTCAAACAACATACTCTCGGCAAGTGTAGTCTTGCCGCTACCCGCACTGCCCAACAGCGCAATGTTTTTAATCTCATTAGTCTTATAAACTCTCATGACGCTTATAGATTTTAAGGGTTATACATAATTGTTAGTTAGGAGAGGACACCAAGGCATCTTCTCCTGAATTCGTTTTCTAAGTTACCACTTTTTTCTGACCCTTGCAAAATTTTCGACCTAAAAATGCTCTATTTTTAAAACATATTAGTAATTTTGCACCTTATTAAATACTCTTTTTGTGCTTACACCTTATTATATAAGGAAATACAGAATGCAAATAAGAGGCACAACGTCTGAACATAAAGACGATGATATCATAAATTTAAAATATAAAAATCATGGCAGGAATTTACATACATATCCCTTTTTGCGAAAGTCGATGCATTTACTGCGACTTTTACAGTACTACATCTCTCAAATGGAAAGATGATTATGTAGATGCTCTATGCAAAGAGATGAAACTGCGGCCAGCAATCCAGGCATTGGGTGACAACTACCCTATTGAAACCATCTATCTGGGCGGTGGCACACCAAGTCAACTCTCAGATGGACATCTGCAGCAGATTTTCACGATGCTAAAAGAGACGTATGGAGATTTGTTTACCAAGAACATGGAAATCACCATGGAATGTAATCCAGATGATGTTACACCCGACTATTGCAAGACTCTGGGAAAGCTACCAGTCAACAGAGTCAGCATGGGAGCACAGACGTTCTCCGACCAAAGACTTCAATTTCTTCGTAGGCGTCACAATACTGCTGAAGTTAAAGAAGCAGTATCTCTTCTGAGAAATACAGGAATAGAAAACATCAGTATCGATCTCATGTTTGGTTTTCCAAAAGAGAACATAGAAGATTGGAAATATGATATTCAACAGGCTTTACAATTAGGTGTAGAACACATATCCGCCTACAGCCTCATGTATGAAGAAGGAACTCCATTATACAAAATGCTGGAACAAGGGAAGATAGAAGAAATTGATGAAGAATTAAGCAGAAACATGTACGACACCTTGGTTGACATGCTTACTCTTTCAGGATATGAGCATTACGAAATCAGTAATTTTGCAAAACCAGGCTACCGCTCAAGACACAACAGCAGCTATTGGAACGAAACTCCATACATAGGACTGGGCGCAGCAGCACATTCCTATCGTAGAGCAAGGAATCTATCAGGCAAGATGGAAGTAACCAGAAGTTGGAACATCAATAACATCCAACAATATATCAATAGCATCCATCAAGGAATCTTGCCTTCGGAAAAAGAAAGCCTTGATCTTACCACACGCTATAATGATTTGATAACGACTGCCTTAAGAACAAGTGATGGCATTGATCTGGAAAAGACAGAAAAGGAATTTGGAAAATGCTATCTGGAGAAATTGCTCGACGAAGCAAACGACAAAATAAAAAGAGGACTCATGAAAATGGACAAACAAAACGATCGTTTGTCATTGACAAGAGAAGGAATTTACATTTCAGACGATATCATGGGAGATTTCATGATTGTTTAACGACAATGTTAAGCAATCATGAAATCAATATTTTGAGTTTCTCGCAATTACGAAGAAAAACTATTCTCCAATTTTTATAAATTGTGAAACACAAGGAAGCTAATTATTCCAAGGTTCCAATGTATCTAACTTTCCTGTTTTCTTATAACGCTCATAATAATATTTCTTAATTTCTTCCAAGGCTTCAGCCTCGGTCTTTTTCTTGGAAATACATGGCTTTATCATCTGCATGAGAACAAATAACAAAACAACGACGACTAAAACTATTGCCCATGACAGAATTTCACTTGAAAAATTCAGAAATGGCTGCAACAATATACCCACTCCAACAGGAAGGATAAAACAAACCCAATCTGCAGGAGAGTCCAAACGGCCGGCTTCCATATATTCTGAGCGCAGCTTCTCAGGTGCACTTAATATCAAATGCCGCTGATGCAAATTCCAATAGTCCTCAAACTCTTTATCCATACTTAAAAGATGTTCTTTATTTAAAAAGTTAAAACAAAATAGTGTGTAACAATATATATCTAATATTATATGCAAAGTTAGTATAAATATTCAAAAAGTCCAAATATATCTTGATATCGCATACACAATTAAGTGTATTTAACTATAATAATAGCATCTTTATTGGAAATATATAAAAAACTATGATTTCATTGTTATTACATAGAAGTATATTCATGCAATTAACAGCAATCCAATAAACTTATCCAAAAAGATGAATATGATAAAAATAGAAAAAACAAATACTATTTTTGCATATTATAAAAAATGTCTGAAAATAAAAATCTCCAGACATTTGATTCTATTACAAAAGTTGTATTAATATTCACGCTCAATAAGTTCAAGACACATACGGCTATTATGGTAAGGACACTTCCAGAAACCAGCCTTATCATCATCAAGATTCAGACTACCATCTTCAAGCACAGCCCAATACCATTCTCCATTTTTCCCATCCAGCAAATGCTTTGCTACATAATTCCAGCATAGGATAGCCGTCTCCAGCGACTCCTCTGTATGGAAATATTGGTAGAGATCTATATGTCCGATAATATTCTCACACTGCACCCACCACTGGCGCTGCAAATCATATTTATCACTATCTTTCCAATGCTCATAAACCATACTGCCATCAGAACGTAAGCCTTCATCAGCAGCCTCTGCTATACGACGGATGAGTCTTTCAATTTTGAGAAGTACAACCTTGTCACCGAGAACCAAAGCGGTCTCATGGAGCAGCCAGGAGGCCTCAATATCATGACCATAACTCTCAATATTGCGCTTACCTACCCATTCATCATTGAAGAACAAATCAAGATGATAAGTCTCCTTATTGAGCAACTTGTCTGTAAAGATATCTAGAAGGTTTCTGATACTCTTCTCCAATTCAGGAGACTTCCATACACGATATAGATTAGTATATGGTTCAATGATGTGAAGATGAGTATTCATTGTACGGCTTCCATTCTCATCTTTATCAGAAAGACGCATATCAGCAATAGGATTCCACTCACGAGTCAGCGCTTCAATATAACCATTATTCACACTATCAAATGCATGTTTCTCTATATCATGATAAAGAGAAATGGCAATATCTAATGCTTCTTTATCACCTGTGGCACGAGCATATTCAGACATACCATAGATCGTAAAACCAATAGCATAAGTCTGTTTCTTAGTATCCAATGGATAGCCCTTGTAATCGACACTCCAGTAAACACCACCATACTCCTTATCCAAGAAATGATCACGTACATATTCCTTAGCCCTTGTAGCTGCCTCCAGATACTCAGGCTTCTTCAATACACGATAAGCCGCAGAGAATGCCCATAAAATACGAGCATTCATGATAGCACCCTTTTCTGCTTGAGGATGCACATTTTCATGACCATCTACACGACCATAGTAACCGCCATTCTCATGATCGGTTACACGGTCAATCCAATAGTTGAGGATATTATTCTCAAGAATATCCTTCATTGTCAATTTTAAATTTTCCATAGAGGTATTTAGTTTTAATATCATTTTTATTTCTTGATTGGGAACAGCCAACTTAATACCATCAGCAAGAAGGCGATGACAGCAGGGAACAGAGAGAACAGAGACCATACCATGGTAAGCACAGAATCTGTCACAGACTTAGGATCTATCATCGTATTACCCATCGCATCAGTTATCATATTAGCTCCAGCCATACCCAACAATAATGCAATCAAAGAACCAGAGATGGCAGTACCAAACTTTTGAGACATGGTACCAGATGAGAAGATAAGTCCGGTTGCAGATGTCCCGAAGTGTTCTGTATGATAATCAGCCACATCAGCATACATAGACCACATCAATGGTGAATAAATACCAATACCTATAGAAGTGAGTACAACCAAAACTATCATAACCCAAATATAAGATGGATCCATTGGGATAAAGAAGAAAACAATGGAAAGTACCAAACAAAGTGCTGCAGCCCAGAAAAAAGCCATACGCTTAGAACCAACCAAGCGAGTAAACCAAGGAGACACTCCACCAAAAATCATACAGGTAACTTCACCAAATGCCATAAAAACGGTATAATTGATAATCAGCCCTTCTACAGTCACATTACCATGCAAGCAATAATCAAACATATATCCAGCCACAGCATAGCGGAAGCCATTAAAGAAATTGGTACATACAGCAATGGCCGTCATATACAACCAGGCTTTATTGTGTACCAAATCCACAAATTGATGGAAAGAGAACTTTTCTGCACGCTTAGGTTTCAGACGTTCTTTTGTCATAAGACCACAAGCCAAAGTCATCACGGCTGCAACTACACCAAGAACTGCACCTATCACAGCATATTGATGTGCATCTGTACCACCCACCATCTTCTGCAGATAGGGGAAAGAAAGCAATGTGATGAATCCCATTGCATAGGCTCCTACCATACGGAAAGAAGAAAACTGGTTTGTTTCATTATCATCATCGGTCATCACACCCAACAAGGAACCATAAGGCACATTTACCATAGTATATACCGCCATCATCAGAAGATACAAAGTATATGCATAGATTCGTTTACCCACAGGTCCGAAGTCTGGAGTATAGAGTAACAATGCAAAAATCAGTCCAAAAGGAACCGCACCAAAGATAAGCCATGGACGATAAGTACCAAATCGAGACTGAGTACGGTCTGCAAGACTACCCATCAATGGATCTGTCACCACATCAAACATTCGGGCAACAAGCATCAATACTGCTGCATCAGCAAATGAAAGTCCAAAAACATTTGTAAAAAACAAAGGGAAAGCAATAGACATCACCTTCCAAACTATACCACCAGCAGCAGCATCACCCAATGCGTATGCTATTTTTTCTTTTATACTTGCCATTAAATTTAAAATTTTATTAAGTTATTTATAAAGTGTTAAGTATCTTCATGAGATATAGTAGGCAAAGCAAAAAACACTTCACCAAAAAAATAGGGACTCAATCCCCAAGCGTTTTTATAATAACGTTTGAGGAAAAAGAATCCCTACAATCTTTATCTCATATTTTACTTAACTACTTTCCTAAAGTCGCCTTATTCTTAGCCACCAACTTCTTAATGGTCTCCACACTCAGAGCCGTACGGTAGCCATCCTGAGGCGTATTCATGCAATAATCCACCAGACGGTCGATAGTAGAAGTAGCCACATGCATTCTTGTATCAGAAGAAGCATAGTAGATGAACACCGTTCCATCCTCATTTGCAATCCAACCATTTGCAAAGACCACATTCATTACATCACCAATATACTCACCCCCTTCTGGAACAAGCAAGTATCCACCTGGTTCAGCAATCACTTTAGTAGGATCTTCCAAAGATGTCATATACATATAGAGTACATAACGGAGACCGCTTGCACAACCACGTACACCATGAGCCAAATGCAACCAACCCTTATCAGTTTTGATAGGATGAGGTCCTTCTCCATTCTTTACCTCCTGAATGGTATGATAGTGACGGGCATTAATAATCTTTTCTTCCGTAATCTCTGCATGAGTGATATCATCCACCAAAGCCCAGCCGATACCTCCACCAGAACCTGTATCAATAAAGCCATCCTGTGGACGGGTATAGAAAGCATACTTGCCATCTACGAATTCCGGATGAAGCACAACATTGCGCTGCTGGCTCTTGGTTTTCAAATCAGGAAGTCGTTCCCAATTTACCAAATCTTTGGTACGTGCAATAGCAGCAGTAGCAGTTGCTGCACTCAAATCACCTGGCTGGCTGTCATCATGACGCTCTGCACAGAACACACCATAAATATATCCATCTTCGTGAGCAGTCAGACGCATATCATAAATATTGGTAGCAGGAATGACGTCCTCAGGCATTGTAATAGGTTCATCCCAGAAACGGAAATTATCTATACCGTTAGGGCTTTCTGCTACAGCAAAGAAACTCTTGCGGTCGGCACCTTCTACACGGACAACGAGGAGATACTTTCCGTTCCACTTGATGGCACCCGAATTGAGGGTAGCATTCATCATGATACGCTGCATCAGATATGGGTTACTCTTCTCATCGAAGTCGTATCGCCACTCCAATGGAGTATGTTCTGCGGTGAGGATTGGGTTCTTATATTTCTCGTAGATTCCGTTTCCCCACTCTACAGGTTCATTCTTGCGGCACAGCAATTCCTCATGATGAGCACGCAAAGCTTTTACTTTGTCTTGAAAAGTTGTCATATTCTATCTTTATTTTATTGTTTCTTATACTTTGAGTTTGATGATTAGTAAATATATTGGATTCTTCACTATTTGTTCTTCACTCGTTACCTACTATATCCTTTACAAAAAGAACCTTTGATTCATTATAGAATTTCTTGAAATCCTTGACAATGGCTCCATCCTTCACTCC
>ULWE01007235.1_pt1 | contig 11920 bp, 5 predicted proteins | sample 1960071 | NCBI WGS metagenome assembly ULWE01 (sample SAMEA4835804, study PRJEB28245) | human gut metagenome | biome: gut microbiome; material: fecal sample | place: Denmark | collected 2008 | reverse complement strand
AACTGAAGTTTGATAAGACGGCTGAGGAAGCTTTGCAACAGATAGATGATAAAGGTTATCTTATTCCTTATTCTGCTGATGGCAAACGACTGGTAAAAGTAGGAATCAACTATGACAGCCAGAAGAGAACCATTGGTGAATGGAAGATAGTAGAAGGGTAAATAATGATGGCGCTGACCTTTACCGTAGGTTATCGCTTTACGTTATAAAAGAATAATTTGGATAGAAATAAGAAAAGCCTCAAATCCGTAAAGGATTTGAGGCTTTTGCCTTATCTGATAATTCTATGATTCTTTATCCTACCTGGCTTCCTGGCTTAACCTTGCCAAGGAGAGAGGTGACGTTGAGGCTTCCGTCGAAGTTGACAGCACTCAGAATCATACCCTGGCTCTCGATACCCATCATCTTGCGAGGAGCAAAGTTGGCTACGAAGAGCACGTCCTTGCCGATCAGCTGCTCTGGCTCATAGTAGGCGGCGATACCTGAGCAGATAGTACGCTCAGTACCAGTACCATCATCGATGGTGAACTTCAGAAGCTTCTTGGATTTCTTCACCTTCTCGCAGTTCAGAATATGGCCCACGCGAATGTCGAGCTTCTCGAAATCATCAAAGCTAACCTCTGGCTTGATAGGTGCAGCCTTGTATTCAGCCTCCTCATTAGCCTTCTTGGTGTCAGCGAGTTTCTGCAACTGTTTCTCGATGACCTCATCCTCAATCTTCTCGAAGAGCAACTCTGGCTCACCGAGCTGAGTACCCGCCTTGAGCAAGTCTGTGCTGCCCAACTGGGTCCATTCGAAAGTTGGCATGTTGATCATCTTGCGCAGTTTCTCAGAAGAGAAAGGCAAGAATGGTTCGAAAGCGATGGCGAGGTTGGCAACCAACTGGAGGGAGATATTCAGAATAGTCTCCACACGCTTAGGATCGGTCTTCCAAACCTTCCAAGGCTCACATTCTGTGATGTATTTATTACCGATGCGGGCGAGGTTCATAGCCTCTTTCTGAGCCTCACGGAATTTGAATACGTTGAGATACTGCTCCACCTTCTCCTTCACGTCTTTGAATTCTGCGATAGCCTTCTCATCTACCTCCTGCAGTTCGCCGCAAGCAGGAACTACACCGCCCCAATATTTCTTAGTGAGTTGGAGAGCACGGTTTACGAAGTTACCATAAACAGCAACCAATTCAGAGTTGTTGCGCTCCTGGAAATCCTTCCATGTGAAGTTGTTGTCCTTGGTCTCAGGAGCATTGGCTGTCAATACATAGCGCAAAACATCCTGCTTGCCAGGGAGATCTACGAGATACTCGTGCAACCAGACTGCCCAGTTACGAGAGGTAGAAATCTTATCATCCTCAAGATTCAGGAACTCGTTGGCAGGCACGTTGTCTGGCAGGATATAGTCGCCGTGTGCCTTCAGCATAGTAGGGAAGATGATGCAGTGGAACACGATGTTGTCCTTACCGATGAAGTGAACGAGACGAGTCTCAGGATCCTGCCACCATTTCTGCCATGTGCCCCATTTTTCAGGCTGTGCATCGCAGAGTTCCTTGGTATTTGAGATGTAACCGATAGGTGCATCAAACCATACGTAGAGCACCTTGCCCTCAGCACCCTCCACAGGAACAGGAATACCCCAATCCAGGTCGCGGGTCATCGCACGAGGCTGCAAATCCATGTCAAGCCAGCTTTTGCACTGACCATAAACATTAGTTCTCCACTCCTTGTGACCTTCCAGAATCCATTGCTTCAGCCAGTCCTGATACTTTCCTAAAGGCAGATACCAGTTTTTGGTAGGCTTCTTTACGAGACCGTGTCCAGAATTGTTCTTGTTGGTTGGGTTGATCAACTCCTCAGGCGAAAGTGTAGCACCACATTTCTCGCACTGGTCACCATAGGCACCTTCAGCACCACAGCGAGGACAAGTACCCACGATGTTACGGTCTGTGAGGAATTCTCCTGTTACCTCATCGCAGAACTGCTCCTCTACCTTCTCTTCGAGCACGCCCTTATCATAGAGAGTGCGGAAGAAATCAGAAGCAAACTTATTGTGAACTTTTGAGGTCGTACGGCTATAGATATCAAAGGAAATGCCGAAGTCCTCAAAACTTTTCTTGATCAGATTGTGATAGCGGTCCACCACCTCCTGTACGGTGATGCCCTCTTTCTTGGCACGGATGGTTACAGGCACACCGTGCTCATCACTACCGCCGATGAAAACAACGTCTTGTTTTTTGAGACGGAGATAGCGCACGTAGATATCGGCTGGCACATATACACCTGCCAGGTGTCCGATATGTACACCACCATTGGCGTATGGCAAAGCTGCCGTCACAGTGGTACGTTTGAAATTTTTCTGTTCCATATTAGCTAATATACATTTTTTTGTTATTTGGGTGCAAAATTACAAAAAATAGTTGGAAACAGGGAAGTTTTTCGATGCTTTTCTTAATATAATAAGGTGTGACTACGGAAAATAATGCGGAAAACCCTTCAGATGACTATTTTAGAAACAATAAGAAGAGAGTTTTGTATGCAAAAGAAGTGAAAAATAAAGGAAAATGATTGAAAATAGAGGAAATTAGGGGAAATTAGAGGAAAATTTCCCCTAATTTCCTATTCTGATTTGAAGTTGGTCTTTATATCCCCCCTTTCTGCCCAGTCGCCTCGGTGACTGCCCCAGAGGCTTACGAGAGCGAGGTTCTCAGTTGTAGTGTTAGCACTGCAAATTACACCACACAACACCTTAATAGGTAGAACACAGCTTTTGCAGATTCTCCTCGAAGTGTTCTTTGTCGATGGCACTGTTCTTTAGTGTAGAGCGATAGTTGTATATCGTTTGTGGCGAGTAGGAGAGAATGCCGGCAATCTTGGCGCTCTCCGTTACGCCCAGCCTAATCAAGGCAGCTACACGCAGGGTTGGGGTCAGCTCGTTGTCTTCCTTAAGCTGTATTTGCGCCTCGGGCAACAGCAGTGTGTTCAGCTCCTTTACAAACGATGGATAGAGCGAGAGGAAGATTTTGTCGAACTGCGAGAAGAAGTTCTGGCTCTCCTCGGCGCTTTGCCTTGAAGACGAGAGGGTGCTCAGTAATTCGTTCTGCTGATTGGTCTTAATCTTACGTATCACCAGTTTGCGCTGATTTTTCAACCGCTCGATATACTGATAGCAGAGCATGATAAAGGCATTAGCCATCGACTCTCGCTTCGCATTGGTATATTCAAACTCGTCGTTGGAGTCCTGAAGTGCTTTGTTGGAGTCCTTTAGTGCGTTGTTGGAGCCCTTAAGCTCGTCGTTGGAGTCCAGAAGTGCTTTGTTAGAGTCCTTAAGCGCTTTATTGGAGTCCTTTAGCGTGTCGTTGGAGTCCTTAAGCGCGTCGTTGGAGTCCTTTAGTGCTTTGTTGGAGTTCTTAAGCTCGTCGTTGGAGCCCTTAAGCTCGTCGTTGGAGTTCTGAAGTGCTTTGTTGGAGTTCTTTAGTGCTTTGTTGGAGTTCTTAAGCGCATCGTTGGAGCCCTTAAGCTCGTCGTTGGAGTTCTGAAGTGCTTTGTTGGAGTCCTTTAGTGCTTTGTTGGAGTTCTTAAGCGCATCGTTGGAGTCCTTAAGCTCGTCGTTGGAGTTCTGAAGTGCTTTGTTGGAGTCCTTTAGTGCTTTGTTGGAGTTCTTAAGCGCATCGTTGGAGTCCTTAAGCTCGTCGTTGGAGTTCTGAAGTGCTTTGTTGGAGTCCTGAAGTGCTTTGTTAGAGTCCTCAAGCGCATCGTTGGAGTCCTTTAGTGCTTTGTTGTCTTTTTTATGTTGTTTGTTGTCAGCGCTAAGCTGTTCTGTCAGCGTTTTCAGTTCATTCTCCTTTAGTTTCAGCAAGTGGTTTTTCCGGACGACATATACAATAGTTGTTACAATAATCGCCATCAATACGAGAATGCATATTATCGCCACATTCTGCCAAGTGCCTTGCTCTTGTAGCTTTTTGTTGTAAGCCGACCGTATGACATGTAGGTTGGCGTACAACTCCGCACGTCGCAGTCGATTACTGTACGCATCGGCATCCATCAATGATATGTTGATGTATTCATTGGCTTTGCGCAGATTGTCCTTGTCCTTATATAGCGACAAAGCCACTTCCTGCAAAGCCACATACTCATTTGTCGATGCCATTATATCGCTTATGGCTGCAAGTAGAAGATAGCGTTCTTGCTGTTCACTCTGGTGGCTCCGTTCGTAAGTTTTAGACAGAACGTAAGCAGACATGGCATACAGTCTGCTGTCGGGCTCCAATAGCGACATTGCCTTATTGAAGCAAGTGATGATGTCATGTATGGTGCCTTTCGAATAGAAGAGTTGTACACCTTTCATATAATAGTACTGCGCATCCTTCTTCGGACAATACTCTATAGCCTTGTCGATATACTTTTGGAAGAGTGTGGAATATCGTTGGCAGTACTCCGTATTCTTAGTGGACATATTCAGATTGAAATACAGCGCACTTAAACTACAGTTGTAAAGGTAGTTTATATGGCGGTTGGTTGGCGGAATCTCGAGTTTTTCGAGAATTTCCTTAGCCTCAATATAGAAGCCACGGTAAACCAGCTGTCTTGCCTTTAAGATCTGATATTGTGTGTAATATTCCGAACTGTTAGTCTGTTTGGCTAAGTTTATCGCTTTTTGAACATACACCATTGCCGAATCATATTTGTATGGTGTATACTCGTTGATCAATCGCTCATATATGCGCAACTTGTCTGTTGCATTGTTCACGTAATTAATGGCATTCTTTATGTCATGAAGCCTTTTTTCTTTTTTGGCTTCATACTCAGCTCTATTGGCTATGACAGAGTCTAATCGTTTGTAAAGTTTGGTGTTGTCTGCGCGAGCACTAATTGTCGACAGACATATAGTAATGGTCAATATCAATATTTGCATAGTTTTAAAAAACATTGTTAATCGGTACAAAGTTATATATTTTTTCTCTAATTTCGTTCAAATTTCCTGCTTTTTTTGAAACAGATTTTAATCGTTTCTACTTTCCCCCCCCTTGGATTTTATAAGTATCTGATTTTGTGATAGATATGACTTGGTATATATACTATAGCCATACTCTAAGCCTACTCATTTTTATTTATCATTCCAAATTATAATACCTTTGCACAGCAAAATCCGGTAGGCTCTAATGCTATACTTAGACGTGCTCGATTTTAATTAAGTGAAACGATAATAATAAATTAGTGATGTTAAAGAAACTTAACAAGAAAATTTGTTTAATTGCGACTCTATTGCTTTTAGCTCTGCCATCTATGGTTGCTGCAACCATAGATAGCGGAGGCAAAATAGAGAAGAAGGTTTGGCAGGATTCAGACGCTAACAAGGAGAATTATTTTAATAACCGTCGTGCTCTCGTAGGACCGGGATGTACAATCAATAGCATTGGTGATGGTGTTCAGGTGGTTTCAGGAACAGCTAATCTTCAGAACCTTTGCAATGATGATTTGGATGATTATGCTACGATTCCGGCGCTTGTTGATGCTACCGTTGGAGCAAGTCCTATTATCAGCATTAAGGACAATCAGCATTATTATGCTGGTGATACAGAGGCTGGTTTTGTTATTTGTGCAAAATCAAATGCAAGCATCCTTACTCTCGATTTAGCAAAGTTCTACAAAATACAGTTTCTTAAGGACGGTGAAAAGGTTGGCGACCTCCAGTCGATCTCTACCGGTAAGTCTGTTACCGGACTTGGCTTGTCGTTGCTGACATTCCCTGGTTCAGATCAGGTAAACAAATTGTACATGGCTACAGCTCCCGGTAATTTCGATGAAATCAAGCTCGTTCAGTGTGGAGTTGATGCCAATGTGCTCTCTGCTATAAATATCAAGTATGCATTTGTAGGCAAGGCTCGTGAGTATACTGTTACCAACAACAAGGATAATGGTATTTCTAAATACGCTGAAGAGCAGGGTAGAAAGACGTTTACTCTGGATGCGCAAGGCAAAAAGCCAACTCACACATTAGGTGAGGTGTCACGTGGTGATGTGATTGATGAGAAACTTGACAATGGCTATGCTGCTGTTGTAGGAGCAGTAGTTCCAGTATCAACTCCTGTTACTGTTGTTGTCAAACCCAGTGATGGCAAGGAAGCATTCCCTAAGGGAACAGAAGTGGGATTCAAGTTTAATGGATTTAATCTCGCCAATCTTTCGGTAGGCTCTGGCATCGAACTCACACTTTTCAACAAAGAGGATAAAGAAATAGGCAAGTATGACATCTCTAATAAACTCCTGGGTCTTGGACTGATTGAGGATACCAAGGACGGTGAAGTCGTTATGAGAGCTCCTGCAGACTTTTCTGCAGCAAAGATTTACTTCAAAGGCATAGGAATACAAGTTGGTGGCACCTCTGTCAACTACGCCTTTGTTCGCATGGCTCCTGATGCAGCTACTCATCATTGTCCAATCAATGCAACATCAAGCCGCGACGTATCTGGAAGTGTTAATCAGTTCCTGTTGCAGCACAATAAGAATGTAGATGTGACATGGTCTGTCCAGAGCTATCCAGAGGGTGCCGCTGATGTTGAAGTGGTTGCCACATCAGGCTTGGTAAGCAATTTGTCTCTTCCTGGCAAGTATGTTTTCCGTGCAACTGCTGCTGATGGTTGCTATGAAGAGACTACCCTCAACTATGCTCCCCAATACGTTCCCGAGGAACACGGAGTGAATATCCTTGTTAATAAGAATGGCGAGACGCCTAAATACGTGTTGAGCGATAAGTTTGGCGGTGGTTTGATACAGATTTTTGATGGAATGAGCAACCGCTCAGCCATACTTACTACTTCTCTCAACGATTTCGCCTATCGTCAGCCAGGCGTTTCATTGGCAGCCAACACAGGTCTCGTTGGCATCAAGACTGCTGATGGCTCTAACTTTGCTGATGGTTTGAATGGCAATACAAGAGCTTTCAATGGCAAGATGAAGGTGGGTTTTGTGGTATCTGTTAAGGCTACCGGACTTGATGCTGATGTGCTTAATCTCTACAACATCAAGCTCTACAATAAAGGCAATGAAGTGACTGGAGATGTAACAACCCATTGGGATGCCATCTCAGCCGGACTTATCGGTAAAGAGGAAACACATAAAATGTGTCTGAACGTTGAAGTGCCCGCGGGCTGTGTGTTTGATGAGATTGTACTTTATAGCACAGGCGTTCTTTCTGCCGACCTCTCACAGCTCAATATCTACTATGCGTATGTAGCCGATGCTGAGGCAGACAACGCTACTACCAATCCAATATATGGTGCTCAAGTGGTATCTACAAATAACACCAATGCATCCATCGACTTTGCAAACACTCAGATGGTCCATGTTGCCAACATTGGCAATGGCTACAACGAGTTGGGCAATTTGATTGACGATTCGATGGGTACATATTTGACTCTCCCGTTGGGAGCAAACTTGGGTGGCGCTGTAATCTCAGTCAATATGGGTAAAGTAGTTGATAAGGGACAGGAGCTTGTTATGGTTACCCAGAATCTGGCTTTAGGATTGGGTGTAAGTCTTGGCGAAGGTCTTAAATTGACTACCTATCTTGATGGTAAAGAGCAGGAAGAACTGACAAACTGGAAGGTTCTTGGTGCTGATGTTATTGGCAGTAAGGGCGACAGCTATGCCGTGCTCAATCCAACCAAGTCGTTCGATCAGGTTCGTATCACACCTGTTAAGGTGCTGTCAGCTCTTGGGAATCTTCAGATTAAGGGCTTCGCTCTGCGTACTGACATGAATGACGACGGAACACTCAACGGAAACGACGACCTTCTGGTTCTTGACGAGGACTCTACTCTCAACGTAACCAAGACATACAAAAATGCCAGGATGCTGTTGCATCGTACATTCACCAAGAGTGCTGACAACAACAAGAAGGGATGGAACTCTATCATTCTTCCCGTCGATATGACAGCAGCTCAGGTGAAGGAAGCCTTTGGTGATAGTGTACAGATGGCAAAGTTCGACCGTTTGGAAGACAACTGGATCAAGTTCTCTACCGTGAACGTAGCTGGTGACAACGTAGTGCTTGAGAAGAACACTCCTTATATAATATATCCTACAAAGGAGCCACTCGGCAACTATTCATACACTATCGATGGTGTTACGAAGATTCTCGACGGTCATGTATATGTAGCCAATGGCATCAACTACGATGACCAGACATCCGAACTGGAACACACAGTAACTGGAATAGGCATGACCTACACTGGTTCGTACAGCAAACCGACTGCGGTGTCAAAGGATTCTTATATGTTCAGCAAGGGTGACTTGGTTCACACAAGTAAAGACCATACTGTAAAGGCTTATCACTGCTGGCTTAAAGAAGATGCACATTCTGGCAAAATGTTGATGTTCTCGCTGAATGGCAACGGTATGGGCGGTACAACTGGCATCCAGGTTATTGAGGAGAACAAGCAGAATACAAACACTGGCATCTACAACCTTGGTGGTGTGCGTATGAACAACAACGACGTCAACAAGTTGCCGAAGGGTGTGTATATCGTTAATAACAAAGTAGTAGTAAATAAATAAAAAATATGAATAAGAAATATGTAGCACCGGAGATTATCGTTATAGAGATGGAGTCCTCAAATATAATGGCAGGCAGTGGCAATCCAGGCAGTCCAAGCGGTCCAAGTAGCCCTAGCCTTCCTGACACTGGTACCCATGGTTGGACTCCCGACGGTGACATAAGCCATGGATTCGGAATAGTAGAAGAAGGGGATGATGATTACAGTGATGACGATTTCTAAACTATAGACAACTAAAGAACTCACTATTTTATTAAAGTCGAGCGCCTTGCAATAGTGAAAGCATTAACCAATTTAGTGCTTTGAAATCCATCCTTCCCTGATTAAAGTACAAGAACTTGCTTTGTCAAATTTCAAACAAAGTAAGTTCTTATACTCATTATCTAAATTTATAGCGATAAGTCTCTTGTCTTTTTTTCTTTGAACGCCCCCAATCCAGCTATCTGTGTTCCGTCCCAATTTGTAAGTTGGTCAGCGCACCCATTAGAACCGCCAAGTGAAACGTATGTGTCTGCACTGCATATTTCTCCACTTCGTCAAGAGCGACTTTCGCCTGACGTTCCGCTTCAAGAACCACCTTGTTCTTATGTTTGCGTCCTCGTTTCTCTTCCTCTGAAAGTTCATCATAGGAGAAGCCTCTTGCCAAGCCATACTTATGCCCTACCTTGTTGTAATCCCTTATATATGTCCTCTTTCCGCCCAATCTCCACGGTCGAGTGCACGATAGCCGATGGCTTCTGCCAGATGATGCAGTTCCACATGCTCGCAACCTTCCAGGTCGGCGATGGTTCTTGCTACTTTCAGAATGCGACTGTAGGCTCTTGCTGATAGAGAGAGTTTCTCCATTGCCATGCGGAGCATATCTATGCCTGCTTCATCGGGTTCTGCGAACTGGTGAATCATCCTTTCTGTCATCTGGGCATTGCAGTGGATACCTTTGTAGTCCTTGTATCTTGCTGCTTGTATCTCCCTTGCCTTGATGACTCGTTCCCGGATGTTGGCACTTGGCTCTCCCGGAGCTGCTTTTGAAATATCCTTGAAAGGTACGGGAGTGATTTCACACTGGATGTCGATGCGGTCGAGAAGCGGACCAGATATTTTGTTCATGTATCGTTGGATCTGACCGGGGGTGCAGACACAATGATGGGTGGAATCTCCGTAATAACCGCACGGACACGGATTCATGCTTGCTATAAACATGAATGAGCAGGGATAATCTGTAGAATATTTGGAGCGGCTGATAGTGATATGTCGGTCTTCCAATGGTTGGCGGAGTACCTCCAGCGTGGTTTTGTTAAATTCCGGTAATTCGTCACAGAAAAGCACACCGTTATGTGCCAGAGAGATTTCTCCTGGTTGCGGATTGGTTCCTCCTCCTACCAGTGCTACCTGTGAGATCGTATGGTGGGGAGCACGGAAAGGACGTTGGGAGATCAGAGATACGTTCTTGCCTAATTTTCCTGCGATGGAATGTATCTGAGTGGTCTCCAGACTTTCAGATAGGGTGAGGGGTGGAAGGATAGATGGTAAACGCTTGGCCATCATGGATTTTCCGGATCCCGGAGGACCTACCATGATGAGATTGTGCCCGCCTGCTGCTGCAATCTCCAGCGCACGCTTCACGTTTTCCTGTCCTCTTACGTCTGCATAGTCGAGATCACAATGGGTTTGGTTTTCATAAAATTCCTTGCGTGTATCTACGATGGTAGGAGCGAAATTCTGCTTGTCGCTGATAAAACTGACCACTTCTGCCAGCGTATTCATGCCATAGACTTCGAGCTTATTGACCACAGCCGCCTCCCTCGCATTCTGTTTCGGTACAATCAATCCCTTGAAATGTTCAGCTCTGGCTCTGATGGCTATAGGGAGCGCACCCTTGATGGGCTGAAGAGACCCGTCAAGGCTCAATTCGCCTACAAACATAAATTCCTTGAAATGCGTTTCGGGTACATCGCCGTTTGCCCCCAAGATGCCTACAGCAAGGGGCAGGTCGAAACTGCTGCCTTCTTTTCTGAGATCGGCAGGAGCCAGATTGATGGTGATGTCGGCTACAGGAAACTTGAAACCGCTATACTGCAAGGCTGCTGATATGCGGCTTCTACTCTCTCTTACGGCTTCATCTCCAAGTCCCGTAAGATGATATTGGACTCCTCGTGTGAGGCTGACCTCCACGGTTACCGTAGTCACGTCCAATCCATTGACTGCGGCGCAATAAGTTTTGACTAACATATATTTGAATCCATTATTTGGTTTTCTTGCAGATATCTGCTTTATGTAGAAATTCTGCAAGCTGATTATTTTAGCAGCTGGTCTAACTTTCGTTTCAGTTCTTCACGCTTCAGTCCCCGGGCAACAATCTTGCCGTTCTGCAAGACTATGACGTCTGGAATTGCGGTCATGCCCAACTTCTGCAGCGTTTTGTCCTCCAGCATATCGCCAGTACAGATGTTTGGCCAGGAGATAGAGTCTCTTGTAAGATTTCGCTTGCAGTCTGTGGCTGATGGGTCGATGCAGATACTCATCAATTTCAGGCGGCCCTTGGAATCCTGCATGCGCTTCTTCAATTCTCTGAGCAAGTCCTGACTGTCGTAATTGTAGGATGCCCAGGTGCTGATAACTGCTACTGGAGCACTGAGGAGGGTAGTACTGGAAACCATTTTGCCCTGGATGTCGTATGCTGTGAACTGAGGCAGGCGGCTGCCAGTATCTATTGTCTTCAACAGCTTCAACTGTTGCAGCATCTTCTGTAAACTACCATTCTGTGGCTGTGCCTCTGCCACCTTTGTCGTCAATGTATAGGCCTTGGCATAATCAGGCTGGGAGGTATTGACGAAATACTTTCTGATGAGATAAGTGCTGACGATAGACTCAGGATGGTCTTTGATAAACTGTTCCGCCTTCGCCTTTTCTTCAGGAGGAGAGAGTTTGAGGATGTTCTCGCGGAACTGGTTCATCAGCTCATTTGCCTTGGTGCCCTTTACGGACAGTTCCTTCAGATGGGATGCGTCTGCCTTGATATCGACAGAAGCGCCAGACTCTGCGAAGATAGGCTGCTCGGAAAAGTTAGGGAATACGACCATCAGCGTGAAAGGGTTCTTGCAGTCACACTCATAGGTGAAACGGCCACCGACAACTCTGATTGTATCAAGACCATTGATACCACCATCCGGACTGTAAACATAAAATTCGCCTTGATTCATATTTAAAAATTTGCCTTCAAACCTAAAATGACCACTACCTACACCGCAAGAGGTGATAAAAAGCGTAGCGAATAAAAATATGATGTAAGCAAATTTTTTCATAGATGAAAAATTTAAAGGGGAGAGTGCCGCGAGCGGGACTCGAACCCGCACAGCCATTACTGGC
>ULWE01030062.1_pt1 | contig 12025 bp, 7 predicted proteins | sample 1960071 | NCBI WGS metagenome assembly ULWE01 (sample SAMEA4835804, study PRJEB28245) | human gut metagenome | biome: gut microbiome; material: fecal sample | place: Denmark | collected 2008 | reverse complement strand
TAGATCGTTAGGTTGTTTTTGACTGATTTACGAGCATCCCTACATTATAAATGTTATAAACTACAATTTTGAAAAAAAAGAATTACAAAAACGTTGCACCAATCAAAAACAAAGCATTATCTTTGCCGCGTAATATGAGTCGTTGTGCATTGACATGACACCCGCCATATTATATAAGGTGTAAAAACGCCCCTTAAAGCTATGAACTTATTCTATGTTTAACTTTATAAATTACTTACGCAAATGAAAAGGTTTTACAATTATTTCCTTTCATTGCTTCTGCTCATGGTAGCAGGAGTTACGAGCGCAATGGCTCAGGCGTATCAAGAAGGTGACTTGCTCGAAACAGAAGAAGCTGTTACGAGTCAAGATGTCCTATTGATGTCGACTGGTGGGTACCATGCTAATGAGTACCTCTGTGGCCAAGGATACGCTACAACTGTATCTAAAGATTGCGTTTATCGTTTTGAAAAGGTTGATGGCACAGCTGATGGCTACAACCTCTACGTACTCAAGCGTGTCGCAACAGGCGAGTACTTCGCTGACTACACGATTGGTGATGAAGAAGATACTTCAGACTCTCCTTTCGATGGTCACATGACAAAGTTGACTACTGACAAGGCTCAAGCTATGAAGTTCACAGTAGTTGCAGGTGTTGAAAATAGCGATGACCCTCGTGCTTCTTCAGTAGGTGGTAACCAAGACTACAGCCGTGTAGGTTTCGTACTTGCTACTGACCACCGTGCTGATAATCCTGATGCTAACGTACAATACTTAGGTCACTATTCAGAGCCTTTCTATTCACTTTATAATGATACCAACTATTGGTTGATCTTCTCAGTATTCCAGCCTACAGGTAAGGAAAAGCTCTTGGCTTACACTACCGCTTATTACGGTACAGACAATGCTGACCCTGCATTAAATTACCCCGCTGGTACAACAGCTGGTTATTTCAAGGCAGAACTTGTTGATGCTGCACACGCTGCTTGGCAAGAAGCTTATGACATCCTTCAGGTAGAAGGTTCATACACGCTTACTGATGAAGAGACGAACGTGCTTTGCGATAAGATCGAAAACACCATGACAGCTCTTACAGCTTCTGACGCACGTTTCCCATTGACTGCTGGTCGTTACTTCATTAACGACAACCGTGATACAAAGCTCTACCTGAATGCTACTACAGTTAGCAACAAGGACGCTTGGGCATGCTCAGCTTACACAGTTCCTGAAGAATTGGATTACTCAGCTGCAAGCTACCTTTGGGATGTTGAGATTGCAGGTCAAGACTCAATCTACTTGAAGCACTTGCTCACTGGCTTGTACGTTCAGAGCACAATGGCTGACAACAATCACTATGCTCTTGGTAAAGAACCCGTTGCTTTGAAGCTTTCTGCTCCTACTGCAGGTAACAGAGCTACATTCTGGATCACTCCCAAGGGTAACGAACGTGCTTGTACTAACCCCGCAGGTTGGGTGTTGAGCTGGACGGACGTTAACGATGCTGGTAACCACTTCACATTCACTGCTGTTGATGTAGACGATGCTAAGGTTGCACAATGGGCTGCTGAGGCTAAACAGAACAAGTTGAACGAAACTTTGGCTGGACTCTATACTGCAGCTGATGGTCTTTACAAGGAAGGTACAAGCTACAAGGCTGCAGAAGGCTTCACTTATACTAACGACTTCACAGAAGAAGGAAAGTTGGTTTCTCCTGCAGAAGGCGAAGATGATGCAACCAAGGAGGCTAACTCACATTGGTATTCTAATAAGAAGCAAGGCGATGAGGGTACTTACGAAGCACTCGTAGATAACAACCCAGACACATTCTTCCACTCTACTTGGAAAGAAGGTTCTTTTGCTCCTTCTATCACTAAGAATCACTACTTGGTAGCAACACTCGATGCTCCGGTATCAGGTGACATCATGGTGAAGATGGCTAAGCGTATGACTGGTAATGACTTCCCCATCCAAGTAGCTATCTATGGTACTAACGAGTTTGACAAGGCGAACGCTAATCCAGCTAAATGGACATTCCAAGGCTTCTCAGACATCTCTTGGACTGACTCAGTTGAAATTTCTGGAACTGGCAAGACTATTCCTGATGGCGTAGGTGCTGCTTATATGCACTTAGACGGTAGCTATAAGTACATCAAGATTGCTGCAACAAAGACTGTCTTCAATTTTGATCCTAATGATAAAAAAAACAAGAACGGCTTCCTCTACAATAATGGTTACTTCTGCTTGAGCGAAATGAATATCTGGCCTACTTCTGGCTTGGTTACTACTCTCTCTCCTGAGTACCAAGAAGCAATGACTGCTGCTCCTGAAGTGTACGCTGCACTTGGTGAGGAAATCAACAAGGCCGCTGCTGAACTCGCTGCAAATAAGGCTACTCAAGCTCAGATCGATGCTTTGAATGCTGCTATTGAAGCGTTCAAGAACAACCTCCCTGTTCCTTCACGCGTAACTGACGCTTACAATGCTGCTAAGGCATTCCTCGATGCTGCTAACACCAACAACATGATTGGTACAGAGCTCGCTCAGTACTCTCAAGAGAGTGCTGATGCATTGCAAACTACTTTGGCTAAGTACGAGACATTCGACAAGATTGACCTCGTAAGCATCAACGCTGCTGTTAACGACATCAATGCTGCATTCAACGCATTCAAGGGTTCAGTTCGTTTGCCCGAAGCTGGTAAGTTCTACACAATCAAGAGTGCTTCTACTAAGGTAGTTGCTGAAGCTGATAAGCAATCTCAGGGTTACCAAGGCGCTATCTACAACGCTATTGTTTACTCTACAGGTAACAACAACTCTAACTCACTCCCTGACGCTAATAGCGCAGTACGTTTCACTTTCGCTAACCACTCAAGCGAAGTAACTGCTGACGGTGAAACTTCACTCGATGCTATGATGTCTTCTTTGTCAGACTCTATCTCATTGAAGGACGATGCTTCATACGTATGGAAGGCTGAAACTGCTCAAGACGGTAAGATGGTTCTCCGCAACCTCGCTACTGGTATGTACCTCACAGGTGCTAACGGTAAGCTCTACCAGAGCACTGAGCCTACTCCTATCCTTGGTGAAGGTGTTAAGCCTAACGTATTCCGTTTCAACCTCGGTGAAGATGCTAATGGCGTAACTCAGTACATGAACACGAAGGGCGCTACAGGCACTGTAGTACCTTGGAAGGATCCTGCTGATGAAAACTCTTACTGGCAGTTCAACGAGTTGGCAGACGACGACTACACTACTGAATGCTTCGCTATTAAGGGTGTAAGTGAAGGTCAGTTCTATGCTTGTACTTTCCCTGTTGCTATTACTCCTGATGGTAACGCAGTTCCTTACACTGTGCTCGGTGTAAATGAAGCTAAGGATAAGCTCATCTTGGCTGAAGTTGAAGACGAAGTTCCTGCTGGTACTCCTGTTATCCTCCTCGCTGACGTCCTCACTAACAATGGTGAAGGTACAGTAGGTAATCTAACAGTAGGTTGCGAAGACCTCGCTTCTGCAGAATTCGTATTCGAACCTAAGGTAGGCGACGGCTTGTGCGGTGTACTCTGCGAGCCTGTTGAAATCGCTGAAACTAGTGGTCACCTTGCTAACGGCAAGATCGTTACTGGTGCTTACACAGTTCCTTGCAACGGTGCTTACCTTGCTAACGCTGCTATTACAGCTGAGAAGGGTGATGTTTCTATCGCATTAGCTAAGGGTGTTGGTGACACGCTCACTGGCATTGACGATGCTAAGGTAGTTGTTCTTCCTTCAGTAGTTAACGTTTACGGCATCAACGGTCAGCTCATCAAGAAGAGCGTTAAGGCTGCTAATGCTACTAAGAACCTCCCCGCTGGTGTTTACGTAATCGGTGGTCAGAAGGTACTTGTAAAGTAAACCACGCTTCCTCTCTCCCTCTTTTCTTTTGAGTGAGGAGTGAACATAATTTATTCAGCGCGCCCGCACATCAAGTGCGGGCGCGCTTTTTTGTGGGGTGATGTTTGGAGGGTGATAATGTATTTATTACATTTGTAAAAAATATGACAGAATGGGGAGTAAGGATAAATGGAATAATATGAATACGTTAAGCTATAAGGGTTATGTAGGTAGTGTCGAAATAAGTCAAGAAGATAATTGTTTATATGGTAAAGTTATGGATTTGCCTAACGATACGTGTATAACTTATGAGGGCGATACGGTTTCGGCATTAAAGCTGGATTTCGAGGGCGCAGTTGACGATTATCTGCAATATTGTGAAGAACATCAGATCCAGCCCAGGAAATCTTTCTCTGGTTCACTAAATATTCGTATTTCGCCAGATATGCATTCAAAAATTGTAGATGAACATTAACGAAAAAAAATTAATGAAATAATTAATGTTCAATTAATGATAATTAATGTTCAAAACAAAGCGCGAAGCGCGCCTAAACTTAAACGTTAACTATTTATGTTATGCGCTTCGCGCTTTGTTTTGAACATTAATTATCATTAATTGAACATTAATTATTTCATTAATTTTTTTCGTTAATGTTCATTCTCATTAGGCAGATAAATTGCAGTCTATTTGTCTTTTATTTTGCATATTATTTCTTTTTTTCTTGATGTCGCTTTGCGTTTCTCCTGTCCATGCTTTTTCGCCCCTTAAAACGCACGTTAATTGCTAAAAAATGAGTATTTTTGCGCATAATATACCTGTAAAGAAAAAACAAGTTTAAAACCCTATATGGAAGAAATAGAAAACAAAGGCGCAGCCGCTTATAGTGCCAGTAATATTCAGGTGCTTGAAGGCCTGGAAGCAGTACGTAAGCGTCCCGCTATGTACATTGGCGACATCAGTGAAAAAGGTTTGCACCACTTGGTGTACGAGACCGTCGACAACTCCATTGACGAAGCCCTTGCGGGGTATTGTACGCACATCGAAGTAACCATCTGTCCTGACAACTCTATCGTTGTACAAGACAATGGTCGTGGTATTCCTGTCGACATGCACCCCAAGGAACACCGTTCTGCCCTCGAAGTAGTAATGACCGTGCTCCACGCTGGTGGTAAGTTCGATAAAGGCTCTTACAAAGTGTCAGGCGGTCTGCACGGTGTAGGTGTAAGTTGTGTGAATGCCCTTTCAACCAAAATGGTCAGCGAGGTGTTCCGCGACGGAAAAGTCTATCGCCAAGAGTATGCTAAGGGGCACCCCCAAGCACCTGTAGCCATAGTAGGAGAGACCGACATTCGTGGTACACGTCAACACTTCTGGCCCGATCCTACAATCTTCACTACGACCACTTACAAGTATGAGATTTTGGCCAACCGCATGCGTGAGTTAGCTTACTTGAACGCAGGTATCACCATTACGTTGGTAGACGAACGCCCTGACGAAGAAGGCAACACCCGCAAGGACGTGTTCCATTCCGACCTCGGACTGCGTGAGTTCGTTCGCTACATCGACTCTTCACGTCAGCACCTCTTCAACGACGTGATCTATCTCAATACTGAGAAGAACAATATCCCCATTGAGGTGGCCATTATGTACAACACCTCGTACTCAGAGAATATCCACTCTTACGTCAACAATATCAACACCATCGAAGGTGGTACCCACTTGGTCGGTTTCCGTCAAGCCGTTACCCGCGTGTTGAAAAAGTATGCTGAAGAAACCGCAGGCAAGCAAATCGAAAAGGCCAAGGTGGAAATATCAGGTGAAGACTTCCGCGAAGGCTTGACCGCCGTTATTTCCGTGAAAGTATCTGAACCCCAATTTGAGGGTCAGACCAAGACGAAGTTGGGTAATAGCGAAGTGACGGGTGCCGTCAACCAAGCAGTGGGCGAAGCTCTTACCAACTACTTAGAGGAACACCCCAAGGAAGCCAAACTCATTGTCGACAAAGTAATCCTTGCCGCCACTGCTCGTATTGCTGCCCGTAAGGCACGTGAGAGCGTACAGCGCAAGAGTCCCCTCTCAGGCGGTGGACTGCCAGGCAAGTTGGCTGACTGCTCTTCAAAGGACCCCTCAATCTGTGAGTTGTTCCTCGTCGAGGGTGACTCAGCAGGTGGTTCGGCCAAGCAAGGTCGTAGCCGTGCAACACAGGCCATTCTTCCCCTTCGTGGTAAGATACTGAATGTAGAGAAAGCCATGTGGCACAAAGCCTTTGAGAGTGATGAGGTAAACAATATCATTCAAGCCCTTGGTATTCGCTTCGGAATGGGTGAAGACTCTAAGGAGGCCAACCTCGACAAGTTGCGCTACCACAAGGTGATTATCATGGCCGATGCCGATGTCGATGGTCAGCACATTGCTACGCTTATCATGACCCTCTTCTATCGCTATATGCCTCAGATTATACAAGACGGCTACCTCTACATCGCTATGCCGCCCCTCTATAAGTGTACGAAGGGCAAGGTGTCAGAGTATTGCTACAACGACCGCGATCGTCAAATCTTTATGGATAAGTATGGCGACGGTACCGAAGGCAGTATTTCAACTCAGCGTTACAAAGGTTTGGGTGAGATGAACCCTGAGGAGTTGTGGAGTACAACAATGTGTCCCGACAGCCGCTTGCTCAAGCAAGTTTCGCTCGAAAACGCTGCCGATGCTGACTACGTATTCTCTATGCTGATGGGTGACGATGTAGGCCCGCGCCGCGAGTTTATCGAGAAGAACGCTATCTACGCCAATGTCGATGCGTAAACGCTAATTACATTCAACATTCATAATATCGTTGCTATGAACGGTAATGGACGTTAAACATTAACGTTAACGTTAAGTCGCGCTTCGCGCTTGGTTTTAAACATTAATGTTTCATTAATCTATCATTAATCTTTTTCATTAATCTATTTATGTAGTACAGAATGAAACTTAAAGATTAATGAAAAGATTAATGGATGATTAATGGAAGATTAATGTTTACACAAAAGCGCGAAGCGCACCAATTAATGTTTAGCGTTTTAAAGATTAACGTTTTAGCAACGGGAATTAATTGTTCATTATGAAACAGTACAATCTGGTGAATAACATCCTTGGATGGCTCACCTTTGCCATTGCGGCTTTCACCTACTGTTCTACGGTAGAGCCCACGGCAAGTTTCTGGGATTGCCCAGAGTTTATCACCACCGCCTACAAACTTGAGGTGGGACACCCCCCTGGCGCCCCCTTCTTCATGTTGACGGGCAACTTCTTTACGCAGTTTACGAGCGACCCCTCCAAGGTAGCCTTTTGCGTCAACATCATGTCGGCCTTGCTTTCGGCCCTGTGTATTCTGTTCCTCTTCTGGACCATTACCCACTTGGCTCGTAAGCTCATCACCCCCGATGGCAAAGTGACCACCCTCACCCAACTCATCACCATTATGGGTTGCGGTCTGACAGGTGCTTTAGCCTATACGTGGAGCGACACCTTCTGGTTCTCAGCCGTTGAAGGTGAGGTATATGCCTATTCAAGTATGTTCACCGCCTTGGTGTTCTGGCTCATACTCAAGTGGGAAGACCACGCCGACGAGCCTCATTCCGACCGTTGGCTCGTGCTCATCTTCTACCTCACTGGTCTGTCAATCGGTGTCCACCTGCTCAATCTCCTCTGCTTGCCCGCAATCTCGTTGGTATATTACTACAAGCGCAATCCGCAGGCCAATCTCAAGGGCTCACTCGTAGCCTTGATTATCTCTATGCTCTTAGTAGCCGCTGTACTCTATGGCGTTGTGCCAGGCATTGTAAAGGTAGGCGGTTGGTTTGAATGGTTCTTTACCAACGACCTCGGTCTCTCGTTCAACGTAGGTATGATTGTTTACCTCGTTATCTTGGTAGCCGTCGTATTAGCCGCTATTTGGAGTACTACGACTGTTAATCACCTTCGCACGAAAGTGCTCTACCTCTTGAGCGTAGCCTTGTTGGGTATTCCCTTTATGGGCAAGGGTACGATCTCAATCGTGATAGGTCTGATCGTATTGGCAGCCCTTTATTTCTTACTCGACTACAAAGGCAAGGACGGCAACTACGTAGTGCGCAAGCGCTTCTTAAATACCTCTTTGCTCTGCATGCTGATGTTGATGATTGGCTATTCATCATACGCTATCATCGTGATACGTTCAGCGCAAAATCCTCCCATGGACCAAAACTCGCCTGAGGACGTGTTCACCCTTGGTTCGTACATGGGACGTGAACAGTATGGCCAGACACCCTTACTCAAGGGCGAAGCCTTCTGCTCACAGAGCCAAGCTTACCAAGTAGGCGCGATTGGCTATCAGAAGAACAAGCGTACACAGCGTGTCGAGAAAGCCAATGCTTCAGAACCCGATCGCTATGAAGAAATTGAAGAGACCTCAGGCCTTACCTATCCCTCTGGCTTGACCATGCTTTTCCCTCGTATTCATAGTGCGGCTCACACCTCACAGTATCAAGAATGGTTAGGTGACGACCTGCAATACAAGGACGTTACCTTTGCCGACAACGAAGGCAACACCTATCCAGGCCAGATGCCCACGCAGTGGACAAACTTGAAGTTCTTCCTCTCTTATCAGGTCAACTTCATGTATTGGCGCTACTTCATGTGGAACTTTGCTGGCCGTCAGAACGACATTCAAGGCAATGGTGAACTGGAACATGGCAACTGGATAACAGGTTTTTCTTTCATCGACAATGCGCTCTATGGCGACCAAAGCCTTTTGCCTAAGTCATTGCAAGAGAACAAGGGACACAACGTATTCTACTGTCTGCCCCTCATCTTGGGCTTGATAGGTCTCTTCTTCCAAGCCTACAGAGGCGAAAAGGGCGTGCGTCAGTTCTGGGTAGTCTTCTTCCTCTTCTTCATGACAGGTTTGGCCATTGTGCTTTACTTGAACCAAACTCCCAGTCAGCCTCGTGAGCGTGACTATGCTTATGCCGGTTCGTTCTACGCCTTTGCTATCTGGATTGGTTTGGGTGTTGCTGCCCTCGCAGCAGGCCTTGAGAAGATGTTGAAGAGCAAACCACAGTTGGCCGCAGCCGTAGCAACCATTATCGGTGTGCTCGTGCCCATTCAGATGGTTAGTCAAACTTGGGACGACCACGACCGTTCAGGCCGCTTCACTTGTCGTGACTTTGGTGCTAACTATTTGAACACGTTGCCCGACAAGGGTTGCCCCATTATCTTCAGTAATGGCGATAACGACACCTTCCCCTTGTGGTACAACCAAGAGGTAGAGGGCACGCGTACTGACGCCCGCGTCTGCAACCTTTCATATTTGCAGACCGACTGGTACACCGACCAGATGCGTCGTCCCGCTTACGACTCTAAGGCATTGCCTATCACGTGGAGTCGCTACTTCTACGTTGACAATGGTAAGCACTCCTTCTATCCCATACGTCCAGAAGGTAAGGCCGAGTTAGACGAGCTAAAGAAGCAGAATCCGAAGGTTGACCCCTACGAACTCTCTTACATACTCGACCACTACGTGAAGAAGGCTGAGGGAGGTTACTTCCCCACCGACTCAGTCGTAGTGAGCGTCAATAAGCAAGCCGTCATCGAGAGTGGTATGTACTTGCCAATGGGCAAGGACTCTATCCCCGACAAGATGATTATCTCGCTCAAGAGCCTTGCGCAGAATAGAGGCGGCCTTTATCGTAATGACGTGATGATATACGAGATGTTGGCACATGCTGACTGGAAGCGCCCCATGTATATGAGCGTAACTCTTGGCCCGGAGAACTATGCGGGACTTGAGAATTACCTCGTGCTGGAAGGCTTGGCTTATCGTATCACACCGTTCAACTTCGGCAATCGTGGCGTAGTTGACGCTGACTTGATGTACAACAACATGATGAACCGCTTCAAGTATGGCAACGTAGCTGACAAGAACTTCTACTTAGACGAAACGGTAAGCCGTATGTGCGAAACCCACCGCCGCATGTTTATGATGTTGGCCGATGCTCTTGTGCGTCGTGGCGAGAAGGATAAGGCCCTTAAGGCCTTGAAGAAGTGCAAAGAGGTACTTCCTGCTTACACTGTTCCTTACGACGATGACGACTCGCAATTGGCTGCTATATGGCTCGCTGCAGGTGACAAGCAAGAGGCTGCTCGCGTAGCGAAGGCTGTGCTCGACTATGATATGCAGTACATGCGTTACATCAGTTCGTTGGGTCAAGACCATGTCAACACTTATGGTCGTAGCTGCTACTTCATGTTCTCAAGCATTATTGAGGCCAGCGATGCGCTCAAGAAGGCTGATCCGAAGGCTCACAAGGTGTATGAGATGCAAATCCAGCAGATGATTTCAACTCCTTCGTTCCAACTCGGTATGCAGTACTATCAACAGCAAATGAGTGCTGCAGCGCAATAATTTTTTGCTGAACAGATAGACTCTCTAAAACATTAAAACGGACAGGCTAAAGGCATGCTTTAGTCTGTCCGTTTTTATTTTCGAATGATAAAACAGGGCCTCTACAGAGATTTCTCTACAAAACGTTTCAGAACGCCCGAAATAGGGCTTTCGCTTACGTATATTTTACCATTGACGTTTTTTGCTTTCATGTTTCATTTTATGGCTTGAAAGTATTGATAATCAGTGCTTTCAAATTATGAAACATAGTATCCCGATGTTTCATTTTTAGTTTCAATGTTTCATTCCAAAAACACTGAGGGAGAAAAACAAAAACACTGTGGGAGCGATTTCAAAACACTGAGGGAGCGAAACAAAAACACAATGGGAGCGCGCAGTCGCTCCCATTGTGTTTTGAAAAGTGAAACATGAAACTAAAAATGAAACATTGAAGCACAATGTTTCATCTTTCTAAACGTTTGATTTTCAATCCGTTATAACGAAAAATGAAACATGAAAGGTAAAACAAAGGTTTTAAAAACGTAAAGAAAAAACCAACCAAAATGAACATTAACGAAAAAAATAATGAAATAATTAATGGATAATTACATGATAATTAATGTTCTATACTAAGCGCGAAGCGCGTAACATCAATATTAGCGTTTTAAGTATAACGCGCTTCGCGCTTGGTATAGAACATTAATTATCATGTAATTATCCATTAATTATTTCATTAATTTTTTCGTTAATGTTCATCTATGTGTTGATGTTAAGGTACGGGGTCGTATCCACTGCCGCCCCAAGGGTGGCAACGGAGAATGCGGCGAATGGCCAAATAAAGGCCTTTGAGCGGTCCATGCTTCTGTATGGCTTCAACGGCATATTGTGAGCAAGTGGGGGTGAATCTACACACGGGGGGAAATAGCGGTGAAATAGCGCGCTGATAGAAGCGTATGGGGGCTATAAGCAGACGGGATAAGAGTTGACGTATCATGAGGGCAGTTGTTGCATCACTTTCTCACTAATGCGTTGTAAGGCCGTCTGCATACGTGTGGCCACAAGGTCGGTGCGCACGGGACGATCGGAGAGCCATATAAAGGCGATGTGGAGGGCTACATCGTCAGGCAAAGAGGCAAGAAATGCGGGTTTGAGGTGACGATACGCCTCTCGTAGCTGACGCTTGGCGCGATTGCGATCGACAGCATGCTTAAAATGGCGTTTTGAGACGCTTTGCAGCACTTTTACCTGTGGCCCTTTCCCAGTGTAAGCAAAGCGGCGAAACGTGACGCGTAGCGGAAATACGCTCATTGATTTGCAGCCTGAACTGAAGAGCGCTTCGATCTCGCTTTTCAAACAGAGGTGTTCGGGCTTGCGAAAGGTATATTGTTTCATTTCTTTTCTTCTATTTTTAGGGGGACGAGTTGACGATTAAGTTTGATTTAGTGGTCATTACGGCCTAAAACGAATGAAAAGTTTAAGCGAGAGTGCTTGGAGCTTATCACGCGCTTAAACTTTTCAATAATCTTCTATTAATATGTTGTTTAAAGTAACTTACTCGTCAACTTGTTAACTAAAAAAACTCGTCAACTAAATTACTTATTATGCTCTTCAAGGTACATCTCGATAGCTGCCGTCATGGAGCGAGCTTGAGGAGTTGGTGCGAAGCAGTCACAACGTAAGCCAGCGGTTTCGATTGCCTCTTTGGTAATGTTGCCAAAACATGCCATGCACGTGTTGCCTTGTTTGAA
>ULWE01010941.1_pt1 | contig 12031 bp, 10 predicted proteins | sample 1960071 | NCBI WGS metagenome assembly ULWE01 (sample SAMEA4835804, study PRJEB28245) | human gut metagenome | biome: gut microbiome; material: fecal sample | place: Denmark | collected 2008 | reverse complement strand
AGGTCAGAGGTGCCGCATATAAAATATCACAGCTCTCTGAAGAGGAAAAGGCACGCGGCGTAATTGCCTGCTCGGCAGGTAACCACGCGCAGGGCGTTGCTTTGGCAGCTACCAAAAACGGTATTAAATCACTTATCTGCCTGCCGGACGGTGCTCCCATATCAAAGGTTGAGGCGACCAGAAAATACGGCGCGGATATTTGTCTTGTAGAGGGCGTTTATGACGACGCATATAATAAAGCTCTTGAGCTTAAAGATGAAAAGGGCTATACGTTTATTCATCCGTTTAACGATGAGGACGTTATAGCAGGTCAGGGTACCATAGGACTTGAAATACTCGATCAGATACCCGACGTTGACGTTGTTATTGTTCCCATAGGCGGCGGCGGACTTATTTCCGGCGTTGCTTTTGCGATAAAAGAGCTCAATCCAAATGTTAAGGTATACGGCGTTCAGGCTTCCGGTGCTCCGAGTATGCTGAAATCGATTGATGACGGTAAAATCGAAAAGCTTGATTCCGTTTCAACCATAGCCGACGGTATAGCCGTTAAAGAGCCGGGTGACATCACCTTCGCTATGTGTCAAAAATATGTTGACGGTATTGTAACAGTTTCCGATGACGAAATAGCCGCGGCAATACTTGCACTTATCGAGCAGCAAAAGCTCATTACCGAGGGCGCAGGTGCCGTTTCGGTTGCAGCGGCTATGTTTAACAAAGTAGATATCAAGGGCAAAAAGGTTTGTTGCCTCCTTTCGGGCGGTAATATCGACGTTACCATTTTGTCAAGAGTTATTAAGCGCGGACTTTTGAAATCGGGCAGAACATATTCTCTTACAATCGAGCTTCTTGACAAGCCCGGTCAATTAAAGGGCGTTGCCGACATCATTGCACAAGAGGGCGGCAATGTTATTTCAATTCATCATGAGCGTGCGTCCGAGGGCTCCGATATTAACGGCTGTTATCTTCGCATTGTTCTCGAAACCAAAAACTTTGACCATATAGCTCAGATAAAGAAGGCACTGACCGACGCCGGATTTATCATTAAGTCATATTAAGGAGGAAAAACAAATGATAAAAACACTTCACACTTCATCGGCACCTGCCGCAATAGGACCGTATTCACAGGGCAAAATCGTTGACGGATTTCTCTTTGCTTCGGGGCAGATAGCAATAAACCATGCAAACGGCAACATAGAAGAAGATACAATTGAGGGTCAGACCAAAAGAGTTTGCGAAAATATCGCTGCGATTTTGAAAGAGGCGGGAGCTGATTTTGACAGCGTAATTAAGACAACCTGCTTCCTTAAAAACATATCCGATTTCGGTGCGTTTAACGAAATTTACGGTGAGTATTTTACATCAAAACCGGCACGTTCATGCGTCGGTGTCGGTGACCTTCCGAAAAACGCTCTTGTGGAAGTTGAGATTATAGCAAAGGTATAATCAGGCTTTGTAAAACCTCATTTTTGTTATTTCTGTTTTAAAAGACAGGTCGTAATTCGGCTGAGTGTTCATATGGCACTTGCCTGAAAATAACATTTGCACAGCAGTGCGCTAGGCCCCCTCGGAGATGCGTCGGCATTATCCGAGGGGGTTCATTTTTCTCGCCTTAAATTCACGGCAACTGCCCGTTTTTGTTGAAACAGCGTGCCCGCAACCGATTTTTTCCCCTTGTAAACCGAATTGAAAACTAAAATGTATAGCGCAACCGCACTCTTTTCTGTATTATTTTGGCAACGAAAGCGAAAACCAACGCATCTAAAAAACCAAAAACCGATTAACATAAAAGGAGCGCACAACCATGAAAAAAACAAATACAATCCACTTCGGAATACAGAGAAAGATAGTTTCAAATATGACCACGGAAAGCTGGGAGACAATTCCTCACGTAACATATATGTATGAGCCCGACGTTACAAAGCTTATGCACGAGTATAAAAAATTAAATCTCGATCGTAACCGCGACAGCAAAATAACGCTCAATACCGTAATAATGAAAATCATCACCGAAGGACTTAAAGCAGCACCCGTTATGAATTCTCATATCGAGTTTAACCGTAAGCTTGTACGCGGCAGAGTCGACACATTTGAAGATATAAATATCTCTATGCCGATGATTCTTCCGAGCGGTGAAATGATGACCGTAAATCTTCGCGGTTTTGAAAGTAAAAATCTCGACGAAATGACCGACGCCGTAAATGACGTTGCAAGAAGAGCCGAGAATACCGACCTTAATGAGGCTATGTTTGACGTTTCATTGGATAACACCCTTACTGCTCTCAAAAAAGGAAAATTTATGCAGGCTGTATATCGTCTTATCGGGTCTAAAACAGGTAAGCACAAGATCAAGACCTTAAAGGGCGATGCAAAAAAAGAGTATGAGGCAATTCCCGAAACCGAACGCCTTACAAAGCGTGACATAGAGCAGGGGACCACCACCATTTCAAATCTCGGCTCGCTTTACCGCGAACAGTCCGGCGCCGCCGCCTTACTTGAAATAATACCGCCGCAGGTTACGGCGTTCGGCGTAGGTGCCGTTCAGGATAAGCCTATGGTTATAACAGACAGCTTCGGCAATAAGAGCATTGAAGCGCGCAAGGTGCTCCCTATATGTATAGCATTTGACCACCGCGCGCTCGATTTCGGCGATATTGTTCCGTTTCTTAAGAGGCTTGACGATATATTCGAAAATCCGAAGGTTATACACACTTGGAAAAGCAGCGATAAAAACAATAAGGTCGTTCGCCTCGACGCCTGATTTTTAACTTTGCTCCCAAATAAACCGGTCCGAAACGGCTCAGCCGCGGAGGATCGGTTTTTTTGTCACTTTTGATGTCTCGTCCGAATAATATGATATCGAAAGGCTGCACAAATAAATTATAAGGAGTAATATCTGTTGAATGAATTTTTGGATTTCTGTGAAAAATCTCTCAAGGCCGAAAGCGCAGACAATTGTTGTCATATGAAAACGGCAAGCGAGTATCTCGGCGTATCGCCTTTTCCGGAAAATACGGTAACTACAATGGCTTACGTTCCGTTTCAGACCGATACGACAATGTACGATGTCGAAACCGGGTATAAAAACGGCACTGTGTTTTCAAACCTTAACAAGCCGTTCTTAGGGGGAAGATGTATATGAATATGAGAAAGGCTATGCTGTTAAAGCTCGGCTCTCTTCAGTTCTCGCTTTGGGAGCTGCATCTTTATCTCGATACGCATCCCATGGATGCTGCGGCCGAAGCGCGTTATATGGGATACAAAAAAGCCTACGATGAAGTCAGAGCTGAATTTACAAAGAAATACGGCCCGCTGAATCCCTCGGAGGGCAACGGTGAAAAATGGTTGAAATCGCCGTGGCCTTGGGAAAAACAAGAGGAGTGTGTTAAATAATGTTTTCGTATGAAAAAATGCTGCAATATCCGGTAAATATAAAAAATCCAAATCCCAAATACGCTCAGATAGTATTAGAGCAGTACGGCGGACCCGACGGTGAGCTCGGTGCTTCGCTTCGCTACCTCTCTCAGCGTTTTTCGATGCCGTATCCGGAGCTTAAAGGACTTCTCACCGACATCGGTACCGAGGAGCTCGGTCACCTCGAAATGATAGGTGCCATAGTTTATCAGCTTACTCGTAATCTTACTCAAGAGCAAATTAAGCAAGGCGGCTTTGACGCATACTTTGTAAATCATACAACGGGGGTGTACCCGGCAGGGGCGAACGGCGTGCCGTTCAATGCGGGTGCCATAGCTTCAAAGGGAGACGTCATAACAAATTTGCATGAGAATATGGCGGCCGAGCAAAAGGCAAGAACTACCTATGACAATATTTTGAGACTTGTTGACGATCCGGATGTGAGAGATGTTATAAAATTCCTGCGCGAGCGCGAGGTGGTACATTATCAGCGCTTCGGCGAGGGTCTCAGAATTGCGACGGACAAAATGAACGAGAAAAATTTCTACGCCTTTAATCCGAGCTTTGATACGGTATGTAACAAAAAAACGCGCTGATTTTGCTTGTTAACGCTCTGCCTTGGAGCGGTTTTTCTGCAAACGGCGCGGTCACGATCGTAAAAAATATAAAGCAAAGACCGTTCCTAATCAGGGACGGTCTTTAATATGTACATAAATACGGACATTTGTTGCGTTCTGACACAATGTGAGGTTTACACCCGTTATTTTTTATGATAAAATGACAATAGTGCAGTCTTTAATTTGTGCGGCACTGTGGTGATGACATTTCAGGCTTAATCCGGGAAAAATAAAAAGACCTGCAAAAGCAGGCCTAAACTCACACACTGTGATGTTGCCAAAGCAACGGTTAGAATAAATTTTTATTTGAACTCGTAGTGTAATCTCGGTACTGAGATTGTCTACATCATAACATCTTGTTTAGGCTTTGTCAATATATTTTTTTAAAGGAGTTTTTTTATGGGTAACAAATTGCGGAATGTGGATGATTATTATTTAGGACTTGACATCGGCACCGAGTCAGTCGGCTGGGCGGTAACCGATAAGGACTATGTCATTCCGAAGTTCAAGGGCAACGCCATGTGGGGCGTACATCTTTTTGACGAGGGAGAGACCTCGGTGAAGCGCAGAGGCTTCAGAAGCGCAAGAAGACGCACTCAGCGAAAAAGGGAGCGTTTAGCCTTGCTGGAAGCACTCTTTGATGAAGAAATTTGCAAAAAGGACTGCACCTTTTTCAGACGTTTACACGAGAGTGACTTGTGGCCGGAGGACAAGTCCGGCGACGATAAATACGCTGTTTTTGCAGACGAAAATTATACCGATAAGGATTTTCACAAGGAATATCCCACGATATATCACCTGAGATACGAACTTATTAAAAATAAAGAGCCGCACGATGTAAGACTTGTCTTTTTGGCTCTTCACCATATTATCAAAAACAGGGGGCATTTTCTCTTTGATTCCCTGTCATCGGCAGAGGACTTTAATTCGGCATACGAAACTATGTGCTCTTATCTCAGTGATAACGAGATACAGCTTAATTGCTCCGATATTGAGCAATTTAAAGCTATATTAAAGGACAGGCGTCAGGGTAAAATAGAAAAGACGAAGAATCTTGCCTCGCTTTTCGGTATAACAAAAAAATCCGATCCCGTTTCTTACGCCGTAATGGCGGTTTTAAGCGGCTCGACTGTTAAAATGTGTGATTTGTTTGGCGATGATGAACTAAAAACCGTAGAGAAAAACAATATATCTTTTGCAAGCGGCTATGAAGAAAACGAAGAAATATACGCGTCCGTTTTAGGCGATCGCTTTGAGCTTGTCAAAATTTTAAAGGCTGTATATGATTGGGCCGTGCTCGCCGATATTTTGGACGGCAAGAAGTATATCTCCGAGGCAAAGGTCGCCGTATATGAAAAACATAAAAATGATTTAAAAACGCTAAAAAAATATGTCAAAACTTATTTACCGGAAAAGTATAACGAGATATTTAAAATAAGCGACGGCAAAAAAGACAATTATGTGGCGTATTCCGGTCACATTAAGGAAGGCGGCAAAACAGGCGAGCTTAAAAAGACCTGTAATTCCGAGAATTTTTGCGCTTATCTTAAAAAGACGCTCGGAAGCTGCGCCGATTTGTCGTATAAGGAAATGTTTGACGAAATTGAGAATAAGACCTTTATGCCGAAGCAGGTGACAAAGAGCAACGGCGTAGTTCCGATGCAGGTAAATGAGGAAGAGCTTAAAGCAATTTTGGATAATGCCAAGGATTATTTGACGTTTTTAAAATCGTGCGATGAAAACGGTGTTTCCGTATACGATAAAATTATCAAAATATTTGAGTATCGCATTCCGTATTATGTCGGGCCGCTTAATACTCATACCCAAAAAAGCTGGCTTAAAAGAAAAGACGGCGTAAAAATATATCCGTGGAACTTTGACGACGTTGTTGATGTTGACTCTTCGGCTGAGAAATTCATAAACAACCTCACAAGTAAATGCACCTATTTGCCGGAGTGTGACGTTATTCCCAAATGCTCTCTTCTCTATTCGAAATTCACCGTTCTCAACGAGATAAACAATCTCAAACTGAACGGCGAGGATATACCCGTCGAATTAAAGCAGGGGATTTATAACGATTTGTTTATGACTCGCCGCAAGGTTACCGTAAAGCAAATTAAGGACTATCTCAAGGCAAGAGGCTGTTATAATAATAACGACGTATTGAGCGGAATAGATACAACCGTAAAATCCTCATTGAAGTCTTATTTTGATTTTAAGGATTTTGAGAGCCTGACCTTTGATGACAAGGAGAGTATTATTGCGTCATCGGTAATTTTCGGCGACGATAAAAAATTACTCAAGAAAAGGCTGAAAAAGCTTTTCCCTGAAAAGTTGACGGATGAAGACATCAAAAAAATATGCAAGCTTAAGTACACCGGCTGGAGCCGCCTGTCAAAGGAGTTTTTGTGCGATGTCGAGTTTACATATAAAAAGACCGGCGAGGTTATGAATGTCATCACGGCTCTTTGGGAAACGAATTACAATTTGATGCAGATTTTATATTCCGAAGATTTCTGCTGTGACGGCGATGAAAAAAAGAATTTAAATGACAAGCTTGATGAGCTCAGCTATACAGGCGATCAGCATTCTCTGCGAAAGGCTGTTGACGCGCTTTACGTTTCTCCGAAGGTTAAGCGGCCGATATTGCGTGCGTTGTTGATTGCAAAGGAAATAGAAAAGATACAGGGAAGGCCTCCGAAGAAGATATTCGTAGAGGTTGCAAGAGGTATTGATAACAGAGAAGAAAGACACAGGGACTCAAGAAAAAACAGGCTTATGGAATTATACAAAAACTGTAAAAAGGAAGCCGAAAAATTCTGCCCGTATTTCGATGCCCTGAGTAAAAAGCTGAGTGATGAAGACGAGTCAAAGCTCAGAAGTGACAAGCTTTATTTCTATTATATTCAGCTCGGCAAATGTATGTATACGGGTGAGGAAATATCCCTCGGCGAGCTGATGAACGGTAACGGCCGCTTTGATATTGACCATATTTATCCTCGGTCGAAGATAAAGGACGACAGCCTTACAAACAAAGTCCTTGTCAATAAAACAGTAAATAACAATAAAACCAATGTTTATCCCATTGATGCGGCTATACAGAGCAAAATGAGTCCGTATTGGCAGATGCTTCGTAGCAGCGGACTGATAAGCGAGGAAACCTATAAGCGTCTTACCCGTAAAACGCCGCTTACCGATGACGAGCTCTCCGCGTTTGTGTCAAGGCAGCTCACCGAAACTCAGCAGTCTACAAAGGCCGTTGCGCATATATTGGAGCAGCTGTACCCGAAGCCGAAAACCGAAATAGTCTATGTTAAAGCGGCTTTGGTTCACGCCTTCAGGCAAAGCAACGATATGCTCAAGTGCCGTGAGGTGAACGATTTGCATCACGCAAAGGATGCTTACCTCAATATTGTTGTCGGCAATGCATACAATGTAAAGGTCACTCATAATAAGGTGAATTTCATAAAAGGATTGCAAAACAACGATAAAGGATATACCGTAAATCCCGAAAAATTTTTCAGCCACGATATACCCGGCGCGTGGTCGGTTAAGGACAGTATGAATACCGTCCGCAGATTTATGAATAAGAACAACATTCGCTATACAAGGTTTCCGCGCAAAAAGCAAGGAGGACTGTTTAAAATCAATCCTTTGAAAAAAGGAAACGGGCAGGTTCCGCTGAAGGCTTCGGGCGCAAGAAGCTGTATTGAAAAATACGGCGGATACGATAAAGCGACCTCGGCATATTTTTCGTATGTGGAGTATACCGACAAAAAGGGCAAAGCCGTGCGTCAGATGTTCCCCGTCAATCTGTATGAGGTGAAAGAATATGAAGCCGATATGCAGGGCTTTGTTACAAGCCGTATAGCCGAAGCTTCAAACGTAAAATTTCTGATTCCCTGCGTTAAATATGACGCCTGTATATCCTTTGACGGCTGCAGAATGTTTATGAGCAACAAAACCGGAAATCAGATAGGATATAAGCCCGGAATGCAGCTTGTTTTGGGGTATAAATATGAAAAGTATATAAGAAATATCACAAATTACCTGACAAAGCATAAGGACAGGGAGATTATTCCGAGGGACAATATTTCAGCAGAAGAAAATACTGAACTTTACGATGTTTTAACGGGTAAAATGCTAAATACGGTTTTGAGCGTAAGATTCAGCGGCATCGGTAAAAAGCTCGAAAAACGCCGTGAAAAATTTGTGCTCTGCTCACCGGAGGAGCAATGCTGCGTCTTAAATGAAATTCTGAAAATCCTTCACGCCAATGTGTTGTCTGGAGACCTTAAACTTATAGATGAAAGCGGACAAGCAGGAGTAATGGTAACCAACGTTAAGTTTTCAGAAATTAAAGGCATCCATAGTATAAAGCTAATCAATCAGTCGGTAACGGGCCTTTTTGAGCAGGAAATCGACCTGCTGAAATAAGGGGGATTGTTATGGGCTGGCGTGTGGTTGTTGTTACAAACCCCTCTAAGCTTGATTATTCCATGGGCTATTTGGCTGTGCGCGATGTCGAAAAAACAACGCGCGTCCACCTCGACGAGATTTCCGTTCTGATAGTCGAGAATACGGCAAGCTCCGTTACCGCGGCGCTGCTCAGCCAATTAACCGAACGAAAAATCAAGGTGATATTCTGCGATGAAAAACGAAATCCGTCCTCGGAGCTCGTCTCGTATTACGGCTGTCATGATTGCAGTCAGAAGCTGAAAACTCAGATATCATGGGCAGACGATGCCAAAAAACTTGTGTGGACAAGTATAGTTGCCGAAAAAATCAAAAATCAGGCTCTGCTTTTAAAGCATTACGGTCTTGAGCAGTATAAGCTCCTTGAGGGGTACATAAATGAGCTTGAATTCAACGATGAAACAAACCGCGAGGGGCACGCCGCAAAGGTGTATTTCAACGCCCTTTTCGGAAAGAGCTTCAGCAGAAATGACGATGTTCCCGTAAACGCCGCGTTGAATTACGGCTACAGCTTGATTTTGTCATGCGTTAACCGTGAAATAGTTTGCAGCGGTTATTTGACTCAGCTCGGTATATTTCACGATAATATGTTTAACCCTTTTAATTTGGGCTGCGATTTAATGGAGCCATTTCGCCCGATAGTCGATTTTTGTGTAAAATCCATGATGCCCAAGGAATTCGGCAAGGAGCAGAAGAGCACTCTGATAGGCTTACTGAATAAGGAATTCGTAGTGGACGGCAAGGCTAATACGCTTATGAATGTAATAAAGCTCTATGTAAAAAGCGTATTTGCCGCAATAGAGCAAAATGACGCTTCGCTTGTGAAGCTTGCGGAAGTGAAGTATGAGTTATAGATTTATGAGAGTAATTGTATTTTTTGATTTGCCGACAACTACCAAGAGCGAACGGCGCGAATATGCAAAATTTCGTAAATTTTTGATTAAAAGCGGATTTATGATGATGCAGGAATCGGTTTATTCAAAAATTGCGCTTAACCAAAATGTCGCAACGGGTATTTGCGACTCGGTAAAAAAGCAGAAACCGCCGTCGGGTCTTGTGCAACTGCTTACCGTTACCGAAAAGCAGTTCGCCAAAATGGAAATGATTGTCGGCAAAAGCCACAGCAGTGTTGTGGATTCGGACGAAAGGCTGTTGATATTATGAGGGCTAAGTTTTCGTATATTGATGATTGCATAAAAATAGGCGAGGGAATATTTCCGGTTCTCGTAATAGAAAACAAAAAGCTTTACAGAGGCGTGCTGTCGTCATTCTTAAATTCGTGCGAGGAAGATTATTTTGTCTTTTCCGAGGATTTTAAACCGTTTGAGTTTTCCAAGGACGGGTGCTTTATATCCGAACCGATTTTTGTCGATATGAACAGCAGAAAGCTCCTCGGCAAGCTTGACGGCTATATGCAGCAGACCGCAAATGACGAGTTTGCCGAGGATACAACCGAGGTAAAGGCGGCAATCGCAAGGCTTGCCGATAAGCTTAAAACGTTTTGTGATTTCGATTGTGAATATTCCGATGAAACGGACACCTCTGCAATAATAAAGCTAATGGGCTTCAGGTTTTCGGCGGAGTCTTCTTCGCTCTTGGAATGCTTTGTAAATTATTTGAAATTATCGGCAAAGTATCTCAAGACGAAGGTTTTTGTTGCCGCCAATATTTGTCTTTACTTTTCGCCGGATGAAATATCAGAGCTGTTAAAGGCTTTAGCTCTTGAGCATATCAATTTTTTAATGCTTGAGAATTCGGAGCCGCAAAGGCTCTGCGACGGCGAAAAACTGTATGTTGTCGACAATGACCTTTGCGTCATTGACGACGGAGATACTTAGATAGTATAATAAATGTACCTTATGTTATTACCCTGTGCATTGTAGTGGCGCAGTTTATTTGAGGTTTGAGAGTAGTGTAATTCCATAAGGTACTGAAACTTGCGAAAGCTACTAAATTCTTCTACTTATGTTTGAGAGTAGTGTAATTCCATAAGGTACTGAAACAGCGTTAATTTTTTCGTTTATCATAGGCATGTTTGAGAGTAGTGTAATTCCATAAGGTACTGAAACGACCGTAAGGAGGTAAATACAAATGGCTAAGTTTGAGAGTAGTGTAATTCCATAAGGTACTGAAACTGTTTCGGTCGGTATATTTGTATGTGGCGCGTTTGAGAGTAGTGTAATTCCATAAGGTACTGAAACAATGAGCGAGTTTCTTCAATCTTTTATAAAGTTTGAGAGTAGTGTAATTCCATAAGGTACTGAAACCCGCACGGTTAACGTCAAGAAACTTACAGAGTTTGAGAGTAGTGTAATTCCATAAGGTACTGAAACAATATACTCCCAAATAGTTTGAAAGTAATTGTTTGAGAGTAGTGTAATTCCATAAGGTACTGAAACCATCCCACTGTTGTGTAAAATACAGGACGTGTTTGAGAGTAGTGTAATTCCATAAGGTACTGAAACCGGCTCGTTCCATATCGAGAAAGCTCGACAGTTTGAGAGTAGTGTAATTCCATAAGGTACTGAAACATAAGCAAAACGGATTAAATAAATAAAAACGTTTGAGAGTAGTGTAATTCCATAAGGTACTGAAACAACCGAAACAAGAAGGAGACTGTTACTAGCGTTTGAGAGTAGTGTAATTCCATAAGGTACTGAAACAAACGACAAGACTATAGCACACGAAAAAGCGTTTGAGAGTAGTGTAATTCCATAAGGTACTGAAACAAGCCAAAGAGGATATAATCCGCTTTCTGTGTTTGAGAGTAGTGTAATTCCATAAGGTACTGAAACTAAAGGGCTAAGGCGTATAACTCTATTCGGGTTTGAGAGTAGTGTAATTCCATAAGGTACTGAAACTCAGAAAAAGCAAAAGAGGGAACTGCAATCGTTTGAGAGTAGTGTAATTCCATAAGGTACTGAAACATATAGCACAGACGACAGCGAGAACGCCTAGTTTGAGAGTAGTGTAATTCCATAAGGTACTGAAACATTGTTATAATTTACTCCGGGCAGAGCAACGTTTGAGAGTAGTGTAATTCCATAAGGTACTGAAACATACATTATTTATAACCTTCCAATCAAACTGTTTGAGAGTAGTGTAATTCCATAAGGTACTGAAACTTGATATTTTGTTTCAAAGCATAGAGCAAAGTTTGAGAGTAGTGTAATTCCATAAGGTACTGAAACCGACCTTTTTATTATGAAATAATGCGAGTAGTTTGAGAGTAGTGTAATTCCATAAGGTACTGAAACCGTTGTTTTACCACAGCCCGGAACGCCAAAGTTTGAGAGTAGTGTAATTCCATAAGGTACTGAAACAGTGTATAAAAAGGAACGGTGATAGAATCAGTTTGAGAGTAGTGTAATTCCATAAGGTACTGAAACACCATTAAATACAAAAGAAGCTTCAACGTGGTTTGAGAGTAGTGTAATTCCATAAGGTACTGAAACATGATTTCATCGTTGACCTTGAGCGCGAAGTTTGAGAGTAGTGTAATTCCATAAGGTACTGAAACATAAGAG
>ULWE01010650.1_pt1 | contig 12059 bp, 10 predicted proteins | sample 1960071 | NCBI WGS metagenome assembly ULWE01 (sample SAMEA4835804, study PRJEB28245) | human gut metagenome | biome: gut microbiome; material: fecal sample | place: Denmark | collected 2008 | reverse complement strand
CCACGAGTGCGTCACTTCGTTCCCGTTCTCGTCAAACCAGCCGCTTTGCGCCGTTGCCGTTTTGCCTGCGGCATCAAAATACTCGGTTTCCGCCCTTTTTCCGCTGCCGGACACAACGGTTTCGCGTAAAAGCTCGGTAACTGTTTTTGCCGTATCAACGCTCATTACACGCCTCGGAACGGGCAGCTCCGCCCTTTTGATTTCCTTTCCGGTCTCATCCGTTACGGCTTTCATAAGAGATGGCGCGCGATACACTCCGTTATTTGCCACAGCCGCATACACGGCGGACATTTGCAGCGGTGAAGCAAGCAATTTACCCTGACCGAATGCGAGGTTGCACAAATCCGCCTCAGAAATCAAGCTGTCGGCGGACGGCATAATACCGGACTTTGTCTCCCAGCCGTCCGCAAGCTCGATTTTTTGACCGAGCCCGAGATTCTCACCCATGGCGCAAATGTTTTCCTTGCCCGTTTTAAGCGCAAGACTTATAAAATACGGATTGCATGACTCCGCCATAGCCGAATACATATTCATATTGCCGTGCCCCGTCTTTTTAAAACAGCCGAACGATATTTCTCCGTTCAAGTCGTATTTACCGTTGCAGACGATGCTGTAACTTGTAGGAATTCCGTTTTCCAAGGCGGCACAGGCGACAACCGCTTTAAAAACCGAGCCTACTGAGTACGGAGTTATCGCTCTGTTAAGAAACGGAGAAGATGAGTCATTTAGGCTTTTTTCGGGCGCATTTCGGTCAAACGACGGTGTGCTCGCCATTGCCCTTATTTCGGAGGTGGCGCTGTCGAGAACAACGACCGCACCGCTGTCGATGTCAAATTTTCCGAGAGCCGATTCGCACAGCTTTTGTATATCTCTGTCAATTGTGAGCACCACTCCGCCGGCCGACATATACCCATCCTTTAAAAATGTAATTTCCGCACCCTCAAGCAATTTTCCCGAAGCCGCCGCGCCACACCTTGCCTTCAGAGTTCCCGAATACGACAAAAGTATATCGTTGTAGCACTTTTCAATTCCCGAAACGCCGTTTCCGTCGCCGTCGATATATCCGGTTATATGCGGTGCAAGGCTGTTTTCACCGTATCGCACCACCGTTTTTGCCGTCTTTATGTTTTTTTCGTCAAAAACGGCATTTGACGCACAAACCGCTATTTTTCCCTGAGACAAAGTCGAATAAACAGAAGGTATTTCGCTTTCGGGGACAATGACCCGGATAGAGGATAGGGACTCCTCGCACGGCTTTATCGCCGCCTTTAAAACAGTATCGCAATTGACAAGCGGACGCATTTTACAGTCGTAAATGTTGCCCCTTGACGAAGCCACCGTCACGCCGACGGTATTTTTTGATGCGGCGACATCCGACACGTTACCGTCGCAAAGCTCCGCCATTTTTACAAAAAGCACACCGAACGACAGACACAACAAAAAGAAAAGGGCACAAACTCGCTTGTTCATAATTCACCTCAAAAAACAAAAAAACGCTCCCGTTTTATTATTGAACGGAAGCGTGTGTTTTATTTTATATTTTGTTTTCTGAGGATCGTTCCGGGAACAAATTTTAAATCGGAGCGTATTTTGAATTTCATCATGGCTCTCGGCGTGCTGTCTATGGGTTCGCCGTTTTCGTCAAAAAGCTCCGTCACGACAAAGCTCTGCGGCTTTTTCCCCGGCTCGAGACTTTCGAGAGTGTCGCCCTTAAAGAATTTATTTCGCTGTTCGCAGTAAATAAAGCCGTCGCGGCAATCCTCGACCACCGCCATAACATCCCACTCGCGGCGGTAACCGCCCTCAAAGCTGATATTCGCTTTTTCGTGCGGCGAATCAAAATAGAAGCCCGTGCAGTAGTCGCGATAGCTTACCTTTCGCACCTCGTCAAGTATCCATCTCGGCAAAACAAAGCTACCTTGTTCGCTACACATATAAGCGTCGATTGCCGCTCTGTAAGCATTTGTTATGACCGCCGTATAATATGCGGATTTTGCTCTGCCCTCTATTTTAAAGCTGTCGATTCCGGCATCTACAAGCTCCGGAATGTGCTCTATCATACACATATCCTCGGAGTTTAATATATATGTGCCGTCCTCTTCCTCATTTACCGGAAAATACCTGCCCTCGCGTGTTTTTTCCATAAGCGCATACTGCCAACGGCACGGCTGAGCACACTCGCCGCGATTTGCGTCACGGCCGGTAAGATAATTTGACAAAAGGCATCTGCCCGAAAACGACATACACATACTGCCGTGTACAAAGCACTCGATTTGCAGTTCCTTAGGAGTTTTGGCTCTTATCTCGGCAATCTCCGACAGAGATAGCTCACGAGCCGTAACTATTCGCTCGGCACCCATATTGTAAAACTCGTTCGCCGTGAGATAATTTACGATGCCCGCCTGTGTGGAAACGTGCAGCGGCACCGACGGCGCATACTTTTTGCAGTATGCCATAGTACCGATATCGGCTACAATATACGCATCCACTCCCGCGCCTGCGGTCATTTCTATAAAGTCCGGCAAAAGCGGTATTTCGCTGTTTCGCGGAAGCGTATTAAGCGTTAAATAAACCTTAACACCCTTTTCGTGCGCTTCCTTTACCGCCTTTATGAGATCCTCTTCGGGAAAATTCTGCGGACCTGCACGCATACCGAATGAGCTGCCGGCAAGGTAGACGGCGTCCGCTCCGAAGCGCAAGGCTGCCTCAAAGCGTTCAAAATCGCCTGCCGGACTTAGTAATTCGGGTCGTCTTTTCATATTGCTCCTCTGGTAAATTACTGCGAAGCCGACTTAGCCGCCTTTTGATTGGCCTGGAGTATGGCAATGTTATTGGCCTGCCGCTCCGAATCGTTTTTCGCAAGATAAATCTTTTTATTGGTATCGTGCGCGAAGAAGTAGTAATCGGTCTTTGCGGGATTGAGTGCCGCGTTTATTGAGTCGTTACCAGGGTTGCAAATCGCACCCACGGGCAGACCCTCGCACTTATATGTGCTGTAACGTGAGGTGTAGGCGGCAAGCTCCGTGGCATTTGTAACGTTCTTCGCAATATAATCGTTGATATAGTCCGCCGTGGAATCGCACTGAAGCGACGGATAAAGCCCCGGCTTATTGAGACGGTTGTGAAGCACCGACGATACAAGCGGCATCTGAGTCACATCGGCGGCCTCTTTTTCTATAATGGAGGCGAGCTTTATTATATCGTCAACCGACATATTGAGCGCGTCGGCTTTTTTCTGATAATCGTCCGTCCACTTCTTCTGGAAGTTGTTTAGGAAGGTCCTTATAACGCTCGAGGCATTTTCGCCCTTATAGAAATCATATGTGTCGGGGTAGAGATAACCCTCAAGACTCCTGTAACGCTGCTCTTTATTCGGCTCATTCTTAATAAAGGTGTATTCACTGCTGAAGTCCACCTCTCTCATGGCCTTATAGATGGCATCAGCTGAGCAAACCTCATATTTTTCGAGCTTTTCGACTATTTGGTCTACCGTGTAGCCCTCGGGGAACGAAAGCCTTACGGTCTCGCCCGTTGACGGAGGAGATTTAAATGTTGAGAGCATCTTCTCAACGCCCATCGACTTGGTTATATAGTAAATACCGGACATATAGTTGTCATCACGGTAATTCATTATCTTTGCAAACATTTTGCAGAAATGCTTATGCTTTATAAGGCCGTTATCCTTTAATATGTTGATAACGTCGCTTGTGTTGGTCTCTGCGGGAATTGTAACAGATATAACGTTTTCGCTGTCGCGGCGTATTGCCAAAACATCGTTCATACAGCTAATCAGATACGACGACAGACAAATTGCGCATACAACGCAAACCGCTATCGTTATCCACGTTTTTTTGTTTCTTACGAAATATGCGGCTATTCTTACCGCAATTTCTTTTTCGTTTCCCTTTATACCCTTTATCGGCGGCCTTTTACGCACGGCACCCTGCTCCGACGCTTGCTCGTAAGAGGCTGTTCCGAAAGAGGCGGCATTTCCGCCGTTTCTTCCGCCGCGTGTAATTATAGGGCCGAATTCGTCATCATAGCTTATTCCGCGCGGTGCCGTACCGTTTTTTTCGGGCGGCCTTTTATGAATTTTGTGTTTTTCCGACGGTCTTTTGTGAGCATTGTGAGCATTATGTCTTTCCGGCACATCGGTACTGTGATGCACGGGCATATCTCGTCTGACAGGCGGTCTTTTTTGCGGAGCGTCGGTAAACTCGGAGTCAAGGTCTTTTATTTCAAGCTTAAAGGGCTTTTTGCCGCTCTTATGGTTTCTCTCAACCATATTTTTAAGCTCGGGTCTTTTCTGCTCGTCTTCCTCACGCGCATAAATATCCAAAAGATCCTTATATGAATCATCGGGAGTTCTTTTATTGTCATCCATGGGCGCTCCTCCTTTCATTAAACTCTGTGTACTTTCTTATCCGAAACAATTATGTCGGATTTAATATCGTAGCTGTCGTGCGGGATTCTCTTTATTATCTGCTCTTCGTATGCGAGCCCGATTTTTGTGCCTGAAAACGACTGTAAGAACCTGTCATAATAGCCTTTTCCGAAGCCGACGCGGTATCCGTCCTCGGAAAATACAAGAGCCGGTACTATACATATACCGTTATCAAAGGCGGTCATAATTTCACATGATGGGTTCGGCTCCATTATGCCGAACGCCCCGGGTTCAAGATCAAAAACAGAGTCTATACGGCAAAATTCCATATGCCCGAAAGCGTCAACGCATCTCGGTACGGCAACGATTTTGTCCGAAAGCACCGCCTGTTTAATTATACACGATGTGTCAACCTCGCGTGAAGACGACACATAACACAAAACGGTTTTAGCGTTTTTAAATTCGTCGAGGGCAAACAGATTGTCCGTAACAAATTTGTCACGTCTCGCCTTCTCCTCCGGCAAAAGTGATTTTCTGTACTCCTTGGCGCGTCTTCTTAAAAACGCTTTATCCTCACTTTGAGCCGTCATTTTTATCACTCGCTTTGAACAGATGTTTTTATGCTTTCGGCAACCTCGCTTCCGCAAAGTGCCTCGACTGTTTTAAGTCCGAATTCGAGAGCCACGCCCATTCCGCGCGCAGTTATTATGTTCCCGTCCCGTTCTACGGGAGCACCTGTGGCAACAGCGCCGTAAAGGTCTTTTTCAAAGCCCGGAAAGCATGTTGCGGTTTTACCCCTCAACAGATTTTTATGGCCGAGCACGGACGGTGCCGCGCATATAGCACAGATAAGCTTTCCGTCGCTTGAAGCGCGGTCTATAAATTCATTTACCTTTTCCGACTTTTCAAGATTTAAAGTACCGGGCATACCGCCGGGCAAAATAACCGCCTCTATGTCCTCGTTCGGAGAAACCTCGGTTGTCTCGGCGTCACACGTAATCCTGATATTGTGAGACGAAACTATTGTTTTTTTACCGACGCCCACAACCTTAACGTCTTTTTTTGCTCTTCTCAGAACATCAATCGGCGTGAGAGCTTCTATCTCTTCACAGCCGTCCGCAAGAAAAACATAAATCATTTTTTGTACCGCCGCGCGGGAATGCGGCAATCCTTTCTTTAAGCATTCAGTTCAGCGTTATCCCTGTATACACGCTGTCATTTATCTTCTCGCCTTTGATATTTTTTATCATACCTACGGCGGTGCGTTTGCAATTTTTTAATTCGGCGGCTTTTTCCTCCGGCACAGAGACAAAAAACGTATTTTTACCCGTTTTTTTCAAAACGTCCAAGGCGTTTTCATATGTTCCTCCGCAGAGAAGCTCCGTGACAAAAACACCGTTTTCAGCCGGACTGTACGAGACATAAAAATCGTCTCCGAAAACTATTTTGCCGTCGTCGCCGAGAAAATCCGAAAACAGTTTTATTTCGTTTTCTCGCCACACTACACGGTTTACGCCATTTAACAGCTTTTCTCTTTTGAGAGCTGCCTTTTTTATATCCGACGGCTCGGTGCTTTTAATGTCGAGCGGCTTACCGCCGGTCAATTTAAAGACGGTTTTTTCGGCATAGAGAGCTTTGTAAAAACCGAATTTTTCGTAATAATCAAAAAGGTTCTCCGTCGCCGGAACCAAAAACAGATAATCGGCTTTCCTGTCGGCGGCAAGAGCTGAAGCAAATTCCAGTAACGAACCCATTATACCCTGTTTTCTGTAACTCTCTGCGGTGGCGGCTGCATAAATATAGTATGCAAAATACTCCTTTTCGCCGAGCGAGAGCTTTTCCGGAAGCAAAAACAGTTGTGACACAACCTCTGCTTTGTCCGTGCAGATAACCGCATTTTCATAAGAAAAGCTGTTTTTGAAAAACATATCAATTGTTTCTCCGTCGTCGCCGAAGCAGCTTTGCCACAACGAATACATCTTTTCTTTGTACTTCGGAGAAGAAAGCCGAATTTCCATAACTTATCCCTTATAAAAAGCGCGGTACTTCTGCAAAAGTATCTCCGGATAATATGAGAGCTTTGCCTTGCGGAGCCCTTCGCTTCCCGTATCGTCCTCACGGTTTATGAATTTATAATTAGCAAGCATATTGGCCGCAAATTCACGGTTTACCGTCGGGTAAGCTCCGCGAACCGAAGCATACGCCTTTTCTATATGTGTGCAAAAAGCCGAGCTGTTCAGCTCCTCGCCGAGAGTGTAAGCCACAACCTCGCCGTCGGCATATAAAACTCCGCCTTTGAACCCGAGCTCGTCAAAATTCGAGAACGCACGCTTTATGGCTTCAAGTTCGCTGTCTATTTCATCGGGGTCCTTTTCGCGGTTTAAAGCCTCCCACTTCTGGTTCATATCAAGACATAATTGCATATTGCCGTCGTTTATCGGCTCAAAATGCCAATCGTGGTTATTTTTGAAATAAGCTATATGGTTACGCTTGCCGTGGTACTTCCTGCCGGCAAGGTCAATAAGATCGGTGGTATTGTAAATGTAATCGGCGAATTCCCTCATCTCGGTAAACTCAAACTTTCCGGGCATCATATCTTCAAGCTCACGGACATTTGACGGAGTGAGGCAGTACATGGTTAAACGCGCGCCGTCGTGATTTTCGGCATAACGTATAAGTTCGTTTACGGCGGCCTTTTTATCGCCGTCGCCGCACGGGTAAAGATACATCGGATCGCCTACGCCGTCGCGTGCCAAAAACATACCGTCATACTCGCAAATTGTATTTTCATACACGGGCGCCCATATATAAAGGTTACCGAAGCAGTACTCGCAGGCCATATCGCCCGAACGCTCCATTACGTCCGTTACCCAAGCTCTGTCCGATAATTCGGGGTTTCTGAATTCAAGCAAAATTATTCTCCTAAACCAAGTTCTTTTTTTACTATACCCAATATTTCTTCGCTTATATCGGCTATGGGGCGCGGCTCACCGTTTTCGGAGCAGACCACGGTCTCCCAGCCCATTTTTTCAGCGGCAAATGCCGCCGCTTTTGCACAGCGACGCAAATACTCTACATTTGCCTCGTGGACGTCTTTTTTCACCTCGTCGCCGCCGTAGCGCTTTGTCATAAGTCGCTGTGACACGTCAACGGGCATATCAAGATATATAATCCTGTCGGGCTTCGGCACGGCGAGCTTTTCGTATTCGTAATCGCAAAGCCATTTAATATAGTCGTCCCACTCGCTCTGCGGCAGCTTTACCGCCTGATGAACGGCGTTCGACGAAGTATATCTGTCGGCTAAAATGACCTTACCCGAAAGATAATCCTCTTTCCAATGACGGCTGTAACTCGCATAGCGGTCCACCGCATAAAACGAGGACGCCGCATAGACGTTGACGCACGACGGGTCGTTTCCGAATTCGCCGCCGAGATACATCCTGACAAGCGTGCTTGACGGGTCGTCGTAATCCGGCAGTTTAATCCTCTTTGTATCGACAGACAGAGCTGCAAGTTTTTTTTGAAGAAGCTCCGTTTGAGTCGATTTACCGCTTCCGTCAAGTCCCTCTATAACTATAAGTTTGCCGGGCATACCTTTTACCCCTTTTAATTTTTAATCTAAATTATTATAGCAAACAATTACATTTTTTACAACAAAAAATACACAATATTCCAAATTGCCTAAACCGATATAATGTGATAAAATATTGTAAAACATCGAAAAGGGGCAAATGCACAGATGGATCTCGATAATTTGGATTTAAATAAAAGCGGAGCATTCATAATAGGCCTTTCCGACTGCGGCGAAAAAATAACCTCGGCCGGCGGCAGAGTGTCTACGCAGGAGGGGACCGTGCTCGGTATATGGCAAAAATCACAGGACTGCGAAAAAAACGCAAAGCTTATCGACAAGGTTACGCGCTCCGGTCACAATTCGGTAGTGGAGCATACATATTTTAATCTCGCCTTTCAAAATGTCACGGCGGTTGTCGAGCAATTCGTCATCGAATTCAGGCTCGCTTCATTCACCGTAAAATCACGCAGGTACGTTGATTTTTCGGATGCGGGATTTTTTATTCCCGAGGATGCGGACGAAAACTACAAAAGCCATATGGCAAAGCTCTTCGCTCTGTACAGCGAATTCTGCGAGGCCGGCGTACCCAAAGAGGACGCGAGATTCCTTTTGCCGTACTGCCTTTTTTCCAACTTCTTTTGCAGCATAAACGGGCGTGAATTTTTGCACCTGTTAAAAGCCATGCTCTACGGCAGAGGCAGCAAATACCCCGAAATAGTAAAGCTCGGGCGCGAATTAAAAGAACAGGCGGAAAAGCTCACTCCCGGCATAATGACGGGCTTTGACGAGCGCAGCAAAAACTATATGCCGGATAACCCCGACCTCTCGTTTATCGGCGACGTTCCGCGCCGCACAAACGGCAAAAAAGTCGAGCTTCTCTCATACACGGGCGACGCCGAAAAAAATGTTCAGAGAAGCGCGCTCATCTCTTACACCAACGCTTCAACCGAGGATATAGACCGTATTTTATCGGACGACACGGTTGCCGACAAAATAACATACAGTCTTGTTCACTCTTCAAGGCCGAGAGCGCTCGAGGCGGCGGATTTCACACTTCGTTTCAATGACGTTTCACTCTCCGGAATAACTCACTTCACACGCCACAGAATGCAGAGTATAGAAATTCCCGAACTGATAAGAGCGGACAGAAAACGGCACATCGTCCCCGAATCGGTCAAAAAAGACCCTGAGCTGCTTCTTAAATACGAAACCGCATTCAAGGAAAACGCCGCCGAATATGAGAGACTTCGCACACTCGGCAAGAGTGAGGAAAGCCTCGTGTACTACCTTCTCAGCGGCAACACGCTCGATATAGTCACAACCATGAACGCTCGCGAATTACTGACATTTATGAAGCTACGCACCTGCTCACGAGCTCAGTGGGAAATCAGAGCGCATGCGGTAGAGGCACTCGAGCTTTTGAGAAAAGCCGCTCCGGGGATTTTCAAATACTACGGTCCGAGCTGCTTTATTTCATCCTGCCCCGAGGGCAGATTCTGTTGCGGCAGACAGGAAGAAATGCGCAAGACATTTTCAATGTAAAATAAAAATACCGAAGCCTTGTAAATCAAAGCTTCGGTGTTTTTTTGAGTAATTTTTCCCTCTCCCTGTAATCGGGCATATACCTTCCCACGAGGGCGTAAAACCTTGCCGAATGGTTCTTTTCCTTAATGTGCGCAAGCTCGTGCACAACAACGTAATCAACAGCCTCCGGCGGATAAAGCATAAGCCTGTATGAAAAGCATATTGAATTTTTACCGCTGCACGAACCGAATCTTGTCGCTGCGGAGGTTATTTTTACGCTTGTCGGGTAAAGTCCCATTTTCTCGCTGTAATATTCCACGCGGCGCGGCAATTCCGCGGCGGCAAGTGCGCGAAGCTCCGACACTCTCTTTTCGTCAAGTGTTTTTTCAAGAGAAAGGCGGCTCTTTTGCTTTTCTATATGCTCGTTTATCCACTTTTCATGCGATAAAACAAAATCGTCTATCATTTTTTGCGGGCAACCGACAGGCGCCTTTACGCTTACTTTTAAATCCTTTGTCACGGTGAGCGACAGAGTTTTTCTTTTTGACCTTTTCAACTCATAATCTGTTTTCATAAAGTTCATAATATTAAAACAATTATAATCTATATTTTAAGTGTTCCGTTTTTTCGGGCAAACATAAGTATAGCATTTTCTCTGTAAAAATCAAATATTTCGGGAGGACTTAATATGTGTACCGCAGCAACATACAAAACAAACGATTTTTATTTCGGCCGCACGCTCGACTATGAATTTTCATACGGAGACGAAATTACCGTGACGCCGCGTAATTACCCGTTTAAATTCAAATTCGCGGAGCCTCTGAAGAGCCACTATGCCATAATAGGTATGGCATATGTTGCGGATAATTATCCGCTCTATTACGACGCAGTAAACGAAAAGGGACTTGCCGCGGCAGGACTTAATTTTGTCGGCAACGCATATTACGGTAACGAAAAAAGCGGTAAATGCAACGTCGCGCAATGCGAATTTATACCGTGGCTCTTATGTCGATGTGCAAGCGTTGACGAAGCGAAAAAATTGCTATCAAATGTAAATATTACAAACACGCCGTTTAACGAGTCGCTCCCCGTCGCACAGCTTCACTGGATAATAGCCGACAAAAGCGGCTGTATCGTAGTCGAGTCCGTAAAGGACGGACTTAAAGTTTACGAAAATCCCGTAGGCGTTCTTACAAACAATCCGCCGTTTGATATGCAACTTCAAAATTTAAGCAACTATATGAGCCTCAGCGCGGCCGACCCGAAAAACACATTTGCTCCCGATATAAATCTCTCGACTTATTCTCGCGGTATGGGCGCGCTCGGACTTCCCGGAGATCTCTCTTCGCAGTCGAGGTTTGTCAGAGCGGCGTTCGTCAAGGCAAATTCTCTGTCCGAGGACGGCGAAGAAAAAAGCGTAAGTCAGTTTTTCCATATTCTAAATTCGGTAAGCCAGCCAAGGGGTTGCTGCAAGCTGGAAAGCGGCAAATACGAGATTACGCTTTACACATCTTGTTGCAATACAGATAAGGGAATTTACTATTACACAACGTATGACAATCATCAAATTTCGGCTGTTGATATGCATCGCGAAAATCTCGATTCTTCCGCTTTGATACGTTATTCGCCCGAAAAAGACGAGCAGATAAATTTTCAGAACTGAAAAATTACAAAGTGCGGCGGCTCTTATTTTGAGATGTCGCCGCCTTTTTAATCGCTGTAAAACCGAAACATACCGAAAAATATAAAATACAAATAAAACACTTGACAAACGCATATAATGATAATATAATAGTTAGGCACTCTGAAAGAGGGCGCAACTTAATATCGCGGGGTAGAGCAGTTGGTAGCTCGTCGGGCTCATAACCCGGAGGTCGCAGGTTCAAGTCCTGTCCCCGCAACCATTTAGGAACTGTCTTTTATGACAGTTCTTTTTTTGTCGGGTTATGAGCACTATAAGCGGTGCTCGTTGGGGCGAAGCGGTGCGCCGCTGCCTGCGGCAGATTAAGGCGTGCCGCTGAGGTGAAGAAATAAGGAGCATTGCGATGCGCTCCAAGCGAGCATATGCGACTATATTTCTGAGGGGCAAGCAAGGCGAAGCCTTGTGAGATGTAACTCGGAGGTCGCAGGTTCAAGTCCTGTCCCCGCAACCACCATAGGACACTAAAAATGATACAATTTTTAGTGTCCTACTTTTTATCTCTTCAGCACAGAAATAAATCCTCGGTTCAACCGAGGGATAGAAATAATTGAATCAGAAAGAATTGACTTGGTTATATATATTTGATAAAATAAGATAAAAAGGGGGAATTTTATGGAACAGTTTTTACTTGAAAAAATTAAGAAACTTGGGATAAAAGAATTTGAGAATTTTAATTCTTTAAATCTTATGGACGGAAATTACTTGAATATAGAATGTATACTTCCTAATGGGGATAAAACTAAAATTCTTGATAACGATACACAATACTATGCAAAACAGATTGATATTGAAGGAAGCGATAAATGTTATGGTGTAGCTGCTAATGAAAAGTTTATTGCTGTATATAAATATGGTTGTAATGGTGAAAATGCAGA
>ULWE01014196.1_pt1 | contig 12091 bp, 8 predicted proteins | sample 1960071 | NCBI WGS metagenome assembly ULWE01 (sample SAMEA4835804, study PRJEB28245) | human gut metagenome | biome: gut microbiome; material: fecal sample | place: Denmark | collected 2008 | reverse complement strand
AAGGGCGAATACCAGAGTGGCCAAATGGGGCAGACTGTAAATCTGCTGGTTTATACCTTCGGTGGTTCGAATCCATCTTCGCCCACAAAGCTTGCGGAAGTAGCTCAGTTGATAGAGCATCAGCCTTCCAAGCTGAGGGTCGCGAGTTTGAGCCTCGTCTTCCGCTCAAGTTGCCTATGTAGCTCAGGGGTAGAGCACTTCCTTGGTAAGGAAGAGGTCGCGGGTTCAAATCCCGCCATCGGCTCAATAAATAGGAAAAATGTACTTGGAATAGTCAAACATAAATAAAAAAGCATAAAGTTATGGCAAAAGAGAAATTCGAAAGAACCAAACCGCATGTTAACATCGGTACTATTGGTCACGTTGACCACGGTAAAACTACCTTGACTGCCGCTATCACTACAGTGTTGGCAAAGAAAGGTCTTTCTGAGTTGCGTTCATTTGACTCTATCGATAACGCACCTGAAGAGAAAGAGCGTGGTATCACAATCAACACATCTCACGTAGAGTATGAAACAGCTAACCGCCACTACGCACACGTAGACTGCCCGGGACACGCCGACTATGTGAAGAACATGGTAACTGGTGCCGCTCAGATGGACGGTGCAATCATCGTGGTTGCTGCAACTGACGGTCCTATGCCTCAGACTCGTGAGCACATCCTTTTGGCTCGCCAAGTAAACGTTCCTCGTCTGGTTGTATTCTTGAACAAGTGCGACATGGTAGACGACGAAGAAATGCTCGAGCTCGTTGAGATGGAAATGCGTGATCTTCTTTCGTCATACGATTATGATGGTGACAACACTCCTATCATCCGCGGTTCTGCACTTGGTGCATTGAACGGTGAGGCTAAGTGGGAAGACAAGGTTATGGAGCTTATGGATGCAGTAGATACATGGATTCCACTTCCTCCACGTGACGTTGATAAACCATTCTTGATGCCTGTTGAGGACGTGTTCTCAATCACTGGTCGTGGTACTGTAGCAACTGGTCGTATCGAGGCTGGTCGCGTTAAGGTTGGCGACGAAGTTCAAATCCTTGGTCTTGGTGCAGACAAGAAGTCAGTTGTAACTGGCGTTGAGATGTTCCGCAAGATTTTGGACGAAGGTGAAGCTGGTGATAACGTAGGTTTGCTTCTCCGTGGTATCGACAAGAACGAAATCAAGCGTGGTATGGTTATCTGCCACCCAGGACAGGTTAAACCTCACGATGAGTTCAAGGCTCAGGTTTATATCTTGAAGAAAGAGGAAGGTGGACGTCACACTCCATTCCACAACCACTATCGCCCACAATTCTACATCCGTACGCTCGACGTAACTGGTGAGATTACTCTTCCAGAAGGTGTAGAAATGGTAATGCCTGGTGACCACGTAACTATCCAAGTTAAGTTGATCACTCCGGTAGCATGCGACAAGGGTCTTCGTTTCGCAATCCGCGAAGGTGGCCGTACAGTAGGTTCTGGTCAGATCACTGAAATCCTTGAATAATACTCAAGCGATAGAAGAATAAAAACAACAGCCGGTCGGCAACGGCCGGCTAATATACAGGACTAGCTCAGTTGGTAGAGCACCGGTCTCCAAAACCGGGTGTCGGGAGTTCGAGCCTCTCGTCCTGTGCTAAGAATTAAGGAAATGAAAGTATTTAATAAACTGTTTGCGGATATCCAGGAGTCTTATAGCGAGCTTGTCTATAAGGTTTCTTGGCCAACGAGGACACAGCTTGTCAACAGCGCAATGATTGTATTGGTAGCTTCCATCATTCTTTCATTGATTATTTGGGGTGTTGACGAGGTGATCAATTTCATAATGGAAACGATTTACGGATTACACAAGTAAGTCATGGCAGGTAAGAAAGAATGGTATGTGCTCCGTGCCATATCAGGCAAGGAGGCAAAGGTAAAAGAATTGCTCGATGCCCAAATCAAGAATACTTCGCTGGGCGACTATGTGTCACAAGTATTGATTCCTACTGAAAAGATTTATTCTACCACAAAGTCTGGAAAGAAGGTCGTCAAAGAGCGCACACTCTATTCAGGCTATGTATTTGTGGAAGCTGAGTTGATCGGTGAGGTAACTCATATCCTTCGCAATACGACCAATGTGATTGACTTTCTCGGCTGCGGAAAGGGTTCGGAGGCAAAGCGTCCGGAACCGTTGCGACCAGGGGAGGTTAACCGTATGCTCGGCATTGCGGACGAGCTTCAGGAAACTAATGAGGCCGACTTGATCGATTACAAGGTCGGTGAGACTGTCAAGGTAAACTATGGCGCTTTCACGGGCATGATTGGAACGGTCGACGAGGTCAACAACGAGAAGAAGAAGCTCAAGGTTATGGTAAGCATCTTCGGACGCAAGACACCGGTAGAGTTGGAAAATTCGCAAGTAGAGCGGGAATAGTTTTGTTGTTACGAACACGACTATGACTGTGATAATTTAACTTATCAAAAAAACAAAAACAGAAATGGCTAAAGAAATTGCTGGACAGATCAAATTGCAGATTAAAGGTGGTGCGGCAAACCCATCACCCCCAGTAGGACCTGCTTTGGGTTCTAAGGGTATCAACATCATGGAATTTTGTAAGCAATTCAATGCCCGCACCCAGGACAAGGCAGGCAAAGTGCTTCCTGTAGTAATCACTTACTATAGCGACAAGAGCTTTGACTTCGTTGTCAAGACCCCTCCTGTAGCAGTACAGTTGCTTGAAGTTTCAAAGCAGAAGAAGGGATCGAAAGAGCCTAACCGTCAGAAGGTGGCAGAGATTACATGGGAGCAGGTAAAGGCAATTGCTACAGACAAAATGCCGGATTTGAACTGTTTTACTTTAGATTCAGCTATGAAGATGGTCGCTGGTACAGCGAGAAGTATGGGTATCACAGTTAAGGGATCTTTCCCTGAAAACAATTAAAAACTTCAATTGACATGGGTAAACTGACAAAAAATCAAAAGTTGGCTTTAGAGAAGATTGAAGCTGGAAAGATTTACACACTGAAGGAAGCAGCAGAAAAAATAAAGGAAATCACCTTTACGAAATTCGATGCTTCATTTGATATCGATGTACGTCTTGGTGTAGATCCTCGCAAGGCTAACCAAATGGTGCGCGGCGTTGTTTCTCTTCCTCACGGAACAGGCAAGCAGGTACGCGTATTGGTTTTGTGCGCCACAGAGGCAGATCAAGCTGCCGCAAAAGAAGCTGGAGCAGACTACGTAGGTTTGGACGAGTATATTGAGAAAATCAAGGGCGGCTGGACAGACGTAGACGTAATCATCACTCAACCTGCTATTATGGGTAAAATCGGTGCTCTCGGTCGCATCCTCGGCCCTCGTGGCTTGATGCCTAACCCAAAGAGCGGCACAGTTACACCAGACGTAGCAAAGGCAGTGAAAGAGGTAAAACAAGGTAAGATTGACTTTAAAGTAGATAAGAACGGTATCGTACACGCTTCTATCGGTAAGGTTTCCTTCACGGCAGACCAAATGGCAGAAAACGCACGCGAGTTTATCAACACGCTGATTAAGTTGAAGCCGGCCACCGCCAAAGGTACTTATATGAAGAGCATATATCTTTCGAGTACAATGAGCTCAGGTCTGAAGATCGATACAAAATCACTTGATGTGTAACGAATTTTTAAATTAAGAGAATCATGAGAAAGGAAGATAAAGCGATAATAATAGAGAAAATCGGCGAGACTCTCAAGGAGTACAGCTGCTTTTATCTCACCGACACTACCAGCATGGACGCTGAGCAGACAAGTGCGTTCCGTCGCGCTTGCTTCAATGCGGAAGTGAAGATGATGGTTGTTAAGAATACGTTGCTTCACAAGGCTTTAGAGCAATTGGAAGGCGATTATTCAGAATTGTATCCAGCGTTGACTGGAACAACTGCAATGCTGTTCTCAAATGTAGGAAACGCTCCTGCCAAAGCAATCAAGGAGTTCCACAAGAAAGGATCAGAGTTGCCAGTTTTGAAGGCCGCTTATGTGGAAGAAACAGTTTATATGGGTGCTGATCAGCTCGACACATTGTCGAAGATCAAGAGCAAGAACGAGCTCATCGCAGAGGTTGTTGCATTGCTCCAGTCACCAGCCAAAAACGTTGTTTCCGCACTGCAGTCGTCAGGCAACAAGTTGCATGGTATTCTTGAAACACTCTCTAACAAATAATAAACAAAAAAATAACAATAAAAAATTATACAATTATGGCAGATTTGAAAGCATTTGCAGAACAATTAGTTAACCTCTCAGTAAAAGAAGTAAACGAACTTGCTCAGATTTTGAAAGACGAATATGGTATTGAACCTGCTGCTGCAGCTGTAGCTGTTGCTGCTGGCCCTGCTGCCGGCGCTGCTGCTGAGGAAGAGAAATCAGCATTCGATGTAGTATTGAAGAGCGCAGGCGCTTCTAAGCTTCAGGTTGTAAAGGCCGTTAAGGAAGCTTGTGGTCTTGGTTTGAAAGAAGCTAAGGACTTGGTAGACGGTGCACCTAGCACAATCAAGGAAGGTGTTGCTAAAGCTGAGGCTGAGGCTCTTAAGAAAGCAACTCGAAGAGGCTGGAGCTGAAGTTGAACTTAAATAATATTGCCTGAAATTCAGGTAATTAGGTTAAGAATCCCCTATAAAGTCGATTCTTAACCTTTTTGTGTTATTTTCAATTTCGGGTTCAATTAATATTATTTTTATGTCAGTTTCAACAGTAAAACCACGCGTAAATTTCGCCTCCGTAAAGAATCCGTTGCCCTTCCCCGACTTTTTGGAGATTCAGCTGAAGTCGTTTCACGATTTCTTGCAGCTGGACACTCCGTTAGAGAAGAGAAAGAACGAGGGATTGTACAAGGTTTTTGCGGAAAACTTTCCAATTGCCGACACAAGGAATAACTTTGTGCTCGAATTCTTAGACTATTACATCGACCCGCCGAGATATACGATAGAGGAATGTCTTGAGCGCGGCTTGACATATAGTGTGCCGTTGAAGGCAAAATTAAAATTATACTGTACGGATCCCGACCATGAGGACTTCGACACCGTAATCCAGGATGTTTATCTTGGACCGATTCCGTATATGACGGAAAAGGGCACATTTGTGATCAACGGTGCGGAGCGCGTTGTCGTGTCGCAGCTGCACCGTTCGCCTGGTGTGTTCTTCGGACAGAGCACACACGCCAACGGAACCAAATTGTATTCAGCACGTATCATCCCGTTCCGTGGCTCATGGATAGAGTTTGCCACTGACATCAATAATGTGATGTATGCCTACATCGACCGCAAGAAGAAATTGCCGGTAACAACATTGTTGCGTGCCATCGGTCTTGACAGTGATAAAGACATCATAGAAATCTTTGGTCTTGCTGAGGAAATAAAAGTAAACAAAACGAACCTGAAGAAATGCATTGGCCGCAAGCTTGCCGCCCGTGTGTTGAAAACGTGGGTTGAAGATTTCGTTGACGAAGACACCGGCGAGGTGGTTTCGATTGAGCGAAACGATGTGGTCATCGACCGCGAGACCGTTATCGAGGAGGAGCATATCCAGGAAATCCTTGATTCGGGACTTCAGACCATCCTTCTGCACAAGGAGGATGTAGACATGAGCGACTACTCGATTATCTTCAATACACTCCAGAAAGACTCAAGCAACTCTGAAAAAGAGGCTATCAACTATATCTATCGCCAATTGCGCAACGCGGAGCCACCGGACGATGCGAGCGCGCGTGAGGTGATAACCAACCTTTTCTTCTCCGAGAAGCGTTATGACTTGGGCGATGTGGGCCGTTACCGCATCAACAAGAAATTGTCGCTTACAGTGCCGGAGGAGGTGAAAGTGTTGACTAAGGAAGACATCATCGCCATCATCAAGTATTTGATTGAGCTTATCAATTCGAAGTCGGATGTCGACGATATCGACCACCTTTCGAACCGTCGTGTGCGCACAGTCGGCGAGCAGCTCTACAACCAGTTTGGAGTGGGTCTTGCACGTATGGCGCGTACAATCCGTGAGCGTATGAACGTCCGCGACAACGAGGTGTTTACTCCGATTGACTTGATCAACGCTAAGACAATCTCTTCCGTTATCAATACGTTCTTCGGAACCAACGCATTGTCGCAGTTCATGGACCAGACCAACCCGCTTGCCGAGATTACTCACAAGCGAAGAATGTCGGCTCTCGGTCCTGGCGGTTTGTCGCGTGACCGTGCCGGATTTGAGGTGCGCGACGTGCACTACACCCACTACGGACGTCTTTGCCCGATTGAGACCCCTGAGGGTCCTAACATCGGTTTGATTTCGTCGTTGTGTGTGTTTGCTAAAATCAACAACCTCGGCTTTATCGAGACTCCTTACCGCAAGGTTGAGAACAGCAAGGTGGATCTCGACAACAGCCACGTCACTTATCTGACAGCGGAAATCGAGGAAGGTCAGATCATCGCGCAGGGCAACGCTCCGCTTAACGATGACGGTACTTTCGTAAAAAACAAGGTTAAAGCGCGTCTTGACGCCGACTTCCCTGTGGTAGCACCGGAAGAAGTGCAGCTTATGGACGTGTCGCCGATGCAGATTGCCTCAATCGCCGCATCTTTGATTCCGTTCCTTGAGCACGATGATGCCAACCGTGCGTTGATGGGATCGAACATGATGCGCCAGGCTGTGCCGTTGTTGCGCAGCGAGGCTCCTATTGTCGGCACAGGCATTGAGAAGCAGCTTGCCCACGACTCCCGCACACAGATTATGGCAGAGGGCGCCGGTGTCATCGAGTTTGTTGACGCCAGCGTTATCAGAATCCGCTATGACCGTACTGAGGACGAGGAATTCGTGAATTTCGAGGACTCGGTTAAAGAATATATCATTCCGAAATTCCGCATGACCAACCAGAGCACCACAATCGACTTGCGTCCAATCTGCAAGAAGGGACAGCGCGTCGAGAAGGGAATGATTCTGACAGAGGGTTATGCCACGGAAAACGGCGAGCTCGCACTCGGCCGCAACCTTAAGGTGGCGTTCATGCCATGGAAGGGTTACAACTACGAGGATGCCATCGTGCTTAACGAGCGCATGGTGCGTGAGGATATCCTTACGTCTGTCCACGTCAGCGAGTACTCTCTTGAGGTGCGCGAGACAAAACGAGGAATGGAGGAACTTACGTCAGACATTCCAAACGTCAGCGAGGACGCTACAAAGGATCTCGACGAGCGCGGAATTGTCCGTGTGGGCGCACACGTTGTGCCGGGCGACATCCTTATCGGTAAGATCACACCTAAGGGCGAGAGCGACCCGACGCCGGAGGAAAAACTTCTCCGTGCCATCTTCGGTGACAAGGCCGGCGATGTCAAGGATGCGTCGTTGAAGGCTTCTCCTTCGTTGAAGGGTGTGATTGTTAAGACCAACCTTTATGCAAAGGCACAGAAGAAGAAGGGCAAGGCGGCAAACCTTGAGCTTCAGCAGATGGACGAGGAATTCGAACAGCGTCAGGTGGCTTTGAAGGCACGTCTTATCGAGAAACTCATCACGCTTACCGACGGCAAGACTTCGCAAGGCGTGAAGGACTTCCTCGGCACAGAGGTTATTCCTAAGGGCGAGAAGTTTACGGCAGAGTATCTGAAGGGCATCGAGGAATTCGACACCATCAACCTCAGCAAGTGGACAACAGACGCTCACAAGAACGATATGATCCACGACACGATCATCAACTACCTGCGCAAGTCGAAGGAAATCGATGCAGAATTGCGCCGCAAGAAGTTTGACTTCTCTATCGGCGACGAGCTTCCTTCAGGCATCATGCAGCTTGCCAAGGTTTATGTTGCCAAGAAGCGTAAGATCGGTGTCGGTGACAAGATGGCGGGTCGCCACGGTAACAAGGGTATCGTTTCGCGCGTAGTGCGTCAGGAAGATATGCCGTTCCTTGCCGACGGAACTCCAGGGGATATCGTTTTGAACCCGCTTGGTGTGCCGTCACGTATGAACTTGGGACAGATTTTCGAGACCGTTCTCGGATGGGCAGGCCGCGAGCTTGGCGAGAAATTCGCCACTCCGATTTTCGACGGAGCGAGCCTCGACGACCTCAATTCATGGACCGACAAGGCGGGTGTGCCACGCTATGGTAAGACATACCTTTATGACGGCGGCACAGGCGAGCGCTTCGACCAACCGGCAACCGTTGGTGTAATCTACATGCTTAAGCTCGGCCACATGGTTGAAGACAAGATGCATGCCCGCAGCATTGGCCCGTACTCATTGATTACGCAGCAGCCACTCGGCGGTAAGGCACAATTCGGTGGACAGCGTTTCGGAGAGATGGAGGTTTGGGCGCTTGAGGCATTCGGCGCATCCCACATCCTTCAAGAGATCCTGACAATCAAGAGTGACGACGTGGTTGGCCGCAGCAAGGCATACGAGGCAATCGTCAAAGGCGAGCCTATGCCAACTCCGGGCATACCTGAATCCTTGAACGTGCTTCTGCACGAGCTTCGTGGTCTGGGACTTAGCATAAACTTGGAATAAAACGACAAAAGAATATGGCATTCAATAAAGATAATAGAATAAAAAGTAACTTTTCGAAGATTACGATCGGGCTTGCTTCGCCGGAAGAAATCCTTGAGCGGTCATACGGCGAGGTGCTCAAGCCTGAGACGATCAACTATCGAACTTACAAACCTGAACGCGACGGTCTGTTCTGCGAGCGCATTTTTGGTCCGGTAAAGGACTATGAGTGCCACTGCGGAAAGTACAAACGCATCCGTTACAAAGGCATCGTCTGCGACCGTTGCGGTGTGGAAGTTACAGAGAAGAAAGTGCGCCGCGAACGTACAGGCCATATCTCTTTGGTCGTGCCGGTAGCCCATATCTGGTATTTCCGCTCATTGCCTAACAAAATCGGTTATCTTCTCGGCTTGCCGTCGAAGAAGCTTGATTCTGTAATCTACTACGAGCGCTATATCGTAATCCAACCGGGAGCCGCAGCCGAGCTTGAGGGGCATGAGGACCTTGCCCGTCTCGACCTCCTTTCGGAAGACGAATATCTTGAAATCGTGGACAAGTTGCCGCGCGAGAACTCGATGCTCGAGGACTCAGACCCCAACAAGTTCATCTGCAAGATGGGTGCCGACGCAATCTACGATTTGTTGAAGAGCGTAGACCTTGACAGCCTTTCTTACGAGTTGCGCCACCGTGCCGACACCGACACGTCGCAACAGCGCAAGACGGAGGCATTGAAGCGTCTGCAGGTTGTAGAGTCGTTCCGTGCGTCGAAAAACCGCAACAAACCGGAGTGGATGGGGCTGAAAGTGGTGCCTGTCACTCCTCCGGAATTGCGCCCGCTCGTACCGTTGGACGGCGGCCGTTTCGCCACCAGCGACTTGAACGACCTTTATCGTAGAGTCATTATCCGTAACAACCGCTTGAAACGCCTTATCGAGATCAAGGCGCCAGAGGTGATTCTCCGCAACGAGAAGCGTATGCTTCAGGAGGCAGTCGACTCATTGCTCGACAACTCACGCAAGTCAAGCGTTGTAAAGACCGAGAGCAACCGTCCGTTGAAGTCACTCAGCGACAGTTTGAAGGGTAAGCAGGGACGTTTCCGTCAGAACTTGCTCGGTAAGCGTGTCGACTACTCAGCGCGTTCGGTAATCGTTGTAGGTCCGGAATTGAAGATGCATGAATGCGGTTTGCCAAAAGACATGGCAGCCGAACTATATAAACCGTTTATCATCCGCAAGCTTATTGAGCGCGGCATTGTGAAGACAGTGAAGAGCGCCAAGAAGATTGTAGACCGCAAGGAGCCGATTGTATGGGATATCCTTGAATACGTGATGAAGGGTCATCCGGTGCTTCTCAACCGTGCCCCGACACTTCACCGTCTTGGTATCCAGGCATTCCAGCCACGCATGATCGAGGGCAAGGCTATCCAGTTGCACCCGTTGGCATGTACGGCGTTCAACGCCGACTTCGACGGTGACCAGATGGCAGTTCACTTGCCTCTCGGCAACGAGGCAGTGCTCGAGGCACAGTTGCTGATGCTCGGTGCGCACAACATCCTTAACCCGGCCAACGGCGCTCCTATCACCGTGCCGTCGCAGGATATGGTGCTTGGTCTGTACTACATCACCAAGCTCCGCAAGGGCGACAAGGGCGAGGGTCTTGTGTTCTACGGACCGGAAGAGGCTCAGATTGCATACAACGAAGGCAAATGTACGCTTCACGCCATAATCTCTGTTGTTGTCGACGACCTTGACGAAAACGGAAACCTCGTGAAGACAATGGTTAAGGAAACGTCTGTCGGACGTTTGCTCTTCAACCAGAACGTGCCAGAGGAGATGGGCTATGTCAACACATTGATTTCCAAGAAATCGTTGCGCGACATCATCGGCGCCGTCATCAAGCGTTGCGGTGTGGTTCGTTCAGCCAAGTTCCTTGACGACATCAAGAACCTCGGTTACTACATGGCATTCAAGGGCGGCTTGTCGTTCAACTTGGGCGACGTGCTTATCCCTGCCGAGAAGGAAGAATACGTAAAAGAAGGTTACGCGCAGGTTGAAGAAGTGATGAACAACTACAACATGGGATTCATCACCAACAACGAGCGCTACAACCAGATTATTGATATTTGGACGCACGTCAACTCCCGCTTGACAAGCACATTGATGAAGCAGCTTACAGCAGCCAACCAGGGCTTCAACCCAATCTTCATGATGCTTGACTCAGGAGCCCGTGGTTCTAAGGACCAGATTCGTCAGCTCGCCGGTATGCGTGGTCTTATGGCCAAGCCGCAGAAGAGCGGTGCCGAGGGCGGTCAGATTATCGAGAACCCGATTTTGGCGAACTTCAAGGAAGGCCTTTCAGTGTTGGAGTACTTCATCTCTACCCACGGTGCCCGCAAGGGTCTTGCGGATACGGCATTGAAGACCGCCGACGCCGGTTATCTTACCCGTCGTCTTGTCGACGTAGCCCACGACGTGATTATCACCGAGGAGGACTGCGGCACGCTTCGCGGACTTGTCTGCACAGAACTTAAGAACAACGAAGACGTTGTTGCAACTCTCAGCGAGCGCATTCTCGGACGTGTATCGGTTCACGATGTGATAGACCCATTGACAGGCGACATCATCGTGAAGAGCGGCGAGGAAATCAACGATGCAGCAGCAGAGCGTATCGAGAAGTCGCCGATTGAGTCGGTTGAAGTGCGTTCGGTGCTTACCTGCGAGTCGAAGAAGGGCGTCTGCGCCAAGTGCTACGGCCGCAACCTGTCGACCAACCGTATGGTTCAGAAAGGCGAGGCTGTCGGCGTAATCGCGGCACAGTCAATCGGTGAGCCTGGTACGCAGCTGACCCTCCGTACGTTCCACGTCGGTGGTGTGGCGTCCAATATCGCAGCCGTATCGTCAGTGACATCACGCTACGACGGTGTGCTTGAGATTGAAGAGCTCCGCACGGTTAAGACAGAGGACTGCGACGTAGTTGTAGGCCGTCTGGCAGAAATGCGTATCGTCGACGCCAATACGGGCATGGTGCTGACAAACACCAACATCCCTTATGGTTCTAAACTTTACTTCGGCAACGGAGCAACAGTCAAGAAAGGCGACGTAATCTGCGAATGGGACCCGTTCAACGCCGTTGTTGTCAGCGAGGTTGCCGGTAAGGCACAATTCGTCAACGTGATTGAAGGTGTTACTTACCGCAAGGAAACCGACGAGACATCCGGTTTGCACGAAAAGATTATCATAGAGTCGAAAGACCGCACCAAGGTGCCGGAGGTCAACATCGTTGACGCCAACGGACAGGTGCTGAAAACATATTCATTCCCTGTCAACGCCCACCTTATGATTGAGGACGGCGATGAAATCAAGGCAGGTCAGGTGTTTATGAAGACACCGCGCGCATCTGGTAACGCAGGTGATATCACCGGTGGTCTTCCACGTGTCACTGAGCTCTTCGAGGCACGCAACCCGTCTAACCCAGCCATCGTTTCAGAAATCGACGGCGAGGTTATGTTCGGAAAAATCAAGCGTGGTAACCGCGAAATCAGCGTGACATCGAAGATTGGCGAAGTGAAGAAATATCTCGTGCCGTTGTCGAAGCAAATCCTCGTACAGGAAAACGACTACGTGCGCGCCG
>ULWE01010687.1_pt1 | contig 12231 bp, 10 predicted proteins | sample 1960071 | NCBI WGS metagenome assembly ULWE01 (sample SAMEA4835804, study PRJEB28245) | human gut metagenome | biome: gut microbiome; material: fecal sample | place: Denmark | collected 2008 | reverse complement strand
ATATAAAATACGCTCCTTACACGTTTTTTGGCATAACGATACAACTATCATTATACGCGATGAAAACCCGGAGCGCAAGGGGATGGGCGCAAAACAACGGATTTACACGGCGGGAGTTCTATATTATACTGTTCTTAAAATACGAACCGATTTCCGGAAGGGAAGGCAGGAGGATGTTATGGAACGCAACGACCCGCGCTATCAGGCTTATGTGGAGATCCTGAAGGAGGAGCTGATCCCGGCGATGGGCTGCACCGAGCCCATCGCGCTGGCCTATGCGGCGGCAAAGGCCCGCGAGGTGCTGGGGGTGCTGCCGGACAGCGTGCAGCTGCAGGTGAGCGGCAGCATCATCAAGAACGTGAAAAGCGTCATCGTGCCCAACACCGGGCACCTGAAGGGCATGGAGGCGGCGGTGGCGGCAGGCATCATCGCCGGTTCCGCCGAGAAGGAGCTGGAGGTCATCTCGGAGGTCAGCGAGGAAAAGAAGTCTGCCATCCGGGACTATCTGCAGACAGTGCCCATCACCATCGAGCACACCGAGCAGGGGCATGTGTTTGACATCGTCGTCACCGAGCGCTGCGGGCAGGACTACGCCCGGGTGCGCATCGCGGACTACCACACCAACATCTGCCGCATCGAGAAGAACGGCACGGTGCTGTACGAGGTGCCCCTGCTGGACGAGACCGTGCAGGAGGATGCCCGCGCCGACCGCGGCCTGCTGAACATGCAGGACATCTGGGACTTTGCCGAGACCGCCGACCTGCGGGACGTGGCAGACCTGCTGGAACGGCAGATCCGCTACAACAACGCCATTGCAGAAGAGGGCCTGCTGGGCGACTACGGCGCCAACATCGGGCGGGTGCTGCTGACCACTTACGGCAACGATGTCTCCAACCGCGCAAAAGCCAAGGCCGCCGCCGGCTCCGATGCCCGCATGAACGGCTGCGAGCTGCCGGTCATCATCAACTCCGGCAGCGGCAATCAGGGCATCACCTGCTCGGTGCCCCTCATCGAGTACGCCAAGGAGCTGCACAGCGGCAAGGAAAAGCTCTACCGCGCCCTCATCATCTCCAATCTGGTGGCCATCCACGAAAAGACCGGCATCGGCACCCTGTCTGCCTACTGCGGCGCGGTCAGCGCGGGTGCGGGTGCAGGCGCAGGCATCGTGTACCTGTGCGGCGACGGCTATCAGGCTGCCATCCACACGGTGGTCAACGCCCTTGCCATCGTGTCCGGCATCGTGTGCGACGGAGCCAAGGCTTCCTGCGCCGCAAAGATCGCCTCTTCGGTGGATGCGGCGCTGCTGGGCTACAACATGTACAAGTGCAATCAGGAGTTCAAGGGCGGCGATGGCATCGTGATGAAGGACATTGAGACCACCATCAAGGGCATCGGACGTCTGGGCAAGGACGGGATGCGGCAGACCAATGAGGAGATCATCCGGCTGATGATGAGCTGAGCGGCGGAGCCTGCGTCCCAAAAATCATACAAAACCTTCTTTATTTTGTCATAACTCTTCCGTATAATAAGAAGTGGAATACTTTGTCACAAGGCTCGAAAGGGCCGGAACATACAGAATTGGGGAGGAAACCACTATGGCCAACGAAAAGATCCTCGTCGTGGACGACGATACCAACATCTGCGAGCTGCTGCGGCTTTATCTGACCAAGGAGGGCTACCAGGTCACCACCGCGAACGATGGCGAAGAAGGTCTGGACAAGTTCAACCAGGTCAAGCCCGATATGGTGCTGCTGGATGTGATGATGCCCAAGATGGATGGCCTGGAGGTCTGCCGCCGCATCCGCAAGCTGGGCAACACCCCCGTGATGATGCTGACCGCCAAGGGCGAGACTTTTGACAAGGTGCTGGGCCTGGAGCTGGGCGCGGACGATTACATGGTCAAGCCCTTTGACACCAAGGAAGTCGTGGCCCGCATCAAGGCGGTGCTGCGCCGCTGCACCACCACCACCGCCCAGACCGAGAGCACTGAGGGTGTGATCGAGTTCGACAACCTGCGGCTGGACATGAACAGCTACGAGCTGCGGGTCAAGGGCAAGGTGGTGGAGGCTCCCCCCAAGGAGCTGGAGCTGCTGAACTGCCTGGCCTCCCACCCCAACCGTGTTTACACCCGCGACCAGCTGCTGGACGAGGTGTGGGGCTTTGAGTACTACGGCGACAGCCGCACCATCGATGTCCATGTCAAGCGTCTGCGCGAAAAGCTGGCAGGTGCTTCCGACAAGTGGGAGCTCAAGACCGTCTGGGGCGTGGGCTATAAGTTCGAGGTGCGTCAGTAATGCGCAAAAGTATTTCGGTCACCTTCTTTTCGATGGTGGCCACCCTGCTGGTGCTGGGCACGGCGGTGCTGGGCTGCTCCGAGTGGCTGCTGTTCAGCCGCTATTTTGCCCAGGAGCGGTACGACACGCTGGACAGCGTGGCGGATGTGACCCAGCGCGCGGCGGATTATATCGTGCAGCAGGCGGCTCTGCCCAAGGGGGCCGAGCTGGATGCCCTGAACACCAAGCTGGAGATCATCGGCGAGAGCGCCGAGGCTTACCTGTTTTTCACCGATGAAGAGGGCAGGATCCTCATTGCCTCCAACCCCGAGATGGTGGGAACAGATATTGTGGGGCCGGAGCTTATGAAAAAAGTTGCCGGGGATCAGCCCTACCACACCCTGAGCACGCTGGATGGTGTGCTGACCGAGAAGAGCTATGTCTCGGTGCGGCACATGCAGGATGCACGGGGCAACAACAGCGGCTATCTCTTCCTCTGCTCCTCCGGTGCGCGGCTGACCGACTTCAAGGAGGAGTTCTGGTCGAACTTCTTCTTCTCGGCCTGCATCATGCTGCTCTGCGCCAGCGTGCTGACCTCCTTCCTGATGCGGAAGCTGACTGACCCGCTCCAGAAGATCACCGATGCCGCCCAGCGGTTTGGCGGCGGGGACTTCTCTGTCCGTGTTGAGGGCGTGGAAGGTGAGGGCGAAGTGGTGGATCTGGCCCACACCTTCAACCAGATGGCGGAGAACATCCAGTCCAACGACAATTCCCGCGGCCAGTTCATGGGCAACATCGCCCACGAGCTGCGCACCCCCATGACCACCATCAAGGGCTTTGTGGACGGCATTCTGGACGGCACCATCCCGCCCGATATGCAGAACCACTACCTGCAGCTGGTCAGCGAGGAGACCGGCCGCCTGGCCCGGCTCATCCAGAACATGCTCGATCTCTCCAAGCTGGAAAGCGGCGAGTATCAGGTGAACGCCCGGATGTTCAACATCTGGGAGACGCTCACCGGTGTGGCCCTTTCGGCGGAGCAGCGCATCAACGACGGCATGATCGATCTGGAAGGCCTGACCATGGATGAAAAGGTGCTGGTCTACGCAGACCCCGACCTCATCCATCAGGTGGCTTATAACATTCTGGACAATGCCATCAAGTTTACCCCGGCGGGCGGCACCATCAAGTTCCATGTGGAGAAGCTGGGCCCCGAGGTGGAAATCTCGATCTGGAATTCCGGTCAGGGCATCAGCCCCGAGGCGCTGCCCTATGTGTTCCAGCGCTTCTACAAAGAGGACAGGTCCCGCGGCCTGCACGCCCGGGGGGCCGGTCTTGGCCTGAATATCTGCAAGGTGCTGGTCAACCTTTCCGGAGGCCAGATCCGTGTGGAGAGCCAGCAGGGCGAGTGGTGTCAGTTCGTGTTCACCCTGCCCGCCACGCCCCCCAACCCCAGCGGCATGAAGCGCCTGCCGGACGAATCCGGTCAGCCCGTGCCGGTGGAGGACCCCGCCAGCATGAAGCCTGTCAACTGAATCCACGGCCAGACTGTCCCCCTGAAATGGGCGGGGCGGTCTGGTCGTTTTTGGTTTTGGAATGGATTTTGGATGGATTCAGGGGCAGGTTTGAGACTTTTCCGTGAAAAACACGGCTCCGGGTTTGATTTTTTGCGTGTTTTCATGTAAACTAAGGATAACCATGCCCGCCCTGCATTCCGGCCCCAAAACAGGTGCCCTGGCAGAACGGATGGTGTAATCTTTCTGAAAAATAACGGAGAGTATAAAACGCAATGACGATCATTAGTCCTTCGATCCTTTCGGCTGATTTTAATCAGCTTGGCGCAGACTGCCGCATGGTGCTGGATGCCGGTGCGCAGATGCTGCATTATGACGTGATGGACGGCCACTTTGTGCCCAACATCAGCTTTGGCGTGCCGGTGCTGAAAAGCCTGCACAAGGGGATGCCCGCAGCATTCTACGATGTCCACCTGATGATTAGCCATCCGCTGCAGTATGCAGAGCCTTTCATCAAGGCGGGTGCCAGCCTGTACAACTTCCACCTCGAGTGCGAGGACGACATCCAGCAGACCATCGATGCGGTCAAGGCACTGGGCTGCAAGGTGGGCCTGACCATCAAGCCCGGTACTGCGCCGGAGGCGCTTGCCCCGTATCTCGACCAGCTGGATCTGGTGCTGGTGATGAGCGTGGAGCCCGGCTTCGGCGGGCAGAAGTTCATGCCCTCGGCGCTGGAAAAGCTGCGCTGGCTCAAGGAAGAGCGGGCAAAGCGGAGCGCCCGCTACCTGCTGGAAGTAGATGGCGGCGTGGATGACACCACCGCCCCCCTGTGTGTGGAGGCGGGTGCCGATATTCTGGTGGCGGGCAGTGCCGTGTTCGGCGCAGCCGACCCGGCTGCGGCGGTGCGCCGTCTGGCCGCCCTGTGAGAGGTGCCTTACCATGGATGAACGTTTGATCCAGCAGCAGGAGCAGGAGCTTGCAAAGACGGGGCGGTACTATCTGCACGTCTGCTTTATGACCATCCCGCTGCTCTGCATGGCCTGCTTCCTGTACGGTCTGCGGCCCCTGCTGCTCTGCGGCGCGGCGCTGCTCACCGGCAACCTGTGTGACCGTCTGGTCTCCCTGCTGCGCCGCCGCGTGTATCGGGCCGGGGATTTCTCCAACGAGAGCTTTGCCCTCATCATCGCCCTGCTCATGCCCGCCACGGTGGACTGGTATGTGGTCATTATGGCGGTGCTGGCCGGTGTCCTCATCGGCAAGGAGGTGTTTGGCGGCTACGGCAGCTATCCCTTCAACCCCGCTGCTGTGGGCTACGCCGTGGCGGCGGTGTCCTGGCCGGAGCAGGTGTTCCGCTACCCCCAGCCCTATACCAACATCCCCCTGTGGGATGCCACCGGCGTGCCGGTGTCCAGCACCATCTCGGATACCCTGCGCAGCGGCGGCAGCCTGAACATCGGCGCAATTTCGCTGGTGTTGGGCGAGTATGCCGCCCCCATGGGCACGGGTGCTGCCCTCATCCTTCTGGCCTGCGGGCTTTTCCTCTGGCTGCAGAAGGATGTCCGTCTGAGCGCTTCTGTCAGCTTTGTGGTCACCTGTGCCCTCATTGCCTTCCTCTTCCCCCGTCAGGTGGGAGTGAACGGCGTGGACATCGCCCTGCGCCTGCAGTGCGTGCGGGACGAGCTGCTGACCGGTGCCATGCTGTTCAGCGCGGTGTTCCTGCTCAACGAGCCCTACACCTGCGCCCACCACCATCTGGGCCGCATCCTGTACGGTGTGCTGGTGGGGGCAATCACCATGGGCTTCCGGTATTATGGCGTGTATGAGACGGGTGTCTGCTTTGCCCTGCTCACGGTCAACAGCATTTCCGGCTGGATGGACCGCACCGAGAGCCGCCTGTATCAGCTGATGCACCGCCCTGCGGCCGGAAAGGAGGGCGCTGAATGAAACGTTCCATTGCAGAACTGATCACCCGCGATCCGGAGAAGTTTGCCCACCATGACCGGGTGTTCAAAAATAACCCCGTTGTCATGCAGGGCATGGGTCTGGCTCCGCTGGTGGTGCTTGCCACCACGGGCAAAAATGCTTTGATGCTGGCCGTGGCTGTGGCCCTGCTGCTCACGCCTTCCCGGATGCTGGCCTGCCTGGTCAGCCGCCTGTTCCCCCTGCGGGACGAGCAGCCCGCCCCGGAAGAGCTGGAGAAAAAGCTGCTGCCCCGGGCGCTGGTGTACAGCGGCAGTGCGGCGGTGGTCTACCTTGCCGCTTATCCCATCCTGAACGCCGTGTTCGGCACCGACCTGCTGATGCTGGGCATCTACCTGCCCATGCTGGTGGTGGAGCCCTTGCTGACCTACCGCTTTGGCCGCGTGCAGGAAACCATGCGCAAGGCTGTCTCCAAGGGTCTGCGCATCACGGTGGGCTACGCGCTCATCCTGTTCATCGTGGGCTGTCTGCGGGAGTGGCTGGCGCTGGGCAGTGTGTTTGGAATCCAGCTCAGCCGCTCTGTCCTGCCCATGGCATCCATGCCGGCAGGCGGTTTCATCGTGCTGGGCGTGGTGTGTGCCGTCTGGCGCGCGCTGGCCCGCAAACACAAGGAATACCTGAAAACTGAGGCGCGCGGCACTCTGGCTGCGCACCCCCGGAAGGAGGTGCAGGATCAGTGAGTGTTGTGATGAATACCATCGGTGTGGCCTTTGCCTACGCCGTGCTGGCCCTGTTTGCCCAGAACGCCATCTTTACCCGTGGTCTGGGCGTGTCGCGCCTGATCCAGCTGGTGGGTGACGAGCGCACCAGCAGCTGGTGGTTTGCCCTGCTGCTCTGTGTTACCCAGACGCTAGTGGCCCCGCTGGCGTATTTTGCGGGCAGCCAGATCGTGGATCTGCCCTACCGTGCCCAGCTCCGCCCGCTGCTCTACCTGGCTTGTGTGGCGGTGGTCTGCATCTTTGAGCACGCCATCCTGCGGGCGGTCAAGGGCCCCCGCAGCGGCCTGCTCATCCGCATCCTGCCCATTGCCGCCGTGAACAGCGGCGTGCTGGGCACCGTGCTGGTGGAACGCACCCAGAGCTTTACGCTGGCGCAGTCCATCGGCTTTGGCCTGGGCAGCGGCCTGGGCTACCTGCTGGCTGTGATGCTGGTGACCGAGGCGGGCAACCGCCTGCGCAGCAAGGCCATCCCCGAAGCATTCCGCGGCCTGCCCATCACCTTGATCTATATCGGTGTGCTGGCGCTGGCCATCTACGGCTTTACCGGCCATTCCGTGATCCTGTAAGTTGACCCCAAGGAGGGTGGTTGATTATGGCAAGATATCCCAAACGCCAGAAGGTCAAGCGCTACCGGCGCAGCTTTTACACCCGCGAGATGCGGCTGAAAAAGGGCATCGGCATTGCGGTGCTGGTGGTGGCCGTGCTGGCAGCGGCCTGGGTGGCCGCGCCCCATGTGCTGGACTGGGCCACCCACACCTGGTATACCGTGGTGCGGGATCGTGACCTCTCCGCATCCAGTGCTGTCAGCGAGAGTGCATCCTCCGGGACGCAGAGCACCGCTGCCAGCGAACCGGCAGCTTCCTCTGTGCCGGAAAAAGAGCCGGAGCCCGAGGTCAAGGGCACTGATATTGTGACGGGCCTGTGGGCAGAGGTGGATGTGACCACCCTGACCGACGAGGCCGCCATCCGCTCCGCCGCCCGGCAGCTCAAGGCACAGGGCATGACCTATGCCATCCTGACCCTGAAGGACACCGCCGGGCAGGTGTATTACGCCTCCCAGACGGCGGGGGGGGACGCCAATGCAGCCCCCACGCAGGTCGAGCTGACGAGTGTGGCATCCATCTTCAAGGAGGAGGGGCTGGTGCCGGTGGCTGCGCTGACTGCCTTCCGTGACCCTGCCGGTGCCCGGGCCGACCACGCTTTGGCCATCCGGTATCAGGGGCAGGAGTACCTCTGGCTGGACAACAAGGCTTCCGCCGGAGGCAACCCCTGGCTGAACCCCTACGCCGCGGAGACCGTGCAGTATATCGGCGATCTGATCGCTGAGGTGCACGCCGCCGGGTTTGATCAGGTGCTGCTGGAAAATGTCCAGTTCCCCTCGTCCACCAGCGCCAAGCAGGACTATGGCACCACCAACGGTGTGGATCGTGCCGGGCAGCTGACTGCGGATATCGCCGCCTGGCAGGCCCGCTTCGGAGATACGGTGACGCTCTGGTACGGTTATTCGCTGGCCGAGGTGACCGGCTCCTCCAGCCAGCTGGGAGCCCCTGCGGCCCAGCTGGGCGTGAAGAACCTGCTGGTGAAGGTCCCGTCTTCCTCTACGCTGGATGCAGCGGCCCGGGAGGAGATGACCCTCTCCCTGACCGAGGCAGGTGTGGAGCATGTGGTCATCCGGGACGATGCCGCCAGCTATTTTGAGTGATCCCTGCGTTTTTGTGAGAGGGAGGGAAGTATTATGAACAAAACACCCTGTTTTTCCCCGGCGCACATCCTGCTGCCGTCGGAACAGATCCCGGTGGGGCAGTGGGGCTGTGTGGCCTGCGATCAGTTCACCAGTGACCGCTCCTATTGGGAAAAGGCTGCGCAGGCCGCCGCAGGCGGCCCCAGCACACTGGACCTGATCCTGCCGGAGGTCTATCTGGAAGAGGATGACGTGGATGCAAGGATCAGTGCCATCCATGCGACCATGGACGATTACACCCGGAACGTGCTGACCCGCGCGGTGGACGGCTTCATTTATGTGGAGCGCACTGAGCAGAGCGGCCGGGTGCGGCAGGGCCTTGTGGGCAGGATCGACCTGGAGGCATACAGCTATGCCGAGGGCGCGGTGCCTGCCATCCGCCCCAGTGAGCACACCGTGGAAAGCCGCATCCCGCCCCGCATGGCGGTGCGCCGGGGGGCAAGGCTGGAAACGCCCCATATTATGATGCTGGCCGATGACCCCGGCTGCACCCTCATCGAGCCCATCGGCGAGAAGAAGGAGCAGCTGCGCAAGGTCTACGAGGGCGACCTGATGCTGAACGGCGGCCACATTGCCGGCTGGGCAGTGGAGGACCCCGCCCTGCTGGCCCAGATCGACAGCGCCCTGAACGCTCTGGGCAGCCAGGAGGCCTTTGATGCCCGGTATCCCCAGGCAAAGGGCGGCGCGCCCCTGACGCTGGCCGTGGGCGATGGCAACCATTCGCTGGCTTCCGCCAAGGCCTGCTGGGAGGAGCTGAAAAAGACCCTGACCCCGGAGCAGCAGCTGACCCATCCGGCCCGCTGGTGCCTGGCTGAGGTCTGCAATGTCCACTCTCCGGCCATTGAGATCGAGCCCATCCACCGCGTCCTCTTCAATGTGGACTGCGGTGCCGTGCTGCTGGCCCTCATCGCGTGGAGCGATTCCCACGCGGCAGGCATCTGCTTTGGCGATGCAAAACAGCAGTCCTTTACGCTGGCTGGCCCCCATGTGGCCAATGTGCTCAGCTTTGAACATCCCGTTGCCCCGCTGACCGTGGGCACCATTGACGCATTCATTGAGTATTTCATGGCCCGCCACATCGAGGCCCGGGTGGATTATGTCCATGATGAGCCCGCTGTCCGCGCTCTGTGCAGGCAGGGGGGTGTGGCTTTCCTGATGCCGCCCTTTGAGAAAAGCGACCTGTTCAAGGGCATCGTTATGGGCGGTGTGCTGCCCCGCAAGACCTTCAGCATGGGGCACGCAGAGGAAAAGCGCTATTATATGGAATGCAGAAACATTTTAGGTGAAGAATGACATTTAACGAACTGAATCTTTCCGCGCCTGTGCTGCGTGCTGTGGCACAGGCGGGCTATGAATCCCCCTCGCCCATTCAGGCGGCGGCCATTCCGCCGGTGCTGGCCGGGAGGGACTTGATGGGTTGCGCCCAGACGGGTACCGGCAAGACGGCTGCCTTTGCGCTGCCCATGCTCGACCGCCTGACTGCCAGCGCGCCCCGCAAAAAGGGTGCCATCCGCGCCCTGATCCTGACCCCTACCCGGGAGCTGGCTTTGCAGATTGGCGAGAGCTTTGAGGCCTACGGCAAGTATCTGACCCTGCGCAGCACCGTCATCTTTGGTGGTGTGGGTCAGGCTCCGCAGGTCGCGGCCCTGAAAAAGGGCGTGGACATCCTCATTGCCTGCCCGGGCCGCTTGAACGACCTGGTGGGGCAGGGGCTGCTGGACCTTTCCAACATTGAGATCTTTGTTCTGGACGAAGCCGACCGGATGCTGGATATGGGCTTTGTCCACGACGTGAAAAAGGTGATCGCCAAGCTGCCCAGGCAGCGCCAGAACCTGATGTTCAGCGCCACCATGCCCAAGGAGATCGAGCAGCTGGCCGCAGGCATCCTGCACGACCCGGCCTTTGTCAAGGTAGACCCGGTGTCCAGCACGGTGGACCGCATCCAGCAGAGCCTGTATTTTGTGGAGAAGGGCAACAAGAAGTTCCTGCTGCCCTGGCTCATCAAAAACCTGAGGCCTGAGGTGGTGAACGCGCTGGTGTTCAGCCGCACCAAGCACGGGGCCGATAAGATCGCAAAAGACCTGAACAAGCAGGGCATCCCCGCTGCCGCCATCCACGGCAACAAGAGCCAGACCGCCCGTGTGACGGCGCTGGAGGATTTCAAGGCAGGCAAGACCCGGGTGCTGGTGGCGACCGATATCGCCGCCCGCGGCATTGACATCAGCGAGCTGTCCCATGTGTTCAACTACGACCTGCCCGAGGTGCCCGAGACCTATGTCCACCGCATTGGCCGCACGGCCCGTGCCGGTGCCGACGGCACTGCCGTCAGCTTCTGCGCCCCGGAGGAAAAGGAATATCTGGCCGGGATCGAAAAGCTGAACCGCCGCCAGATCCCGGTTGTCTCCGGCCATCCCTGGGACGGCGTGCCTGCCCCTGTCAAGGCTGCGCCCCCGGTGCGGGGCAAAAAGCCCAAGGCGGAAGCAGAGCAGCCGGAAAAGCCTGTGAAGGCAGAGAAGCCCGCCAAAGCAGAAAAGGCAGCCAAGGCCGAAAAGCCCGCTACCCCCAAGAAGGAAAAAGCGGCTGCAAAACAGCCCAGCCCCAAGAATACCGAACCGAAAGAAGGAACATCCATGGAGGAAAACCAGAAGCGCACTTCCGGCGGTCGCAATGAGAACCGCCGCTCCAATAACAGCCGCACCCGCCGCGAGGGCAATGCCCCGCAGCCGGCCAACCGCGGCAGCAACGCCCAGCCCAAATTCGACCCCCACTTTGTGAGCGCCCCGGAGGCTACCCCCCTGCGCCCGATCAAAAAGGCTCCGGCTGCGCAGCCTGCCGCAAAGCAGACTGCTCCGGCCCAGAACGGCCAGCGTCAGCGCGGCGGTCAGCCTGCCCGTGCCGAGCAGCGCACCGACCGCAATGATCCGCGCACCGAGCAGCGGGCAGAGCGGAATGCGCGCAATGCCCGCCCGGCCCAGAACGGCCAGAGCCAGCAGGGCAGCCGCAATAATCGCAATGCAGTGCAGAGCAGCCGCCCCGCCAAGAGCGAGGCACCCCGCAGCCGCAGCCGGAACGCCGCCCCCGCACGGGACGAGGACCCGGGCCTGATGCTGATCAGCCGCCGCCCGCCCCAGCAGAAGTTCACCAACTTTGAAGAGTATATGACCGCCCACGGCGGTGCCACCGCACCCATTGAGGATCACACCGATGAAACCTGAGCCGTTTGCCCCCTGGCAGTGCCCGCTCTGCGGCGAACCCCTGACCGGGGACACTGCCTTGAAATGCGGCAGAAACCACAGCTTTGACCGGGCGAAAGAGGGGTACTGGCACCTGCTGCCGGTGCAGAGTATGCGCACCAAGGCCCCGGGTGACAGCAAAGAGATGGTCGCCGCCCGCCGTGCCTTCCTGAACGCCGGGTATTACGGCATCTTCGGCCGGGCGCTGGGGGAGCTGTGCCTTGCGTACGGCGCTTCCGCCGGGGCAGATGCACCGCTCCACCTGCTGGATGCGGGCTGCGGCGAGGGCTGGTACGACCGCTGCATTGCACAGGCCTTTGCACAGGCCGGCCGGTCGGTGCAGCTGGCGGGCTTTGATATCGCAAAGCCTGCGGTGCGTCTGGCCGCAAAGGCACTGCCTGCCGCAAAATACGCGGTGGCATCCAGCTTTGCCCAGCCTGTCCGCACCGGATGGGCCGACCTGCTGCTCAACTGCTTCTCGCCCTTTGCACAGGAAGAGTTCCGGCGCGTGCTGCGCCCGGGCGGACGGATGATCTATGTTGTGCCCGGTGCGGAACACCTCTACCAGATGAAGGCTGTCCTCTACGACACGCCCTACAAGAACCCGGTGCAGGAGGTGGCCTATGAGGGCTTCCGCCCCATCGGGGAGCGGGAAGTCTCGGGCAGCATCACGGTGCCTGCCGGGCAGCTGGAGGCGCTGTTCGCCATGACCCCCTATTACTGGAAAACGCCACGGGATGGCGCGGCCCGCCTGGCCGCCCTGCCCGAGCT
>ULWE01017863.1_pt1 | contig 12249 bp, 10 predicted proteins | sample 1960071 | NCBI WGS metagenome assembly ULWE01 (sample SAMEA4835804, study PRJEB28245) | human gut metagenome | biome: gut microbiome; material: fecal sample | place: Denmark | collected 2008 | reverse complement strand
CTATGCAATATTTACCTCTCCGTTGATATCATCTGATAATATTCCAATTCTCGCTATACCGCACAGCACATAATGCTTCTGCAATGTCCGTGCACTCTTAAGTTCATTTTCGATATTTTTGTCTTTTTTGTCAATACATTCATGCAAATTTACAAACATTTCTTCAACAATATCAGCACATCTGAGAGTTTCCTTTGCAGCAAGCTGCATTACCACCTCTTTGACGCATTTTTATATGAATTAAGGCCGTCCACATTGGTAGTTTGTACCTCTTGTGAACAGCCTGTTATCATCGTTGCCATCATTCCTATGACGGCCGCTTTCTTTAGTAATTTCTTTTTCAACATGATTTCTCCATTAGCATGATAAATGATTAAAATTAATCAATAACTATTCAACAAGTTAATAGTATCAAGCTAATGTAAAGTCCAAAACGCAGTTATGTAAAATCATGGTAAAAACCTTACATTTCTTTACTCAGCTTTACATAAATTAATTTTGTGTGCATTTTATATATCTTTTAGGCATTTTTAACTATTTCTACGGCAATATCCGGATAATTTGTGATAATTGCATCTGCTTCTGCCTTGACAAGTGCCTTCATCTCATGCTTTTCGTTTACAGTCCATACATGAGCTCTAAGTCCTCTTCCGTGCGCCTTGTCAATGTAGTTTTCATCCTGCATATGGTAGGTTGCCGGATGAAGCGCATCCACATGAAGCTCGCTTGCATACTCTGCCGGATTTACTATAATGTCAGAAAAAAGCAGACCGCACCTCATATCCGGGCAAAGCTTTTTCATGCGCACAATCGACTCATGATTGAATGATGAGCACCAGATTCTGTCAAGCATATCATACTCTTCCACGAGCGCCAGTACCTTTTTCTCCAGATTTTTGTACTGTACGATACCGTTTTTGAGCTCGATATTTATGGTCATCTCTGTGTTTTTGAGCAGGTCAAACACCTCATCGAGTGTTGGAATGCGAGTCTTCTTGTCATAGGACGGCATGTGCTTTGACACATTGAGGCGCTTTAGCTCCTTTAGTGTATAGTCCTTTACAAAGCCTTTCTCTCCACTCACTCTGTCCACGGTCTCATCGTGTATGACCACGAGCTCTCCATCCTTTGTGAGCTGCACATCAAGCTCCACGCCGTCAGCCTTCATCTTTTCTGCCTTCTTGAATGCCTCAAGTGTGTTCTCCGGTGCATATCCTGATGCACCTCTGTGTGCCCAGACCTTTGTTCCCTCTGTGTTTATCATGCTTTAAGCCTTCTTTCGTTACTTTTTATTTTAGTTATTTTCATGCCTCGGTGCATCATATCTGTCTGCAAGCCTTAAAAATACAAATCCCACTGCAAAGAATATTGCCATAGTTGCAACCGCCACATTTATCGTGCCGCCTGCAAGCTTTACTGACGCGATGACAAGCGAGCCTAAAAATGAAGCTCCCTTTGCAAAAATATCATAGATTCCGAAGTACTCTCCCGAGTTCTCAGGAGGAATAATCTTTGAAAAATATGAGCGTGACAGCGCCTGCAATGAGCCCTGGAAGCATCCCACACCAAATGCCATGATTCCAAAGCCAATCAGATCATGCAGTGTAAGTGCATACAGACAAACTGCAAAATATCCCGCAATGCAGACATACAAAAGCGTTGTAGTTTTGTATGTCTGTGACAGTCTTCCAAAAACAAGTGAACCGATGCATGCCACTATCTGTGTAAAAAGTAAAAACACTACCTGTCCCACTGAATCGAGCTTTAAATCAGTTCCTATGTTTATACAGTTATCTATTATAGTACCTACACCATCTATGTAAAGGAAAAAAGCAACCAAAAACAGTCCTACTTTTTTATCTTTTGTAGCTATTTTTTTGATTGTTCCAAAAATCTGTGCAAATGCGTCAGCTATAAGTCTTAGGACTCCCGGATTTTTGTTTGTTTTGTTTTTCTCCTTAATATTGTCTCTTATAAATACATCATTTTCAAAATTCTTATGAATATCTTTGTCTGCTGCATCCGATACATAATTCACCTGTTTATAGCTCTTAAACAGTGGAATTGTAACAACAAACCACCAAATTCCTGTAACCGCAAAGCCAATTATCATCGACAGGCGGTTTGATATGTATCCAAGCATATCCGGTCCACAGATATACGCTGCCAGTGAAACGAGAAACGGCACACACGAGCCCAGATATCCCCAGGCATAGCCGTAGGAAGACACCTCGTCCATTCTATCCTTTGTCGTCACATCGACAAGCATTGAGTCATAAAATACCAGCGATGCATTGTAAAATATCTTTGTAAGCACATATATAACAAGAAACAGCACCCATGTAGGAGTAAAACCGTTAAGTATACATGCCGACACCCCAACGACTACTGTTGTGGAAAAAATAGCCTTTTTGATGCGCATATGGTCTGCTATTGCGCCACAGACAGGCCCGATAAGTGCTGATACAACCGTCATCACAGCTATTGCCACCGCATAATATGCAGTCGCCCTGTCAGATGAAATCTGCCCTGCGCCATCTCCAACGGCAAGGCTTTTATACCATATCGGTATGAGCGCACACGCAAGCAGTGTGTATGCGGAATTTCCCACATCATATAATACCCATGAGAGCTCCTTTGATGAGAGTTTTTTGGTTTTCTTTTGTGTATTGTCTTCTTTTGATTTCATAAATTATACCTTCCCTGTTTTGTATGTCCCAGATTACGATTTTATTTTTTTTATGTAAAAACCGCTACCACCCATTTGCAAAGTTTATGTAAATAATCCGTCCAATATTAAATCAGCGACTCCCTCGCAATCTCCACATAATGCATGGCATTGCGATGATTCTCCTCTATCTCATCAGCGGTCAGTGCCCTGACCACCTTTGCCGGAGAACCAAATGCGAGGCTTCCGTCAGGAATATCGGTGCCCTGGGTGACAAGAGCGCCCGCACCTATTATGCAGTTTTTACCAATCCTTGCTCCATTTAACACGATGGCACCCATGCCGATGAGTGTATTATCACCTATAGTACACCCGTGAACAATTGCGCTGTGTCCTATTGTCACATTATCACCGATTCTGACACTGTGGCTTAAGTCCACATGTACCACCGCATTGTCCTGTATATTCGAATTTCTGCCTATTTCTATCGGTTCTGAATCGCCTCTTACAGTTGCATTATACCATACGCTTGCTCCGTCAGCCATTGTCACCTGACCCTTAACAACGGCGCCTTCCGCTATATAATATGCCATATCTATCCCTCCATCAATTTCAGATAATCGCCCTTGTCTATATGCATCATAGAAATCTGATTATTATGCCGCCTGAAGCCATAGACACAGTCCACATTTCGGATAAGCGACTGCAGACGTTCATCCGGTACACAGACAATCAGCTGCAAGTCCATCTTCCTTGCATACTTGAGACACACCGCACTTCGCTCCTGATCCATCTTGGAAAATGCCTCATCCAAAAGCACCAGCTTAATCTTTGAATCACGATTGCTCTGCTGCATATAAAGCATCGCAAAGCCCGCAAGAAGCGCAACATACTTAGGGTTCTGTCCCTCGCCGCCCGAATCACGTCCTGCCATGTCATCTACAAAGTTCTCTCTGATGACACGGCCGTTTTCGTCCGTAACCTGCTCATACATGCTGAATGACAGATAATTGCGGTAATCCGCATACTGCTCCATTTCCTTGCGCTTCTGCATTCGCAGATGCTCATCCTCATCCCTTGGCGGCATGAACTTGTCTGTCAAAAGTTTAATTTTCTGCTCATATTTCTTATAAAAATCATCCTCACCAAAGCTTATCTGTCCCGCTATTCCGCCATTATCCGGATTTTTACTGTCCAGTTCTTCCGCCATAAGCATATCATAGAACTGACCGTTTTCGTTCTTTGCCGGCTCTATCTTAATCTGATAGGTACTGTCTGAGAAATTAGTCTCCCTAAGAAGCCTGTTTATCTCATAGGCATGGCGCTTTGCAGCCTTGATATCACCGTGGATTGTACCGATGACATTCTCTCTGAGACTTTTGTAGATCACCTTGCACTGCTCCTCAAACTCACTCTCATATTCCGGCTCATAATCCTTCTCGTACTTTTCCAGCAGCTCCTCATATGCCTTATTTGACTTCTCGGCTCCGCTGAACTGACCTGACGGAAACTCCTTTATATACCTGTAGCGGGCAGTCTGCAACGTCTCCACACACGACTGCTGCCTGCCGCCATTTCCGTCTGCGCCTTGCAGCTCAATAAGCTTCTCACGCTGTTTGCTCTTGACCGATGCTCCTGAGCTATGCTGCAGCATATCCTGCACCTGCTTCTCAAGCTCCTCTCCGGCAACATAGCCCTGTAACATATCTTCCAGCTGTGCTCTTCGCTGTTCGTTTGCACCTATGATTTTCTCATGCTGGCTTATCTTTTCATTTATCTGCTGCTGATTCAGTGAAAAAGCACTCTTAAGTGCATCGATGTTTTTCTCAAGAAGCCTCTTTTTCTCCTTTAGCTCCTTGTACTGCCCATTCTCCATCGTCCTAATAATCTCTTCGAGCTCATTTTTCTGCGAATTAACTGCTTTAAGCTCATCTGACGCCTCAGAAAGGCCCACAAAATACTCCGGTTCCCCCTTTAAGCACTCAAAATCTCTCTGTGCCTTGAGACTTGAAATAATACCCATAAGCTGTATCTGGTCCTTCTCAAGCCTCTCCACATCTGCCTCATACTCAGCAAGTCTTGCCTTGGATACCCTGCCTCCGATGCAGGCATTTGTAGTATAATCGCGCTTCTTCAGATGTCTGAAAATAAAGTTGCTGTATGAGTAGCAGTCCGGTGTAACTCCATCTCGTACCTGCTCAAGCTCGTCAACACTCCGGCACTTTATAATATGTCCCAGATATCTTTTCAGGCAGACATCTACATACTTTTCCTTTGTATCCACTGCCTCATAAAGCGAACCATCCATGGCCTTTGGTTCACTGTCCATGATAGCCTTGGAATTGATGAGGTCAACATCCTCAAACTGCTTCATGTCCCTGAAAATAACAGCAGCAGTATGCGCATAACGCGGCTCTGTGATAAGTGAGAACTTGAGCCTGCCCATACGTCCTTCTATGGCATTCTTCCATTCCTCGTCCTGTACGTCAAACATATCCGCAAATACCTGTACCTTCACAGGCTCGCCAAATCTATCACTTAAGTCTCTCTGCAGCGCAGCTCTTGCCGAACGCAGGCTCTCACTGTACGACTTGCGGTTGTTCTTCATATCATCGACCAGACGTTTTTTCTCTTTAAGCTCTTTTGTTATCTCATTTTTCTGCGAAGTATTGTCCTCGAGCTCATCCTCGATATCCTTCTTTATAGACTCAAGCTTTAGATGAAGCTCCTGACATTTTGCCTCTGTGACATCGCCATCCACAATCTCTTCAATGAGGTTTAAAACTGCATTGCTCACATAATCTGTGATGACCTCATCCTCATCCCAGGCCTTTAGTCCGTTTGTGATTTTAATCCACTGACGGCTGTTGTCGGTAAGCATGAGACTTCTCTTCTCAAGCTCCCTAAGCTGATCCTTTTTGCTTCCTAAGTCGCTCGATTTCAAATCTGCACATACCTGGATATACTCCTGCTGCAGATCTGCCTGCTGCCCGGCTATATCCTCTGCTTTTTCTGAAAGCCTGTCCTGTTCTTCTTCGATACGCTTTTTATCATCCTCAGCTGCCTGAATCTTTGCACGCATATCCTCGATATCTATGCACCTGATCATTGTCTCTGCCATGACAATATCGCTCTGGATATTTACCAGTTCCTGCCCTGACTCCTTTATTTCCTTAAGAAGCTCAATACGCTTGCGCATATCCTCTATTTTTTCCCTGATTTGTCTGTATGCATCGAGCTGCTCACTGATAGTCTCTATCGTGCCCGAGTCACTCTTTGGAAACATATAATCACGTATAAACTGGCCTGTTCCATTTGTCATTCTGAGTGCAATAGCACTTTTTTCCATTGTGATAAAACGATTCGGGTCAATATATCCTAAAATCACATCATATAATGTGCCAAGGTATGCCTCCTTCGATGCGTAAATACGGTTTACATCCCCTCTGGCGCGTCTGTCAGCTGACTGTGAGCGAGTATTTACAAGCTTTTTAATATCATTATTTGAGTAGCAAAAGCCATCCGATGTAACATATGAAGGCTCCGGCATCCTGCCCGAATGACTGAAGTACACAAATCTCTTAATCTCAGAATCGTTTTTTCGTACCTCAAATGCTATTCCTATACATGTAAACGTATGACTGCCTGTATCCTCTATCTCAAGCGCTATGACCGAACAAAAATCACAGTCGCCACGATTTGCGGAGCCATCCTTCTGCTCACCCCTCAAATAGCTCAGAACACTTCTCCTGTTTTTTGCATCATCTGCAGCCTTATTCAAGAAGGTGGGGCTGAAGCTGCCGTAGAGGATTACCTGAATCGCATCCATGACGGTTGATTTTCCCGAGCCACTCTTACCACTGAACAAATTGACATACTCATTAAAATGCAAAACCTTGTGATTTATTCCGCCCCAGTTGTTTAGACACATTCTGGTAAATATCTTCTTAGACTGACTCAATTGGTAACTCCTCCATTTCACTGTTCTTGGCAAATTCATGGGTATGGTTTACAGAACTGCCTTCTGTATTCAATCCGGCAGCTTCAAGTGTTGCAGCCGACTCGTTATCATACTTAATCAGCTCCACCTCATCACTGTACATGCGCACAAGCTCATTTATATCCATGGCTGAGCAGAATATATTTACTGTGCCATAAATATAGATTGGTGTGTTGTCCTCCAGGTTTGCAATAGCCCCCGGCAGTTCAATCATCTGATGTGTTTTCATAAGCAAAAGAGCGTCTGACCATTCCTGATTATTGAGCTTTCTGGTAATCAGATTGGTATTTCTGCCATACTCACGAATCTCTGCCAGATTCGTTGTTGTCGCATTAAGCCCCTCGCCCATGATTTTATCCCTGTATATCATCTTCATTATAATGACAATCCTTGCAGTCAGAAGAGTCATCTTCTCGAGCATGACACCATCACCCGTTATCCTGAAAAGATGCTCCTGCTGGTCATGAACCAGCTCACAGTCAAGCACAGCCAGATAATCAGAGATAAACTCTCTGTTTCTAAGACACACCTGATACCTTGGATTATCTCTTTGAATCAATGTAACGGGGTCACACTTCATTTGCAAAATACAGGTCTGCCTCAACAGATCCTGAATAGTTTTTCTAATATTTTCTGCCTCATTTGGCGAAACATTCTCCATATATTCAAACATACATCGCTCTCTTTTCTATGCCTCTCATTTAGAGTCCGATCTGGATATTACAAGCCTTGAGTAGCTTACACCATCACTCTTTGTTATCTCTCCATCCAGACTCACTGTATCCTCACCCATGCGCTCATTGGTCTCCTCCTGCCATAAGAACAGAAGCTTTTCCAGATCCTCCATGGATTCTACAGTTTGTTCATCTGTCACAAACATGCCATCACGCATATTTTTATCTCTGAAGCTTTGAAGCTCCTTTTTGGTATACAATGGCTTTGGCACAAAATCTGCCATATCATCTTCGCCTGCCGAAGCATCGTCAATAACAAACGGAACAAACTCACTTCTTCCTCTCTCTCTTCTTCCCGGAAAACTGTCGTCCGTTACATTGTAAAACTGTCTGGTGAACTTCATTCTATTTCGAAGAGCCCCAAGTATCTCATCTGTTTTATCACTCTTATCTATCAGGTTAATGAGCTTTACTATATTATCCTCGTCATCTGCGCCTTCCTGCAGGATATAGTGTATCCTTGCAAGCGCCCTCTTTGCAAAAATCGTCTTCTGCTCAATAAGCTTGTTGTACTTTCTCTCAATCAGGTCAAACTCATGCTCCACCTTATAAACAAGCTCACTTGCCTTATCACAGTACTCCACGCTGTACTCATAGCGTTTTCTCTCAAACGTACCGGGTGTAGTCTGCGAAAGAATTCCCTCAAGCTCAGCCCTTCTGTCATCGTTTTGATTAAGGATTTTACTTATAAGCTCCTTTACAGCCTCCTTATAACGATAAAAGCTGTCCGTGGTTGTAAGGATGGCATAACGTCTGCTATCACTGTTATTAATTTCCTTAATCAGTACCTTCTGTATACCTATAAAATCCTTCATACGTGACAGCTCATCAAAATATGCCCTCATACCATCCTGCATATTTGATAAAAGCTGACCAAGATTTTTTGACGTATACAACGCATTTTTCAGAATATCATTATTTTTTTCCGGATCTGAAAAATATGTAAAAAGCGCACTGTAAACAGCCAGAATGCTCTCGCGCTCCCTGCTGTCATCATCCACAAGCAGCTTTTTAAACAGCTCAGCATACATCTGGCTGTACTGAGGAAATGCAATCACATATGTGTTAAGCTTTTCATCAAAATCACTCCTGATCCAGCCCCAGTTTATAAGCCTGCCCAATATAGCTGATGGTGTCAGGGTGTATGCGAAACTGGCCTGGTCATATATAACATCAATTTCGGAATCAGGATTATAATCATCATGATTATCCATGCTGCCACTATCTTTATCACTCTCATCTTCATTATAATCAGTCTGCCATACAATGCCTGTTTTTGATATGGTATCCGCTATGATTATCTGACACTCCTCACGTGTCAGTCCCAGTGATGCATAGACCTCGTTATTCTCCTCATATAACGCAACAACTATCTGCATGTATGCATCCATATTTTTCGTGCGGAATAAGCTATAAAATTCTTTTGGTATTCTATCTTTCAATGTCATATTCATATAATAACATATCCCCACGTTTTTCGCCATATACATGGAAATAAACGTGGGGATATTAATATTGCTGCTTCACACCTCAGTCTTAACAGTAACATCCGGTTACCGTCAAATCACTCCTGATTGTGACCATCAATAATTCTATTCAATATAATATTCTTACTGCTCAGCAACTCTCAGATGACGTATAAGGTCATTTAAGCTCTCTGCCTCACTGCTCATCTCCTGACTTGCAGCTGCACACTCCTGTGAAGAAGCTGAGTTAGTCTGAACTACATCGTTAATCTGCTCTACGCCATTATTAATCTGCTTGATAGCATCTGTCTGTGTCTCAAGTGTCTCTGCGATTCCATTAACCTCATCTGTGATAGTCTTGGAATTGCCTGCAACCTCCTCAAGCTGTGATGCTGTCTTGCCTGCAATAACCATTCCTTTTTCAACAGCCTTGACTGAAGACTCAATAAGAGCTGCTGACTCCTTAGCAGCATTTGCACTCTGCTCAGCAAGTACAGTAACCTGATCTGCAACAACTGCAAAGCCTTTTCCTGCCTCTCCTGCTCTGGCTGCCTCGATAGAAGCATTGAGTGCAAGAAGGTTTGTCTGGGATGCAATCTCATTGATTGTTGCGATGATTTTACCGATTTCCTGAGATGCCTCATTGATTTCATTCATGGATGTAACCATCTCGTGCATCTGTCCGTTGCTATCCATAATCTCAGTTCCGAGTCCGTCAACCTTCTGGCTGATTTCCTTTGCATGCTCAGCATTCTCAGCTACCTGATCCGCTACAGAAGCAAGTGTTGCTGTAAGCTCCTCAACAACAGCGGCCTGGTCTGTTGCGCCCTGCGCAAGGTCACTAGAGCTGGCAGCTACCTGCTCAGCACCATTTGAAACCTCATTTGCCGCTCTTTGGATACCACTTACTGTATCTGACATGCTCTCCTCGAAAGCAACGATTGATTCCTTAATTCCTACAAAATCGCCTTTCCACTCCACCTGTGGCTTGAAGTTGAAATTGCCATCAGCAAACTGTCTCATAGTCAGGTCGATATCATCAATATATGAGCCAAGTGTCCTGATAGACTTTCTAAGGTCATGTGCAAGTTTGCCAATCTCATCATCTGAATGATACTCCAGATTGCTGTGAAGATTTCCATTAACAAGCTCTCCTGCCACTACCTCAATCTGCTGTAACGGCTCAAGCACAGAATCAATAACCTGATCACTGATTTTTTTCGCAATCATTGTGGCTACAATTCCAACTATTATTACATTAGCCAGTCCTATAATCAGGAAAAACGTAGCAACTGTTCCCGACTCGGCACCAAAGGTATTAGCCTTTCCACCAAAATAAACCAATAAAACTGCAACAATTGATATGCCTCCCGATACAAGCAGCATATCCAATACTTTCTTATAGCCATATTTCAATCTCTGCTGAAGTGGCATTTCCGTTATTTTGCTTTTAGCTTCCTCACCCATATGTAATTCTCCCTTTCTCATTTAGGTTTCGTTCTATACAGTAAGATTATTATATCATTACCATAGTACTATTTCAATGATAATTTGACAACATTCGTCATTTTTGACATATCGCCTAATTTCGGAAATGATTTATAGTCAAATACACTAATTCCCCGCTTATTACACCTCGAAATCCATACATGCCCTATTTGCAGTAAACGGTCTCACCTTGGTATCTGCCACTGCAACATGCTTAGGATTCTTTGCGTATGCTGCAAGTGCATCAGCATCCTCAAATGTAGTATCAAGCATCACATCTACTGTAGATGTCGGAAGATAATCTGTGCGTACTGAAATGTCGATCATTCCCGGAATCTGCCCTTTAAGTCCCTCTAAGCCTTCCTTTATGCCGGCACGTATTTCCTTCTTCTGTGCCTCTGTGTACTCATCCTTGAGTGTCCATAAAATAATGTGTTTAACCATTGTGTTCCTCCTGAGTTTTTCAGGTCTTTCGACCAGTCCAAACTATAACATAATAATTTCTTTAATGTTCATCTCTTCTATAGTTCAAAACCATAAGGTGAATGGAGACCTTTGTATGAATAATATGCCATTCAGACCGCTATGTCAATTACATATTCTACCCCATCACTTCATTTCCTACCCCATTTTGCACCTTTTGTGGCAGAAAACATATTAGGTACAGTTTAGAATACATTTATTATTCAAATCATTTAATTTACATTTCTCTTTTAGCTTCTACCTTTGTTGCATATTTCCACGTCTTTCCACAATCTTTTGAATAGATACTTTCCCAACTAAATGTATCCTTCTCAATATTTTTGAAATTCCATTGCCATATAGTTGTATCATTCGCATCTTTATTAATCCCTGTTTGTATAATATCATTCTCCAATTCTTCGGCGATTAACCTATCAACACTCCATTTGGAAACGTACACTATATTCCACTTTTTTGAATTATCTATCATTGGAACTCGTATTGTTGTTCCATAATCTCCGTATAAAGTATCTTCCTCTGTCCATTCTCCTCTTTTGGGACAAATGAAGACATCTTGAATTCCATACCCATCCATGACATATGAAAAAAGCCACTCACCTTCTTTTGTATCTTCAATCTTCCCCTCTTCATCATATGTAGTCATTGTAAACGACCAATTTCCAACAAATCTACTATACAATGATAAATCTGTGTTATTATTCGCATTATTGCTTCCTAATGCTTCTAAAAATTCATTTTTCATTAGCGTACACTCTCCTCCCGATAAACATGTTGCTTATTTATCATTTGTAGTAATTGAATAAACAACCAAATCCCTATATTCCCCTGTGTTTTTATCAATTCTTCTTTTTCTTAAAACCCCATCCTTAATAAAACCTACCTTTTCAAGCAGATTAAGCGAAGGTTTATTATCTATATTACATTTTGCCTCAATGAGATACAGTCTATCTTTTGACAAGTATTCTGAAATCATCTTTTTTACAGCTTCAGTGCCATAACCTTTACCATGCCACTTTTCACCAATAACATAACCAATTTCACCAATCCTTAATTCTTGATATGGTATATCAAAAGATATATATCCTATACATGCACCACTTTCTTTTTCAACAATTACCCATGCATTCGTATTTTTCACCATAGCATTTACAAAAGAATTCATCTGATCCATATTCATTGGATATCCCATTATAAAATCACCCAAATGCTCATCTGTCCCCCATCCCTCGAAGCATATTGAAGCATCTTCATTCACAAAATGGCGGATGTATAATCGCTCTGTTTCTATTTTCATCATAAAAATCCTTTTCCATCTACATTATGACTTGGCACCACTACATCAATTAATCCTACTATAACATACTTTTAATCGAGTAGGAGGCGGTGACTAACCGCCGTCCTCTCACAGCA
>ULWE01000207.1_pt1 | contig 12261 bp, 6 predicted proteins | sample 1960071 | NCBI WGS metagenome assembly ULWE01 (sample SAMEA4835804, study PRJEB28245) | human gut metagenome | biome: gut microbiome; material: fecal sample | place: Denmark | collected 2008 | reverse complement strand
TATCGCAAAAGGTATTAGTTTCTGCAAAGGTGTGGCTTTATAAATTACCGACCAAATAAAACTCTCAAAATATATGGCTTCAAAAGAAATAAAATTCAACCTAAGGCTCGCAATTGACGGGAAAGAGCAACTGGTGAGCGCGGTGACAAGGGCAAAAGAACTCAAAGCCTCTTTCAATGGCGTACAGAAAGAAGTCGATAACTTTAGCGACACCTTCACCAATAAATTCAGCACATGCTTTGCCAACGTCAACCAAATAATAGGCGCGGTAAATAGCGTTGGCGCAGCGCTTCAAAGCCTCACGGGCGATAGCAGCTCCTTTGCCAAATCGATGGCCGTAACCAACACTATGGCGGGCAAAGGAGGCAAGGACTTTGCAGCATTGAAAGATAGCGTGACGGAGCTATCGAAAGAGATACCACTCACGCGTGATGAGTTGGCCAACGGCCTTTACCAAGTTATCAGCAATGGTGTGCCAGAAGATAATTGGCTAGACTATCTACGTGCATCAGCCAAAGCAAGTGTGGGCGGTGTGGCCGACTTGGGGGAAGCCGTTAAGGTGACTTCTACGTTGATAAAGAACTACGGCCTGTCGTGGCAAGACGCTACCGCCATACAAGACAAGATACAGCTGACGGCCAAGAATGGTGTGACGTCGTTTGAACAAATGGCGCAGGCCTTGCCCCGTGTGTCGGGTAATGCGGCCACGTTGGGCGTGAGCGTTGATGACCTTATGGCCACCTTTGCCACGCTTACAGGCGTAACAGGCAACACGGCCGAGGTCAGCACGCAGTTGGCTGCAGTATTCACGGCCTTGGTTAAGCCCTCTTCTGAGGCTACGAAAATGGCACAACAAATGGGCATTGAGTTTAATGCAGCAGCCATTAAGAGTGCGGGCGGTTTTCGTCAGTTCCTCACACAACTCGATGCGAGCGTGAAGGGCTATGCGCAAAGTTCAGGCATGCTCTCGCAAGAAGTCTATGCAAAGCTATTCGGATCAGCTGAAAGTTTACGCGCATTAGGGCCACTTACCACTCAGTTAAAGGACAAGTTTGCCGAAAACGCTGAGGCTATGAAGGGCAGTGCAGGGACAATTGACGATGCGTTTAAAACAATGGACAGCACAAGCGGCTCAACTATTCAAAAGATGAAGAACAGTTTGGGCGAATTAACTGACCATGTAGCAGCAGCCGTTAAACCTTTCATGGTTGTGCTTAATGGTGTAGCTACATTGGGACTTGCCTTGAACGCGGTGCAAGCCATTTCAATATCACTCGGTAAGTTAAAGCTTATAGCCTTTGCTGCAGCCGTAAGGATTAAATCGCTTGCCGTAGCTCAAGCTACCTGGAAAGTTGTAACTATTGCCTGTGCCACCACTACACGTGTGCTTAGTGGTGCTTTAGTAGCCTTGGGCGTGAGTGCCAACGTGGCAAAAGGAGCTATTCGTGGATTGTTGGCTTCGACAGGTGTCGGCATTGCCATTGCGGCTTTGGGCTTTGTGGTTGAGAAAGTGATAGGCTATTTTGACAAGTCGACCGAAGCCATTGAAGACAATACTGATGCGCTAAAGGAGAACCGACGTGCCACCACTCAGGCGGAGCGAAACCGCGAGGCGCTGAGCAGCATTCAGAAGACAGCGGCCGATAAGTATGCTGACGAGAAAGCGCGCATCGCGGCACTTACGCAGATCATTCACAACAGCAATGCGGAATACGCGGAGCGCATGAGTGCGATTAAGCGATTGCAAAGTATCATTCCTTCCTATCACGCACAAATCAGTAAGGACGGCTCGATATACGAGAAGAATGCGGAAGCGATTGATAAGTATATTAAGAAGCTGGACGAATTGGCTTGGGCTGAGGCTGCGGCCGACATAGTGAAGGACTTAAACAAGCAAATCATCACGTTTCAACTAAAGGCAGATGAGGACCAAGGCCGCATCGACGGATATCAGAACAATATCAACGAGCGCAACAAACAACGACATGGAGGAGCTATCGACATCACACGCCCCGACACGTATAAGGTGGACGGAACACCGCTCACGGCAAAACAGATAGCTGAGAACAGACAAATAGATAACGCCAACGCACGCACCAAGGGATTTCAGAACAACGTGCAAAAGGACCGTGACTACAACCTTGGACGCGCCAACGACGCGATGAAACAAAAGGATGCCGTGTTCGCTATGGCGGGCAGACGTGGCTACACTTCTGCGCTTCATAATGCGCTAACGGGTAATGCCGAAACGATCGAAAGGCCAGCCTACACGCCACCCTCGCACGCCACCACGACCACAAACAAACCAACTCATACCCCTACTCACACCCCCATCAAAACCGACACCGCTCCCACCTACGACGAGAAGAGCATTGAATGGTACGACAAGGAGATTAGCAAGCAGAAGGAACTGGCGCAAAGCACTAACAACCTCGACGCAGCGAAGAAGGCGATGGCTGAGGCTACACGACTGGAGGGAGAGCGCAAAGAGTTGGCCGTAAAGGTGGGAATTGAGAAGCCTGACGCGCCTGAGGTGAAAACTGCGCTGGAGGCTCTGCAGGACCAACTACGCGCGGCTCAAACGGACTTCGACAATGCCGTGACCGTGGAGGCTAAAGTGGCAGCCATGACGAAGGTGGACGCGCTACAGGCACAAATCAATGAGGCTACGAACGGCCGACTAACGATTGAAGCGGAGGTGGAACCGCAGTACACGCAGACTGGCTCAGTAAGCGATAAGCGCAAGTCGTATGCCAACGCGCAGACGAAGGCCTCACGCGTCAAGAACGACTACGACATTGGCCTCATCAGTAAGGAGGAGGCACAGAAGCAGGTGGACGACATCAACAAAGTACTCGCTTCGCTGAAATTGAAACCTATCACAGTGGACTTTGACACGACAAGCGTTGAAAAGGGTACGGGCAAGATGCGCGAGGGCGCACAGAGCATTCAGCAGTTGGGCAGCAGCATCGCGCAATTAGGCTCACAGGTGCAAGAACCTGTACTCAACATTGCGGGTACGATCGCACAAGCCATTGCTACGATGGTGTTGGGCTACGCTGAGGCTTCGAAAGATGCAAGTAAGCTTACGCCCTTCGGGTGGATAGCCTTTGCCGCTACAGGACTTGCTACGTTGCTGACGATGATAGCCTCTATCAAGTCGGCCACGAGCGGCAGCTACGCGCATGGTGGTATCATACCAGGGGGCAGCTATTCGGGCGACCGATTGACAGCTAATGTCAACTCGGGCGAGATGATTATCAACCGTCGTCAGCAGTTGCAGCTCTGGCGCATGGTGCAAGCGCCTTTGGCCTCAGCTCCGCAGTACGCAACGCCTTCGAGCATGGTGCCGAGCCTCAACCTCGCGGCCTTACGCAATAGCTTTGGCGCGCAGCGCGTCGACGTGAATGTGAGTGGACGCATCAGCGGACGCGACTTGCAACTCATTACCGATAAACGAAACAAAATTACTTCAAGAGCATAGGGGGAATGTGCTAATATGCTAATGTGTTAATATGCTAATGGCTGCGCCACTCATTAGCACATTCCCACATTAGCACATTCCCACATTAACACATTCCCACATTAGCACATTCCCACATTAGCACATTAGCACATTAACACATTAGCATCATGCTTTACAAAAGATACGCTGGCAGTTTTGTTAACTGCAAGGGCCAAACGTGGCGGGTAGAAATATGGCAAGCGGCCAATGCGCCTTTCACTTCCGTTGGTAGCCTCACGTTTGATGCCGACACACCACTTGAATTAGAATGGGAGGAGCGCGAAAAGTACGAAACCACTTGTGGCGCAACGCTCACGATCAACATCGTAAGTCCTGCTGACCGCACGTTTACGGACCTCTTCCAAATCAGTCCAGGCAATGTTATGGCACACGTCTATCTTGACGATGCGCTCTTTTGGGTGGGTGGCCTCGACTGCGAAACGTACGAAGAGCCTTACCAGGCAGAGAAGGACTACACCGTCACACTCACCTTTACTGACTTCGGCCACATGCAGCGCCTAAAGTATGGCGAAACGGGGGGAATTAAGTCGGTGCGCCACTACATTGACTATTGCCTTGAACAGGTAGGCCTCAGCGCAGTGCCAGTAGAGGTGCTTACGTCGTTAGAGGTGAACACCGATGATTACCGTTGGAGCGGTAGTTACCTTACAGACGTCTACGTTGATGCTGCCAACTTCTACGATGAGGACGGTGAAGCCTCAACGCTTGACGAAGTGTTGAACGGTGTGCTGCAACCGATTGCCTTGCGTATCGTGCAGCGTGCGGGAAAGATCATGGTGTACGACCTAAATGCGCTGCGCAATGACCCGCCTAAGGTGGAGCAAATCACATGGGACGCTACGGAGCAAACGCTATCGGTAGATAAGTTGGCGCAAGCGGCCGTCGTGAAGTTTTCACCCTACACAGAAGGGACGCTGCTATCCGACAACAGTGTAACCATAGAGCAGGACAAGCTGACAGAGGTGGACAGTATGTATAACAAGGTGGACGGAAAGGTCAAAGTGTATGAGATAAGCAAGTTCTTCCATTCTGCCTCTGATAGTGCCGCCACTGGCCTTGCGCAAAAGAACGCAGATGCGCATTACTTCAAAATGGTAAAGACAGGCAAAGGGGGTGAAGCGTGTGAGGGCCTTGCGTGGTTGGCCTTAACGGATTGTCACCCGCGCAATAACCTTACGCTCAATGGAGAACAATCGCCCCTATCGGGAGAAAAAGGCTACCGTTATCAAGAGGCGAGTGGGGGCGTTATAACGCGCGCCTTCAACGACCTATCGGGAACGTCGAACGAGGTATTGATGCGTTTCCCCCGTGTCTACTGCCCTGCTGCCCAAAAGCAAATATCTGACGCGGTGCTGACCTCTTACATTCACCTTACCATGGAGATGATGATAGACCCTCGCCTCAACCCCTTTGCCGATGCAGAGGACTATACGAACGAAAAGGACAACTTTAATTGGTGTAAGGTGCGTGAGGCTTACTGCTACGTTCCTTTCTCGCTCGTCTTGTTTGACGGCAATGGCAAGGCCATTTTGCAATACCGTGCTAGTGAGGCTGGCTCTATAGCCACTGCTTGTTGGTTCCCGGTTGAATACGACGATACGAATTACTTCACGCATGCTCCCTCCTACCTTCTGTACTATGCCAATTCAAAGAGTGATAGCATAAAGGAGGAGAGCGGCATTCAAGGGTGGTCAAAGAACCGCACGCACTTCTTCAACTCGGCATATCCTATTTCAGCCGACCAATACCCCACGGAGGGCGAAATAATACCCTTACCTTATGAAGCAGGTTACTTAGAGTTGACCATTTATACAGGGTGCATCATCTTCGACGATACTGACGGAAAGGGGAAGGAATACCCCATTACCAATCCTCAGACGTGCCAACTCGACAAGTCGTTGCCCGATCCTAACGGACTGCGCGACGTGTGTATTAGCACGCAGACCTCTAATCGTGGTAAACGAATGAATTGGGCGCAAAGGTGGTGGCTTTACAAGTTTCCAAAGTTGGAGGTCGTACAAGGCCTCATCACCGAAGCGGTGGAAAAGACTGATGCTGAATACAGCGCATGGATAAACGCGAGCGCAAAGGATGAGATAAAGATTGACACCATTTGCGGCACTTCTTATGGAAGCCACATTGGGGTAACAGCACGAGGGGCGTACAAAGCTAAGTCGTCACTGGGCGTCAACTCTATATTTGGAATTCCTCAACGATGTTTCCTGCGTCGCACCAACACGTCTGCGCCTTGGCTGATTGAGTACGACTTGTTAGGACTCCTCTTTAGCCAGTATGGACACCGCGTACCTACGCTTGAGGGTGAAGCCATTACTCCGCTCTCACCGCTACAGCTCTTCACCGACCGCGCGATGCCGAGTGAGGACCTCTTTATGATGAAAAGTGAGGTGCTCAGCGCCTACGACGGTACGAGTAATATTAAATTTGTAAGGCTCGAACCCGAGGAATGGAACAAAAAAATCATTAAATAACAACAACTAAGGCTATGGACTATAAAGTTACAACACGATACGTTACAGCCACGCCACGCAGAGCGCGCAAAGGCAATAACGCTGAGGCCTCAGCCACAAGCAGCGGTGGCGGTGGGGCTTCCATAAGCAGCGGCAGTGCTGCTACGGCCGATGCTCACACGCACCCCAATCTCGACACGCTGAATCAGCTGGACACGACTCCTGCCGACGGCTACCTCTATCTGGATAGTACCGACACCGACACGGGCGAAACCGTCCGTACCAAGGTGAAGGCAGGATTTGCCGATGAGGCTACCTCAGCCGACCACGCCACCACGGCCGACGACGCCACGAATGCTGACAATGCCGACCACGCCACCGAAGCCGATCATGCAGCCGAAGCCGCTCATGCAGCCACGGCCGACGACCTTACGCGATGGGACACAGCTGACCAGCGTTACCTAAGCCGCCAACACGACGACACGGCCGAGGGGAGCGTCACCTTCCGCAAGGCTACCAACTTCGAAGCCTCAGCACAAAGTCCCGACTTCGTGAGCAATGGCTTCGCGGGCAGTGGGTGGGCTGCACAAACGGCCGAGGACGGTCAGACTTACGTGGAGGCAGACAACCTCCGCATTCGCGGAAGGCTCACGGCCTTTGAACTCGTCATCGAAAAGATACGTGCCATTTGTGGCGCACTGGGCATCAGCCAAGCATGCGGCCGCGTGAAGAGCGTAGATGGGGACGCTACAAACTATTACTTAGTATTAGAGGGAGACGACACGCACGGCTACGGAGGTTTTCAAGCGAACGACTTCATACGTTGCCAACGTTGGACAACGAACGGCGCTCGCGGCTATTGGGTAAGGGTTAGCTTCATAGGCAGCACAGCTGGCGGCCACGACAATGTGTTGGCCATTAATAGGTCGGAGTTCGACGCCGCCATTGTCGAACCTCATGCGGGCGAGGTCAACGCGTACGACCACGTGCAAGAAGTTTCCGCTCACGTAGTCCAACTCGTCACAGATGACCTTGCCTCCCTCATCACTGCCGACGACGGCACGTCAGAACTCTTTGCCAACGATAGTGACCCCACCATTGCGGGGCTAATGGTGCTCCCCGAAGTAGGCGACGAGTTAGTACAATACGGCAACGCTACCGACCCAACACGCCAAAGCGCCATTTACATTCACGCCAACGGCACGGGCCAACCTGCTATCGACTTACTCACTGGTATCACTTCCAAGAGCTTTGTCGGTTGTCTCGCTTGTCGCCTTGGTGGCTACCTACCCACAGGTGGCTTTGGCCTTTACGCGAAGAATGGGCAAATCATCTCTCTCTCACCCGACGGACGTACCACTCACTACAGCCTCAACCCTGACGGTTCGTTTTCGCTCGGACAAGGGGCTATCGAATACAACGGCAAAGGAACAGTGACAATAGGAAACAATGTAACGATCAAATGGGGGCCACAGAGCCAAACGACCTACAAATGGGCCGTTAGTGATAATGGCACGAGCGCGCCTAATCATGATTGGAGCAGCACGTTCCCTACTGACGTAGCGCAAGGTAAGTACATCTGGAAACGCACATTTTATCCCGACGGCACTGAGACGACAGAGCTGATTGGCTTCGTTGGTAAGGACGGTGTTAATGGACCGCAAGGCCCTTCTGGACCGCAAGGCCCTTCTGGACCGCAAGGTCCTTCTGGACCACAAGGCCCTCGCGGCCCACAAGGCCCTCGCGGCCCACAAGGCGATGACGGAGCTGCCTACTACATTCTTGCCCCCGTTGGGTCAATATCGCGAACACAACAAGGCACGGAGACACCCTCTTATAGCCAAAAGACGATTACCGTTGAAGCATACAGAACGCAAGGCTTAAAATCTACGAAGTTTACAGGAGGTAAAATGAAGTGGGCCATATATGCCGATGACGGTTCTGGCGGCACTACGATAGCACAAGAAGGCACAGGAGATACGGCAACGCTTGTGACTACTCGCGCAACACGAATAGAGTTTAAACTCTACCTTGACAAGGTAGAAGTTGCACAAAAAACTATTCCTGTCGTTTGGAATGGTAAGGGCGGTACGAACGGCAAAGACGGAGCAGACGGAACGAGCCTACATAACAACCTACTCGTGCATACCGACTTCGCGCCAAAGGCGGAGAACTATGCTGGCACGTGGCTAAATTTCCGCTCATCGCTCGCTACAATTAATGGAACTTTAAACGAGGGAGCAGCGGTTGGTGATACGGATATGCTCTCCGCTTCTGTCTCAGAACAGACGGACATATTACAATATGATGTAACAAAGTTGATTGGCCCTCAGACGTGGTACGTTATAGGCATTACAATGCGTGGCTCTGGTACTGCTACCGTATATTGTTATCCCGACACGAACGAACAAACGATTTACGTTGACGGAGACGCAAAAGGCTCTCCAAGTGACGCAAGTGCCGCATTTGCATTGACCTCAACATGGAGACGTCATTACATCGCATTCTGCACGAAGTCAAGCCTTAGCGGTACAAAGTATGTACTTGTACGATTGTCAAGTGGCGCGCAAGCAGACATCTCAATGGTCACATTGGGTAGACCATACGAAGGTGGATCAGCATTAACAGCTGACGACTACATTCAGAATGATGCGCAGCTTATCCGCATGGCAACACCGTCCAACATGGAAACGTTCTGTGGTATCAACTCTTTGTGCGCATGGCGAAGCAGCGAGCGCGAGTTTGACTTTTATTCGCAATCGTTAGGCTCAACAATCGTATCTGGACAATGGTACACACTCTCTTTCTACGCACGTGGCTCAGGTAGTATCAACACATACGTATATGATTATGGAGGACGCGTCTTGTCTGATGCAAGCGCAGATATGCCATTAGCAGACGGAGTGAAGGAAACTGCATTTAAGAATGACGGGAGCCATACATGGGAGCTAACCGCAGAATGGGTGCGACACATCTACACCTTCCGCGTGCGCCCTGACGGCACTTATGCTAGTCCGCTCTTACTATTCATAGCAACAATAGGCACGAGCGGTGACTTTATCGCTATCAATCAAGTAAAGCTTGAAATGGGCAAAAACGCTTCGGATTGGTGCTTGAATGAAATGGACAAGAAAGCAGTCTCATTGCCCGATTGGCTGAAAGCCTTCAATGGCTATACCATGAGCGGTGACAACTACATAGCAAGTGGTAACGCGTTCTTCGGCCGAAAAGAGATTGACGGCACTTACACAGGGTGCATGATGTCGTCTAACGGATTGCAGATAGGGGGCAATACAGTCGTGGGTATGTACGCATTAGACCACAACGTGCTGCAAGTAGCAATCGACCCCGTAAACAAACAATACTACTTCAAAGGCAAAGTCTATGCCGATGAAGGCATCTTTAAGGGCACAGTATATGCTGACCAAGGTGTATTTAACGGCATTACAACGGGTATGCAGCTTAACTCGGTAACGGTTATTACAGAGAGTAATTATACCAACTATCTTGAGTTAAGGACGTATGATACTGGAGGCACGGGAACAGTTAAAAGCTATACAAAGTACGCATACCCCATTATCCCTAATCTATCAACCATTATCAATGTTAACTCATTACCCGAAACGGTAACGGTCGACGAAAGCACCGCTGATACGAAGATTAAAGTAACAAAAGATTACCGCAGTTGGGTGTTGCCTCCTTATGGCAGTACGGACGAATATATTCAGCAAGCACTCGCTCTCATCGGTTGCAAATTAGTCATATACAATAATGTCGGAAGTTACAAGATATCCCTCTATGGCCGTTTCTTTAAGACTGGGGAAACTGATTTCAAGGCAAGACTAACGCTTGCAAAAGGTATGGTCGCATTGACCATGTGTGTCGGGACTGACGGACAATTCTATTGGCAATATGACGGTGCTATCGCTGAATTTAAATTTAATGACCTTAAAGTTCAAGGAACGTTAAAGCCTGGTACTGGGTTCCAATATACGGCAGAAATCGCTCCTCCCCTTATAAGACCTGATCAACCATTGCATAAACCTCTAAAAAACAAATAACATGGCAACAAAAAAACTCTCAGAAGCATTAGCCGAGTTGCAAGCAGCAGCGAGTGTGAGCGGATTGGACGTGCGATTGGTCGTTGCTGGGCAATCAAGCACAGACAATGCACAAACTATCACGCTACAACAATTGCTCACGGCATTGAATGTACCCACTGTGCAGACTTCTGCGAATGGAACAACTAAGAACTACATTTATTCGGCAAGCAGTGATGAAATGCATACAGCATTGAGTGGCAAGATATGGACGTACACGCACACTGACCGTAACTTGTTCCTCCGATTTAAGCACTGGGGCGCAGCCAACGACACCGAACAAAACAATTATAGCCAAGTATTGTTATGCCATTTGGTAAACCGTAACCAAGACGGACTGATGGATAAGTATGTGTTTGCTCGCATCCTAAATCATAATCTTGCAGAAGGGCAGAGTACTACAGACAAGGTGATTGTCAACTACACAAACTTTGCAGAAAGTGGCAACAAACAACTTGTAATCACTAAGGCCACCACAGCAAAGGCAGGTGTAATGACAGCAGCTGATAAAACAAAGCTTGATAATTTAACTGCTTATGCGCGTGACCTTGGAAACTTTGAATCGGAGGAAACGGCTCTTGATGCGCTTAAAGATATTGAAATATCAAGCAATTCTAATATTGTACACGTGCATTGCACGTATGCGAACGGAGCAATGAGTATTACAATGATGCAAAATGTTGAAAATGATTATGCAAGACAAATTATTTTCAACAAATCAAAGGTTTTTCAACGTGCTATTTATTTTACTGATGGCACTCGCCAAGAAATAAGTCATGCAGAAGATTGGAGTTGTCTTTTCGGTGATAGATTACAATGGGATAGCGGAGAGAATAAATATGTATTACGCCAATTCGATTTGTCGTTCAATCAGAAATATACAGACCCTATACCCACCGCAACAACGACAAATGATGGCCTCATGAGTAAAGAAGACAAACAACTACTCGAAAAGATTAAAGCACAACTTAATTTATAAGGCGTTTTATTTGGATAGTACGAAATAATGTAGTATCTTTGTGTTGTGTTAAATAAGTAATGACATTATGAAAAGAAAGGTTTTAAAAGTAACAGTTTCTGAAGAAGAGTACGAACTGTTAGAAGCCATTAGGAATTATAACAAGAGTTATCCCGATGGCTATCCACAATTAATGTGGTACGCGCAAGAGTTGTTTGACAACATGCTTCGCCAACCTTATTAAAGTCAAAAAAATCCCGCTCAAAGCGGGCGGGATTTTTATATATAAAGTTATGGAAGATAGTAAGATTACCGATATGAAGGAACGCTGCAAAGACATTTTAATGAGCGTTTCGTGGTTGGATTTTAGCAACCGTTATTTTAATCGTTCCTCGTCGTGGTTTTATCACAAGATGGATGGGATAGATGGCAATGGGGGAAAAGGCGGTTTTACCTTAGAAGAAAAAGAACAATTTAGGAATTCATTATTAGATCTTGCGAGTAGGATACGCAAGACTGCCGAAAAGATATAAAATTCAGCCAAGTCATTACTATATAACACACAAGCCACCTATGGCTGATAGGTGCAAGTTAGAGCCTCATGCTATTAAGTGTGAGGCTCTTTGCTACCCAGCACGCATATAACATACGCTCTTACCCCTCTCCGTGTAAGGACTTTTTTTGTATTCCCCTCCTCCCTTTTTGTGAGCTATTTGTGAGCAGCAAACAAAGCCAAATTCTAAAAGTATATGATAATCAATACATTATACACAATCGCGCACCTGCTTTGGGAGCAGGGGGTCGTGGGTTCGAATCCCGTCGCCCCGACATAAGGAAAACCGCTGATTATCAAGTTGTTAAGGCTTGGTAATTGGCGGTTTTATTGTTTGTTGTTACTCGTTTTTTTACCGCACAATAACGAAGCCACTTCACACACAACGCAAGCCGCCCACGTGCCACCAGTCGGTAAAGACGAGGCGCGTGAGCGGCTTGTTAGCTTGATGAAGGGGTTGAAGGATTAATAATAAGGCGGGAACCATGGGTAATAGCATGGCCCAAAATCGAACTCATCGGTAAAGGCTGATAGTATTACGCAACTTATGAAGGCTACTACTATCAGTGCGAAAAATAGATATACCACCCAAGGAGAGTCACAACCAGCGCCCCAAATAACGGTTCCTAGTATAACTATTATGAATGTTGAAAAAT
>ULWE01019794.1_pt1 | contig 12354 bp, 10 predicted proteins | sample 1960071 | NCBI WGS metagenome assembly ULWE01 (sample SAMEA4835804, study PRJEB28245) | human gut metagenome | biome: gut microbiome; material: fecal sample | place: Denmark | collected 2008 | reverse complement strand
CAGCGGCGAGCAGCTGCTGGCTACCCCGGAGCTGGAACGCTACCAGCTGGCGTTTCTGGATGTAGACCTGAAAACCACCGACGGCATTGCGCTGGGGCGCAAATTGCGGCAGATCGCCCCAGACATCGTGCTGGTGTACATTTCGGCTTATCTGGAATTTGCCCCGCAGGGCTACACGGTCAACGCTTACCGCTACCTACTCAAGCGGGATATTGCCGCCCAGCTGCCTAGCTGTCTGGAGGATATCTTTTCCGGCATGACCGACCCCAGAAAAACGCTGGAGGTGCACCACAATCGTACCACCAGTGAGATCCCGCTGGATCAGATCTATTATCTGGAAAGCGCTCTGCGGCAGATCAACGTCTACGGCGATATTCCGCACCAGCCCATCTGCACCTTTTACGGCAAGATCGCTGATCTGCCCGCCATGCTGTACGAAAACGGCTTTTTGCAGGTAGGGCGCAGCGATGTGGTCAATCTGCAATATGTGCGCTCCATCCGCAACTATAAGGTGGAGCTGCGCAGCGGGGTAGAACTGAGCGTCAGCCGACAGTACTATACAGCCATCCGCAGCGCATGGCTGGAATGGAAGGGACAGTTCGGTGATGAATGAAGAATTCTGGCGCTGGTATATGTACGGCCACTGGATCTGCCTTGCCCAGTGGCTCGGCTTTATCATGGTGGAATATGCTTACCTTGGCAAGGGCAGGGTAAAGCACCCTCTGGTGTGGTCCGGTGTTATAACCATGCTCACGATGACCCTCTCGGTCGTGTACAACTTTGGCTTTTTTACGCCGAGGGCAGTGGCTCTCACGATCCTTTTTCTGTTCATCACCGTCATGCTGTTTGGCGGCACACCGGGGCAAAAGTTTACCGCCTGCCTGATCAACGGTACCATGTGCCTGTTGGTCGAAAACAGTATGAGGTATGTCATATCATGGATCCTGAAGTGTGAACTGCAGCAGGTCATCCAACGCGCAGACTGTCTGATCATCATAGCGGTGGCAAATATGGTGGTGGGCGCAGCTGTGGCCTTTTTGGTAGGCAAGTGGCGCAGGCGCAATGCGCTGGAGCCTTTGCAGGCGCTGACCATGAGCTTTTTTCCGGGCGTGGTCGTGGTGCTGAACATCCTGCTCATGCTCACAGATAACAACAAAAGGGCTACCATGGCCACCATGGGAATGACAGTGGGGCTTACGGTGGCCGTCATGGTGCATCTGTGCATCGTGGCTATGTTCAACGATCAGGTCATGCAGCGGCGCAGCCTGCATTTTCAGGCCGAACTGGAGCAGCAGCGGGCTTCGGCTCTGCTGGATTCCTACACCGCCCAGCGCCGCCTGACCCACGAATTCACCAACCATATCGGTGCGTTGCGTGCCTTGCTGGCACAGGGAGATGTGGCCGGTGCGCAGGACTATATTGCCGGTGTGGATAAGGCTGTGGCGGCCAGCACTACCATTATGGACACCCACAACCCGCTGTTGGACTCCATCCTGACTCGCAAGTACGAGGAAGCCACCCGGCAGGGCGTAAGCGTGTATTTTGACCTTTGCGACCTGCGGAATTTCCCGTTGAGCGGAGTGGACATGGTCACCGTACTGGCCAATCTGCTGGATAACGCCATCTGTGCCGCAGCGCAGGCATACCCACCGGAGGTATATGTGCGGGTGCGCAAAACGGAGGAGGAATATCTTCTCTCGGTGCGCAACCGGGTGCAGCGGGACGTGGAGCTGCCGCCGGATGGGCAGCTGCCCCGCACCACCCGCAAGGAGCCCGGCCACGGCATGGGGCTTTCCAACGTGCGGGACGTTTTGCTGCGCCACGGTGCGGAGTATACCCTGAGCTGCCGGGACAATTGGTTCCGCTTTACCTGTGCGGTGCCCACCGGCAATTCATGACATCTGCACCGTCAGAATATGACAATTTATGTGCAACAGAAGCGTAACTCTGCTATACTGAACCCAGTAAAGGAAGCCTTCCGTGCGGACATGGTCACGTTGCGGTGGGAGGGGAATACCCTTCTTTTTAAAAGCTTTGTTGCTGGATGGAAAAACAGCCTGCGGTGCGTGTAAGCAGGCTGCCTACCTTTGCTTTTTTGGGGCTGTGCAGGAATGCACAGTACCTTGCTGACGGGACTTTCTGCGGCGGGCCTTTTGGGGGTTGCAGTCGATAAAGTTTCTCGATGCGTCGCAATTCCGGCGCTGCCTGCTGTACGGGAATGGCATAGGCAAGCCGGGGTATCGTGCGCTGCAAAGAGTCCCGTTAGTTTTCTTTTGCACCAAAAAGGACTGCTGTACATGGGTTTTGCCCAGTATAGCAGTCCTTTTTATCTATTAAATCATCGTATCTGCCAGTCAGCAGAAAGCCAACCCGCCGCGCGACTGTTTCGGTAGAAAACCAGCGCGGCAGCTGCGGTTTCCCTCTGCGTCCCTCCCGTGAAAAAGCAGCTCAGCCAAGCCCGCAGGCTTGGCTGAGCTGCAAAACTAAAATGCAATTCCTTAAACAATGCGCAGAGCGAAGCGGAGCGCATTTAAAATCGTAAAAAGCGCAGTTACTCCGGCTTTACCTGCAGCTCCTGCTCGCAGTAGATGCAGCGGTACTTGCCGTTGGAGCTCAGCTCAAAGATCTGGTCGCACTCCTCTTCAATGCTGGAGATGCAGCGGGGATTCTTGCACCGCACAATGTTCACCAGACGCTTGGGGGGCTTGGGCTGCTCCTTGCGGACAGCCTTGCCGTTTTCAATAATGGTCACGCTGATGTTCGGGTCCAGATAAGCCAGCACATCCAGGTTCAGCCAGGAGGCATCGCCCTCTACCTTGATGATGTCCTTGCGGCCGCTGGCCGTCTTTTTGCTGCGGGCGTTCTGGATCAGCGCCACGCTGGCAGTGCGGTTGCCCGCAATGCCCAGCAGATCCATCAGACCAACGGCAGTACCTGCCTTGATGTGGTCGATGACAATACCGTTCTGAATCTCGTCAATATTCAACATATCAGTTCTCCTCCTTCGGTGCCTTGGGGTCTGCAAGCCCCAGCAGGGTCATGATCAGTGCCATGCGGACGTAAACGCCGTTCTGCACCTGCTCAAAATAAGCGGCGCGCGGGTCGTCGTCCACATCCAGTGCGATCTCGTTCACGCGGGGCAGGGGGTGCAACACTGCCATGGTGGGCTTGGCCTGTGCCATCTTTTCGCGGGTCAGCACATAGCTGTTCTTCAAGCGGATGTAGTCCTCCTCGTTGAAGAAGCGCTCCTTCTGCACGCGGGTCATATACAGGATATCCAGCTCCGGCATGGATTCCTCCAGACTGCGGGTCTCCTTGTAGGGGATGCCGTTGGCCTCCAGCACGTCGTTGATGATATAATCCGGCACCCGCAGCTCCTCCGGGCTGATCAGCACAAAGCGGATGTTCTTGCAGCGTGCCATGGTCTTGAGCAGGGAGTGGACGGTGCGGCCGAACTTCAAATCACCGCACAGGCCAATGGTCAGATCATCCAGTCTGCCCATGCGGCGGCGAATGGTCATCAGGTCGGTCAGGGTCTGGGTGGGGTGCTGGTGGCCGCCGTCACCGGCGTTGATCACCGGAATGCGGGAGTAACGGGAAGCACGCAGCGGTGCGCCCTCCTTGGGGTGGCGCATGGCAACGATATCGGCATAGCAGGACACCACCCGGATAGTGTCGGCTACGCTCTCGCCCTTGGTGGCGCTGGATACGTTCTCGCTGGGGAAGCCCAGTACATGGCCGCCCAGGTTCAGCATGGCTGCCTCAAAGGACAGGCGGGTGCGGGTGGAGGGCTCGTAGAACAAAGTAGCCAGCTTTTTGTGGTTGGCAACCTCCTGATAGGCGGCGGGGTCGGCGCAGATACGGTCGGCAAGATCAAGCAGCTGTGTGATCTCCTGCTGGGTGAGATCCAAAGGATCGATCAGATGACGCATGGACAGTATACCTCCGTTTAAAGCAGTTTGCGTAAAATAGAAAAATCAAAAAAGTTTGTGTAGTAGCTCAGCGAGCGCATCACCGGCCTGCACAAACGATTGAAACACACTTCGTCCAGCAGCAGCATGGCCTCGCCCGGGGCAAGACGCATGGCTGCGCGGATGGCCTCGTCGCCGCAGCTGGCCTTCAGGTGCGCCACGTTGGAGGAAATCTGCTGGTGGCACTCCTGCTCCAAAATCTCAAAGATGTCGCCGGTCAGGTCGATGCGGGTGTAGTCCCGGTTGCCGAACAGGCTGCGGGGCAGGTAGTCGATGGAGTAGATCACCGGGGTGGTATCGGCAAGGATGCGCTTTTTGATGCAGATCACCTCATCGCCGACTTCCAGCGCCAGCGCGTGGGCCATCTCCTCGCCTGCACGAAGAAGCATCACCTGAATGCCGTCTGCATGGGGGTAGCTGCCAAAGCTGCGGATCAGCGGGTAGTACTCCAGCTTCTGGTCCAAACGGCTGCGCAGCCCCAGCACAGCACGGTTCACCACCGTGCCAATGCCGCGCACCCGTTCCACATAACCGGCGCGCTCCATCTCGCTCAGCGCGTCACGGATCACGGTGCGGCTTACCCCCAACTCGGTGGCAAGGTCTACCTCGGCGGGCAGGCGGTCGGCTTGGGCATAGCGCCCGTTGGTCAGCTCCTCCAGCAGGCTTGCAACAACGCGGTCGCTGATCACAGCGCCGCCCAAGCGGCTGGACGATGCCAGTGCGGGATCTTTCATGGATGGTTCCTCCGTTTCCGGGCGGCAGCGCCGCCCCGAACTTCATACGAACGGGCCGGGAGGATTCCTCCACAGCCCCTTCTCTCTTATTATAGCATAATTTGACATTTAGAAAAGCGTCATTTATACTGGAATCTGCTGAAAAGTACGATTTTATTTTGGAGGGCATAGTACAGATGGACTATTTTCTGCAAAAAGTAGGCGGCCGGCCCGCCCGGCAGACCGTTACCCTTCGGCGCTGCACCCCTGCCGAGGCACCGGCGGTGTTCGCGCTGCAAAACGAAGTGCGCGCCGCCATGCCGCACCCGGAGCAGTTCGTGCCGGATACGCTGGAAAATATCGCGGATTATCTGCGCACCGGGGTGTGTATCGGTGCGTGGCAGCAGGGGCGGCTGGGGGCCTACCTCATCCTGCGCCTGTGCGGGCAAAGCGATGAAAACTACGCTGCCTTTCTGGGCGTGCCGCAAAGTCAGTGGCAGCACTGGGCCAACGCAGACAGCGCAGTAGTGCACCCGGACTGGCGGGGCAACGGCTTGCAGCGCGCCATGCTGGAAGCGGCTCTGCCGCTGCTGCCGCCACAGATCACTCATCTGGGCGCTACCGTCAGCCCGGATAACAGTTATAGCCTGCACAACGCACAGGCTTCCGGCTTCGTCATCCGCTGCCGTCGGGAGATGTACGGCGGCTACGACCGCTATCTGCTGGAAAAGCAGCTGTAACTCTATGCAGTTTTGGTGTACAACTATTTCGAAATGTGTTATACTATACGGTATGAATAACAGCGAAGGAAACAGGTGAAACCATGGCAGCATCTCTCGGGCAGGAATTCTGCACCCTGCGTGATACTTACATTGAAAAGCAATTCGGCCGCCTGAACGATATGCAGCGGCAGGCTGTGTTTACCACGGATGGCCCGCTGCTCATCCTTGCCGGTGCCGGCAGCGGTAAGACCACCGTGCTGGTCAACCGCATCGCCAACCTTATCCGGTTCGGCTCGGCGCACGGCTCCAAGGAAACGCCCCGCCCGGTGACCGAGGAGGACGTCAAAGCCCTGCGCACCGCCATTATGACTGGTACAGACGCCCCCAGCTGGCTGGACGGGATGCTGCGCCGCAACGCGGTGCGCAGCTGGAACGTGATGGCCATTACCTTTACCAACAAGGCGGCAGGGGAGCTGAAAGAGCGTCTGCGCCGGATGCTGGGCGGCGAGGAAGGGGATGAAGTGTTCGCCTCCACCTTCCACTCGGCCTGTGTGCGCATTCTGCGCCGCTGGGCCGAAGAGATCGGCTACCCCCGCAGCTTTACCATCTATGATACAGACGATGCCCAGCGTGTAATGAAAACCGTATATAAAGAGCTGAGCATCGATGATAAATTCCTGCCCATCAAGGCCGCCATCAACCAGATGAGCCGCTGGAAGGATCAGCTGGTCAGCCCGGAGCAGGCACTTGCAGACCACGCCAGAGACGTGAAGAGCACCCAGACCGCCCGCATCTACGCAGCTTACGAGAAAAAGCTGAAAGAGGCCGGTGCGTTCGATTTTGACGACTTGATCTACCAGACCGTGCAGCTGCTGGCTGAACACCCGGACGTGCGGGAGTTCTACCAGAACAAGTACCGCTACCTGCTGGTGGACGAGTATCAGGATACCAGCGTGGCGCAGTTCCGTCTGGTCAGCCTGCTCACCGGGCCGGAGCGCAACATCTGCGTTGTGGGCGATGACGACCAGAGCATCTACCGCTTCCGCGGCGCTACCATTGAGAATATCCTCAACTTTGAAAAGCTCTATCCCGGCACCAAGACCATCCGTCTGGAGCAGAACTACCGCTCCACCTCCAATATCCTCAACGCAGCCAACTGCGTCATCCAGCACAACACCGAGCGCAAGGGCAAGACCCTGTGGACGGACAACGGTGAGGGCGATAAGGTGCAGGTGTATACCGCCGAGAATGAGCAGGACGAAGCCAGCCATATCGCGGATGTCATCGGTCAGCACCTGAAGGAGGGCGGGCATCTGGCAGACCACGCCATTCTCTACCGTATGAACGCCCAGTCGGCTCCCATCGAAAGCTACTTCACCCGCGCGGGCATCCCGCATAAGATCGTGGGCGGGCAGCGCTTCAACGACCGCAAGGAGGTCAAGGACATTCACTCCTATATGTCTATTGTAGCCAACCCCCGGGACGATGTGCGGCTGCGCCGCATCATCAACGAGCCCGCCCGCAAGATCGGTGCTACCACCGTGGATGTCATTGCAGACCTTGCCGGGCAGCAGGGGGTCAGTATGCTGGATATCATCAGCCATGCAGACCAATACGCGAAACTTTCCCGCGCGGTCATGCCGCTGCTCAAGTTTTGGCAGATCTACCAGCGTTTGCAGGATTCTCTTGCCACCCGCACGCTGGACGAGTTTGCCTCCGATGTCATCGAGCTGACCGGCTACAAGGCCATGCTGGAAGCAGACGCCGCCAAGGGGCACGAGGATGCCGCCGACCGTCTGCAGAACTTGGGTCAGTTGGTGAACAACGTCAAAAACTACTGCGACCAGCACGGCGAGGAAGCCACGCTGGAGGGCTATCTGGAGGATATCGCCCTCATCAGCGATATTGACAGCTATAACGAGAGTAACGATCAGGTGGTGCTGATGACCATCCACTCTGCCAAGGGTCTGGAGTTCCCCTATGTGTTCCTCATCGGCATGGAGGAGGGCGTTTTCCCTAGCGAGATGAGCAAGTATTCCGAAGCAGATCTGGAGGAGGAGCGCCGTCTGGCTTATGTTGGCATCACCCGCGCCAAAAAGGAACTGTATATCTCCAACAGCGTCACCCGGATGTTGTACGGCCGCACCCAGCGCAACGAGCCCAGCCGCTTTCTGCGGGAGATCGAACCGGAGTATATCGAGGAGACCCGCAGCCCTGTACTGGAACAGCGTTCCCGCATGGGCGGCTGGGGCTCTGAGTACAGTGATACCGTGCCCGGTGGAGCATCCGGTTACTCCGGCCCCTCCGGTTACAGCCGCAGCAGCTACGGCGGCGGTTATGGCTCGGGTTACAGTTCGGGCAACCGCAGCGGCTACCTGAATCGGGAATATAACGCCGCTGAAAGCCGTGGTTTCGGCTCCTCTTACGGCGGAAGAAGCACATCTTCCACCGGCTTTGGCAGCCACTATGGCAACAGCTCCACCCAGCCGACCACAAGAAGCAGCGGATTTGGCTCCGCATATTCCGGCGGAAATGCGACAAAAAATACTGTAAAGCAAACAGCCTTTACGGTAAATTCTGCCGTAAAACCGGCGGCTTCCGGTTCAAAGCACTATGAGCCGGGCGACATCGTGGAGCACAAAGTGTTCGGCCGCGGCACAGTGCTGAAGGTAAAGCCCGCTGCCGGGGATCAGATCGTAGAGATCAACTTTGAAAAAGTTGGCATCAAGAAAACGATGGCCAATTTTGCGCCCCTGACCAAGATTACGGAGGAAGAATGACCCTATGATGACTGTTCGTTTGATCGCCCACACCCCGGAACCGGAAAAGGTGGTGGCGGCTGCCGCAAAGCTTTGCTACTCCGACGCCCACATCACCGACCTTCTGGATGGGCTGGACGAGGAAAAAACTGCAAAATTCCTGACCATGCTCAGTGACCTTGGCCATGCCAGCCCCATCGAGCACGCCAGCTTTACCTTTGGCATCGAGGGGGTCAGCCGCACCTTGCTTGCCCAGATCACCCGGCACCGCATCGCATCCTTCAGCGTGCAGAGCCAGCGCTATGTGCGTCTGGATGATTTCCGCTATGTGACGCCCCCGGAGATCGAGGCTATCCCGGAAGCAAAGGCGGCTTTCCTTGCCAGCATGGAGGAGGATGCCCAGCGTTATCTCGACCTTGCCCACAAGCTGGAGGAGGGGCACACCGCCCGCCTGATGGCCGAGGGAATGCCGGAAAAGCAGGCACGCGCCAAGGCTTCTAAACAGGCCAACGAGGACGCCCGCTTTGTGTTGCCCAACGCCTGCGAGACCAAAATGGTGGTCACCATGAATGCCCGCAGCCTGATGAACTTCTTCCAGCTGCGCTGCTGCAACCGCGCCCAGTGGGAGATCCGGGAACTGGCTGAAAAGATGTTCACGCTGGTGTACCCGGTGGCACCTCATATCTTTGCCAAGGCCGGCCCTGCCTGCCTGTGCGGTGCCTGCCCGGAGGGCAAGATGTGCTGCGGCAAGACCGCCGAGGTGCGTGCAAAATATGCCGCCATTAAAGAAGGTGCCGCCGTATGAGCAAGGGCAAACTGATCGTGCTGGAAGGGCTGGACGGCAGCGGCAAGGCTACCCAGGCAAAGCTGCTGGCAGAGCATCTTGCCGCGCAGGGCGTGCCGGTGCAGAAGATCACCTTCCCGGATTATGCCAGCGATTCCAGCGCACTGGTCAAGATGTATCTGGCGGGGCAGTTCGGCCAGCACCCGGACGATGTAAACGCCTACGCGGCTTCCAGCTTTTACGCGGTGGACCGCTATGCCAGCTATAAAACCAGCTGGGGCAGCTTTTATGAGCAGGGCGGTGTGATCATCGCCGATCGATACACCACCTCCAACGCGGTGCACCAGTGCTCGAAGCTTCCGCAGGAGCAGTGGGAGGAATATCTGCACTGGCTGTTTGATTACGAGTTCCGTCTGCTGGGACTGCCCGCACCGGACAGGGTCATCTATTTGCAGGTAGACCCGGCGGTCAGCCAGCGGCTGATGACCCAGCGCTACCACGGCGACGAGAGCAAAAAGGACGTGCACGAAAAGGATACGGCTTATCTGGCGCGCAGCCGCGCTGCTGCCGAGTTCTGCGCCCGGCATCTTGGCTGGGATACCGTGCACTGCACCAGCGGGGACGCCATGCGCAGCATTGAAGATATCCAGCAAGAGGTACAGCAGCTTGCTCGGAAAACACTGGGCTGAACGATAAAATATGATAAGAGGGGGCATCCTGAACGATGTATCGTCTGATGCAGCCGTCCGATGAGGCGGCAGTGCTGGCTTTGTGGCAGAGCCAGCATCATGATACCGAAGATTTTGCAAAAATGGTACTGGAACGCTTTGCCGGTATGCAGAACATTTATGTGGCCGATGAAAACGACGCCATCGTGGCGGCTGCGCTGGCTGTGCCGGTCACCCTGCAGGGGCGCACGGGCAATTACCTGTGCCTGTGCGGCGAGGGCAGTCTGCTGCTGGCGGGTCTGCTGGATACCCTGTGCGCCCACCAAAAGCTGCGGGGCGCAGGCTTCACCGTGACAGTCCCGGCAGATGCAGCACAGGCCGCTCTGCTGCAGGATAAAGGCTTTGCAAAGGCTTTTGCCCTGCGCTGCCTGCCCCGTGAGGTGAGCCGCAACCTGTGGAGTCAGGCTGAATTTGACACGGTGACAGCCAAAAAGCTGTGCGAGCTGCGGGAACAGTTCTGGAAGGATACCGTGCAGCTGAGCCCGGAACGCATGGCGGTGGTGCTGCAGGAGCTGTACGCCCGGGGCGCTACCATCGTGTCCAACGAACATGGCTACGGCATCTACTTCCGCAAGGAGGATACCCTGTATTTTGTGGAGATGATGGCCGACAGCGACCGTGCCGCCGAGATCCTGATGGAAGCCGCCCGCGAGAAGGAAGTCATCGTGGAAAAGGCAGTCATCACGGTAGGTGCTGCCCAGCCGCTGTTTCTGGGCGAGGGCACCCGGCAGGAATACGGCATGATCCGCTTTGACGCAGAGCCTTTTGACGTAAGCGAAAGCTATCTGCGTCTGATGCTGGAAAACTGAAAAAAGGAAGGTGCGTATGGCACACAACGATACACACGCAGCCCGCAAAAAGGGCGGTGCAGGCAGAATTCTGCTGGTAGTGCTTCTGCTGCTTCTTCTGGCAGCGGGCGCAGCAGTGCTGTTTGCCTACAATGAGATTCACGGCAATGGTGCACCCGGCAGCACAGAGGTGACTGTAAGCATCCCGCAGGGCAGCGGCGTAGCTACGATTGCCAACAAGCTGAAGGAAGCGGGCGTCATCCGCTCTGCCTATCTGTTCCGCTGGTATGTTGGGGAAAAAGGCGCAGCCGGGAAACTACAGTACGGTGATTTTGTTTTACAAACCAGTGCGATTTCCTACGACGCGATCATTGCCACCCTTTCCCAGTACGCCAAGGCAGAAACGGTGCGTGTGACCATCCCGGAGGGCACCACGGCCATTGCCATCGCCCAAAAGATGGAATCCGCCGGTCTGTGCACCGCCGAGGAGTTTTTGAAGGAAGCCAACGAGGGCGATTTCAGCGCTTATACCTTCTGGCAGTATGTCCCGGAGGATAAGGAGGCCCCGAACCGCTTTATGAAGTGTGAGGGCTATCTTTTCCCGGAGACCTACGAGTTTTTGAAGGATGATACGGTGCATAACTATGTAGCTACCTTCTACGCCCAGTTCGATGCACAATTTACCAAGGAAATGTACGCAGCGCTCAAAAAGCAGGGAATGACCCTGCCGGAGCTTGTCACCCTTGCCTCCTTTGTGCAGGAGGAAGCGGGCAACAGTCAGGACTCCAACGTGGCGCAGGTGTTCCGCAATCGTCTGGCAGAGGGCTCGCCCTACCCCCGGCTGCAAAGCAACACCTCCAGCCATGTCCAGAGCGACGCCGACAACAACTATCTCTGGAACTGGGTCGCGCCCTACTACGGCGGCTGGGACAATATCCCGGAAAATATCCTTGCAGCATACGACACTTACAGCTGCACCGGTTTGCCCGCAGGCCCCATCTCGAACCCCGGCCTTGCCGCCATCAAGGCAGCGCTGGAGCCGCAGCCCGATGAGGAAGCCAAGGACGCTTACTTCTTTGTGACCGACCTCAAGGGCAATTACTACTACGCCCACACGCTGGCAGAGCACAATGCCAACTGCAAAACTGCCGCAGCTGTGAACAAAAGCCTGAAAAACTGAGGAAAGGCCGCTGCACCGTTTTTTGTGCGGCGGCCCCTTTCCGGCTAAAACTGTGATACATAAGAGAGGAAACTACAAATGTTACAGATCCCGGAACTGCTTGCCCCGGCGGGCGATGCGGAACGTCTGCGTTATGCCATCAACTACGGTGCCGATGCCGTTTACTGCGGCCTGCCGGAGTTCGGTATGCGCTCGGCTCCGGCCAATTTCACCCCGGAGCAGCTGACGGAAAGCGTCATCTACGCCCATGCCCGCGGCCGCAAGGTCTACCTGACCATGAACACCCTGCCCACCAACGAGGAGGCCGACCGCCTGCCGGAGGCCATCAAGGAAGCCGCCAAGGCCGGTGTGGATGCCTTTATTGTGGCAGACCTTGGTGTGCTGGATGCCTGCAAGACCTTTGCCCCGGATATTGATGTGCATCTTTCTACTCAGACCGGCATCACCAACTGGGCAGCCGCCCGCGCCGCCTACAAAATGGGCGCAAAGCGGGTGGTGCTGGCACGGGAGATGACCTTGCAGGATATTGCCATCCTGCGCGATAAGACCCCGCCGGAGCTGGAGATCGAAGCCTTTGTGCACGGTGCGATGTGCATGAGCGTGTCCGGCCGGTGTCTGTTGTCCAACTATATGGCCGGGCGCGACGCCAACCGCGGCCAGTGCGCCCAGCCCTGCCGCTGGAAGTATTACCTGAGCGAGGAGACCCGCC
>ULWE01007412.1_pt1 | contig 12463 bp, 7 predicted proteins | sample 1960071 | NCBI WGS metagenome assembly ULWE01 (sample SAMEA4835804, study PRJEB28245) | human gut metagenome | biome: gut microbiome; material: fecal sample | place: Denmark | collected 2008 | reverse complement strand
CAGCCGCTGCCGGCGGTCTCGCGCGGGCTGCGGCTCATGGAGCAGGACGGCACTGTGGTGCGGGAACCGGACCCCGCCGACCGCCGCAAAACGCTGGTGCGCATCACCCCCAAGGGGTACGAGCTGTGCCACCAGTGTGAGCAGGCTCTGCGCGACTACTTTGCCAGCGTGCTGGCACGGTTAGAGCCGGAGCAGGTAGCCCAGATGGACGCGCTGCGCGGCGCGCTGATGGATGCCATTCTTGCGGAAAATGCCGCGCGCAACATTGACCCGAAGGGAGAAACGAACCATGACAAAGATCTTTAAGCAGCTGGCCCGGCACTGGGCGGTCTGCCTTGTGGTGTTCGCACTGCTGTTCGTGCAGGCGTACTGCGACCTTGCCCTGCCGGACTACACCAGCAAGATCGTGGACACCGGCATCCAGCAGGGCGGCATTGAAAGCCCCCTGCCCCAAACGGTGCGCCAGAGTACGCTGGACGCGCTGAGCCTGCTGATGAGCGAGGAGGATGCGCAGAAGCTGCAAAACGCCTACCAGTACTACCTGCAGGACGATGGCGTGTTGCAGCTGCGCTCCGACCTGACCGAGGCCGAGCGCACCGCACTGGAAGATGCTGTGACCACCCCGGACATCGTGCTGTATATGGCTGCCGCACAGGCCGCCAACACCCCCGCCGGGCAGAACAGCATGGGCATGACCGGCCTTGCCGAGATGCCCTCTGCCGCTGCGGACACCGACACCGAGACTGTTGCCCCCACGGCAGCGAATCTGGACACCGTTTGCAGCCAGTTTGCCGCCATGAGCCAAATGCCCGGCTTTGACCGCAGTATGCTGCAAAAGCAGCTGGACGGTGCCATGAGCCAGCTGGACAGCACCCTGCTAGAAAACCTGAAAAGCCAGTCTTTGCTGCTGGTGCAGCTGGAATACGAGGCGCAGGGCGTTGCGCAGGATGTGCAGATGGGTTACCTCTTCCGGGTGGGCGGCCAGATGCTGGCGCTCACCCTGCTGATGGTGGCCGTGGCTGTGGCCGTGGGCTTCCTTGCCTCCCGGGTATCTGCCGCCATCGGCCGCGACCTGCGCCGGGAGACCTTCTCCAGCGTTATCGGCTTCTCCAATGCGGAGATCGAGAATTTTTCCACCGCCTCCCTCATCACCCGCACCACCAACGATATCCAGCAGGTGCAGTTCGTCTGCGTCATCCTGCTGCGCATGGTGGCCTACGCGCCCATTCTGGGCATTGGCGGCGTGCTGCACGTTGTAGGCAGCAGCTCCGGCCTTTCCTGGATCGTGGTGCTGGACGTGGCACTGCTTTTGTTGCTGCTGCTCTTCCTGATGAGCGTTGCCATGCCCAAATTCAAGGTGATGCAGCAGCTGGTGGACCGGCTGAATCTGGTCAGCCGCGAAATTTTGACCGGCATCATGCCGGTGCGCGCCTTCAGCCGCGAAAAGTTTGAGGAGCAGCGCTTTGACAAGGCCAACCGGGAGCTGATGGGCACCCAGCTGTTCACCAACCACGCTATGGTGGCTATGATGCCCTTTATGACCCTGATCATGAACGGCACCAGTCTGCTCATCGTCTGGTTCGGCGGCAAGGCCATGGACGCCGGCACTATGCAGGTGGGCGAAATGATTGCCTTTATCACCTACACCATGCAGATCGTCATGTCCTTCCTGATGCTGGCCATGGTGGCCGTCATGCTGCCCCGCGCCGGTGTGGCTGCGGATCGTATTGACGAGGTCATCCGCACCAAAGCCTCCATCCACGACCCGGACGAAGCCACCGCAAAAGCTGCACAGGCGCACACCGACTGGCAGGGCGTTGTGCAGTTCGAGGACGTGAGCTTCCGTTACCCCGGTGCAGACAGCGATGCGCTGGAACACATCAGCTTTACCGCAAAGCCCGGCGAGACCACCGCCATCATCGGCTCCACCGGCTGCGGCAAATCCACCCTGCTCAACCTGATCCCCCGCTTTTACGATGTGACCGGCGGCAAGGTGACCGTGGACGGCATTGACGTGCGCGAGATGCCACAGGCACAGCTGCACGACCTGCTGGGCTATGTGCCCCAGAAGGGTGTGCTGTTCAGCGGCACCATTGACAGCAACCTGAAATTCGGCGGCGAGGATATCACCGACGCACAGGTGCACAAGGCCGCCGCCATTGCACAGGCCACTGATTTTATCGAGGCAAAGCCCGATGGCTACCAGAGCCCCATTGCACAGGGCGGCTCCAACGTATCCGGCGGTCAGAAGCAGCGGCTTTCCATTGCCCGGGCAATTGCCAAAAATCCCAAGGTCTATCTGTTTGACGACAGCTTCTCGGCGCTGGACTACAAGACCGATGTAACGCTGCGCCGCGCTTTGAAGGCACAGACCGACAACGCCACTGTGATCATTGTGGCACAGCGCATTTCCACCGTGCTGCACGCAAACCAGATCCTTGTACTGGACGAAGGCAGGCTGGTGGGCAAGGGCACCCACGCCCAGCTGATGGTCAGCTGCCCGGAATATCAGGAGATCGCCCGCAGCCAGCTGAGCCAGAAGGAGCTGGCGCTGGATACCCTGAATACAGAAAAGGAGGGTGAGTGATATGCCCAGACCCGGACGTCCCACCACCGAGCGCGCCAAGGACTTTAAAGGCACGCTGCGGCAGCTCATCCGCACTATGAGCCACTACAAGCTGCCCCTTGCGGCAGCCATGCTGTTTGCTGTTCTGTCCACCATCTTCAACATTGCAGGCCCCAAGGTGCTGGCAAAGGTCACCACCGCCCTTGCCACCGGCTGGATCGCCCGGCTGCGTGGCACCGGCAGCATCGATTTTGTGTATATCGGCCGTATCCTGCTGTTTTTGCTGGGGATGTACCTGCTGAGCAGCGCCTTCAGCTTTATTCAGGGCTGGCTGATGACCGGCCTTTCTCAGAAGGTCTGCTACGATTTCCGCCGCCAGATCAGCGAAAAGATCAACCGTCTGCCGCTGGCGTACTTTGAAAAGCGCACCGTGGGCGAGGTGCTCTCCCGCATCACCAACGATGTGGACACACTGGGCCAGAGCCTGAACCAAAGCATCACCCAGCTGATCACCAGCATTACCACCATGATCGGTGTGCTGGTGATGATGCTTTCCATCAGCCCCCGCATGACCCTGATTGCCCTGCTGATCTTACCGGTATCGCTGGCGCTGGTGCTGGTGGTGGTCAAGTTCAGCCAGAAGTACTTCAAGGCACAGCAGGCCACGCTGGGCGTGGTCAACGGTCAGGTCGAGGAGGTCTACGCCGGCCACAATGTGGTCAAGGCGTTTAACCGCGAAGCCGTGGTACTGGCAGACTTCAACGCCGCCAACGATAAGCTGTACGAATCCGCATGGAAGAGCCAGTTCCTCTCGGGCCTTATGATGCCCATCATGAACTTTGTGGGCAACCTGGGCTATGTGGCAGTGGCCATCGTGGGCAGCATTTTTGCTGCAAACGGCGTTATCACCATTGGCGATATTCAGGCTTTTATCCAGTATGTCAAAAACTTTACCCAGCCCATCCAGCAGCTTTCGCAGGTGTCCAATATGCTGCAAAGCATGGCTGCTGCTGCCGAGCGGGTGTTCGAGTTTTTGAATGAGCCGGAGGAAGAGCAGCTGGCAGACCCTGCCCGCCGTGCCGACCCTGCCGACATTGACGGACAGGTCACCTTTGACCATGTGCGCTTCGGCTACACCCCGGACAAGACCGTCATCCACGACTTCAGCTGCACGGTGCAGCCCGGCCAGAAGGTAGCCATCGTAGGCCCCACCGGTGCGGGCAAGACCACCATGGTCAAGCTGCTGATGCGCTTTTACGATGTGGACGCCGGTTCTATCACCCTGAACGGCCACAATGTGCGGGACTTTGACCGCAGCGCCTTGCGCGAGGGCTTTGGCATGGTGTTGCAGGACACATGGCTGTTCAAGGGCACCATTATGGAGAACATCCGTTACGGCCGGCTGGACGCCACCGATGAAGAGGTGATTGCTGCCGCAAAGGCTGCCAACGCCGACCACTTTATCCGCACCCTGCCCGGCGGCTACCAGATGGAACTGAACGAGGACGCCTCCAACGTCAGTCAGGGGCAGAAGCAGCTGCTTACCATCGCCCGCACCATTCTGGCAGACAACCGCATCCTGATTTTGGACGAGGCCACCAGCAGCGTGGATACTCGCACCGAGCAGCGCATCCAGACCGCCATGGACCGCCTGATGGAGGGGCGCACCAGCTTTGTCATCGCCCACCGCCTTTCCACCATCCGCGATGCCGACCTCATCCTTGTGATGCGGGACGGCGACATTGTGGAGCAGGGCACCCACGACCAGCTGATCGAGGCCGGCGGCTTCTACGCCGACCTGTACAACAGCCAGTTCGAGGATGTGGTGGATTAAAGCACCTGTCATCACAATATAATTGCAAAAAGAGCACCTGTCGCCTTTTTAGGGCAATAGGTGCTCTTTGTTTTACCCTCTCAGTCATCGCTGCGCGATGCCAGCTCCCCCCGAGAGGGGGGAGCTTTTCTACATCTGTCGGTGCCTGAGAGGGTTTTCGTCTTTTCTTTATGGTTCCTCCACCGGTTCCAGCTTCAAGCCGAACAGCTTTTCCGAGAGGGACGGCAGCTGTTGCTGCAAGGCGCGGACGTAGGCCATTACTACCGGATCCTCGCGCTTTTGCCCCAGCACAACGCCGAAGCGGTGTCCCCTGCCCCAGTCCAGTACCCGCACAAAACTGAGGTCCGGCCTGCGGTAATAGACCGCCGGGACCATCTTGAGTGCCGGGTCGCCGTAGGCCGCACTGCGGATACCGCCCACCGGCGTAAACTCCACCCCTCGGTCCATTCCCTCCTGCAGCAGGCTTGTTTCGTAGACAGTCTGGTACATCTCCTTGATGGGTAGCCAGCGATATTGCAATGCCTGTTCCAAGGTCAATCTGCCCACCGGCATATCAGCGGGCGGGTGGATGGGGATGCAAAGTTCTGGCATATAGAACAGCGGCACAAAGGTAAGCCCCTGCGCGTAGAACTCTGCACTTTCCAGCTGGAAGGAAAGATCCATCTCCCCTTTTTTCAGGCTGCGCCAGACCTCGCTGCGGTTGGCACACCACCCCAGAATGGAGGTATACTGCAGGCACAAGTCACTTGTCAGGGAAAACAAGTCGTATGCGAACATCCGCATTGCCTCATGGCAGCCTGCAATCACCAGATGCCGTTCCGGCGGTTTTTCCTGCTGTTGCACCGCGCGGGCGTGGCGCAACGCCTGCTGATACAGAGCCACCAGCTGCTTTGCCTTGGGGTAAAAATCCTGTCCCGCCGGGGTCAGCACCACCCGGCGGGGCACGTGCTGGAACAGCTCGAACTGCAGCTGCCCTTCCAGCGTGCGGATCTGCTGCGAAAGTGCCGACTGGGAAAGATACAGTGCCTCTGCCGCCGCAGAAAAGCTGTTCAGTTCCACGATCTTTACAAAGCCTTCCAGTGCGCTCTCGTTCATGCTTTTCTCCCTCCCGCAATACATTAGTTTTTCCTTAATTATAATATTCAAAACTCGAATTGTAAATAGCACCCTTCTACGCTACAATTGTTAAGGATTCCGCAAAGTGCCTTTTACTTTGCTGCACGATAAGAAGGAACACAAAGAAGAACAAAAAGAAAGAGAGCGCACCTATGAACAAGATTTCCCGTAAGGGCTTTATCAAGATCGCCGCTGCCGCCGCCATGAGCGGTGTGACCGCCGGTGCTCTGGCTGCCTGCAATTCCGCTTCCGGTTCTGCCTCCACTTCCGGTGCTGCCGGTCAGTACATCCCCGGCACCTACGAGGGCACTGCCGAGGGTATTTCCTCCACCGTCAAGGTCACTATGACCTTCTCCGACAGCGCTGTCACCGACGTGGTGGTGGATACCTCCGGCGAGACCGCTTCCTTCGGCGCTGCCGCTGCCGACGAGCTGCGCGAGCAGCTGCTGGCTGCTGGTTCTGCCGAGATCGACGGTGTTTCCGGTTCTACCATCACCTCCGACGCCGTGATGAAGGCTGCCAAGAGCTGCTACGCACAGGCAAAGGGCGAGGCCGTGGTCTCCAGCGTGCAGCTGCCCACCGGCGATGAGAACGACTGGCTGGGCAAAGAGCCTGACATCGACGAGGCTGCCATCACCGAGACCGTGGACACCGATATCCTGATCGTGGGCGCTGGCAACGGCGGTATGTTCGCTGCCGCCTATGCGGCTGCCAACGGCCTGAACTTCCGTGTTATCGAGCAGAACGCCAACGTGCAGGACACCCGTCACTGGTACGGCGCTGTTGATTCTGCTGCCGCTAAGGAGGCTGGCGAACCCGCCACCGATAAGGCAAAGCTGCTGAGCGAGATCTCCCGCTATGCCTCCGGCAAGTGCGACCAGCGCGTTGTCAAGACCTGGATCAACGAGTCTGCCGCTATGCACGACTTCATGCGCAGCATTCTGGAGGATAAGTACGGCTGGGTGTGCGATTTCACCTCCGGCAGCGAGGCTGCATGGCCCGCAGAGAATGCCGAGCACAACACCGACTACCTCTATCCTGTGCAGGAGCACAACTACATGGCCAGCGAGCGCGAGTCCGGTCTGGCTCGCAATGAGCTGCTGCTGCAGTACATCCAAGAGCTGGGCTACGATGTGGACTTCAAGACCAGTCTGGCCAAGCTGGAAAAGAACAGCGATGGCCGCATTACCGGTATCATCGCCCAGAGCACCGAGGATGACCACTTCATCCGTTACAACGCCAACAAGGGCGTGCTGCTGGCCTGCGGCGGCTTCCCCGGCAACCCCTACATGATGGAGCAGCTGGACCCGCTGGGCACCAGCGTGACCACCGCCTGCTCCTACTCCCCCGCCGACAAGGGCTACGGTATCCGCGCTGCCGTGTGGGCAGGTGCTAATCTGGACAAGGAAGCCGCTCCCATGCTGTTTGACCGCGGCATCGTTGCACCCGGTGTGGACGGCGGTTATGTGGACAGCGACTCCGCCTTTGGCGGCAAGGCCTTCCCGGGCAAGATCCGCCAGTTCAACCCCGGCACCCAGCCTTTCCTGAAGGTGAACCGCAACGGCGAGCGCTTTGCCAACGAGAGCAGTCCCTACAACGATATCGTCTACGCCGCTGCCCACCAGCCGGGCCGCGTTTACGCCCAGATCAGCGATGCAAACTTCATCGAGGATGCAAAGCGCTTCCACACCATCGGCTGCTCTGCCCAGACCCGCAACCTCGGCGAGGACTACTTTGCTCAGCAGGTCGAGAACGGCGAGAAGGAGGGCTGCTTTTTCAAGGCCGATACCCTCGAGGAGCTGGCCGACAAGATGGGCTTTACCGGTGCGGCAAAGGACACCTTCCTTGCCACCGTGGAGCGCTACAACGAGCTGTACGATAAGCAGAACGACGAGGACTTCGGCAAGCCCGCTTACCGTCTGAGCGCCATCCGCACTGCTCCCTTCTACGGCTGCTGGCTGGGTGCCTCTCTGCTGACCACCGAGCAGGGCATCGCCATCAACGAAAAGGGTCAGGCTCTGGACACCAACAACCAGCCCATGGAGGGTCTGTACATCACCGGTGATATGTCCGGCAGCTTCTTTGCCAACAACTACCCCTGCCTGATGGCCGGTGTGGCTATGGGTCGTACCCTGACCTACGCCATGAAGGCTGTCAAGCAGATGGCCGGTCTGGAGAATGCCTGATAAAGCGCAGTTCTCCGACATACTCTAAGCGTTTCTTCTTTTCTTCTTTTTCATGTGAAGAGGGGCAGCCCGATTTGGGGCTGCCCCTCTTTGCGTTTTTGCCCCGCACACCCTCTACACAAATGCCCGCGATTGTGCTATGATAAGCGTGAAACCGGGCAGTTTATTCCCGCCCGGTCAGAGATCGAGGTGTTTGTACAAATGTCGGATATTCTGGATACCTTACGGCAGGAAGGGGTGGACCCTGCCCTGCTTACGGCGGTGCAGGAATACCGCGCCGCTCATCCGCTCAGCGAGGCGCTGCGCCCGCGCATCCCCGCACCTGCCTTTACCTACTACGGCAAGGAGGTGTGGGAGCAGGCACTGGCGGCCATCCTCTGCGGCGAAAACCTGCTGCTGGCCGGCGGCAAAGCCACCGGCAAAAACGTGCTGGCAGAAAACCTTGCCGCCGCTTTTGGCCGCCCCGCGTGGGACATCTCCTTTCATGTAAACATGGACGCCGCCTCCCTCATCGGCATGGATACCTTTTCGGGCGGGCAGGTAGTGTTCCGTCCCGGGCCGGTGTACCGCTGCGCACAGTGCGGCGGCTTTGGCGTGCTGGACGAGATCAACATGGCCAAAAACGAGGCGCTGGCGGTGCTGCACGCGGTGCTGGACTTCCGCCGCTCCATCGATGTGCCCGGGTACGACCGCATCCCGCTGGCCGAGGAAACCCGCTTTATTGCCACCATGAACTACGGCTACGCGGGCACTCGGGAGCTGAACGAGGCACTGACCTCCCGCTTTGCGGTGGTGCAGATGCCCACCATCACGCAGGATAATCTGGAAAAGCTGCTGCGGGCGCAGTTCCCGGATCTTTCGGCAAAATATGTGCACCAGTTTGCACTGCTGTTTCTGGACCTGCAGAAAAAGTGCGACAGTGCCGAGATTTCCACCAAAGCGCTGGATCTGCGCGGTATGCTGGACGCGCTGCGGCTGATCCGCAGGGGCATCCCGGCCGGGGCGGCGCTGGATATGGGCATCACCAACAAGGCCTTTGACTCCTACGAGCAGGGGCTGATCCGGGACGTGATCGCCGCGCGCATCCCGGCCAAGCTGGATGCCGGAAAGCTGTTTGCCTGATGGACGCCCAAAGCTACACCGCGCAGGAGCGGCGTGCGGCCAATCAGGTCTGGGCCGCTGCCGGAGCCTACGGCTTTGAGCCGCTGTTTCTGGCCCATAACACAGACGGCACCATTGATTTTTACATGAACTGCATCGTAGGGCTGGTGCATAAATACTACGGTGATGCGCTGATCCGGGACATTTTTTCCGCTTGGGAGGGCGACACACGCCAGCCCATGCTGGACGATATGGCGTGGCTATATCTGGAAAACGCCGCATACCGGCTGGAGCTGCCCCGCCGCCCGGTGCTGGAGGCGCTGCGGTTTGCCCACGCGGACTACTTTTTTGCCATCCAGTACAAGCTTTCGCGGCAGGAGTGGATGGCGAAAAACCAGCTGGTGTACACCATGCAGGCTGCGCGCTGGCGCAAGGTTCTGGGACACACCGCCCCGGTCATGACCCCTTACGAGAGCAGCCTTGCCGCCGCGCTGGAGCCGGAGACCGTACCGGAACCAGCACAGCTCAAAAACGACCTGCTGGCGCTGTTTGCAAAATTTGCCCTGTTTGACGGCGAGGTACGTCAGAAGCCCGCGCTGCATCTGCGGCTGCAAGGCTTTTGGGCAAAGCTTGCCACCAAAACCATGCCCACCCAGATGATCAAGACCGACCGGGTGACAGTAGAGCATTCCGGCGCGGTGGATGCTACTGGCAGCGGGCTGGCGGTGGACAAGCGCCGGGCAAACATCACCCTGAAGCAACGCGCCGCACAGGATCGCGCCTACATTGAAAGCTGCTTTGGGCGCTGCTTCTACCCGCCGGAGCAGCTGCGCAAGACCGAGCAGGAGCTGTGCACCGGAGTGCATCTGGGCTGTCATTTGTGGTTCAGCGCCGGTGTACCCAGCCCGGCGCAGGCACCCACCCCGGAAGCGCGGCAGCTGGCACAGCAGGCCGAATTGCAGGCCGAACGCAACCGCACCTACTATGCAAAAAATCAGGAACTGCATCGAAGTGTTGTACTGCGCCTTACCGAGCAGATCCGCAACTGTATTCTGGTGCATCAGCAGCCCGACCAGCGGGTGGCACGCAGCGGCAACCTGTGCGCCGGGCGGGTGTGGCGCGCCCCTTACCTGAATGATAACAGAGTGTTTTTGTGCCCGGAGGAGGAAAACTGCCCTGCCTTTACGGTAGATCTGCTGCTGGACGCCTCCGCCTCCCGCCTGCACTGTCAGGAGGTGATTGCGGCGCAGGGTGTCATTCTGGCCGAAAGCTTGGCCAACTGCGGTATTCCGGTGCGAGTAAGCGCCTTTAGCAGCCTGCGGGGCTACACGGTACTGCGGGTACTGAAAGGCTTTGCGGACAAGAACCGGCAGAACATCTTCCGGTACTTCGCCTCAGGCTGGAACCGGGACGGTCTGGCGCTGCGAGCTGCGGGCGATCTGATTCAGTACGCCCCCGGCCCCGCCCCGCGCCACCTGATGATCCTGCTGACCGATGCCAGCCCCAACGACAGCCGCCGCATTCCGCCCACAGCAGAGAACCCGCTGGGCTGCGCCTACGAGGACGCCGCCGGTGTTACCGATACCGCCGCGCAGGTGCGCACCTTGCAGCGGCAGGGGGTGCGGGTGTCTGCCGTTTTTATGGGCGAGGACAGCAGCGCCGGTGCCGCCACGCAGATCTACGGCAAAAATATGGCGCGCATCCGCGGCATGGATCAGCTTGCCCGCGCTGCCGGGCGATTGATCCAGAACGAGATTCGGGAGCTTGGCGATTGAAAAATATAAAATGACCCCTGTGGGAGCAACTCCTGCCTTAGCCGGCATCTCCCGCAGGGGTCATTTTTCACAACCGATTATCATAAAGCACAACCATGCTTTGAACTTCTGTTTGCTCCATGCCATAAGCTTTTGCAAAATTTTGTCGTTTCAAAGAAACTTGCAGTTGTTTTTTCCTTAAAAGTATGCTATACTACGTTCAGAGAAGTTTTATACAGCCTGTCGGCCCGATCACCCGGCTGGCACTTTTACAACGTTTCGCTGTTTGCTTTTTAGGAAGGAGATCAATCATGGACGCTTCCCGTTATTTTGACGCCATGCACAACGCCATGTCCACCCTGCACGCCGGTGCACAGCTGCTGCTCACCATCCGTTTGCAGGACACCTGCGGCAACGATGCCTATCTTGAAGTAAAACAGCTGCCCGGGGAGCAGAGCGCCCTTGTGTGCTACTCCACCATGGGGCGGCGCTGCCTGAATTTTCAGCTGTTCCGCAAGGGCTGGCAGCTGTGTCACAATGCCGATGGGCAGCTGACCGGACGTTTTCCGTCCAGTGCCGACAGCCTGCTCAGCCAGACCGACTTCCGCGCCTACTGCCGGGAGGATCGGCTGGATGCCGCCCGCACCCAGCGCCTTGTGGAGGAGCTGGGGCAGCGCGCCGGCACGAACTATGTTGGCACTATCCCGCAGAGTGCCCGCACCGGCGCACAGATCACGGTGGAAAGTCACCTTGGCTGCGGCGCACGCTGGAGTTACTGGAATCAGGACGCTTCCCCCTGCCTGCCGCTGGCCGCAATTTTGTACTGGCTGGCTGATTTTCTGGCCGGGAACGAGCGCCGCGCGTTGCAATCTGACCCGCAGGCCGCTGCACTGGCTGCGCAGTGGCTGACAAAGGACACTGCTGTGTTCTTTTGCCCCTCCCCTGCCCTGACGGTATCCTCTGCAACCGGTCATAGTGCCCCTGCTGCACGGCGCACCCGCCCCGCCCCGGTGCCTGCCGCACGCAGCAAGAGCTGGCAGAGCGTTTTGGCTGCCATGGCTGCTGTGTAAGCACATGGTACCTTTTCAATCTGGTTTACATATAAAAGACGAGTGCATCGGCGAAACCGAGCACTCGTCTTTTTTACAAAATAACAGCAAAAAAGCACCCCGCCAACCGTTTCCGGTCAGCGGGGTGCTTAGTGCTTATAGTTTACGGTTCAGCTTACGCTACACAGCACAGGGAGAAAATCACTCCTCGATGTAGCCGTACTGGAAGTACCAGTAGCCGTAGGGGCTGTGCCAGACGCCCTTCAGAGAAGAGGTCTGCAGCCAGAAGTCGTTGTAGTAAGCAACGGGGATGCAGCCCATATCCTCCATCAGGATGTCCTCAGCCTTATGCAGCTGAGCAAAGTGCTCGGCGACATCAGCAACCTTTGAAGCCTCCATAGCAGCATCGAAGTCAGCGTTGGAGTACTTACCATCGTTGTTGCCGTTGCCGGTGCAGAACAGCTCGACCATGTTGGAAGGATCGTTGTAGTCCATGACCCAGCCGTTACGAGCAACATCGTACTCGCCTGCACGACGAGCGGGGGTGAAGGAGGACCACTCCATCTTGTTGATGGTCAGGGTAATGCCCAGATCGCCCCAAGTCTGCTGCAGGTACTCTGCCAGAGGCACATGGTAGCCGGAATCGTTGGTGCTGTACTCGATGGTGGGGTAGCCCTCGCCATTGGGGTAGCCAGCCTCTTCCAGCAGCTTCTTAGCCTCGGCCATATTTGCCTCGTAGTCAGCTGCAATGTAGGGAGAACCGCCGTTCGCGTTGTCGTAGAAGTAGCCCTGCGCGTCCACGATGCCGGGGCCGACCAGGTTGGAAGCAGCAGAGTAGGTGCCCTGCATGATGGTGT
>ULWE01021683.1_pt1 | contig 12481 bp, 9 predicted proteins | sample 1960071 | NCBI WGS metagenome assembly ULWE01 (sample SAMEA4835804, study PRJEB28245) | human gut metagenome | biome: gut microbiome; material: fecal sample | place: Denmark | collected 2008 | reverse complement strand
ATGTGCTAATGTGAGAATGTGCTAATGTGAGAATGTGCTAATGACTTAATGCTTTTATAACTGCGCGTACAAAGGCGACCATTTGCACATTCGCACATTCGCACATTTGCACATTTATAAAATAGTAATGGCCTTTACGCCTTTACTATTTTATACAGTTTATCACTCGGGCGCACCTTTTCGGGCACGGGGATAGCTACGCGCATACCTTTCTTGGCCACATCGATAGGGCCGTTGTCACCGTGAATGTCGGTGGCGGTAACGTAGAGCGCCCCCGTAGTCGGACCAACGATGAGCAATTTGTCGCCACGATTGAAGTCGCCGGCTTCGAGGTAAAACTCGCCCACGCCCAACTTTGAGAAGTACTTCTGGCCTTTGCCTATGTATTGCTTCTTCTCGGTAGCAGCCGAACCGTACACTTCGCTCCACTCGCCCAACTTCTGACCTAAGTAATAGCCGTCCCAGAAGCCACGGTTGAAGACTGTCTTGAGGCGCTCGTTCCATTTCTCTACCTTTTCAGGACTGAACGTACCGTCCTCTACGGCAGCAATGGCCTCTTTGTAACATTGCACAACGGTGTAGACGTACTCCGCACTGCGGGCACGGCCTTCGATCTTAAACACGCGCACACCTGCTTTCATCATGCGGTCAATGAAGCCAATCGTCTTTAAGTCCTTCGGACTCATGATGTACTTATTGTCAACGTCGAGTTCTACACCCGTCTCGCGGTCCTTCACCGTATAGCTACGACGGCACACTTGCATGCACTGTCCGCGATTGGCCGAACGACCTAAGTTGTCGAGTGAGAGGTAGCACTTGCCGCTTACGGCCATACACAATGCACCATGGCAGAACATTTCGATACGAATGAGTTCACCCGAAGGGCCGCAGATGTGTTCACGCTCAATGGCCTCGTGAATGCGTGCTACTTGGTCAAGGTTCAACTCGCGTGCCAATACGGCCACATCGGCAAAGCGTGCATAAAACTTCAATGCCTCTGTGTTAGAGATATTGAGCTGCGTTGAGAGGTGTACCTCCTGCCCAATGCGGTTGCAATAGTCCATTACTGCTACGTCGCAAGCGATAATAGCCGAAATGCCCGCCTCGTGAGCGGCATCGCAGATGTGGTGCATGAGTTCGATGTCTTCATCATAGATAATGGTGTTGACCGTAAGGTATGACTTTACACCCTGTGCGCTACACTGTGCAGCAATGTCGCGCAAGTCGTCAATCGTAAAGCGACTGGCACTATGGGCACGCATATTGAGTGCTTCAATGCCAAAGTATATAGAATCGGCTCCTGCCTTGAGGGCAGCAGCCAAGCTCTCGCGCGAACCCACGGGAGCCATTATTTCGTATTTCGTCATGGTTTTAATGTGCTAATGTGGCAATATGCTAATGTGGCAATGAAACAATGCCATTATAAACTCAGCAATAAAAGGTAACTAGTCCCCCTCCCCGGTCGGGGAGGGGGTTAGGGGGAGAGGCCGTTATTCTATCACCGTTCCCCCAATCACGACTTTCTTTACGCCAGCGGCAACGGCAGCAAGGCAATTCTCAAGTTTGGGCAACATACCTCCACTCACGATACCGTCAGCCTTGAGTTGTTCAAACGTTTCGGCCGTGATAGTAGGGATAACGCTCTGTTCGTCGTCAGGATTGGTCAGTACGCCAGCGTGTTCAAAGCTATAGATGAGTGTAACTTCATAGCGTGCTGCCATTGCCTTAGCCGTTTCTGAAGCAATAGTGTCGGCATTTGTGTTGAGTAGATGGCCCTCACAGTCGTGCGTCAGTGGTGCCATGACGGGCGTAATACCCGCATCAAGCAGCAGTGCCAAGCGTTCAGCGTCCACCTTATCAACGTCGCCCACAAAGCCATAGTCAATGCCATTCTTCAAGGGACGACGATGCGAACGGATTACGTTCATATCAGCTCCCGTCAGTCCTATCGCATTCACCCCACGGCTTTGGAGTTGTGCAATCAGCGTTTTGTTCACTAATCCACCATACACCATGGTCACCACGCGCAGCATGTCAGCGTCCGTAATGCGTCGTCCGTCAACCATGTGCGTTTCGATGCCCAAGCGAGTTGCCATGTCAGTAGCCGTGCGGCCACCACCATGTACCAATATCTTGCGTCCTTCTATCTGTGCGAAGTCTGTGAGCAGTTGCTGAAGCAAGGCAGGAGTCTCGACTATCTTGCCTCCCACCTTTAGTATCGTAAGTTGCTGTTTCATCTTGCAAAGATACTACTATCTTATTAAAATAATGTTCATTCCCGTCTGTTAGTTCACTCACACAATTCTATTAAATCACGCCAGCTTCTACCATACGCACGACGCGCTCTGTGTAGCGGTCGTCGCCCTCAGGGTCGTACTTTTTGTTTAGACTATTGCCGAAGAGTACAGCGATGCCTTGATAAAGGTTGGCTTTAAAAGGACCGATAAAGGCCTTGGCTATGGCATAACCCGTCTGGTTACACTCACGGTTGACCAACTTGATGAGCAAGCGGCCTTGCGAGCGAGTGAGCTTCTTGAGCGCAGGGCCATACTGTTGTTTGAGTCCACGCTCCACTTGCTTAATATGCTCATCGCGCGAGCGTTTATCAGGCAATTGGTCCAATACATCCACCGTCTCGATAATCGTGAGTTTGGCCAATTTGGCCCACGGCAGCACCTTCTTTACATTATACACCAAGCGGTTGTATTGCTCACGCTCCTTATCGTTCTTAAACGTCAAAGGAGCGTACTTGGGTAGAGCAGGCAGAATAACGTGCGGAATGGTATGCCCCTTATATTGCGTGCTACCCAACTGCGTCATGATAGGCACCTCCACCTCTTCCACCTCGGTGTTGGCCTTTTGATGCTTGTCATCGCCCGATTGGGCTTGCATACACAGTATTGAGAAAACGCAGATGATCAAGCAAAGTATACGTTCAAACATGATTTAATCGATGCTTATTATGCTTCAAAAGTAGTTTTTTAGGCAACAAAAGTACTAAGATTATCCTTTTCTGTGCGTTATTATATATTAATAACGTTGCACGATAGCAAAAAATATCGTTACTTTGTGTGATAGTTGATGAGTTTTTTAGTTGACAAGTTAACGAGTTAACGTGTTAACGGGTAAGTTACCTTTTCTACTCGTTAACTAAGAGACAAACTTACCTGTTAACTCGTCAACTCGTTAACTCGTTAACTAAGAAAGAAAAAGAAACGACCATGGCAAAGAAAGATAAGAAAGAGAAAGGGTCGGGCCGACTGAAGAAGAAGAACGTGGCCCAATGGTTAGTTGACCTATTCAATGACAACCCTGAAAAAGAATATGACGTAAAAGAACTCTTTACGCAGTTAAAGGCTAATAATCATCCTGCCAAGATGATAATCATGGACGCACTGAGCGACCTCGTACTTGATGACTACATCTCGACCGACGGCAATGGACACTATCGCAACGCTGTGCGCTCTAACGTAATGGAAGGAACCTTCGTACGCAAACGCAATGGGCGTAACTCATTCGTGCCCGACGACGGCGGCAAGAGCATACTCGTATGTGAGCGCAACTCGATGCATGCCCTCGACGGCGACCGCGTAAAGGTGACGATGCTGGCACGCCGTGCCGGTCATACGCGTGAGGCCGAAGTGACCGAAATCCTTGAACGCGCCAACGATACCTTTGTCGGCCAACTTCAAGTAGAGCGCGGCTATGGATTCTTAATCACCGAAAGCCGCTCTTTGGCCACCGACATCTTCATTCCGAAAGACAAACTCAATGGCGGTCAGAATGGCGATAAGGCTGTCGTTAAGATTATAGAATGGCCCAGCGACTCAAAGAGTCCTATTGGCAAGGTAGTGGACATACTGGGTAAGCAAGGCGAGAACAATGCCGAGATGCACGCCATCCTGGCACAGTACGGACTGCCCTACACCTATCCTGAGAAGGTAGAAAAGGCGGCTGAGAAGTTGTCGCCCGATATTACTCCCGAAGAGATAGCCCGTCGTGAGGACTTCCGCGAGGTGACCACCTTTACCATCGACCCTCACGATGCGAAGGACTTTGACGATGCCCTCTCTATCCGTCTCCTACAGAAGGGACTGTGGGAAGTGGGCGTCCACATAGCCGACGTCTCACACTACGTGAAGGAAGGCGACATTATCGACAAGGAGGCTGTAAAGCGTGCCACAAGCGTTTACTTGGTCGACCGCACCATACCGATGTTGCCCGAACGCCTCTGCAACTTTATCTGCTCTCTGCGCCCTGATGAAGAGAAGTTGACTTACTCTACAATCTTCCACATGAACGATAAAGGCGAGGTAGTTGACTGGCACTTGGCACATACCGTCATTAAGAGCAACCGTCGCTTCACTTACGAAGAGGTGCAATATATACTTGAGCGCAACGGTGTGGCATCAGAAGCTGACCTCAACCTCCCTGGCGACCACCCCGAGGCTCTTCCCGCAGGTAGTGCGCCCGAAGGCGAATATGCAGAAGAACTCATTCAACTTGATAAGTTTGCCAAGATACTACGTGCAAAACGCTTTAAGAATGGTTCAATCGGTTTCGACCGCTCTGAGGTACGCTTCGAAGTAGACGAAAAGGGCCACCCCATTAGCACTTACGTCAAAGTGGCCAAAGATGCCAATAAGTTAGTAGAAGAGTTTATGCTCTTGGCCAACCGCAGCGTGGCACAGAAGATTGCGGTCGTGCCGCGTGGTAAGAAACCCAAAGTGTTCGTATATCGTATTCACGACGTACCCGACCCCGAGAAGATGGAAAAGCTCAGTGCCTTTATTGCTCGCTTTGGTTACAAGATACGTACCGACGGCACCAAGACGGAGGTAAGCAAGAGCCTCAACCGCCTCTTATCCGACGTCAAAGGCCGAAAGGAAGAAGAAGTAGTCGAAATGGTGGCCTTGCGCGCCATGATGAAAGCCCGCTATAGCACACACAACATTGGCCACTACGGCTTGATGTTCGACTACTATACCCACTTCACCTCTCCTATCCGCCGTTACCCCGACACGATGGTTCACCGTCTCCTAACGCGCTATGCTGAGGGCGGCCGTTCTGTTAGTCAGAAGAAGTACGAAGAGTTGTGCGAACAATCTTCTAACATGGAGCAACTCGCTGCAACGGCCGAGCGCGCTTCTATTAAGTACAAACAAGTAGAGTTCATGGCCGACCGCCTCGGTCAGGAGTTTAACGGAACGGTGAGTGGTGTGACAGAGTTTGGCCTCTACGTTGAGATAGACGAGAATTCTTGCGAGGGCATGATACCGCTGCGTATGTTGCTCGACGACTATTATGAGTTCGATGAGCGCAACTTCTGCCTCGTAGGTCGTCGTTACCACAAGCGTTATGCTTTGGGCGACAAGGTGCGCATTCGCGTTGAACGTGCCAACTTAGAGCGGCGTCAACTTGACTTTGCCTTAGTGAGCGACGAGAGTGGCGACGTGAAGCGTCCTGCTCCCTCACCCGCCGACTTTAGCAAGGGCGGTGGCAAGAAGGCTGACGCAAAGAAGAAGAACAAACGTCCACGTGGCGGCAGAGCGAAACGCGCTAAATAGAACACCCCCGTTAGGGGTTAAATAAGGTAGGTAGCCAGCCATGCAAAAGTTTAACGCCTTTTGCATGGCTGGCTACTTTATTTAACCCTTAACGGGGGTACGTTCTCTTTGACAATAAGCAGATAAATTATAACATGCTGCTGCCGCGGGTTATAAACCCGCCCCCCAATTAAGCAGACATATTTACAACATGTTACTCCGCTAAATACCCTCCCCCATCTTCCTCCCACTTTTGTTTTTTCCACACCCACCCGTTCACTCTTTTATATTCATATATTCTATTCTCTTTTTATTCTATAGATAAATAAAAGAAGAATGTATGGTAGGTATATTTGTCTGTGGAAAGTGTTGATACTTTTCAGCCCCAATATTTGGCTATTAACTTATCAACGTTATACACATAGTTACTCACATTTTTATCCACACTCTCTATCGTGCGACGGCCCCCTTAAATACAACCCTTATGCGATACTAAATAAAGAATAATCCACACCCTGTTGAAAACGATTGTGAGAATAAAAAAAGTGGGTTGAAAACATCCTTTTTCTGTGGAGAGCATGACTTAAAAGCTGTGTATAATGCTGTTAACTCGTTGAAAACGTTCTGTGGCTAAACGTCGCGCTGCGCTGATAGTTTTCACCATTCCCTTCAACAGCTTTTCAACGGGTTATACACAGGGTTTTCCACGCCTTTTTTGTAACTTTGCAGCCCAATAGAAACGATAATAGTTTCACGTTACTTAGTTGTAGAGTCATGTGATGTAACTTTATAACCTCATAAGCTCCAAACAGAAACCACATTTATTAGAACACGCGAAAGCAATAATCCTATAATAAGCGTAATACCCTATGCGAAAACTTACCGTCGAAGATCTCAACCGCATTGACATAGCCACTTTTAAGCAGTCCGAGAAGTTGCCCCTCATTATCGTGCTTGACAATATTCGTTCCCTTCACAATGTGGGGAGCGTGTTGCGTACGGCCGATGCCTTTCGATTGAAGGCCGTATATATGTGTGGCATAACGGCCACGCCCCCTTCCCCCGAAATTCATAAGACCGCACTTGGTGCTGAAGACTCCGTCACGTGGTGTTATTATGAAGACACGCTGCAAGCCGTCACCGAACTAAAGGCAGAGGGCTACACCGTATTGGCAGTAGAACAAGTGGAGGGTAGCCTAAAGTTAGGTGAATTTAGTTTCACTCCTGGCCAACGCTATGCTTTGGTGATGGGCAATGAAGTAAAGGGGGTGCAACAAGCCGTAGTCGATGCGTGCGACCAAGCGCTCGAAATTCCACAATACGGTACGAAGCACTCCATGAACGTAAGCGTTACCGCAGGCATTGTCATGTGGGAGGTGGAAAGAGTGAATGGAAAATGAGTTTAATGAGTTTAATAAGTTTAATGGGTTTAATAAGTTTAATGAGTTTAATAAGTTTATTGAGTTTAATAAGTTTATGAACTACAAACTAATCACCTCATTAAACTCATTAAACCTATTAAACCTATTAAACTCATTATAAAACTCCCAAACTAAACAAAATATGCAAACAAAGAAAACGTCAGTCATTGCGCTCGACCTTGACGGCACACTTACCAATAGTAAAAAGGAAGTAACCGCTCGTACGCGTGAGGCACTCTTGCAAGCTGAAGCCAATGGGGCCGCCATCGTTTTGGCCTCAGGGCGTCCCACGTATGGCATTATGCCCGTGGCCGAATGTTTAGAAATGCAACAACGCGGTGGCTACATACTCTCATATAATGGTGGCAAGATAATAGATTGTACTACGGGCGAAGAATTGTATAGCAAACATCTCACCGCAGAAGTGCTGCCAATACTCCATGACTATGCGCGCACGCATCATATCGCTCTGCTGGGATATGTGGGGAAAGAGATTGTGACCGAGATGCCCAATGAAGAACAAGTACAAGTGGAGAGCCATGTTAACAAAATGCCTATTCGGGGTGTTGATAACTTGTTGGAAAGCATTGAGGCGCAACCTACCAAACTCTTATTAGCTGGTCCTCCCGAACGCATGGCCCAGGCCGAGAAGGAACTCTTAGCCTTGGTAGCAGACAAAATGGAAGTATTCCGTTCCGCCCCCATCTTTGTAGAGTTGGTGCCAAAAGGCATAGACAAGGCACAGTCGTTGGCACGCTTACTTGATGTGCTTCACCTCTCAGCGGTCGACCTCACCGCCTTTGGTGATGGATATAACGACCTCACGATGATACGCTTTGCAGGACGAGGTGTCGCCATGGCCAATGCCGTGCCCGAACTGCGTGCTGAGGCTGATTACATCACGCTCTCAAACGATGAAGACGGTATTGCCGCATTCTTGGAAGAACAATAAAGGGAGTTCTTCCCCCCTCTCCTGTCAGGGAGGAAGTAGGGAGAGAGGCTTTTTTATCTTTATGTTACTTGTTAGGAGGTTTAAAAACACTACCTTTGCAATGTAACAACACAATAACAATAATTGAGAAAACGTATGCAACACGATTTATGCCTTTATAATACACTCTCGCGCACGAAAGAGCGCTTTGTGCCCATTCACGAAGGACACGTAGGTATGTACGTATGCGGCCCCACCGTTTATGGTGATGCCCACTTAGGTCATGCACGTCCTGCTATCACCTTCGACCTCGTATTCCGTTACCTCAAGCATTTAGGTTATAAAGTGCGCTATGTGCGCAATATTACCGATGTAGGTCATCTTGAACACGATGCCGACGAGGGGGAAGACAAGATTGCTAAGAAAGCACGCCTCGAACAACTCGAACCCATGGAGGTGGCACAGTACTATACCAATCGCTTTAATGCGGCTATGGCAAAACTTAACGTGTTGCCCCCAAGCATCGAACCCCACGCTACAGGACATATCATCGAACAGGAGCAACTCGTACAGCAAATCCTCGACAATGGTTATGCCTACGAGTCAAATGGTTCTATCTACTTCGATGTAGTGAAGTACAACCAAGACCACAAGTACGGCATACTCTCTGGTCGTAATTTAGAGGACGTACACGATGCAAGTCGTGAACTCGATGGCGTGGGTGAGAAACATCATCAAGTAGACTTTGCTCTTTGGAAGAAGGCACAGCCCGAACACATCATGCGTTGGCCATCACCCTGGAGCGAAGGTTTTCCTGGCTGGCACTGTGAGTGCACCGCTATGGGACGCAAATACTTGGGCAATCACTTCGACATTCACGGTGGCGGCATGGACCTCGTATTCCCTCACCACGAATGTGAGATAGCACAGGCCGTAGCTTCACAGGGCGACCAAATGGTAAAGTATTGGATGCACAACAATATGATTACGATTGCAGGTAAGAAGATGGGTAAGAGCTATAACAACTTCATCACGCTCGACCAGTTCTTCACTGGTTCGCACCCATTGCTTACGCAGCCCTACTCACCCATGACGATTCGCTTCTTTATCCTTCAAGCACACTATCGTTCTACCGTCGACTTCTCTAACGAAGCCCTTCAAGCTTCAAAGAAAGGTTTTGACCGCTTGATGGACGCCGTATCGCAGCTTGGTCGCATCGAAGCAGTAGATGGTGGCAACCTCACCGAAGCATACGCCAATGAGTTGGCTACTAAGTGTTATGAAGCCATGGACGACGATTTCAACTCACCTATCGTCATTAGTCACCTCTTCGATGCTTGCCGTATTATCAACCAATTGATTGATAAGAAAGAAACGATTACTCCTGCTGGACTTGAAGCTTTGACGAAGGTAGTCAATACCTTTGTGTTCGACATCTTAGGTCTCAAGAGTGAAGCTGAAGGTGGCAATGCTCAGCGCGAAGAAGCTTATGGTCATGCTATCGACCTCTTGCTCCAACTTCGTGCCAAAGCTAAAGCTGCTAAAGATTGGGCTACCAGTGATCAAATTCGTGACGAACTCGCAGCCTACGGATTTGAAGTAAAAGATACAAAAGAAGGAGCTACTTGGAAACTCAATAAGTAAAACTCCTTATAAAAGAGTGGGAGAAACGCGTCCTCACCTGGGGGCGACGCGTCCCCGCGTCGGTATTGCCATGTTGGGGCTCGAGGCCTCAACATGGCAATGCTTTATAAATAAAGGAGCATTTGCTTGTCAAGGTATCGAGCCTTGACAAGCAAATGCTGATGTGAGGACGCGTCGCCCCCAAATGAGGGCGTTAAAATATATAGCCAAAAAAAAGCGCTTGACAATCATTCAATTGTCAAGCGCTTAGCGTACCCAGAGCCGGGGTCGAACCGGCACGGGTTGCCCCACTGGTGTTTGAGACCAGCGCGTCTACCGATTCCGCCATCTGGGCTGCTTCTTTTTGCCCTATTGGGCTTAAAAGCGATGCAAAGGTACGACTTTTTTACAGAACTCCAAATTTTTATCGCTTTTTTTTAACGATAATGTAGTTTGTCGGCTATTTTTGTTCATTTCTGAATACTTTTTCTTATTGCCAAGTTGGGGTATTGCACCCCAACTTAGCGATACCGACGCGGGGACGCGTCGCCCCCAGGTGAGGACGCGTCACTCCAAAAAGAGGACGCGTCGCCCCCCAAGTTAGCTTGCGTACTTCATATCGACGATTAATATCACGACAAGTCGTCATAGGAGAAGAGGCAGAGAAGTGTGCCAATGTTGGCTAATTACTTAGAAATGATTACTTTTGCAGTTAGAAATAAAAACAGATCAACAAAAATAAATGAAAAAGTTCCTTTCACTTACACTTTTGCTACTTGTTACTGTCGTGATGGCAGTGCAAGCGCAGGTAAGTTTCACCGTGAAGTATAAGCGTGTGAACCCTACCACCGTAGATATCGTCTTTACAGGAACCGCTCAGCCAGGTTGGCACATCTATTCTACTAATATAGGTGAGGGCGGACCCACTCGTGCCACTTTTGGCGTTGACAAGATTAAAGGTGCCAAACTGAAGGGCGGACTGAAAGGGGGGCCTGGTGCCAAGACCATGCAGGACCCTATATTCGAGATGCCCGTTACATATTATGAAGGGCATGCCACCTTTACGCAGCGCGTAGAGTTGCTCGACAAGGACTATGAACTGAAAGGTTATCTGAAATATGGTGCTTGTAACGACGAGAATTGTCTACCCCCGACCAGTGTCAACGCCATAGTGAAGGGCACTGATGGTCCAGCTCCAACGGCAGAGAGTAAAGCTGAGGAGGCCGCAGCTCAACAAGCTATGGCGAACGGCTTGCCTACTACACAGACCGACACGATGGGCAACAACGTAGCCGCTACCGATACAGCAGCAGCAGCCGTTGCGGTACAACCCCTCGATAGCGCTGCTACGCAGGCATTATGGACTCCCGTTATCAAGGAGTTGCGTAATTTCGGTACGGGTGCAGACGACGTGAGTGGCAAGGCTTGGTACTACATCTTCTTCTTAGGTTTTGTAGGTGGTTTGGTAGCTCTCTTCACCCCTTGCGTGTGGCCTATCATACCGATGACGGTAAGTTTCTTCTTAAAGCGTTCGGGCAATCGTCGTAAAGGCATACGCGATGCGATCACTTATGGCGTCAGCATTGTAGTCATCTACGTAGCTTTAGGGCTTATCATTACCACCTTGTTTGGTGCCAATGCTTTAAACGACCTTTCGACCAATGCCGTGTTCAATATACTCTTCTTCCTCATGTTGGTCGTATTCGCAGCCAGTTTCTTTGGTGGCTTTGAGATTACGTTGCCCAGCAAGTGGGGGGATGCAGTAGATAGTAAGGCCGAAAAGACTACGGGCTTGTTAAGCATATTCTTAATGGCTTTCACGTTGTCATTAGTAAGCTTCTCATGTACAGGTCCGATTATCGGTTTTCTCTTAGTAGAGGTAAGTACCTCAGGCGGTTCTGCCCTGGCTCCTACGATTGGTATGTTAGGCTTTGCCATTGCTTTGGCCTTGCCCTTTACCTTGTTTGCCCTCTTCCCCACGTGGCTGAAGAGTGCCCCGAAGAGCGGTGGTTGGTTGAACAATGTAAAGGTTGTGCTTGGTTTCTTAGAGTTGGCCTTCGCCTTGAAGTTCTTCTCTGTAGCCGATTTGGCTTACGGTTGGCACTTGCTCGATCGTGAAACGTTCTTAGCACTTTGGATTGTTATCTTTACTCTCTTGGGCGTATATTTGTTAGGCGCTATCAAGTTTCCCCACGACGATGAAGACGAGCGTCACACCTCAGTGCCTCGTTTCTTCTTAGCCCTTATCTCGTTGGCCTTTGCCGTTTATATGGTGCCTGGCCTTTGGGGTGCTCCCGTTAAGGCAGTGAGTGCTTTTGCTCCTCCTATTTCAACACAAGACTTCAATCTCGACCCCGTCAAGATAGAGGCCAAGTTCACCGACTACGAGGCTGGTATGGCCTATGCACGTCAAACGGGTAAGCCCGTCATGGTAGACTTCACAGGTCATGGTTGCGTTAACTGTCGTAAAATGGAACTGGCCGTATGGCACGATGCCAAAGTGCGCGATTTGCTCACTAAGGACTACGTACTCATCTCACTTTATGTAGACGAAAAGGCTCCCCTGCCTGCTCCTATGGAGGTAGAGGAGAATGGACAAACGACCACACTCCGCACCATTGGTGATAAGTGGAGCTACTTACAACGTTCAAAGTTTGGTGCTAATGCACAACCTTTCTACGTATTGCTCGACAACAATGGTCGTCCGCTCAACACATCTTACTCGTATGACGAGGACGTTGACAAATTCGTCAAATTCTTGAAGACGGGCTTGGATAATTACAAAAAATAAAGACCTTTAATAAAAGCGATTGCGCTTCGCACTTTGTTTTAACATTTATCTCCATTAATGCTAAATCAAAGTGCGAAGCGCAATCGCTTTTTAGCGTCTGTAACGAATCGTGTGGGTAAACAAAAATAATCTGCCTAATTGGGGGGCGGGTTTGTAACCCGCGGCAGCA
>ULWE01004437.1_pt1 | contig 12631 bp, 8 predicted proteins | sample 1960071 | NCBI WGS metagenome assembly ULWE01 (sample SAMEA4835804, study PRJEB28245) | human gut metagenome | biome: gut microbiome; material: fecal sample | place: Denmark | collected 2008 | reverse complement strand
CTTAATCAGTGGGTCCAGGGTTCGAACCCCTGAGAGTGTACAAGGTACGAGAGCTAACTTCATTACGAAGTTAGCTCTTTTTTCGTTACAAATCCGCAGTAAATAACAAAGCGCCCTTTTTAAGCTTTTTTTCAAAAAAAACACATCACAGCAATCCTTTTCGAAAATATTTCATACCTTTGTATTATTATCACTAACAAACATGCCAATTATTCACATAAATAGTCTTGAGCACGCAGGCACTGAAATCTTTCATTCACTTACAGAGGCTCAACTTCGCAACCGCTTAGAGCCTGAAAAAGGCATATTCATTGCTGAAAGCCCCAAGGTAATACGCGTAGCACTTGATGCGGGTTATCAACCTGTTGCTCTACTGACAGAAGAAAGACATATCACAGGTGATGCTGCGGACATCGTAGAAAAATTCGAAAGCCTAAACATACCTATATATACAGGCAGCAGAGATTTACTCACGACACTTACTGGCTATAAATTAACACGTGGTGTGTTATGTGCCATGAAGCGTCCGCGTGAGAAAGCGTTAGCAGATATCATAAAGAACGCACATCGCATAGTCATTATAGACAACGTTGTAGACACAACTAACATTGGTGCTATTTTTCGTTCCGCTGCAGCATTAGGTATTGATGGAGCACTTCTCACTCGAAACTCATGCGACCCACTAAATAGAAGAGCCGTTAGAGTCTCAATGGGTTCTGTATTCCTTATTCCATGGACATGGATAGACAATATCGAAGAAATTAAGAAAGAAGGTTTCAAGACTGTAGCCATGGCATTAACGGATAATTCTATTTCACTTGATAACCCTATCTTACAGACCGAAGAAAAATTAGCCATTATCATGGGAGCAGAAGGAGATGGTCTTCCACATGATACCATTCATAATGCAGACTACACCGTGCGCATTCCAATGGGTCACGGAGTAGATTCCCTAAACGTTGCAGCAGCTTCAGCTGTTGCGTTTTGGCAATTAAGAAAGAAATAGATAAATAAAAAAAGTAATAACAACCCTTATAAGAGATATATGATAAACAAACAGGATGCACCTTATGAGAATCAGGAAGACGATTCTTTTAAGCTTGAGGAGTTTGGTTACATACTACTTGCACATTGGCACTGGATTATACTATCCGTTGCCATAGCCTTAGGTGTAGCCGTACTAAAAAATTCTTCGCACAACTCCTACCTACGTACAGAGCACATCTCTACTCATTAAAAGCGATGATGGCAAAGGCGGAAGTTCGCCTATCAACGGACTCTCACAAGACTTTCAGAATTTAGGAATATTGGCTTCAAACACCAATATTAATAATGAAATTCTTACCATCAGCGCACCCGTTATGATGCAAGAGGCCGTTAAGAGACTGCATCTTGAACTACAAATGCAAGTTAAAAACGGACTACACACTGTACCTTTATATGACAATTCGCCCATTAGCTTGTTAATGCCACAGGCCAATGATGACTTCATGTGCAGCTTTAAGATGCGCCTAAACACCAACCAAACTGCAGAGTTATGGGATTTTGAGACAATAAATGGCTTGAACGAAAAGCATATTACGATTAAGATGGGGGAAATCGCACGAACTCCTGTCGGCATAATCGTGCTTCAAGCCACAAAATATTGGAAAAGGAATTTCACATCAGATGAGATCTACGTTACCAAATACCCTGTAAAGAATATTGGTAATATGTACAACAGCCAACTCTCTGTAGCTCTTAGCAACAAAGAGTCTACCATACTTGATATTTCAATAGTTGACGAAAGCAAGCAACGTGCATCTAACCTCCTTTACAAACTTATTGAAGTATACAATGAACAATGGCTAAAGGATCGCAACCGCGTAGCTGAGAGCACATTTGAGTTTATTACTCAACGTCTAAACACGTTGTCAAAAGAACTGGGTGACATTGATCAAAAAATCTCTGATTACAAAAGCCAAGCGATGCTCCCCGATATGGACGCAGCATCAAGCATGTATCTGACACAAAGTACTAAGAACAATGATCAGATACTCACGCTACGCAACCAACTTAGTGTAGCACGTTACATTCGAGAATACCTTGCAGACCGCAGCAAATACGGCCAATATCTCCCAACTAACACAGGAGTAGGAAGTACAGGTATTGAAAGTATGATTGCGAACTATAACAAGACAGTTAGCGCACGCAATGAAGTACTTGACAATAGTAGCGAAAATACACCATTGGTTCAGAAGTTTAACAACGAGCTGAAACTGCAACGTCAAACAATCATGCACTCACTTGACAACTTTATCGCACAGATACAGTCACAAGTGGGAAATTGGGAGAACACTGAAGTGCAAACTAACGAAAAGTTAGCTGCTGCACCCCAACAAGTTAAGAAGTTACTTTCAGTTGGACGCCAGCAAAAGGTTAAAGAAGCACTCTATATCTATTTACTTCAGAAACGTGAAGAAAACGAGTTGTCAAAAACGTACACAGCATGGAACACTCGTATCATTCAGCCTCCAACGGGCAGTGACGCTCCCTCATCGCCCCGTAAGAACATTATACTATTGGCTGCTTTAGCCATTGGTATATTTATCCCCACAGGCTTACTCTTCTTGCGCGAGACACTCAACCACACGGTACGTGGACGTGCCGACCTTGAAGATATGCAAACGCCACTTATTAGCGAAATACCTGAAATGGTCAACAAGAAGCATTGGTGGCAGTTTAAGAAGAAGAATGTACGTAGACAGGTGTACGTTAAGAGCAATAGCCGCGACCTGATCAACGAATCATTCCGCATTTTGCGCACAAAGTTGGACTACTTCCTCAAGAGCACAGGCGTGAGCAACAAGGTTATTATGCTTACAAGCTTTAACGTTGGTTCTGGTAAAAGTTTTATCTCTATCAACCTTGCCAAAGCACTCTCACTTAAAGGGGCTAAGGTTTTGGCTATCGACTTTGACCTTCGCCACGCTTCGCTCAGCGACTTTGCTAAACATACTGACGTAGGCATTACAAGTTATCTAAGCAATATCACCGACAACATTGACGAATGTATTCAGCACGATGCAGTCGGTAGGGGATTAGACATTCTACCCATTGGTATTATTCCTCCCAACCCATCAGAGCTTCTGTTGAGTGATAAGATGAAGCCAATGTTTGATAAGTTGCGCGAAGAGTATGACTACATTATACTTGACTGCCCGCCTATCGAGATAGTTGCAGATGCCAGCATCATCAAGGACTGCGCTGACGTTACCCTCTTTATAGTACGTGTTGGAGTTATGGATCGCCGCATACTTAAAGACGTAGAAGAACTCTACGAAAATAAGGTATACAAACACATGGCTCTTATCCTTAATGGCGCTCCCTACATTTCAGGTCGCTATGGTAACTATCGCTATGGTTACGGTTACGGCAAAGGAAATGGCTACGGCTATTATAACACCAATGCGACCAACACCATTTAATACAATAACGAATTGAACTTACAGATTAAGCCCTTGTCTACAAAAGGTAGACAAGGGCTTAATGCATTAAATAATTCGGTTTTTAGTTTGAAGGTTATGAGGTTATAAAGTTACTTTACGTTGTTGATAATCAACTAAACAAACTTTTATAACCTCATAATCTTAAAACGTAAAAGAGGCGTTTTAAGAATTAGCCTTAAATGCTTTTGAACTCACCGATTAATACACATCAAAGAAAGGTAAAGATCACCTATACTCTTTCTTTCTATTAAAGAAGAAGCCAACATAAATATTGGCAAAGTTTACGGAATTGGTTAAGGATAAACGATTCTTGCGATAAGCATATAAATGACTAATAAAAGAGCCACCTGCAAACCAATGTGCGTTGTTCCATACCAAACCGAAACGAGATGTACAATCGAAACTAAAATTTTTCAAATCAAAGAAAACCTCATTCCCTTTTATTTTCTCTCCCTTTGCTTTGCGTATACCAACAGAAGGCATTACCGAAACGCCCAACAACCAATTGCGAGCAAACACCCAATTGTAAGCATAGCCAACGCTTGCATAATAATAGTTATAATTAATAGAAGAGAACTTCAATTCTTCAACTATTTTCTCATCGCCTTCTTCGCCAATTAAGACAGACGGCAACTTACGATAATCAAAAGATATATGCTGCTTACTGAAGCCCAGACCTAACATGACCGACCCACAACTCTTACGTTGTACCGTACTCTGATTATAAGCAGCAGGATATGAGAAGTGTCGGTGATTGAACACATAATAAGCACTAAAAGATGTAGTACTCGCGTCAAGTCCCGTAAAAGGATAATTATAAAAGGCTTTATTCTCCACCCCTTCAAAGCCTTCTGTACGACGCAAACGGAAGTCACCCGAGTTCTTTATATATACAAAGTCACAACCTAACATCGAACTATAAAGGCTGAAGTTAAATTCTGAACTTTTGCCTAAAGCACGTGGGTGCGTAATATCAAACGTATAGCCCAAGAATATCCAACGCCAACCAAAGTAGGGCCCGACCTTTACGTTTGGAGCTGGTTTCGTCGAAATAGACTGAACGTTGCCCTCCGCATCACGCCCCATCAACTTATAAGTTTGGAAGAAGTTGGTATTTTGCCCCATCGCCGTAAAGTTGTAATAGTTAGGCGATATATAGGTCGTATCGTAGTCATCAAAACTTTTAATAAAACGATAAACAATACTCCCTGCATGCTTCACCTTTTTCTTCATGCGTTTAAAACGACTTAGCCCATCTATATGTTGAAAGTGCGTACTATCAGGTTTCACACAGAGACTATCATTCGGCAACTGCGCATGCGCAAAAATGCTGACTCCCCAAGCCAGCACCAAAGAAAATAATATATGGTTTCGTGTTTCGATAATACAAAAGCTAAAGATTATAACTTATCCAATATTCTATCTACCACCCAATTAACAGGAGTCGCACTCACGCTGTCACACTTACAGATAGCCTTATTCTGTAAATGCTTCACCACCAATTCTATAAGCGGGCGCTGTACATACGTAGGATTTTCTACCACAAACTCCTGTCTACCCTGCTCGTTCTGCAACACAATAGGTTGATAAGTAAACACAGAGAATGAAAGTGAACCCTTATCTCCTACGATGTCAATACGGTCTTCTTTAGCCGATTCATGAGCGACAAAGCACCACGAACCAGAGCCAGGCAAACCATTATCAAACTTAAAACAAGCACTCACAGAATCCTCCGTCTGATACAATCCACCACGATTTGCCTTCATACCCTCAGCCTCAATAATAGGGCCAAACATCTCTTGCAACAAATCAATTTGGTGAGGAGCTAAATCGTAAAAGTAGCCACCACCCGCGATGTCAGCTTGCACGCGCCAAGGCAAATTAGTTTTATTATAATCCAAGTCACGCGGAGGAACAGCAAAACGAATTTGTACATTTACCACCTTACCTACAGCGCCTTCTTCCACCAATTCTTTTACTTTGATAAAATAAGGCAAATAGCGACGATAGTAAGCTACAAAACATGGTACGCCCGTTTTCTCCGCTATACGATTAATGCGGCAACAATCTTCGTAATTTGAAGCCATGGGCTTTTCAACGTACACAGCTTTACCACTTTTCATTGCCATGATAGCATACGTAGCGTGTGTAGAAGGTGGCGTTGCAATATATACCGCATTCACCTCAGGGTCGTTAATAAGTTCCTGAGGGTCGGTATACCATTTACCGATACCATGACGTTCTGCATACGACTTTGCACGCTCCGCCTTTCGGCTCATGACAGCAACGACCGTTGACCCTTCTATTCGACTGAATGCAGGGCCACTTTTCTTTTCTGTAACTTCACCACAACCGATGAAGCCCCAACGAACTTGATCCATATGTTAGTGAGTTTGGGGAATTTAGTAAAACGCGTGACACAGATTAGCCTTCCGAAGAAGGCTTACCTGTGCCACGCTTAATATTTATTCAAGACATTAATACTCCTGCCAACACTTGATTTCGAGGTCATCTAACTTCTGCGTACAGAAAGAATAGATGAACGCCGAAGCCAATCGAGCATTCGTAATCAATGGCACATTCAAGTCAATAGCGGCACGACGAATCTTGTAGCCATTCGTCAACTCACCCGTTGAAAGGTTCTTCGGCACGTTCACTACCATGTCAATCTCCTTATTGTGCAACATGTCAAGTGCTTGAGGTTGTTGTCCTTCCTCACTTGGCCAATGTACCAAAGTATTCTCAACGCCATTCTCTGTCAAATAACGACTTGTACCAGGAGTTGCAAACAACTTATATCCATGGTCACGCAACATCGCACTGGCAGCTAACATTTCAGCCTTTTGTTTGCCATCGCCTGTTGAAAGCAAAATGTTCTTCGCAGGAATGCGCTGTCCAACTGAAAGCATCGCCTTGAGCAAGGCCGAACGAGAGTCCTCACCCAAGCAACCAACCTCACCCGTCGAAGCCATATCAACGCCCAACACGGGGTCAGCCTTTTGCAAACGATTGAACGAGAACTGAGAAGCCTTCACACCTACATAGTCTAAGTCGAAGAGGCTCTTTGCAGGTTTCTCTACAGGGAGTCCCAACATGATACGCGTAGCCAACTCAATCAAATTAATCTTGAGCACCTTACTAACGAAGGGGAACGAACGAGAAGCACGCAAGTTACACTCAATTACCTTAATATCATTTTCACGAGCCAAGTACTGAATGTTGAACGGACCTGAGATGTGGAGTTCCTTCGCAATTTGCTTTGAAATCTTCTTAATGCGGCGTGCCGTTTCGACATACAACTTCTGTGGCGGGAACTGAATCGTAGCATCACCTGAGTGTACACCAGCAAACTCGATATGTTCAGAAATAGCGTAAGCGATAATCTCACCGTCCTTGGCTACAGCGTCCATTTCCACCTCCTTAGCATGCTGCATAAATCGGCTCACAACCACGGGGTGTTTCTTTGATACGTTGGCGGCCAACTTCAAGAAACGTTCCAACTCTTCTTGGTTTGAGCAAACATTCATAGCTGCACCTGACAATACGTATGAAGGACGAACCAATACGGGGAAGCCTACGCGCTTGATGAACTCTTGAATGTCGTCCATTGAGGTCAACGCACTCCACTCAGGTTGGTCAACACCAATGCGGTTCAACATTTCTGAGAACTTCTCGCGGTCTTCAGCATTATCGATATACTTAGCTTGCGTACCTAACAAATTAATATTTTCAGCATCAAGGCGCATTGCCAAATTGTTAGGAATTTGACCACCCGTACTTACGATTACACCATAAGGACACTCTAAGTCGAGAATATCCATTACGCGCTCAAACGTAAGTTCGTCAAAGTAGAGGCGGTCGCACATATCGTAGTCAGTCGAAACCGTTTCAGGGTTATAGTTAATCATAACCGAACGGTAACCTTCTTTGCGGATCGTGTTCAAAGCCTGCACGCCACACCAGTCAAACTCAACCGATGAACCAATACGATAAGCACCCGAACCGAGAACGACAACCGAGCGTTTGTCATTTTCGAAATGAATATCGTGAGCTACACCGCTATAAGTTAAGTACAAATAGTTCGTTTGAGCTGGATATTCAGCAGCCAAGGTATCAATCTGCTTTACAACGGGCAAGATGCCTGCCTGCTTACGACGAGCGCGAACGGCCAAGATAGCCTTCTCAATGTCCATTTCTTGCTCCATGCCCACAGCGCGAGCTATCTGGAAGTCAGTGAAGCCCTGCACCTTTGCCTTACGCAATAAGTCATTGCCAAGCACATTGATTGAAGTACAAGCTTGCAGTTCCTTATCGGTCTGATGAATCTTATAAAGCTTTTGCAAGAACCAGCAATCAATCTTTGTCAAGTCATGTATCTGATCAATAGTATAGCCAGCCTTGAACGCCTTTTCGATTACAAAGATACGCTTATCGGTAGGTTCCTTTAATGCAGCCTCAACGTCTTCAATCTTCAGTTCCTTATTGTCAACAAAGCCGTGCATACCTTGACCTATCATGCGCAAGCCCTTTTGAATAACTTCTTCAAAAGTTCTGCCAATGGCCATGACTTCGCCAACTGACTTCATTGACGAACCCAATTCACGATCTACGCCATGGAATTTACCCAAGTCCCAACGCGGAATCTTGCACACTACGTAGTCAAGAGCAGGTTCAAAGAAGGCTGAAGTCGTCTTTGTTACAGAGTTCTTCAAATCGAACAAACCATAACCCAAGCCCAACTTAGCAGCAACAAAAGCCAAAGGATAACCCGTAGCCTTTGAAGCCAATGCTGAAGAACGTGACAAACGAGCATTTACCTCAATTACGCGATAGTCCTCACTATTGGGGTCGAAAGCATACTGAACGTTACACTCACCGACAATACCCACGTGACGAACGATGCGAATAGAGAGTTCACGCAACTTATGATACTCTGCATTCGTCAGCGTCTGTGACGGAGCGATAACGATACTTTCGCCCGTGTGAATGCCTAATGGGTCGAAGTTCTCCATATTACATACCGTTATGCAGTTGTCAAAACGGTCGCGAACTACTTCATACTCCACTTCTTTCCAACCCTTCAAACTCTTTTCTACGAGCACTTGAGGAGAGAAAGAAAAAGCCTTTTCTGCCAACTTATTGAGTTCTTCCTCATTGTCGCAGAAGCCCGAACCTAAACCACCCAAAGCGTAAGCGGCACGCAAGATGACAGGGTAACCCAATTCGGCAGCAGCCTTACGCGCTTGCTCTACATTCTCGCAAGCTTCGCTCTTTATGGTCTTTACGTTAATCTCGTTCAGCTTCTCAACAAAGAGTTCACGGTCTTCTGTGTCCATAATGGCCTGCACAGGCGTTCCGAGTACTTGCAAGTTGTACTTTTCAAGCACACCGCTCTCGTAGAGTTCAACGCCACAGTTCAAAGCAGTTTGTCCACCAAAGGCCAACATGATGCCGTCGGGACGTTCCTTTTCGATAACGCGCTCAACAAAGTAAGGAGTTACAGGAAGGAAGTATATATGGTCGGCCACGCCCTCAGAGGTTTGTACCGTAGCAATATTCGGATTGATAAGAACCGTTTCGATGCCTTCTTCCTTTAACGCCTTGAGTGCTTGTGAACCTGAGTAGTCAAACTCACCCGCCTCACCAATTTTTAAAGCGCCAGAACCGAGAAGAAGCACTTTTTTGATTTGATTTGTCATAATAGTATTCTTTTTTTCAAATGCCTTTTCGGCTCTAATTATTTCAACAAGTTAACGAAATCATCGAACAAGAACTCTGTATCGACAGGGCCTGAACAAGCCTCCGGGTGGAACTGAGCCGAGAACCAAGGATTGGTCTTATGACGAACACCCTCGTTTGAGCCGTCGTTCATGTTAATAAAGTACGGTTCCCATTCTGCGGGTAACGTGCGGCTATCAACAGCATAACCATGATTTTGTGACGTTACGAAGCAACGATTCGTACCTACCATACGCACGGGTTGGTTATGGCTACGATGACCATACTTCAACTTATAAATGCTGGCACCTGCTGCCTTTGAAAGCAACTGGTTACCCATACAGATACCCATGCAAGGACGCACCTTCGGATTGCTCAAAAACTTACGAATATTTTCTACCGCCTCAACACACGTGTCAGGGTCGCCAGGGCCATTGGCAAGGAAGAGACCGTCAAATTCCATATCGTTGAAGTCGTAATTCCAAGGCACACGGATTACCTCTACACCCCGTTTGATAAGGCAGCGAATAATGTTATTCTTTACACCACAGTCTACAAGGACAACCTTCTTGCGACCTTCGCCCTCGTTATAACGAATTACCTCTTTGCATGACACCTTGGCCACGTAGTTAACGCCCTCATACGTTGCTGTAGGAACATTATCAGGCTCATCGTCAAACAAGATCTTGCCCATCATCACACCATGCTCACGTAGCACCTTAGTCAATTCACGCGTATCGATGCCCGTAATGCCTGGCACCTTCTCACGCTTCAACCAATCCCCTAAACTTTCAACAGCATTCCAATGGCTATACTGTTCGCTATAATCGCTCACAATGATAGCCGAAGCATAGATACGGTCACTTTCCATAAAGGTGGCAAGGCCGTTTTCTTCTGTTGTGAAGGGAGGCACACCATAATTACCAACAAGAGGATAAGTTAGTGTCATCAGCTGACCTGCATACGAAGGGTCTGTTAAACTTTCTGGATAGCCCATCATAGCAGTATTAAAGACTACTTCGCCCGCCACTGGAGCCTCATAGCCAAACGATGTACCATGAAACTTGGTACCATCGTCAAGAACAAGTGTTACGTTACGCATATTATTGAGTTGATGATATGTTTCTATTATTATAATTCTACCTTATAGTTATGCTCGTAATAGTGGATAAAAGCTTCGTTTACGCGCTTATTACCACCAGGGGTCGGATAATGACCTGAGAAGTACCAATCGCCAGGGCTATGCGGACAGGCCTTGTGTAGTCCGTCCAAACTTTGATATACAATATGTATCTCGGTCGTAACGCCTTCAGGGCGAAGCATTTCGGCCATTTTCTCAGAGATTTCTTCCGATGTAAAAGGCTTATACACCTCACGCACATAGTTCACCACCTGCTCTTTGGGCAAGTTCTCTTGTGCCTTACACTTTGCATAGATCTCGTCCAAACGTTGTTCTAAACCTCTATCTTTATGCAAAGCTATCGCAGCACGGAAGGCAATAAATTCCTCCATGCGCGCCATGTCAATACCATAATAATCTGGGTAGCGCACTTGAGGCGATGAACTTACTACCACGATACGTTTCGGGTGAAGGCGATCCATGATACGTATAATGCTCTCGCGCAATGTCGTGCCACGCACAATACTATCGTCTATCACAACCAAATTATCTACGCCCGCTCTGACGGAGCCGTATGTAACATCGTACACGTGAGCTGCCAAGTCATTACGAGAGTTGCCTTCGGCTATAAAAGTGCGCATCTTGATATCCTTCCACGCCACCTTCTCCGACCGTATACGACGTGAAAGTATCGCATGCAATTTATCATGCGTTATGTTAGCGCCTAACGCTTCTATCTCGTTCGCCTTTTCTTTGTTCAGATATTCATTAAAGCCTTGTAGCATTCCGTAGTATGCTGCTTCGGCCGTATTAGGCACATAACCCAAGACGGTGTTATCTATTTCGCCATTGACAGCCTTCAAGATAGGCTCAACGAGCGTACGTCCTAATTCTTTTCGTTCACGATAAATGTCAACGTCTGAACCACGACTGAAGTAAACGCGCTCAAACGAACAGGCAGCATAATTCTTTGCTTCCAACACCTGTTCCGTGTGCATCACACCATCCTTCGTCATGAATATACCTTGACCTGGCAAGAGTTCGTGTACTTCTTCTGCCTCTACGTCAAGTGTCGTCTGTATAACGGGGCGTTCTGAGGCTATGACTAGTACTTCATCGTCTTTATAATAAAAAGCAGGTCGAATACCCCAAGGGTCGCGCATCGAAAACAACTCACCAGAACCCGTCACGCCACAGAGCACGTATCCACCGTCCCACACTGGGGCAGACTGTTTTAATACATTCGATAGGTTGATATGGTCTTCAATATAACGTGTAATATCTGTATTTTCAAGTCCCTTTGCCTTTGCTTCTTCAAAGCATCGTTCGCTCTCTCGGTCAAGGCGGTGTCCCAATTGCTCCAACAATATATAAGTGTCTGACACCATGCGCGGGTGCTGTCCTTTCACAGCTATCACGTCGAATATCTCAGGCACATTGGTCATGTTAAAGTTAGCGCAAATGCATAAGTTCTTAGCACGCCAGTTATTTCGTCTCAGAAACGGGTGGACATACGAAAGGCCACTCTTGCCAGTAGTTGAGTACCGGAGGTGGCCCATATATATTTCACCAGCAAACGGCACGTAACGGGCTGAAAAGTCCGCATCGTGTAATTGCTCGCTCGTAAATCCATTAAATTCCTTATGTACGTTACCAAATATCTCCTGGATAGCACCGCTTCCAAGACCACGCTGACGAAACATAAACTCCTCACCCGGAGCTGCTTGCATCTTCACACAAGCCAACCCCGCTCCCTCTTGACCGCGATTATGTTGCTTTTCCATCAACAAATATAGCTTATTCAAGCCATACATCCACGTGCCATACTTCTTTTCATAATAACTGAGCGGCTTTAGCAATCTTACCATTGCCACGCCACACTCATGCTTTAAAGGTTCCATCAGCCTAAAATATTGGTTTTTTTTAACTGACCATAAATAGTCACGATTTAGCGAAAGCACGTACTGCTACTCCTATCACGCCATTTACAATCCTTTAATATTACGCTATATTGTGTGCAAAGATACAAACAATATTATAAAACGAACGAAAAAAGGCAATTGTTTTGGCAACAAAAAGAGTTTTTTTTCAATACTGCAATCCTATTTAATAACTCAAGTTCCGGATTTAGAGTTTGAGGCTGAGTTTATCGCATAAAAAGGCTTTGAGCATTTCCGTATATCACGAAACATGAGTAACTTAGATGTGATAAAAAAAACAATACTCAAAACTCAAAGCCATGGGCAAAATTACAAAATTCCATCAGAGATTCGCAACTTTTAAACTGCAACTTATCTCACATAAT
>ULWE01013914.1_pt1 | contig 12634 bp, 10 predicted proteins | sample 1960071 | NCBI WGS metagenome assembly ULWE01 (sample SAMEA4835804, study PRJEB28245) | human gut metagenome | biome: gut microbiome; material: fecal sample | place: Denmark | collected 2008 | reverse complement strand
AGGAATTGCTTGAGATGTTTCATATTCTTTAATTCTTACTTTTTAATTTATTAATCTGTTTGTCTCAAAGTCGCTTAAGAAAGACGACCTTTTTTCTCTACCCGAGTGAAATAAACGCAATCGAATACGAGAAGAACTATATAGAAAAGAGCAAAGATAGCTGTAAAGCCTAATATGTTCTGCTTATCACATACAAGTACATAGATGAGAAACACCAAGATTCCAGCCATCAACTTCACAACCAAAGCCGCCAAGTAAAACTTGGCAAGATTTGCAGGTGAAGACTTTGCTATCGCTTTCCATGCTTCACTGTAAGCAGTACTTGCAACAAGCGAGAACAACGCACTCACAATCAGAGGATTAACCACCTGAGCAATTATATCTTCGCATTGAGCAGACAATCTGCAGGCAAAAAGTATGGCCAAGGCCACACCCGCTGTCAACCAGAGCGAAATCTGTTTATACTTGATATCAACTTGCCTGATATATTGCAAGCGCATCTTTTCTTCCTTTTCCATATCTATACTTCTACACAGAGGCTTACTTCGTTTTTCTTACATTCCACGAATCCACCCTGTATGTTCATCACTTGCTTGCCTTCCTTGGTAGTGTATTCCACCTTGCCTATTTCAAGCGAGGAGATAATAGGAGCGTGATCGTTGAGAATCTCGAATGAACCGAGAGTTCCAGGAACCAGAACGCTCTCCACTTCACCTTGGAAGACTATTTTCTCGGGAGAAACTATCTTAAGTTTTAACATAATCTTTAACTTTGAATTTTGAACTTTGAACTTTGAACTTTATAATAACCCAATATTGCTATCGAATTCTTCATTCTTCGTTCTTCACTCTTCACTAAAGACTACGCCTGTGCTGCTGCAAGCAACTGCTTAGCCTTCTCCTTTGCGTCCTCGATAGTACCTACGTTGAGGAAAGCCTGCTCAGGCAGGTCATCCACCTCGCCGTCGAGGATAGCATTGAAGCCCTTGATAGTATCTTCAATAGGTACCATCACACCCTTCAAACCAGTGAACTGCTCTGCTACGGTGAATGGCTGACTCAAGAAACGCTGTACACGGCGTGCACGGTTCACGGTCAACTTATCCTCATCAGAAAGTTCATCCATACCGAGGATGGCGATGATATCCTGCAACTCATTGTAACGCTGCAACAACTGTTTTACTCGCTGTGCACAATCGTAATGTGCCTTGCCGACGATCAGTGGATCGAGGATACGAGAGGTAGAACCTAATGGATCTACAGCAGGATAGATACCGAGAGAAGCAATCTTACGTGAAAGCTCTGTGGTAGCATCCAGGTGGGTAAATGTAGTAGCTGGAGCTGGGTCGGTCAAGTCATCGGCAGGCACATAAACAGCCTGTACAGAGGTGATGGAACCATTCTTGGTAGAAGTGATTCGCTCCTGCATAGCACCCATCTCGGAAGCCAATGTTGGCTGATAACCTACGGCTGATGGCATACGACCCAACAGCGCAGAAACCTCAGAACCAGCCTGGGTGAAACGGAAGATGTTATCGATGAAGAACATGATATCGGCAGCCTCACCATTCTTACCACCATGATCACGGAATTCCTCGGCTACGGTCAAACCAGAAAGCGCTACAGAAGCACGTGCCCCCGGTGGCTCATTCATCTGACCATACACCAGGGTAGCCTGACTCTTGGCAAGTTCCTCTGGGTCAACGAGGGAAAGATCCCACTTACCCTCTTCCATGGCTTTACGGAACTTCTCGCCATACTTGATAACACCTGACTCAAGCATATCTCGAATCAAGTCGTTACCCTCACGAGTACGTTCACCTACACCAGCGAATACAGAGTAACCGTTGTGTCCCTTGGCGATGTTGTTGATCAACTCCATGATAAGCACAGTCTTACCTACACCAGCACCTCCGAAAAGTCCAATCTTACCACCCTTCATATAAGGCTCGAGCAAGTCGATCACCTTAATACCGGTAGCAAGCATCTCCTTGTGGGTTGACAGTTCGTCAAACTTAGGAGCTTCGCGATGGATAGGATAAGCGCCTTTCATGTCCAATTCATTCATACCATCAATAGGCTGTCCGATGACATTCATCATACGACCTTTGATTTGCTCGCCTGCAGGCATCACGATTGGGCTGCCCGTAGAGACAACCTCCAAGCCACGCTGCAAGCCGTCGGTGTTGTCCATAGCGACACAGCGTACTGTGTCCTCACCGATGTGCTGCTGCACCTCGATGACCAATTCGCGTCCGTCAGGACGTTGCACCTTTAGAGCTTCGTGAATCTTTGGAAGCACCTTCTCAGGGTTCTCGCCCTTGATATCGAAATAAACGTCGATAACAGGACCGATAATCTGCGAAATGCGTCCGTTAATTTGTGACATAAGCTATATGTTTAAATTTATTTGTTATTGTATTTGTTATCTTATTTAACGACTCTGCAAAAGTAACAACAAATTAAGAAAACTCCAAATAAAAATGAAGTTTAATTCTCCTTTAAACCATTTTTAGTGCCGTTTAAATCATTTTTACTTTTACACAGATCCCCAAAACCATGAATGTTGAGTGTTTTTTCTGATTTCTTTTCAGAAACCCACACTCAACATTCGGCTTTGATATCATCAAGTTTAGATGCTCAATTCATCAAGCACCTTGATCAATTTACGGTCAAATGGTTTGTCTGAGCGGATAGCTTCTGACAATGGAACATAAACAACCTCATTATTACGCACACCAATCATGACATTTCTCTGTCCCTGTATGATGGCTTCTATAGCACCACAACCTGTACGGGAAGCAAGGATTCTGTCACGGGCAGAAGGACGACCGCCACGCTGCAAGTGACCTAAGATAGAAACACGCACATCAAACTCTGGGAACTCCTTGCGCACACGGTCTGCATAGTAGAGTGCACCACACTTAGGACTTTCAGAGACGATAACGATACAACTCTTCTTAGATTTACGGATACCACGCTCCATAAACTGAGCCAACTGGTCAACATCCGTACTGTCTTCAGGAATGATAGCAGCCTCTGCACCACTTGCAATAGCACTGTTCTGTGCCAGGAAACCAGCATCACGTCCCATCACCTCAATGAAGAAAATACGCTCATGACTCTGGGCTGTATCACGAATGCGGTCCACACATTCCACGATCGTATTCATGGTAGTATCATAACCGATTGTATTATCTGTTCCATAAAGGTCATTATCGATAGTACCAGGGAGGCCAATGCAGCAAACATCAAATTCGCGGGCGAAATTCATCGCACCAGTCAGCGAACCATTACCACCGATAACCACAAGGGCATCGATTTCTTCTTTCTGAATGGTCTCGAAAGCCTTCTGACGACCTTCTTCTGTCATAAATTCCTTAGAACGAGCTGTTTTCAGCATAGTACCACCTGTACCGATGATACCACTCACATTTTCTGTGGTAAAAGTCTTGATCTCATCATTGATAAGACCATCATAACCACGATAGATACCCTTTACGTTGAAACCATTGTAAATTGCAGCACGAGTTACCGCACGGATAGCTGCATTCATTCCTGGAGCATCACCTCCAGAGGTCAAAATACCTATAGTTTTAATCTTTGTCATAACTATATACCTTATTATATTATTATATGTTTATTCTGAATTAGTTTTATCTGAATTTATATTCAGTTTTATTCTGATTACGTGCCTTTCACGCAATGTAAATGCTTTTCATATTTTTATTCTCATTTTCCAGAGTATAAGAATACTCTTTTATCAAAATATAAGAATAAGGATAAATTCTTTAAATCAACAAACACGTAGCTCCCGAAACAAGATTGTGTGAGAGCCAGAGGATGGCAAGTCCAATAACGCCACCCAAAAGAGCCTTCCAACCAACATTACGGAAGAACCAAGTAATGCGCATCCGTTCCATTTTCATCAGAGCCAATCCACTTACCGTACCAATACCCAATACATTTCCACCTGCCATGACACAATAAGCAATCACCTGCCAATACAAGCCATTGCAACTGTAATCTGTCATCCCTTCCAACAATTCATTCTGCAAAGGAAGATCAGGCAAAGAGAAGAAATTGATGGCTGTAGCGAAATTATCCAAAACTGTACTGATAACACCTGCTACCACACCATGTGTCCACACACTCGGATTCTGTTCATCCACACCCAGATACTCAGTGAGTGCATTGAAAGCACCAGTCTCCTTCACCACAGCAACCGCCATCATGATTCCCATTACAAAAAGAATCATTTGAATGACTCCATACTGCAACACACGAGGTGTACGACGATCCACCATGGCATCCATATTCATGAGCTTACGGTTGAAAATCTCATTTACCACCCACAAAATAGCGAGAACACAGAGTGCACCCAAGAATGGACTCAGTTTCGTAATATTATGGAATGTAGGAATAAACCATAATCCCCCTATACCCACAAAAAGCATCACGAGGCGCTGCCAGACATTCAGACGGGTATCATCGCCTCTGTAGGGCATCACAATCCACTCCGTCTCTACCCTTTCTGGCAACTGTCTGGAAATCATATAAGTAGGAATCAGCCAGGCTGCCAGACAAGGCAAAAACAACGCCATAGAGAAAGCTGTAGCCGTAACCAAACCTCCATTCCAAAGCACCAGACCTTCAGGATTTCCAATCACAGTCAAAGCTCCACCGCAATTGGCAGCCAGCAATATAGCACTGCCATAAAACATACGCTGACGACGACTCGGGATAATGCCATGCATAATCGTAAGCATCATCACAGTAGTCGTGAGATTATCAAGATTGGCAGATATAATAAAGGTAACAATTGCCAAAGTCCACAGCATTTTCTTGCTTTTACGGGTACGCAAAAGTTGACTGATAAAATCAAAGCAACCATTATTATTCAAGATTTCAACAATAGTCATAGTAGATAAAAGGAAGAGTACGATTTCTGCCGCTCTTCCCACGTATGGAAGAAAGACAAAGCGTGAAATGAAATTCTTGACAGCAACACTATTGTCAGGAATAATATTCCATTCATCGGCATGCAGATAGTTAGAAAATTCATACGCATGCTGACTGGTCACGAAGTCCATACCAAAGCAAATATAGAGTACCCATCCTACCGTTCCTGCGAAAATCGCAACGGCAGCACGGTTAACTTTGGTAACATTCTCCGTCGCAATGAGGAGACAACCAATCAAAAATATGCCTACAATGACTAATGTCATAACTATTATCTTTACATTTCGAACGCAAAGATAACAATTATTCTCAAGATAACGACAAATCGAATGGCTTTTTTTACCGGTTTTAACGGAAAAGTAACAATTTACAAGTATTTTATTACACTTTTGCCACATACGGTTAGCAATATCGCCCCTTTACCGTTTCAACCGTGCCATTATTTTTTCAATAAGATGCGTCTTGGTTTTGATGATGTACAAACTGAAACAAACATTCATCGCAGAAAAGACAAAAGCAGCCAGCCAATAATAGAAGTTCAAATCTACCGAAACAACGACAGTCAATGCTAAAAGACAAAACAACGTTTCAATACCCATATAGAGGTAAGCACTTTTAGAAATTGCCATAGAATAATAAATCCTGCTAAAGAAACACACAGCTATGGCCTCCACAAAATAAGCAAGAACAATACCAATTCCCATACCCGTAAGACCATATAAATTGAAACCAACGATTTCGAAAACAAACAGAAGTACGACAGCAAAAGTTTCCTGTCCTAAGAACACAAAAGACTGCCCTTTGGATAACGGAAGATATTCTATTGGAAGATACACGGCACGGAACAACATGCTGACAGCAGCAAATTGCGCCATCAGAAGAATGCCCATAAAACTATTATCGTAAAGCATAGGTATCAAAATAGGCAAACCAAAAATCAGTATAATGATAAAAGGAGATATCAGAAGCGTATTCACCTCTATCTGGCGATTGACACAAGCATTCAGTTCACTCCCTTTTCCTTTAATACACGATAATCTCGGATAATAATCAGACTCCATAGCAGAGAAAACGAGACCACCATACACCAAAACCAGCGTAGAGCAGGCATTAAACAGACCCACCTCTTCCAAATCTCCCACATTATTAAGATAGGTGCGTACCAAGAACTCAGCGCCACTATTGATGACACCGGAGAGAACAAACGCAATTCCTAATCTGATGACATGAACACCAGACTTCAAATAGCTACGACTTAATGATATTGAATAAGGATAATACCTTAAAGAATAGCGCATTACACACACCAATTGAATAAACGCTTGAAAGTTTAGCACGAAGACGATTCCCGACTGTCCCCACAGATAATATACAGGAGCAGATATCATCAAAGACGCAGCAACAACATAAAGAGAAGAATAGGCCAAGGCCTTCAATTGCCGGGTAGCCTTCAGTACAGCCATTTCTCCGCCAACAAGAATAGTCAACCCAACCGTTGGTGCCAACAATATGTAATGAAGCGTATGATTACCCCAAGTAAAAGTCCAATTATTGAAAAGTGGTCCCAAACATACACATACTAACACGCCCAAAACGGCAGTCAGAAGTACCCATGAGCGAATCAGCTTGATCGATTCAAGTAATTGTTTAGAAGAAAGGTGATAATTCTCTGATATTTCGTGAACTGCACTTGTAGGAATACCAAAAGAAGTAGCGGAAACCATCATATTGACAGTAGAATTCAACAGAGAGACCATTCCCATACCATTTGGCCCCAAAAATAAAGCAGCGAACTTGTTGCGTACAATACCAACAAGCACACTAAGCCCCTGTACACCGCCAAGAATGCCAGTGTATTTGAGAATATGAGAGTAGCTATCTTCTTTTTCTTTATTTTCCATCTATTATAAAACGCTAACCCGGAAGAAATATTGCCTTAAGCAGCAATAATATTCCTTTTACACCCATCAACTATCTATCTATCATCAATTAGCATCTGCACCCAAGCAGTTTTCATAGAGTATATTCCATATATATAATAAGGTAAAATAGGAAATAGCCTCATTTAATAGCCCAAAAATGTTAAAATACAATAAATATCTGCATTTACATCTCTCTAAATTGGGTTATTCCGCCAAAAATGAGTAATTTTGCGCCCGATTTATATAATTCACATAAAGTCTAACTTTATTAATTTTTAATTTTTTATTTAATTTTATGTCAGATTTAAAGAACGTAAAGCCATTGGACGACTTCAATTGGGACGAGTTTGAGAATGGCGGCAGCGCAAACGTCAGCAAAGAGGACCTCGAGAAGGCCTATGACGAAACCCTTAACAAAGTAACTGAGCATCAGGTTGTAGAGGGTACTGTAATCTCTGTTGATAAGAAAGAGGTTATCGTAAACATCGGTTACAAGAGCGACGGTATTATCCCAGCTTCTGAATTCCGTTACAACCCAGACTTGAAGGTAGGTGACAAGGTTGAGGTTTATGTAGAAAACCAGGAAGACGTTAAGGGTCAGTTGGTTCTCTCTCACAAGAAGGCTCGCTTGAGCAAGTCTTGGGAGCGTGTTAACGAGGCTCTTGAGAACGAGGAAGTTATCCAGGGTTATATCAAGTGCCGCACTAAGGGCGGTATGATTGTTGACGTTTTCGGTATCGAAGCTTTCTTGCCAGGAAGCCAGATCGACGTTCACCCTATACGCGACTACGACGTATTCGTAGGCAAGACAATGGAGTTCAAGGTTGTAAAGATCAACCAGGAGTTCCGCAACGTTGTTGTATCTCACAAGGCTCTCATCGAGCAGGAGTTGGAGCAGCAGCGTAAAGAAATCATCGGTAAGCTCGAGAAGGGTCAGATCCTCGAAGGTACTGTTAAGAACATCACTTCTTACGGTGTATTCGTTGACCTCGGCGGCGTAGATGGTTTGATTCACATCACAGACCTCTCTTGGGGCCGCGTAAGCGATCCACACGAGGTTGTATCTCTCGACCAGAAGATCAACGTTGTTATCCTCGACTTCGATGAGGAGAAGAAGCGTATCGCTCTTGGTTTGAAGCAGTTGACTCCACACCCATGGGATGCTTTGGATGCTAACTTGAAGGTTGGTGACCACGTTAAGGGTAAGGTAGTCGTTATGGCTGATTACGGTGCATTCGTAGAGATTGCTCCTGGTGTTGAGGGCTTGATCCACGTATCTGAGATGTCTTGGAGCCAGCACTTGCGTTCTGCTCAGGACTTCATGAAGGTAGGTGACGAGGTTGAGGCAGTTATCTTGACACTCGACCGCGCTGAGCGTAAGATGAGCCTTGGTATCAAGCAGTTGAAGGAAGACCCATGGGAGACCATCGAGGTTAAGTACCCTGTAGGTAGCAAGCACACTGCAAAGGTTCGCAACTTCACTAACTTCGGTATCTTCGTAGAGCTTGAGGAAGGTGTTGATGGTTTGATCCACATCTCTGACCTCTCTTGGACTAAGAAGGTTAAGCACCCATCTGAGTTCACAACAGTAGGCGCTGACATCGACGTAGTAGTTCTCGAGATCGATAAGGAGAACCGTCGTTTGAGCCTTGGTCACAAGCAGTTGGAGGCTAACCCATGGGATGAGTACGAGGCAATCTATACTCCAGGTTCTATCCACAAGGGTACCATCACTGAGATGATGGATAAGGGCGCTGTAGTTGCTCTCGCAGAGGGTGGCGAAGGCTTCGCAACTCCAAAGCACCTCACTAAGGAGGATGGCTCAATGGCTAAGAAGGGCGAAGAGCTCGACTTCAAGGTTATCGAGTTCGTTAAGGAGACAAAGCGTATCATCCTCTCTCACTCTCGTACATTCGAGGAGGGCAAGGACGATGTTAAGCCAGCAGCTCCACGCAAGCACAACAACGCAGGTCGCAAGAATGAGGCTGCAGCTATCAACAACGTAGCAGCAGGTACTTCACTCGGTGATATCGACGCACTTGCTAAGTTGAAGGCTCAGATGGAGGGTAAGGCTTAATCATTAGCCTTTCGCTTCAATTTGAATCGCATTCAATAACAATGCAAAATATTTTATCCCCGGTTCTTTGGAATCGGGGATTTTTATCTCACCATTTTAATAATAGTTTAGTTATAAAAGCCCCCTATTCTACTGATATTTCGTAACAAAGTGAAAGCACCTAAAAGGAAGTAGCTAATAGTTTGCAATTCAGGTACATCATATCATTTTTCATCTTTTTTATGCCAAAAAGAGAACAAATATGCATTTTAAGGGAAAAACATTTGGAAGTTACAAGTTTTCATCGTAACTTTGCACTCGGTAAAAAAGATTATATTAATAGCTTATGAAATATTTTAAATTGATGGCCGCTGCTATGATAGGCAGCGCTACCCTCACCTCTTGTTTCAAGGATGAGCCTCTTAACGCAGAGTGCGATATTGAGCAGGCATATATACATTTAGATGATCCTACAAGCATGTTCTTCCAAGCAAGCGATACACTCATCAATGTATTGCCAAAAGAGAACACTGTGAATTTCAAAGTAAGATTAGGTAGCGATTGTACAGCTTTGACCCCTTACTTTAAGTTAACAGAAGGGGCAACTATCTCTCCAGAGAATGGTTCCACACACGATTTTTCCGATGGCAAGGAGGCCATTTACACCGTTACCTCACAAGACAAACATTGGTCACGCCCATACAAAGTAAGAGTTATCGAAGATGAACGAACAATCGGAGACACCATTACCTATAGCTTCGAGCACTATAAGTTCAACGAGGCTTCCGACTTCAGTGATGCTAACCAATATTATGAATGGTTCGAGATCAATTCCAAAGAACAAGAAATCAAGGATTGGTGGGCAAGTGGAAACCAAGGCTTTGCTATCAGTGTTCCATCAGCAAGACCTGACGAATACCCTACCGCACCCACAGAGGGATATGAAGGCAAAGGTGTCATACTTACGACGCGTAGCACAGGTGAACTTGGGGCTGCGGTGGGCAAAAGAATTGCTGCTGGAAATATCTTCATCGGGGCGTTCGATGGCATGAGTGCCTTAATGGATGCCATGAAGGCTACCCAATTCGGAAAGCCATTCGACCGCAAACCTATCAAGTTCGAAGGCTACTACAAGTTTACTCCTGGCAAAGATTTCCAAGATGAAAATGGCAACATTGTACAGGGAAAGAAAGATATTTGCAACATCTATGCTGTCATCTACAAAAATCATGATGAACATGGAAATCCTGTTGTTCTTTACGGTGATGATGTCAAGACCAGCAAACAGCTTGTTGGCATAGCAGAAGTCAAGGACATCAAGACTACAGACACGTGGACAAAGTTTGAGACCGTATTCGACTATACCGAGGACATTGACCTTCAACTTCTGGAGAATCGTGGCTACAACATGGCTATCGTTTGCTCTTCCAGCGAAGAGGGAGCAAGTTTCAAGGGAGCTGTAGGCAGTACCCTATGTGTTGATGAATTACAGATTATTTGTGCAAAAATCGAAGAATAATGAAAAAATACATATTATCATTGGCTATGCTGACTTTAATATCAGCACAAGCTTGGAGCGAAGGTTGGTTTCAAAATACCAATGTATATGCCCGAGTTGGCTATAGCATTGGTGGCACTGCCCCACTCGACATGCCTGCAACCATACGCAAGTTGAACAGCTATTCTCCACGCTCAAACGTAAATGCCGGAATAGAGCTTTATAAACCTCTCAACAACCATTGGGGTATGGCAACAGGAATCTATATTGAAAACAAAGGTATGAAGACCGATGCCACTGTCAAGAACTACCACATGGAAATTACAAGAGGAGGAGAGACTTTGGAAGGTCTTTTTACGGGTAATGTAAGCACCACGGTAAGACAATGGATGTGGACTTTGCCTATATTGGCAACTTATGAGTTTGGTTCCCATTTCAGACTGAAAATCGGTCCTTATGGCTCCGTCATTACATCCAAGAGTTTTGAAGGTGCTGCCTACGACGGTTATCTCCGAAAAGGAAATCCTACTGGCGACAAGATTCTGCTTGGCCATGAAGAAGGACAACGTGGAACATACAATTTCTCTAAGGATATGCGCTCGCTGCAATGGGGAATCAAAGTTGGTTGCGACTACCACTTCAGCAAGCACTGGGGCGGTTTTGTAGAAGTCAACTGGGGCGTAGCTGGAGTCTTCAAGCGAGATTTCCACACTATCGAGCAGACCATGTACCCAATTTACGGCAACTTCGGACTCGCTTATAAGTTAAGATAAAATATTAGTTTAGAACAATTTAAATATAAAAATTATGAAAAGAACATTTACGCTTTTATTTGCAGTTGTCATGACTGCTATGACTGCTATGGCAGAGAAAACAACCTCTTATACAGATAACTTAGTTATAACTGTAGATAACAATGCACCAGTAACACAAACGACAACTATTAATGTTACAGAACAAGACAATGGCAAATACAAATTTGAACTTAAAGATTTCAAGTTTGGCAAAAATAAAATTGGTGATGTCGTTCTTAAAGACGTACAAGGAACCAAAGCAGATGGTGTGACAACATTAGTTGTTGACAATGTACCAACAAAGATACAAAATGCACTCTCTCTAGGTTCAATAATAAACATTGCTGGTGGTGTGACAATTTCTATGACAGCTAAAATATCTGACTCTACAAACAAAATGTTTGCAGATATGACAATGAAAGGGGCTGGGCAAAATATAAAGGCAACCTTCGGTGATGAGAAAAACATCACAACAGGTATCAAGGCGCCACAAGCAACAACCAAAGCCAACAATGCTACCTCTATCTTCACTTTAGCTGGTCAGCAGGTAAGTTCTATGACTTCTGGCAATGTTTACATTGTGAAGACCACTGACGGAAAGACCAAGAAGGTTATCAAGAAGTAATGGCTAAAAAGTAAAATAACAATACAGAAGTAAAACATTACTTCCTGTAATAAACATCAGAATCCTCGGCAGAAGGAAATATCCTTTCGCCGAGGATTTTTTTCTGCGTGGGCAGGCGCAAATTTTTCCCTGCCCACGCAAAAATAAAAGTGGTACCCTACTATCCTATTCGGTACACTACAAATATAAATTTAGGCATTCCCTATATATAATAAGGTGTACATACACTAAAAATAGCCCCTTTCGTCTTACAAAAAGTTAAAAAAGTGACTTTTTTCTACTTTTACATCATTTTTTCTTTCTTTTTGTTTGTTATTACAATCTTTTTCTTTACCTTTGCAATCGCAAACAAGAAAATAAAAATTTTAAACTCAATAAAAGATTAAGATTATGAAAGCATCAGAAGTCATTGCGAATCTCCAGAGAAGATTCCCTAATGAGCCTGAATACATTCAGGCAGTTAGTCAGGTACTTGGTACCATCGAGGAAGAGTACAACAAGCACCCTGAGTTTGAGAAAGCAAACCTCATCGAGCGTCTTTGCATTCCAGACCGTGTCATCGAATTCCGTGTATCATGGGTAGATGATAAGGGTAACGTTCAGACTAACATGGGTTACCGTATCCAGCACAACAACGTGATTGGTCCATACAAGGGAGGTATTCGCTATCACAAGTCTGTAAACTTGAGCATCTTGAAGTTCTTGGCTTTCGAGCAGACATTCAAGAACTCTTTGACTACTCTCCCAATGGGTGGTGCTAAGGGTGGTTCTGACTTCT
>ULWE01010940.1_pt1 | contig 12656 bp, 12 predicted proteins | sample 1960071 | NCBI WGS metagenome assembly ULWE01 (sample SAMEA4835804, study PRJEB28245) | human gut metagenome | biome: gut microbiome; material: fecal sample | place: Denmark | collected 2008 | reverse complement strand
AATTTTCAGACACTTATATTTCGTCGAACTCACGTTAAATAATAAAAACACACACTATTATGGCACTCTTTGAAACTATAAGCGAAGACATCAAGGCAGCCATGAAGGCACGCGACAAGGTGCGCCTCGACACGCTGCGAAACATCAAGAAAGTATTCCTTGAAGCAAAGACAGCTCCGGGAGCCAACGACACCCTTGAGGACGCTGATGCCATGAAGATACTGCAGAAACTCGCCAAGCAAGGCCACGAAACAGCCGACACGTTCATCGCAGCAGGTCGTCAGGACCTCGCCGACGTAGAACTGGCTCAGGCTCATGTCATCGAGGAATATCTACCGAAACCTCTCACAGAGGCTGAGATTGAGGAGGTGGTCAAGGCGGTGATAGCCGAGACAGGAGCCTCAACGATGAAGGACATGGGACGCGTCATGGGCACTGCCTCAAAGAAAATGGCTGGCAAGGCTGACGGCAAGACCATCTCTGCAATAGTGAAGAAACTGCTTGCATAACATACCAAACAGACATAACGCTGCAATAACCACGTTATAGCAGTCGGAAAACGAAAAAACAACCGCGGCATGGTAACTATGTTACCAAGTCGCGGTTGTTTCGTATAATTAGTCATACTATCAAAGAACTCTTTGGCTGGCAGCGTAAAGCCGCTTAGCCGTTATCTCAAATTTTAACGAACTATTGTATTAAGGAATAAGGCAATAATGTTCTTACTCCTTTTTTCGTATCTGTCAAAATTGATATTACAAGGCTTTAGATGGCGATGTCACACTTTTTATACTTTTATATACAGCAATAACTGCCATTTAAATGTTAAAATCGGACAGTATTGGCAAAAATTCAAGCAGACCTTACTTGTTCTGAAGAAATTTTGTTATTTTTGCAGTGGCTCTCTAATCTGTGCGTCAATTTGGGTTTACTCATTGTTGATAAGCAGACAGCCAACGCCGAGCTGAAAGCTGAGAAGTCCAAACAACTTTCTCGGTAATAAGCGGGCAATGGGTGGGAAGAGAGTCAAGACATATAGAAGGCGTTTATCTGACGCTGTGTTTGAGACGAGTCGAATCTTGCAAACATTCTGAATTATAGTCTCGAATATGGTCAACGGTAGATGTCCCGGGTGTGATTTATCAATCCCCGTGGAGACCTTGTATGCATAGATTGTATCCTTTTGGGATGCAGTCAAATGTATTATACAGGTCTCTTAACGGTAATGATTTTCATATCGGCGTGGGCTCTGACGTTGTCTGTTCGACTATAATAGGCAATGCAAGAGCCTCGACTCGTGGAATGGACAACAGGACGATTCCACGCTTTTTTGTGTCTATTAGTTGCTAAATTAATGCAAGACATAGAAAACGATATGAACGCATTGATTAATGCGCATACCCATCGAGGTCGAAGCAGATCTCCTTACGTTGGACTTACCTCCAATGTCCTCCCCGAAGCACAACGCTCACAAACAGGGGTGTCCTCGGACTATGTACAAAAGGCAAATCACGAGTGGTTCGTGTTGCGAGTTACATATAACAGAACACAGAAAGCACATGGCATCATATCAACCTCTGACGTTCAGTCATATATGCCTATGCATTATATTATAAAGAAAGAGATTGGGAAGAAGAAGCGAATTTTACAGCCTCTTCTTCCCAATCTTTTTTTTGTATATGCTACAAGGGAAGTAGTTAACTCCATTATCAAGAAAAAAGGAGATGAAACATCTGTTTTAAAATTTTATCTTGATAAGACAAAACCACTGGAGAAAAACGGCAAACATCCCCCTCTCACAATTCCATTTACATCAATGACAAACTTCATAAAAGCGACAAGCACAGATAACGAACATGTGCGAATAGTGTCACCAGAACAATGTCATTATAAAAGTGGTGACATTGTTAAGGTGATAGACGGAGAATTTGAAGGTGTTACAGGGAAAGTTGCTCGCATTGCAGGACAGCAACGTGTTGTTGTTGAAATATCAGGACTATGTTTGGTGGCAACAGCTTACATTCCCACAGACTTTATAACAATACTCCGTTAATTCTAATGTAATCGTTTGAAAATGAGAGAGTTAATTAACGTAACATAGCTAATACAATTTGGTTAAATGGCTGATTATCAGTACACTTTACAGTGTACTAAGCTCAAAGTTACATGACATAAGAACCACTCAACCAATATACGGAAATCTACAGAGATGCTATCAAAAGTTCATCTGCAAAGTTAAGCAAAACTTTCGAAAATCTACTCTTGGAGCATGAGTCAACCAAATATGCAAAACTCAATAAAAATTTAATAACACAATAATTATATGGAACCACTTTCTCTTCTTGTATTAGCACTATATGGTGCATACCAGGCTTCCCAAAGACGGAAATCCTCTTCGGGTAGTAGTTCTTCATCGTATTCGTACACTCCTCATTCTACCACTCCGAAGAAAACCGCAGTTTCTCAACCAGAAATAAAGAAAGCTTCTGACACACGAATGTGCCAGCCCGAAATAAAACTGAGTAATAACAACAAAATTAAAGCAGAATAATTTATGTCTATTATTGTAGCCGGATTGTTGGGTGCCGCAAAAATAGCTTGTGGCATCATAGTAGCAAGAACTGTGGGTAATGGTCTTAATGCTATTGGAGAAAGAATTACTCCATTTGAGAAAAGTAAAGCTTATAAACAAGCGGAGCATAGTGCTGCAAAACAGAAAGAGCTTGAAATGATGCGAGAGGCATTTCAAGAGAAATTACAAAAGGATAGCATTCATGCCCAAGAAAGACTAGCCATATTCAATCGTCATTCAGCAATGTTACTTGCTGAAATAAATGCACATTTGTCGTTACGACACGCATTGGTCCAGGATGCTATACGCAATTTTCCCTTAAACATATCCCCGCTTGTGCTTTTGGAGAATAATAATATAGATATATCCTTTTTATTAGGTGATCAAAAACATAAAGACGCAAAACCCGAGAACCTTGAAAACATTTATGAAGGTCTTGGAGAAGCCAAGTCTCTTAATGTTTTCATTACGCCAATGCATATAGATGCTCGAGTAGGCAACAAGGAGATAATTGCAGCTCAGGTATTCGACTCCGTGTATTCATCTCTTGAATCTGTGTTTGTAAATGAATACAGCAGAAATAGTGTGAGACCGGTCATCTTCTATTCTGCAGCATGGAATAAAAATGTAAAAGGAGGACTGCATGCAGCTGATGAATTGTACTACTTCCTTAAAGACATGCCGACTATTGTTGTTGAACCACGTTTCGACGGGAAAACTATAAAATTGATGTTTTCCTGCTGGGGAATAGGCTATTCTTCTCATATACATAGTAGGCAGGAATTAAGAATTCCTTTGGACTTGAATTCAATGCTTGCCGTTTCTGCATATGATCGCTCAAAGAAAGCACTTGAATCCATATCTGTTACGGAGATAGACCACAAACTACTTAAAGAACAACGCGCAATGTATGAGCACAACATTGCCATATTTGAGGGGCTGGGCTTGGATAAGCGTATTGAAAAAAGACTGAACGAAATAGCCGAAAAAGGTTCGTCTACAGAATTGGACGAATTAGGAGACTATTGTAAGCTCCTTTACATAAACCAAGCAGATGTACTAGGTATAGCAGATACAATTAGCGCAACTACAGGTATGATGATAGCGGCATTATCTGATACACACCATCTCCTTGCCAACGATGTTACACCTCGATTCCCTTATATATACAAACAGTATTTTGGCGATTTTGTTGATAAAAAACTCCTTGGAGAGTTTGCAGATATGTATGAACGTACCTATCTCAAATTGAGCCAAGAATTTCCCGAACAAGAATACCTTAGATTGATGGAGAAAGAGTCTCTTATGAAATTGTTGCCTACGACAGGGAATAAGCCTGAAAGCGAATTTGCAGTTCATGATTCTTTAGTTCAAAAATGTTCTTCTCTTGGTGCAAATAAAATAGAGATTCAAGAGTGGGCAATATCGAAACTTATCGACTTCTACATTGAGAACATTGATGATGATGTACAATTTCGAAAAAGCGTTATACCTTGGATGACGCAAGAACAGAGAGTAAAATTAAACGTAAAACTTCAATTTTCTATTATTTAAAATGGCATATATAACTTTAGATTTTGGTTCGTCAAATTCTGGTGCACTCCTTAATACATCTGGACAAGAATACAATCCTGCGGATTTATTATATGTCCACCGCCAAGATGGAGATGCCAGCTTTACTAAACAACCAACAGTATTTTGGATAAAGCGTAACATCCTTGAAAGATCTTCTTGGTCTGAAAATGATATTAACATATATTCTTGTGTATTCCATGAAGAAGATACATACGCATTAAATGCAAATTTTATTTGGTGCCAAAATCAAATAATGAAAGCTCTTCCTCGCTTGTCAAATAATAGAGAATGGGTTTGCATAGAACATCCTAAAATGGAATTGTATAAAAAAGATAATAGTAATCCTGCTAATACACAGATAAAAGCGAGAGATGAAAGCAAGTATTCTCTAAAAAAAATCTTAAACATATTCTTTCTTGTAATAAAGAAAGAGTGTAAAAAAGCTATTAAAGATGCCTCTATGACATTAAGAGATGATGACATAAACTGGGGTATTACTGTACCAGGAATGGCAATATGGAATCAAGATGCTGTAGATGTTATAAAGGATGTTGCACATTCTGTTTTTGGCGATAATCTTACGCTTTGGTCTGAACCTGAATGTGCATTAATTGGAATTAACATCGCCGGTAGAGCTGAAGTTGATTTTGTAAAAGACAGATACTCGCTCATAGCAGATCTTGGTGGTGGAACGACAGACATCTGCGTAATGAAAGAAACACTCAATCCTGATGGTGTCACTTCATTTGACGAGGTAAAATCAACTTTAGAAGGAAAAGACTCTACTACAAGCAAACGCGCCGGTGGAAATGACATTGATAGGTATTTTAAATCATTTTTCTGTGATTATCTGACAGAAGGAGCGGGCATAAATGATGCCTCTATATTACTTTTGTCTAATTTCTTGAGGGACAACCCCGCTGGGGCTATGGAATTTGACAAAAAATGGCACGAACTTCAGTTCAAAGGCGATATTGATGGAGACAAAGTTTCTTTTAATCCTGGACGCCCTTTTGTTGATTGGCTTAGAACCCATTGTCCTGTGGCTGCAAAGAAAAGAGACGAATATGGAGAATTCGTTTTTGACGGAGAAAAATTCCGTAACTATGTTTTTTCACCAGTATATAACATTATCATAAAATCTATAGAGGAGAATTTGTCTGTCCTTAAACAAAAGAACAGACAAATTGATGCTATATATTTTGCTGGAGGCTTAAGCCTTGATAAAAGGCTAAAAAAAATGATAAAAGTACTTACAAATAAGTATTTCCCCTATGCAAGATTTAAAGAGGCTGCCGAAGGTTCTGTGGTAGGTGCCGTACAACGTGGCGGCAATCATATAGCAGTGAATAAAGAAACATTAATTCACAGGTTGTCTCGTAAAACTTTTTACACTGAGTTTGTAATGGACTATAAGGGCAACAAAGAAGATTTACGAGATTCCTTAGGCGGGCGATTGAGGTACGACTATCATGATAGATTTGGTATTTGGTTAAGCAATGAGGACATAAAGAAAAAAATGGATGAACAATGGCCTAATATGATTATTGACTATTCTGATGGTAGTGTTGCCTATTTCACCCCATTATGTCTGCGTTTTGCACCTGCTACGCAAATTCAATCTTTTGACATTTATCCTCACCATAAAGGAAATCAAACGGCAGTAAAAATAAAAGTTTTTTCTTCAGATAAAAATTTTATTCTGTTTAAAAATCAAGATGTTAAGGACGAAGGAGAGTTTGAGCATGAGTTTGGGTACAACTGGGAAAAAGCTAAACTTGTTTTTGATCCAACATCTAATGCAGTTGAAGGTAATGCTCTGTTTTATATTGCAGACAATGATGGTAATAAGTTAAGTAAAAAATTTGTTATTAAAAATGTTAGTAAGCGAGGTCTATAATTATGAATAATAAACAATATATTCAAATTGCAGAAATGTCTGAAGACGAAGAGAGTCTAACAAAAAAATGGATTAGTATGAAATTCTTAGAAAAATTTGTACTTAAGATCTTCACTCAAAAGATTGAACAAATGAGCACATCATTTAATCAATCAATACAGAATTTGCATTCTGAAAACAAACAGCTTAAAGAGCAATTGAATGAGTTATTAGAAAAATATAGAATCCTTTCAGAGCAAGTTCAGAAAGATTCCCAGAAAACAGCCACCCTATTGGCTGACTACAATACCAAAAAGGCAAGTTCTGATGCAAAGTACAGAACTGTAATAAATGTTTTGTACAGCCTGAATCTTAAGTTTAGTCAAAACGTGTCTGCTTTTGGCAAGGCAAAAAAATTGGAATTGCTCGAAATGCTTGTTAAATATCTATACCATCCGAGTGACAATCTCCGAGAAGCTATTTTGTCATTATCAGAAGATAATGACAAGCCTGCATCGATTCTTTGCGACATTGATAATTTCAACAATAATTATAGGGAGGATTTAGTGAATTATCTTTCTGAGAAAAATACAACATGGGAAGATTGTGTACAATTCCCAAGCAATAATATTTTCAATTCGCAAATTATGACCCCTTTTAATGATGATATAGAAGAAGGAGCACCAGTTTATATTGTAACTTTAGGTTATGCTTTCCCCAATTCCAATTCGGAAAGACAATTGCCAAATGTATTTAAACGTTAAACTTAATAACAATTATATGGAAGAATTATTAGATAGTTTGGAGACATCTGATAGCACAACTTCATATCAGAATACCGATAACGTAGATGTTATTAATGATACTACCCCTGACACTTCAGTCAATGTCTCAGAATCTGTTTCAAATAACAATTTAGAACAGTCCTCATTTGCAGATGGATTATCTGGCGGCGGACAAATTCTTCCTTCAGTAGATGGAGGAATAATGAATCCATCACAAAGTATTGATTTTCCTGTTACTTCATCTTCTTATGACCAGTTTTTGCAAGACCATACTGAAAGTGTGATTGAGAGTACGATTGCAGCACAAAGTGTTGATCCTAATTTGTATACGACTCCAATATTGGAAGAGAATGCTGTAAATAGTGAATTACAGACATCTCCAAATAATGACCTTGTCAATACCCCAACAACAGATAGTCTTGATATTCTAAAAGAGGATCTTGAAATGCTTCAGTCAAAAGCAGATGGTATTGAACGAAGTGAGCATACAGGAGAGCCATCTTTTACCGGAAAAGCTTGTCCTACTAGTCACGGATGCAGTGGTGCTACATCTTGTGACTTGTCCTATGGCGATTATCCCTATTGAAGATGAATAACGAATTAAAACAGAACCGAATGTGCGACGAAGCGGTAGGACTTCTAATGACTTATCGTTGTAATCTTAATTGCAAATATTGTTATATTTCTCCAAAACGGAATAAAGACATGACTTTAGGAATGGCTCAATCTATACTTGAGCCATTCCTTCTAAAAAATGGCGGGCTTGTCGATATTATTTTCATGGGTGGAGAAACCCTTCTTGCAATAGATGTGTTACGAGCTCTTGTTGAGTGGATAGAGGGCAAAAAATGGAATAGGGAATATAGGTTTTTTGGTACAACAAATGGTACTTTGTTAAATGATAATCTGAAAATGTGGCTAACACGACATAGCCACTTACTAACATTATGTCTAAGTTATGATGGTTTGCCATCTGCACAAAGAAACAATAGATGTCCTGATGATATTGATATTGACTTCTTTATTAAAACATGGCCCAAACAACCTATACAAATGACCATTAATGAAGAAACTGTTGATAAAATGGCTGACGGCGTTATTTTTCTTCTTGAAAAAGGTGCTGTAGTTCATCCTAATGTGGCTTATGAGGAAAGAGAATGGTCTGAGGAAAGTTTAATTGAATACGGAAAACAACTTAATAAATTAATCTATTATTATAATGCACATGAAGGGCTACCCATCATTTCACAATTCAAGCATAATTTAAATGAATATGCGAAGTGTATTGAAAAACATAAGCCACAGACTGAAATGTGTGGCTCTGGAAACGGATTTCAACTTTTTGATATAGATGGAACAGAATATCCATGTCACATGTTGTCACCACTCGTGTTTGGTGGTGAAAAGTTGGAGGCAATAAAAAACGGACTAGTATCAAGTATAAAAGATTTTTCAGATGATAATTGTTCTGAGTGCCCATATACTTCATCCTGCCCGACTTGTATAGCTTGTAATTATCTGTATAGGAACAGAATTCAAAAAAGAGATAAAACCCATTGTAGAATAATAAAACTGGAAGTAAAAGCTAAAATCAAAAAGGAGGTAATGCGATTAAAGGCAAAAGAACAACTAACTTCAGATGATGCCACACTAATTGACTCGATAAAGAAACTTGATGAATTTGAAAGAAAGCACCTTCCATTATCATATTGACGAACATGTAAATCTTTCCAAGTGATTGTTATTAGGTAAGCACTCAAATTAGAGCTTAAATTAGAAAGAAGTATCTTTGCTGCTGAATTTAAAACATTGAATTATGTACAGCAGTGAAGATTTGGAAAGATTCTATTTCCAGTACCAGACGGAGGCAATGCCGAAGGGCATCTCCATTGAACAGTTCTGTTCACGTAATAAAGTACCTTATAATATATTCTATAAATGGTACAAGGATACACGCAACAAGATTGTGAAAGCCCTTCTCAGGAACCATCTTCTACAGTAGGGATATTCAGCTTATTCCCACTTTATATCTCCTAAAGACAGCCAAATATCAGATTGTCCTCCGAGAAAAATGGTAATAGAGGATAATCTGATGTGTTTTTGCCATAAAAAACAGCAAATGAGGTAAAGTCAAAACTGAATAGTTACCCGTTATACCTACTATATGAAGTTAGTGTAAGAATTGCTAAAATTGTTGACTCAAATAGATAATTATCAGAAAACAGATAAAAAGAGTATCACGACATTGTTTCAATATAATGCCGTGATACTCTTTTTTATTTGTCTATGTATGATGCGACAAAATAAACAATCGAAATGACCGTATAAAGGAAACACGGCAAGAATATCAAAAGCAAAGTCTTTACCCAACCATTCGACAACCACCTGACTTCATTCCTTGACATCATATTAGACATATCATAGAAATGGCGAGTGAGAAAGAGTCTATAGCCGTTTCAAGATATTGCTCGATTACTTCAAGATTAAGTATTAAATGACCAAACAGCAGGACAATGCAAATATCGTACAAGCAGTAAAATCCTGTTACAAAATAAAAATTGATTTTAGAGTTCAGATTTACTGTTTTTACGGTGTTATGATGTGCAAACAGCACCAATGCTTAACAATAGTGCCACTTTTATCATACAATAGTGCCACTATTAGACTGTAAAAGTGGCGCTATTGTATGGTAAAAGTGGCACTATTGGAGTGTAAAAGTGGCGCTATTGCAGAGAAAAGAGGCTCATTTGCGAGTCTGATTTCATAAGACTTCGTCAGAAATCCGCATAACTCACTGTGTATAAGCATATTGCCTTCAAACGCTCAAAACTCAAGAATTTCGCACCAAAGATTTTGTTGTGCGCCGAACTCATAGTATTGAGCATCAGGAATGCAAATATTGTCTTCGTCAGAAACTAAAAGACAAGCATTTTACATCAGTTCTGCGGCTTAGTAAAGGTTGCCCTGCATCATTCTTGAGAGGAAGTCGAAGTTGTCATGGACAATCTTCTTTCCTGCCTCTTCACCGCCCTCACAGTTGATGGTAGCCTCGGGCAGCATATCGTTGCCAACGAGATAGCGCACCATGTCGCCGTCCATTCCAAAGAGCTGAGCGAATGTATTGGTCTTCGCAAACTCTGCGTCGTAGTAAGGATTCTTATCGTCCTTGATAAACTTAGCCACCTCGGGATAGAAGCAGATGTTGAGGTCGCGCTCACGGACAAAGAGCGTGAAGGTGATGTTCTGTTCCTTCGGCAGCTGCAAGGTCTCCACTCGCTGTGCCGGCATCTTCACCGTATCCTTGAGGAACGACTTCATCTTGTCCGCGTTGGCGAAATAGAAGAGCGGCGATCCGCCGTTGTCTGCGATGAGATTCTCGCGCTCGTCCTTGCTCTGATTGCGCTGCGCTTCACGCGACTTGCGCTCCTCGTCGAAGGCTTTCGTGTCAGGCGCCCAAGAGCTTTCGGTGCCGAGATAATAGCGGTCGCCATACTTAACGAAGAACGAGAGGACGGTCTTGCTGCTGTAGCAGTCGTCTGACGGCATGCCCATGTCCTCGTCCGTTACGTGGAACTTCTTTCCGTTGAGCGTCTCCAGCGTGAATCCCTTGCCATGTTCTGCCTCAACAATCTTGTAGAAGTCGAACGGCAGGTATTCCTGTTCCTTCACGCGGGCAGCCTCCTCCTTAGCTCCGTTATAGTCGAGCAGCATGCCGAGCCATTCGTTCGGACGCAGAGCCAGCGGCTGCAGCTTGTTCTCGTATACAGCCACACACTCCGACACTCTCAGCGCCAGCTGCGGCGGGCAGTTCATGTTGCGTGAGAAGCGCATGCCCTGTTGCATGGTTATGTCCATGGCGTGCTCGTTGCAGGTGAGATAATTGGTGAAGAAGAACCACTTCTGAGCGTCGCGCTGCATGGTGAAGACGTTCTCGAAAGCGGGATGAGCGAAATATTCCTTCAGCTCTTCGTTAACGGGCATCTCCTCGAACTTACGGTCCATCAGTTCGCCCACCACCTCAGAGGCATACTCCACGGCGAGCGTGTCGGGCGAAACGATATATCCCGGCTCGGTGCGCGAGATGAAGAGCCAGATGAGGAATCGGATGTCCACGTTGTTAGGCTCGTCGCGATAATACTGCTTCTCGTCCACGTCGAAGAAAGGCAGGTAGCGGCCGTAGAGCTGGTGCATGCGCTCCGTGAACGAATACCACATACCCAGGTCAGAGAGCACGTCCTCGTAATACATCGTCAGCACGATGGCGAGTTCCTTGACGTTGCGTCCCTCGAATCCCTGTATATTCTGTTTTGCCAGCAGTTCGGCAAGTTCGGTAGCGAATCTGGCGTAAGTAGAGTCGGTCTGGCATTTCATGCCAAGCGGATGACGGTTGGCAATGTCCAAAGCAGCAATTCTGATTGTTTTCATTTTCTATATAAGTTATAGGTTTATTGTATTTCCTTATTTATATTATTAATGTATATATACGCGCCTCACACGAACAGCGTGCGCAGCACCGGCAGCGACTTCATCTCGGGAAAGTCGGGCTGATGCAGCCTGTAGTAGGTAAGGATGACGTCCAGTATGCGCCCGCGTTCCTGTCTGGAGATGGCCAGGAGGTGCATCGTGGCATAGCTGAGACGCATCAGCAGCTTTATCTTTGATGCTTCATGGGGCGGAAGGAAGTCGGGGTGAGGGGGCGCGTTGTCGACAAAACAGCCACCGCGCATATCGAAACAGGCATCGTCCTGTGCGTCGTACAGGTTGGGGAAGAAGCCCACGAAGCGCGTGAGGTGGAGCATGTAGACGATGTGGAAGTTGGCAAAGTCGCCCTGACAGGCATCCAACCACCTTATGCTGTTCTCCACAAAAGCGTAGAGACTGTCGTCGCGCTGCTCTGACCGCGTGGCGTAACTCGTAAACTCGGCAATGAAAAGCGCAATCGAGAGTTTCCTTGCGTCGAACGGAATCGACACGGCAGGGAAAGCCACGGTGGCTTCCTTGATGCGTCCCAAGCGGCGTTGCGGGCGATGGTCGAAGCAGACTGACAGGATGGTCAGCGGCTGTAGCATCGGTGTCTTGCGCACGGAGCGCCTCGAACGTGTCACGGAGATGATGAAAGAGAGCCTTCCATACTCCTCTGTAAGCAAATCAGCGATGACTTGCGACTCACCGTATTTCAGCGTGTTAAGCACTATGGCACGAGTGTTTACGAGCATTTTCAGTGTATTTTGGTCGATTTAAGGGCAAAATTACTGAAAAATGAATGATTTAACGAAAAATTTTGAAGGAAAATTTGTGTGTCCTAAAATAAAGTCGTACCTTTGCATCCGCAAAATTGAGGTCAATAATGGTCCCTTCGTCTATCGGTTAGGACGAGAGATTTTCATTCTCTAAAGAGGAGTTCGACTCTCCTAGGGACTACAATAAAAATAAAAAAGAAGAAATAATAAGATGGCAAATCACAAATCATCATTAAAGAGAATCCGTCAGGACAAGGCAAAGGCTTTGCACAACAGATACTATGCAAAGACTATGCGCAACGCTGTTCGCAAGTTGCGCGCAATGACTGATAAGGAAGAGGCTGTAAAGCTCTATCCTTCAGTTCAGAAGATGCTGGACAAGTTGGCTAAGACCAACATCATCCACAAGAACAAGGCTGCAAACTTGAAGTCAAGCTTGTGCCTGCATATCAGCAAGCTCGCCTAAGCCCGTCTGCTGACAAAAGCATACTGAGGTCATGTTCCGCAAGGAATATGACCTCTTTTTTTTGTTTAAAGCTGAGAGTTTTTATAGTTGAGAATTGAGGGATCAAATAATATTGTTGTGTTTTTAACAATCCAATATT
>ULWE01011994.1_pt1 | contig 12850 bp, 10 predicted proteins | sample 1960071 | NCBI WGS metagenome assembly ULWE01 (sample SAMEA4835804, study PRJEB28245) | human gut metagenome | biome: gut microbiome; material: fecal sample | place: Denmark | collected 2008 | reverse complement strand
ACAAATGCCGACGCGGGGACGCGTCGCCCCCAGGTTAGCTTGCACCCCCTCAATTAGGCAAGTTTATCAATTTCTTCATACACATTATTCAAATAAAAAAGGCAGTTAATCATTGCTGACTAACTGCCTTACAATTCAGTCGGGGTGACTGGATTCGAACCAGCGACCACACGCCCCCCAGACGCGTACTCTAACCGGGCTGAGCTACACCCCGAATTGCGAGTGCAAAAGTACAACTTTTTATTTAACAAACAAACCTTTAGCCTACTTTTTTCAAAAAAATATTTTATTGTACTTTTGCAACGAATTAAAAACCAGAGACATGCAACTTTCTACTCAAGCCAAAGGTTACTTATACGGACTCATTGCAGCCGTAAGCTATGGGGTAAACCCTATATGCGCCAAAATACTATATCGTGACGGTTTCAACTCCAATAGCGTACTATTCTACCGCTTTTTATTTGGCTCCATATTATTAGCGAGTTTAATGGCTTTACAACGTAAGAGCTTTGCTATCACTCGACGCGAAGCAGGCGTACTCTCGCTGTTAGGCATTGTATTTGCCGTATCATCACTCACCTACTTCTTAAGCTTCTATTACATGTCGGCAGGGGTAGCAGCAACGCTTGTCTTTGCCTATCCAGTGTTTACCGCCATACTCATGGCCTTGCTCTTTAGAGAACGGCTAAAATGGCCTTCACTCATCGCCATCGTACTCACCATTGGCGGCATCGCATTATTATACAAAGACGATTCTGGACGCCCCATAGCTTTAGCAGGCATCGCACTCATCTTAGTCTCCGCACTGACTTATGCCTTCTACATTATCATTGTCAATCGCAGCGGCATTGTAATGTCAAGTGTAAAGCTTACCTTTTACGCCATGACAAGTTGCTTAGTATGTCTCACTCTTTATGCCTTATTCACCCCTACAGGCGAATTGCAACCTCTCCATGCCCCCATTGATTGGATAATGGCAATTATGTTAGGCTTAGTACCTACGGTCATTTCATTAGTATTTATGGCCATGGCCATTCAGTGCATAGGCTCAACGCCCACCGCCATTATGGGAGCACTCGAACCTGTCACCGCAGCCGTCTTAGGCATACTTATCTTTGGCGAAGTGCTTACGCCACGCATTGCCCTCGGCATTGCACTGATACTCTTCTCTGTAACGCTGATTATACTCGATAGCAAACTCCGCAATGCACTATCCAACACCAAAGTTATACGCAAAGGCCGCATCATCATCAAACGCATTCGGTGGAAATAAACAAATTGTAAAATAATCGCTAATTTTCTGACAAAAAGAAAATATTTCAGCTAAAAAATAACTAACTTCGCAGCGATTTTAAACAAAACCTATTAGTTATTTAAGATAAGACAATGAAAAAGATACGCGCAGCAATTGTGGGTTATGGCAACATTGGCCGTTACACTCTTCAAGCTCTTGAAGCCGCTCCCGACTTTGAAGTAGCAGGTATTGTACGCCGCAAGGGTGCCGAAAATTGCCCCGAAGAGTTGAAGAAGTATGATGTGGTAAAGGATATACGTGAATTGAAAGACGTTGACGTAGCCGTACTTGCTACTCCAACTCGCAAGGTTGAAGAATACGCAAAAGACATTCTCGCTTTAGGCATTAATACAGTTGATAGCTTCGACATTCATACACAGATTGTAGACCTTCGCCGCTCACTCGATGCTGTAGCTAAGGAACATGGTGCTGTAAGCATCATCTCAGCAGGTTGGGATCCAGGTTCTGACTCTGTCGTTCGCACTTTGTTACAAGCCATTGCTCCTAAGGGCATCACTTACACCAACTTCGGCCCAGGTATGTCAATGGGCCACACCGTAGCCGTTAAAGCCATTGAAGGTGTAAAGAAAGCACTCTCAATGACAATTCCTACAGGTCAAGGCATTCACCGCCGCATGGTATATATCGAAATCGAAGATGGATATGACTTCGAGAAGGTTGCAGCTGCTATCAAGGCTGATCCTTACTTTGCATCTGACGAGACACACGTCAACCTCGTTCCTTCTGTCGACGATGTAATCGATATGGGCCACGGTGTCCACCTCACTCGCAAGGGCGTAAGCGGCATTACGCAGAACCAGCTCTTCGACTTCAATATGAAGATCAACAACCCTGCCCTCACAGGTCAAGTTTTAGTATGTGTAGCACGTGCTGCCATGCTACAACGTCCTGGTTGCTACACCATGGTTGAAGTTCCCGTTATCGACCTCCTTCCTGGGGATAAGGAAGAGAACATCAAGCACTTGGTATAAAATAATTTAGAACACCTGCTTAACTTGTGTTCCGCACACAAAAAGAATAGCTCAGTAAAAGGACATCAACCTCCTTTTGCTGAGCTATTTTCGTATAGGTACTAAGCTATTATCCCTTCGTGACAGCGCCAATGAGAGCATCGATACTCTCGTTGGTAGGTGCTTCGGTAAGAAGCTCGCCTTTCAACTTCTCAGCCGTATCGCTCACGGCATTCTTAGTATCAATCGAGAGGTCCTTAATCTTGGCAGGGTCGACAGAAGCATCAAGGGGTTTGCCTTCTTCGTCGAATGACTTTTGATAAGCTTCCAATACTTTCTTTTGTTTGTTAATATCCTTCTTGAGCTTCACAATAAGCATAATATCACTTACGCTCATGCCAAGTCCCGTAGCTACGCCAACTAAGGCACCCTTACCACCACCTGATAAGGCACCAATACCCGCACTCAAACCTACCTTACCAGCAATGGTAAGAATAGCCTTATTGATTTGCTTACTCTGGGCTGCTGCAGCCTCTGACGTTATCTTTTGTCCCTTTTGGTTAACCAAATAAACACGATAAGCCTTCGTACCGTCTGCGTTGAGTACATCATTGCCAGCCTCGTCCTTCAAATAGACCATTTCACAATGATAGACGGGAATATCATCTTTATTCAGTTTGTTCGATGTTGTGTCAGCAGCTGTTGTTGTGGCATCTGAAGACGATGAAGTGGCACTACTTACGGCCGCTTTTGCTTTTTTCAAGAAGCCCTGAGCTGAAGCCTCAACCGTACACATACCTGCACCCATCAGAATGACTAACAGTGCTTTTGATAAGAATGACTTAAACATATACCTATTGATTTTAAATTTAATTACTTATGATAGAGTTTTACACGAAACTGACGTTTAACGAAAGTACCTTGCGCTTGGCTCATGACATCTTCAGCATCTTTGTAGAAGATACGCACCTTCACTTTGTCATTAACGGGCAAAAGGAAGAAACCGCGAGGGAGCGCAGTACGGCGCATCTCGGTATCAACTATGCCTTGAGCATCAGTCACGCCAAGTAGCGCAAACTTTGCGCCTTGCTCTTTCATCAACTTGCGAAACTTACGGGGCGACTCATAACTTTGAGGGGAAGGAGTTTTACTACCACTATAAGCCCACACTTCAACGCCCGCGAAGGGGCCTCCTTCGCCTACGCTCACGCGATTGGCCGTTAAGTGAACGACATTAAAGCGTAGCGTGAAAGGCATATCTTTGATAAACGTTTCGAGCGCTGTGATTGACTTGGCATAGTATTCACAAGGGTTGTATTTATCAAGCACCTTGAGATATTCTACCGCAGCAGAATAGTATTCGGCCACATCGGCTTGACTGACATTACCCGCTTCCTTCAAACGCTTGAGTTTGGTAAGCGAAGCCGTTGTATATCGCGTGTAGAGCGAACAACTATCGCAATCGTCTATATTGGCTTGTATCGTAGGCTTCAAGCTATTAGGTGCATCTTTGGCAGTCAATGCTTGTGCGAAGGCCCGGCGTGCATCATCATAGTTGCGCAAAGCATAAAGGCGGCTGCCCTCTTCGAGGAAACCAGCACACTTCGACACGTGTTCACGCACAACGGTACGAAGCTGTAATACGCCATAGCGCATCTTTACACGAGGTTGCAACTCGCTAACATCAATGCTCAAGTGGTTCGTCTCAGGACCTGACACATCAATAGCCAAAAGGCTATTCATGAGTTCTCTCTGCTTATTAATTGCAGTCTCAAGCTGGTCAACGCGTTCGAAGTCTGCATCGCTACTCTTTTCATTGAGCGCAGCATTGCGTTCGCGATATTCGCGTTCGAGTTGTGCCAAGTGCTCTTGTGGTTGACGAATATTGGCTATGGGGATTTGTATCGTAGTAATCTTAATCGAAGCATCCCCCAATTTGTCTTTCGTAGTGACAGAGGCTTGAAGGTCAGGGTGAACATTTACTTTCAGCCCTGCAATCGTTGAACTAACCTCAACTTCTGCCAACTTTTCGTTAGGTACAATGTCATTTCCCTTATTTTGCGACTCCATAAAGATAGGGGTGCCTACTTCCTCTATCAAATAGGCACGCAACACTCCCTTACGCAGGGTCATGGTAAACTTGGTAAAATTGACATCACCACGCCGCCCAATTTCGAGTGTAGGGTTAGGAGTGGAAGCCATATTGACAAGCACTTCGTATTCGTAATACCCCAGTTGGCGCTTACCCAATCGTGTGATGGAGTAATCTTTGGTGTTGGTAAGCGTAATAACGAGGTCGGCATGTTGCGAGAGTAGAAGCACACCACATTCTGTAGGGTTGGCCGTTGCTCTGTCTTCTTGCCCCATGGGCGAATAAGAGATATATTTGGACTGCGCCCAACCTATAATCGGCAATAGAAGGAGCCAAAAGGCTAAAAATAAACGTTTCATGTGAACTTTTATATCGTTTATTAGTGAGATATTCACATCTTACAAGTCGAAGCCACCGAGCGTAGTAATACTTTCATCGGGTTTTTGACGCTGACCACCGACGTATTCGGGTTGCCATGTGCGCACATGAATAATGGGATCGCCACCATTTTCGGGGAATTCCCAAAGGAGGAAAAGATAGCCCTCATCACTATAATTGCTTGACTTCCAAGACTGGCGCATACGCACACCGAACATATTCTTATTCTTACGTGAACGCGTAATACCTGAGCAACCAGAGGTCTCGCCATTCTCACCAATCTGTGAGAACTTGATGTCTATCCACTTATTGCGTAAGAAAGCACGACGCAAATTGCTAATATATTGTGCTTTATTTTGCTTGGTATACTGCACTTTGGGCTTAAAGTTAAACTGATCCGTACCTTGGCGCGCAATAATCACCTTACCCGTAATGATAAGGGCATCGTCACTAAACATCTTTTCAATGGTGTTGATATCCTTTTGATTATAAGCTGTACGGAAACGCTCTACATATTGCAGAATTATCATACGTTGCTCTTTGCTGGCCACATCGCCACAGCGTTCCATACTTTCAGCGGTTTGCGCATCAAGGGCAAAGCGGAAGTCGGTAATGTTGCCACTACGGTCAAATTCAACGACGGCCTCTTGATAGGTGCCGTTACCAAAGTCCTCATCTTTAGGCGTAATGATAAGGGGAATGTGGCTGGCCATCATCGTACCATTCTTAAATATCCACAAGCGATCTACCACCTCGTCGTCGTCGCAATAGAAAGGAGTAACAGCCCATATACGCACCAATGACTTCTTTGAAAACTCGTCCATGGCCATATTCTTTACCGACACGTCTTCATTGGCTTCTTGTGCTCGATTTATCTCAGTCAATAATTTGGCCAGATTGCGCTCTGCATTTTCTATAGCCGATGTATGATTTACTCCCTCGTCAGTGGTAAACACGACATCTACAGCCCTCATCGTGGTAGCACAGAAAAGCAATAAAAGGGTGAGCACGATTTGCTTTAAATAATTCATCTTTTTCAAATTCGATATGTTAGATTAAAGGGGATAAGAAAATGTAAAAGAAACGTTCAAGTTCCCCCTTACATATTTACTGAAGTTTCGGATTTAACAAAGGCGGGCTAAATCCGAAACCTGAGATATTTATTTTACTTTAAATGCGAAAGCCTTGCAGCCATGATAGTTCTTTTCAGAATCATCATTACCCGTACATACGTTGACACGTTGCATACCAGGAGTAAGCAGTGCTTGTACACGACCCTGCTGATCGTAAATTACCAAATAGTACTGTTCGATGCTTTCAGGGAATTTATTCGTAACGAGTTCTACAATCTCGCCCAAGGTTTTGTATGCTTGCGCTTTGGCTATCATGTCACTGTAGGTGCGAAGAGTGGCCAATGTTTTCACTACTTGTGGATAAAGCGAACGACTACCCGTTTCGGTAACGTCCTGCGTGCGGCTTTGCGTAACCACTTTCTCCTCCGTTATCGTAGGTCCTTCTACTACGGGTTGAGCCGCAGCCTCTGACTGAATAGGAACGGACGTTGTCGTAGTCTGCGAAGTGGAGTCTGGTTGAGTTGCAGCAGATGTCTGCGAAGTGGAGTCTGACTGAGCAGTAGTAGAAATTTGCACAGTAGTAGATGTCTGCACATCTCTATCGGACTTTAGGCTTGTATTTTCTACCAAATCAGCATTATTAGCATTTTGTATATCGCTCTTGCGAATGTACATAAAGCAGCGAAACATGTTGCCTCGCGTTGTTGAGAGCGTCGTAATGCAGCTTGTCTTATTATTGACTAAAAACTTTTGCGATGCTTGCAAGTTCTGTTGCGTGGCAGCCCATTTGTTTATCTCTTCATAGAGCAAGTCCTCGGCCAACATCTTTGCATCTGGCTCAGTGGTAGCCGTAATTTCAGCATATATATAGTCCGAAGTATTCTTCTTTATCTGATTTATTTGGGTTTTAACGTCTGTTACTTCTTGTCCTACTGCACAGAGTGAGGTGAAGAACAAAGGAAAGGCCAATGCGAAAGTTTTAATTTTCATAGTTAGGATCTTTGTAGTCAGTAATTTCAAAGAACTTCTCTGTCACATTTTGCAATGGGATATAGGCATAGACTTTGGCCGTTAATGGTGCAGAAATGTCGCCACTGAGAAGAGATAAGGGGAAGGTGAAAGGGATTACATGGTTATAGCCCAACTTTTCGTTCAACACAAAGAGGGTTCCTGTCAACTGATTATTCGTTTTCTCCTTTATGCCAATATAAACGCGACAATCCTCTGAACGGAAATAGGCCAACATTTGTTGGAGAGTAACGTGCAACTTCTCATGGCGATAACCATAACGATCGACCACTAAGTCGAGAGGAATCTGCTTGGGAGAATATCCCGTCAGCATCATCGTACACACCGAACGTACGGGGCTACGAGGACTAACATCGGGTTGCCACTGCGAATCGTGCATGCGCAGATAAATTCGACTGCCAATGAGGTGGCTCAGATAAGAGCCATAATTCTTTTGCTTAAGTTGACCTGAACTTTCCTCATGCACTTGCGCCCATGGGGCGAGTGCCTCGCCCATGTCAACGCACAGAGGCATACGTTGCACATCTCTCGAAAAGATGTTTTCAAGTTCTATGGCATTACAACCCGTCATCAACTGGCAGTCGGTAGGAAACGATAGCGTCAGTGGCCTGCCACCAACTTGCCACGTAACCGTATACAGTCGTCGCGGCGTATAGTTGATAGACAAGGGATCGGTCTCCTTCACCCGTGTCATCATCGACACACTCCCCTCCTTCACCACTACACGGTCAACGTCCATGCGTTGTTGCGTAGTCTTTCCGTCCAAATGAAGGTCAAGTTCCAAAAAGTAACGTTCGAGGAAGTCGAATAGGGCTTGGTTTTCATAAAGCGCAACGATTTGATTATGGAAGATTTTGTAGCCGATATGGCTCACATCGCCCAAAGCATTAGTGCGCACTCTCAACTGACGCCCCTTATACTGCCAAGTGGAATCATTGTCCGTCATAACCCCCAAAGAGTCAGGCAAAGACAAAGCCGTGGCCTTAGCCATGCGTTGTAACAATTCGCTATGATAGCGCAACTTCGCTACACCTTGTAACGTAGCAGCAAAGAACATGAACAGAAATACTACCTTTCGCATAACTTTTTTTAAAAAAATGAGGGAGTAATGTTAAAGGTTACAAGGTTATGAGACTTTGAAGTCCCATAACCTCCAAACACGCGATCTAACTTTTAGCTTAAGGATTAACGTACTTTTTGTCACCATCGTGTGACCAATAACCGGGTCCACCTGAGATGCGTCCATCGCGGAACTCTCCCTCATAGCTATCTCCTGCATGAGCTACGATAGAAGAATTGATGGTATAAGTAGTTGAGAACTTCACCGTGCCATGACCATGAGGCTTGCCATTACGCAAGTCGCCCGTGTAAGAGCCATAAGCTACACGCACGGTGCCATAAGGTCGATTGATGGGTTGAGGATTTTTAGTCGTTCCTGTGCCCTTCGCTTTTTCTACGGTCTTCGGTGTATTCACCTTTTCTTCGGGCTTAGCGGGTTCTGTCTGTTCAGTTGGAGCATTGTCTGTTGTAGCAGGTGTTGCCGCAGGCATTGTATCCTCTTCAGCTTGCGCCACTGCTGCAGAGTCAACAGCAGGTTTCTCCGTAGTCTCAGGCGTTTGGTCAGTAGCAAGAGACTTTGCAGATTTCTCATTGCTAGAAAGCGCGAAGTAGGCTCCGCCACCACCGAGAACAAGCACTGCAGCTGCAATGGCTACATACTTGCCCCAAGGAGTTGATGTAGGAGGAGGACATTCCTTCAAAGGTTTGCCACACTCAGGGCATACGAAGTCCTTGCGTCCTACGATTTCAATGCGTTCGTGATTTTTGCTCTTTTCACACGAGTCGTTCAAGCACATGCCCCAACGCGAACGTGTACGATTATGATTGTTTGTTGTTGCCATTTCGTTTTTATGTTATGTTTAGTTTTGAGGTTAAAGGATTAGGAGGTTAGGAGGTAAAAAATACATTATCCTGATAATTAACAAGACTTACTTTTTACCTCATAACCCCATAACCTTATTATTACATTACAGAAGGAGAAGCGGGTGGTGTATCCCCATTTACAGGGCCTGTCTCAACAGGAGGCAATGAAGATGCTGGAGCAAAGAGAGGCTTCAACACCTCAACTGTACCTGCAGACTGCCATGCTGCCATACCCTTCATCCACACGGTTGTTCTTTCTGAGAGTTGTTTGCCTTCGACTAACTTCTTACACATTTTCCAATCGTAAGGACCATAGTTCTTGCCTGCTGCATTGATGTATAGTGCCACTTCGGGTTCAGTCTCAACAGGGGGGAGCGATTGGCCTTCAACAGGAGGAATCGATTGACTATCAACAGGGCCTTCCACTACTGGTGCCGTATCGGGCATCACGTTTTGCGGTTGTTGCACCGTCTGAGATGGTGCTGCTTGCGCTTGCTCCAACGGCTTTTCGTTGACAAACAATGAAGGATATTGCGCACCATCACCCTCTGAATGAAGCAGAATAGCATTGCCCTCGTCGGTAGCAGGATTGCCCGTGTGCAAGAAGCGTTCATAGCGTTCTTTGTAATTCTTCAACCACTCTACACAGCGAAGAGGGAAACAATACTGAACACTAATGATCGACAATTCGTCTTTGCGTGGACTCTTGCGATTGATTGTAATCATAGTACGACCAACAGACTGATTGAACGAGTTCTTAAATGCCTCTTCCAATTTATCAGCAAAGCGCTTTAAGCTAGGATTGTCATCGGGCGAAGGAATTGACACCAATATTACCTTCTTATTAATGCTGGCAGGATTGGTTGGTGAAAGGTTACCCTCATTATTGCGCAGATGCAATTGTACTTGCTCTTGACTAAGGGTTGCATATACGCCACTCTGACGCACAATATTTACGGCAAAGGCCTTTATATCATCATCGGTGCGCAGTTTTTGCTGCAACTGAGTCAAGATGTTAAGTCCAAGCACCTTCCTTTCGCTATCAGCTCGCTCTTCATGCTTCGTGCGAACAACTTCGGCTAACTTCGTATCAAAAGCGTCAGTAATGTCGCTCACACTGATCTCATCAGCTAAACGACCAAAGGTATAAAACTCAGGCGGAAGAATTTTCTCACGAATTTGGCGTGCGATGTTGGGCATATCAATCTTATCGGCTTTGAGGTCGCTCTCAAATTGTGCCATGGTTTCGTCTTCACTCACCTCAATGATAGCACTCTTCATATCCTCCAGTCCCTTGTTTACCTTACGCTGTGCGGTAACCAAACGTTCGGTTTCGGCTATGGCCTCGCTGATGCGCATACCGAAGGCTGAAATATCCTCATCCAACTTGCCAAACTCAATGAATACACGAGCTGTCAACTTTTTGGCAAATTCAAGTGCCACGAGCATCGTCTTTGACGTATAGTATTCAGTCAAGATGCTTTGGTGTTCCGCATAGCGTCGTGCACCAATACCGACCATACGCTGTAGTACGCCCAATCGACTCCACTCGCTCACATTGGCTTGACGGTCGGCATCACAATCTTCGTAGTTGAGTTTTTCTTCTTTCGTAGCCTCTTCGAGTTCCAAACGAATTTCGCCCAAACGTTCGTTAATGAGTTTAGCCACCTTCTGAAGTTCAAGAATTGAGAGGTCACCCGTCTTCCACTTTTCAAAGAGTTCCTTTTCTACATGGCTACGTATTTCCTTCGCTATTTCGGGAATAACGCGTTCCTTGGCTGCGAAGTAGTTTTCAACACCCGTCTCGCGGAAGAAGTTGACGTAGCTTTCGTTCAGGATATTATCTAACTCATTGAGCGGACAACTTGCTTTCTTAGCATCTTCAGCCCAATTGATAGCCTTGTCGTGCCAATATTCATTAAATGAGCCATACTCTTGGTCGTTGGGCAATACCTTCTTTTCGAGCGTTAGGTGACCAAGGTCGAGCATCCAGTTTTGCAAATTCTCCTTATTGAGATATTCGCTACGGAAGTCGCGATTGCGCTCTTCGTTAGCATAACCTTGATTTTCGCGCCAATTGTTATATTTGAACTGGTAGAGTACACTCTCGCCTACAGTATAAGTAATATGTTTCAGGACGCGAAGTTCGGGATACATCACACGCTTGATACCAAACGAATTTACCTTCTTTGTACGAGCAACGGGAATAGCACCTGTCTTGGGGTCGGGTTGTCCATTCTCGTCATACTCATAAGCAAAGTCGTCCATGTTTTCGTAGTTGTAAGCACGGATAAAGTCCTCGTTAATTTTGTCATCTTCCTTAACGAAGAACACACGAGCGAACACGTAGTCACTGACAATCTTGGGCAACTCCGTAAGCGAATTAACCGTCACCCCATTCTCATTGACATTGCTATAAATGGTTACACCATCAGCTACACCCTTTACTCTATCATTAAAGCAGTCAGCTTCGCCATAGCCCGTAACGTCCTGTGGCTTCCATCTACCAGATTGAAGGGCATTCAGTTCGTTTACAGCAGCATAACCATTCTGATAATAACGTCCTTGATCCATATCTGCCTTTGGCAAGTTTCGCTCTGGGATCATGGCAAAAACGTGAATTATCGCATCGGGGAAGGCCTTTCGGCTTTGTGTAATCACATCAATTACCGAGCCTGAACCCGTTCCACCAGCTAAACCCGCAAATATATGAATGTGCGTTTTGCTCGCATCGCCCGATATAGCCGTTACTCTACTATAGGCATCGTTCAAGCTATTTACATAGCCTATAGCATTGGCTGCAAAGAGCAAACGCCCCGCACGACGCTTTTGTCCAGCAGCCTTGCCTAATGCACCAATAGCTGAACGCACAGCACTTACGTTATTGACAATGCCTTTAACCGAAGGATAATTGTCTATATGATCGAGTATGGCTGGTACGTCGATAGCCTTGATATTGAGAAATTCATTGTTGGTGAAAGACGCATCTTGACCCAAAACGCGGAAGTCAGCTCTGGCACGACCTCCTTGTGGCATCATCTCGTCGGTTGAATCGACGTAGAGCAATGCTACAGGCTGCTTTTTGCGTTGCTCGGCATCAGGGAACTCCTCAAACATACGCATTTTAAACTCGCGTAATATCTTACCACCTGTACCGCCCAATCCAACAAGAATGTGGTTGCTATTGCAATAGGTTTCGTTCATATAGTTTGTATTTTTAGATTTATGATTATTCCGTTCTCTTTTCCTCTCCACTACTGTCTGTATCTATTGCGACGCATATTGGGGCGTGAAATACTTCGGTCGCGCTGGCGACTGCAGTCCTGCCCTCGTCTGCCTATCTCTCGACGTCTGCTCGTTCCATTTCCCTTCGAAATGGTATAATTGGCGATAACAGCTGCCACTACGACGAAGGCTAAAGCCCACAACAAACGTCTGATGATATACTTCGTTAAATAATTATTTAGTTCCGCAGTCATTGCCTTCGGGAGTTCTACCAACGAGTGTCCCGAAAAGTCAGCACCTTTACAATAATTACCAAGTATAGGGTGATTGCGTACAATTTCGTTCATCACTTCTTGCGTTTCTGCCTGATCTACTATCTCGTTGAGTGTAGCTTTCCCACTCGTCACCATTTGCTCAATCGCCTCAGTGGCCAAGGCTTCAAACTGATTGGCTTTGCGCATAATAGCGAGTGAGCCACATATCAAAGTACACTGAAACATCAAGAGTACGCCCAAGATGCCTCCTACAATATAGGTTGACAATGACATCACAGCATCTTTCCACCAACCTTTAATAAGCAAGAAGAAGAGTGCCATACAAATAGCACCGATTACTACCCCCCATAACAAACTTCCTATGGAGTAGCATATAATATTTAGAAAGGTTGATAGCATATTTTCAAGTATTATTAGAACTATCTTGCAAAAATATACTCTAATTTTAAGGAATATATCATTAAAAATAATGATTTTTATATCATTTATCTATTAATTTGATAAAACGAGCTATCGTTTTCATCAGTATTAAATCATGTTAGGCTTTCAAATTGCAATATAATGGGGCCTCTCTCCCCACCCCTCCCCCG
>ULWE01030382.1_pt1 | contig 13056 bp, 9 predicted proteins | sample 1960071 | NCBI WGS metagenome assembly ULWE01 (sample SAMEA4835804, study PRJEB28245) | human gut metagenome | biome: gut microbiome; material: fecal sample | place: Denmark | collected 2008 | reverse complement strand
TGTTCGGTGCTCCCTCTGCCAAGGGTCAGGAGCTGGAGGAGCACTACTTCGGTGTCATCCGTCCCGAGGTTTCTGCGTTCATGAAGGAACTGGACGAGGAGCTGTGGAAGCTGGGCGTGCCTGCCAAGACCAAGCACAACGAGGTTGCTCCCTGCCAGCACGAGCTTGCTCCCATCTTCGACACCACCAACGTAGCCATCGACCACAACCTGCTGACCATGGAAATGATGCGCAAGATCGCACCCAAGTATGGTCTGGTCTGCCTGCAGCATGAGAAGCCCTTTGAAGGCGTGAACGGCAGCGGCAAGCACAACAACTGGTCCATGAGCACCACCCACGAGAACCTGCTGGACCCCGGCGACACCCCCATGGAGAACCTGCAGTTCCTGATCTTCTTGGCCGCTGTTATCAAGGCTGTGGATGAGTACGCTGACCTGCTGCGCACCTCTGTGGCTACCCCGGGCAACGATCACCGTCTGGGCGCTAACGAAGCACCTCCGGCCATCATCTCTATCTTCGTAGGCGAGGAGCTGGAAGCTGTCATCGATGCAATTGCATCCGATTCTCCCTATGCCGGCCCCGTCAAGATGAAGATGGATCTGGGCGTGGACGTTCTGCCCAAGTTCAGCAAGGACACCACCGACCGCAACCGTACCTCTCCCTTCGCTTTCACCGGCAACAAGTTCGAGTTCCGTATGCCCGGCTCTGCCGAGAACCTGAGCGACTGCAACACCATCCTGAACACCGCTGTCGCCAAGGAACTGAAGGGCTACGCCGACGAACTGGAGGGCGCTGAGGACTTTACCAGTGCAGCCATCGCTCTGATCAAGCGCACCATCCGCGACCATCGCCGCGTTATCTTCAACGGCAACGGCTATACCGCCGAGTGGGAGGCCGAGGCAGCCAAGCGCGGCCTGCCCAACAAGAAGAATACCCCCGCTGCTCTGCCCGCACTGGTCGAGCCTAAGAACATCCAGCTGATGGAGGAGTTCGGCGTGCTGACCAAGGTGGAGATGGAAAGCCGCTACGAGGTTGAGATGGAGCATTACTCCAAGATCATCAACATTGAGGCTCTGACCATGCTGGAGATGGCCCGCAAGCAGCTGCTGCCCGCCATCAACGCCTACATGAGCGAGGTTGCCAATACCGCCGCCTCCAAGCTGGCTGTCAGCGAGCACATCAGCGTGCGCAGCGAGACCAAGACTTTGGAAAAGCTTTCTTCTGACGCCGATGCCATGAGCGATGCCATCGACACCCTGCAGGATGCCGTGAATGCCGCAAAGGCACTGCCCACCGAGAGCGAGAAGGCCGTTGCCTTCCACGATAACGTTCTCCCGGTGATGGATGCCCTGCGCGCCGCTGCCGACGATGCCGAGACTATCTGCGGCGAGGATTACTGGCCTCTGCCCAGCTACAGCAAGATGCTTTACTACGTCTGATAATCTCCTGACAGCGTAAAAAAATAAGCATCCGCCGGCTGCCGGATCAATTAGCCATTCTCCTTTTCCTATTTCTTACACCAGCCCAAAGACCTGCTCCCTTTTTGAGGGCAGGCCTTTGGGCGTTTTATTTGAAATGCAGTTTTTGTAAGGGGGTTATTTATGAGCTATTCCACCCAACAGGATATTCTGGATTTCGTGGAGGACAACAACGTCAAATTTGTGCGCTTTGCCTTCTGTGATATTTTTGGCACCCAGAAGAACATTGCCGTGCTGGCCAGCAATCTGTCTAAGGCGCTGGAAGAGGGCGTGTGCTTTGACGGCAGTTCCATTGCGGGCTTTATGCACGTTGAGGAAAGCGACCTTGTACTGCGGCCGGATCTTTCCACCGTGACCATCCTGCCGTGGCGTCCCACCGAAGGCCGAGTGATGCAGTTCTTTTGCGATGTGGAAAAGCCGGACGGCGCAGCCTTTAGCGGCAACTGCCGGGGCTTTTTGCGGGATGTGAACCGCAAATTCAAAAAGCTGGGGCTTACCTGCAACGTGGGTACCGAGTGCGAGTTTTATCTGTTTGAAAAGGACGACCGTGGCCACCCTACCTGCATTCCCATTGACTTCGGCGGATATTTTGACGTTGCGCCGCTGGATGCGGGTGAAAACCTGCGCCGGGATATCTGCCTGACCATGGAGCAGATGGGTATGGCACCCCAGCACAGCCACCACGAAAGCGGCAACGGCCAGAACGAGATCGACTGCCGCTACGCCGGGCCGCTGAAAACCGCCGACAACGTGATGACCTTTAAGCAGATCGTCCGTGCCATTGCCATGCGCAATGGTCTGCACGCCAGCTTTCTGCCCAAGCCCCTGCCCCAGCAGGCCGGCAGCGGGCTGCACATCAACCTCTCGCTTTACATGGACGGCAAAAACCTGTTTGAGGGCGATATTGCCCCGGACAGCATTGCCGGCAGCTTTATGGCCGGTGTGCTGGCACACAGCCGGGAACTGACCGTGTTTACCAATCCCCTGCCCAACAGCTACCAGCGCTTTGGCTGTGACGAAGCGCCCCGCTATGTGAGCTGGAGCCGTCAGAACCGCAGCCAGCTGGTGCGCATTCCCATGGTCAAGGGCGACAACTGCCGCATGGAGCTGCGCAGCCCGGACCCCGCCTGCAATCCGTATCTGGCCATTGGCCTGATCCTTGCCGCCGGATTGGACGGCATTGAGCAGCACATGGTCTTGCAGCCGCCGGTGAACCGCAACCTGTTCGATGCCGCCGAAGCCAAGGGACTGGGGCTTGAGACCCTGCCCGCCACCCTTGAGGAGGCGGTGCAGGTAGCCGAGGAGAGCGAGTTCCTGCGCCGGGTGCTGCCAGAGGGGCTTTCTAAACGCTATTTCTCGGAGGAGCTCAAGCGCTGCGCTGCACTGCGGAGTGCGCCTGACCAGGCCGAGCACGAGCGCGTCTATTATTTTAACGCCATCTGATCCCTGCCTGCGCAGGAGAAAGGAGTGCGGAAAATGGGACGCGCACTGATCGTAAGCGCCGGTGCCAACTCCAACGAATATATTGCCGCGCGGCTGTCCGAGATGGGTTACAGCCGCCCGGTGATCATTCCCAGCGGAGCCGAGGCACGGCGCAGAATGTCGGAATCTGATTTTGAATTGATCGTGGTCAACGCTCCCCTGCCCGATGAGTTCGGGCACGAATTGTGCATCACCGCTGTGGAGCAGACCGATGCCGGTGTGGTCTTTCTGGTAAAGGCCGCACAGGCTGAGCAGCTGCTTGCCCCCCTGAACGAGCAGGGGGTGCTGCTGCTGAGCAAGCCCTTCACCACCCCGTTGTTTTTGCAGGCCATGCACATGGCGGCTGCCGGCAACCACCGCTTGCAGCGTCTGCGGCAGGAGAACGCCCGCCTGCAGGACAAGATCGGGCAGCTGCGGCTGGTCAGCCGGGCAAAGTGCTGTCTGGTAGAGCACGCCCACATGACCGAGGCCGAAGCGCACCGCTACCTTGAAAAACAGGCTATGGACACCCGCCGCGACCGCGCCGAGGTGGCGCAGGAGGTGCTGGAGGAATACGCTGACAGAAGCGAATAAAAAGCAGGGCTTCGCCCCGCACCCGCAGGGAAAGGGGTGCGCCGGGAGCGGGCCTTTTATGGGAGAGTTTTATTCTACAACAAAGGAAGGTATATTTTTATGGCAAAATTTATTTTTGTGACCGGCGGCGTGGTCTCCGGTCTGGGCAAGGGCATTACCGCTGCATCTCTGGGTCGGCTTTTGAAGTGCCGTGGCCTGAAGGTGGCCAGCCAGAAGCTGGACCCCTATGTGAACGTGGACCCGGGCACCATGAGCCCGCTGCAGCACGGCGAGGTGTTCGTGACCGATGACGGCACCGAGACCGATTTGGATCTGGGACACTACGAGCGCTTCATTGACGAAAATCTGAACAAGTACTCCAACCTGACCACCGGCAAGGTGTACTGGAACGTGCTGAACAAGGAGCGTCAGGGCGCTTATCTGGGACAGACGGTGCAGATCATCCCTCACATCACCAACGAGATCAAGAGCTACATTTATAATCTGGCCTCCTCTACCGAAGCCGATGTGGTCATTACCGAGATCGGCGGCACCACCGGCGATATCGAGAGCCAGCCCTTCCTGGAGGCCATCCGTCAGGTTGGTCTGGAGCAGGGACGGGATAACTGCTGCTACATCCATGTGGTGCTGGTGCCCTACATCTCCGGCTCGGACGAATACAAATCCAAGCCCGCGCAGCACTCGGTCAAGGAGCTGCAGGGCATGGGCGTAAGCCCCGACATCATCATTCTGCGCGCAGACGGCAGCGTGGGCAGCGATATCCGCCGCAAGATCAGCACCTTCTGCAATGTCAAGCCGGAGTGTGTCATCGAGAACCTGACCATGCCCAGCCTGTACCAGTGCCCGCTGATGCTGCACACCAACGGTCTGGACGATGTTGTGGTGCATCAGCTGCACTTGGATGTTCCCCCTGCCGACCTGACCGAGTGGAAGCAGGTGGTCTCCCGCATTGCCACCCGCAGCAAGACCTGCACCATTGCACTGGTGGGCAAGTATGTCAAGCTGCACGACGCATATCTCTCGGTGATGGAAAGCCTGTATCATGCCGGGTTTGAGAATGACAGTCAGGTGGAAATCCGCTGGGTGGAAAGCGAGGATCTGACCGATCAGGCCGCCTGCAAAGAAGCCTTTGCGGATGTGGACGGCATCATCGTGCCCGGCGGCTTTGGCGACCGCGGCATTGAGGGTATGATTCAGGCAGCCCAGTACGCCCGCGAGAACCGTGTTCCCTGCTTTGGCATCTGCCTTGGTATGCAAATCATGGTCATTGAATTTGCCCGCAATGTGCTGGGCTACAAGGACGCTAATTCCAGCGAGTTCACCCCGGACGGTGCCCACAACGTCATCTCCCTGATGCCGGACCAGCAGGGCAATATCCCCAAGGGCGGCACCATGCGTCTGGGCAAGTACCCCTGCACGGTGGCGCCCGGCACCAAGATGGCCGAGTGCTACGGCGAGAGCGAGATCTGGGAGCGCCACCGCCACCGCTATGAGTTCAACAACGACTTCCGGCAGGAGATGCAGGACGCCGGGCTGGTCATTTCCGGCACTAGCCCGGACGGCCATCTGGTGGAGACTGTGGAGCTGCCCGGCCGCGACTTCCATCTGGGTGCACAGTTCCACCCGGAGTTCAAGAGCCGCCCCAACCGCGCACATCCCCTGTTCAAGGGCTTTATCGCCGCTGCGCTGCGCTACCGCGCTGCCGCACAGCGGGATATGCTGCATCTGTAACAGCATAATATAACGGCAAGGCCGCAGCACAAAATACCGTGCTGCGGCCTTGCTGTATGTAAGACGATTTTAAATGCTTTCCGCGCCGTCCTGTCTGGCGTGATTTGCCTGCTTATTCTCGTACATCCGCTGGTCGGCGATGCAGCGCACCTGCTGCACGTCCACGCTTTCGGCGGGGTACAGGGCGTAGCCGCAGCTGGCACCCACGCTCACGGTATTGCCGTCGATCTCGTAGGGCACAGCGACCATCTCACAGATCATATTCATCTTGCTGGCGCAGGCCTCCGGCTTCATTGAACCAAGCAGCAACAGCGCGAACTCGTCACCGCCCAGACGGAAGGCGTAGTCCCGGCTGCGGATGCAGCCCTGAAGCCGCTGGGAAACGCCCTTCAGCAGCTCATCACCCACATCATGGCCGTAGGTATCGTTGACCGGCTTGAAGCGATCCAAGTCCATATAAAATAGCGCAAAAGGCTGGCTGTGCTGCTCCAGCACTGTCAACACCCGGTCAAAATAGCGCTTGTTCAGCAGGCCGGTCAGGCCATCGGTGTTGGCAAGGCTTTGCAGCAGATGCTGCTTGCCCATATCCTGCACGATCATCATCACGCGGGTCAGGCGATTTTCCTTCCACGCCATGGGAACGACCGTCATCATGAAAAATGCGCTTTTATCGCGGGCGGCATATTCCAGCTTGAGGGAGTCGTTGTCCGTTTTGATGAGCCTGCGCAGGTTTTCCGGGGCCAGCATCTGGGGGATCTTGGCGTTTTCGCTGTCGGTCAGAACTACATACTTGCGCGATATTTGCTCCAGCATCTGCTGGTAAGAGCCCTCCGGTTGGTACAGCGGCTCTCCGCGCCGCTCGTGATACTGGTAGCGGTCGCGGTCCAGATCGCACACTGCAAAACGCTCCACAACGCGTGCCATGCCCGCAAACATCATATCGCTCTTTTCCCGGCGGCGCTCCAGCTCCCGGCGGCGGTTGCGCTCTGCGTCACGCTGGATCTTTATCACGCCTGCCATGATCAGAAGCCCCAGCAGTGCAATGACCAGAATGGTAGCCACCTGCACCCGGCGCATCCCGGCATCCACCACCCCGGTGGGCACGATACCGATGATGCTCCAATCCATGAGCCCCAGCGGCTGATAGATCAGATAATATTTCTGCCGGTTCAACGTGTACAGCACGCAGCCCTCGCCGCCCTGCGGCAGGGTCTGCACCATGGTGTCAAAGTAAGGCTGATCCACGCTGGCGTTCTGCTGTAAGTAATCAAACAGGTTGGTCATCTGCTCGGTGATCTCGGTCTTTGTCTCGGTGGAAAGCACCACATCGCCGTTTGAGCGCACGATATAGCAATCGCTCTGTCCCTCATAGACCATGCTGCCCAGCAGCTTTTCCAGCACGGCGTTGTCGTAGCTGACCACCAGCGCCGTATAGGTAGTGCCGTCCAACTGCAGCGGCTGCTCCATTGGGATGGCAAACAGGATCTTGCGGATGCCCTGACTGGAGATATAGCTGGAGATCACTGGCTTGTTTTCGGTATACAGCTTTTCAAAAGTCGCCTTCATGTACTCTACTGTGCCCTGCCGCCCGGCGGTGGTCCAGAACTCGCACTGCTCGTTGAACAGATAAAAATCCGTATATTGCCAGGTAGCCTTTTGGGCGATATACTCCTGCCACTGCCCCTCCTGCTCTCCCAGCTCCGCAAGGGTGCCCAGGTAGCTGTCCCAGTCGTTCAGGATGTTCCAGTTGCGTTGCGCAAACATGGTAAAGGTCTTGGCAGACTGCCCATAGGTGGAAAGCAGGTTTGCCGTGCTTTCCTGATAGATCTGCTTCTGGGTATAGGCACTGTAAGCAAGGATGCCGACCAGCAGCGCCAGCAGCATCCCTGCTATGAGCAGTATATTTTTTCGTTTGTTCTTCATAAGGTCAATTTCCCCCGACTGCCCCGCAGCCAAACCCCTTCACAATACGTTCTTCCAAAGGCTTTATGCCAAAGCATCGTGCACAGCTTTTTGCAAAAAGTGTACAACCGCTGCGTGTCAGCGCCCGTATAAACCGACACTATCCCTAATAACATTATACCATTCCGCAAAAAAGCCTGTCAACACATCCATGGGGCGATTCGTGTCATTTCAAAGGCGATTCACGCAGAGTTGCCCTGTAAAGCTTGCAGACTTTTTGCAGACTTTCGGATAGCAAGTAAGTGCAAATATCGGTTAGTATTCGATAGTATTTGACAAGCCGCAAATACAAAAAACCGCATGAACACCGGATTTTCCAGTATTCATGCGGTTTTTCACGTTATGCAGAAGAAGGGACTTGAACCCTCACTCACTAGGAACTGGTGCCTAAAACCAGCGTGTCTGCCATTCCACCACTTCTGCTCATAGAAAAAAGGCAAGTCAAAAACCGACTTGCCTTCTGGTGCGAGGGAGGGGACTCGAACCCCCAAGGATAAACCACACGCACCTCAAACGTGCGCGTCTGCCAGTTCCGCCACCCTCGCATACCTGTTATACAGTTCTCCGGTTTTTGAGGTAGAAAACCGTTGGTGCGGACTGCTTGGATATAGTAACATATTTCCGGCCATTCGTCAAGTGGTTTCTTTGTTTCTCATAAGTTTTTTTATGCTTCATATCTATAATAGCAGCGCAGCGCGCGCAAAAGCAGCCTTGCAGGCAATTGCACAGGTCATTTGTACGCGGAAAGTGTGCCTGCGGCGCTGCGCCCAGAGCAAAGGAGGGGTTTGTATATGAAGCAATTTGTGCAGCGCGCCGGCGGGCGCATCGGGCTATGGGGCGGGCTGCTGGCGGCTGCGCTGGCAGCGTTTGCGGCGGGGTGGCTGGTGCCGGCACGCGCGCCGGTGGGCTGCAATCTGAACGAGCTGACCGCCGCGCCGGACTTTTCGCCCTTTTCCCCTGCTGCACCGGCGGTGGCTACATCCGATGCCGGTACGCCCGCCGCCCCTTCCCTGCCGGAAAAATGGGTCTGCCTGACCTTTGACGACGGCCCCAGCAAGACTACCCCGGAGGTGCTGGCGGCGCTGGATGCCGCCGGAGTGCACGGCACCTTTTTTGTGGTGGCCACCGGCTACAATGAGAAATATCTGCCCCTGCTCACACAGGCTGCTGCCGCCGGGCATCAGATCGCGCTGCACTCTGCCTCCCACGAATACAGCGACATCTACCGCAGCAGCGCCGCCTACTGGAAGGACATCGCCCTGCTGAAACAGCGCATTGCGCCCTATGTGGACGCTGAGAGCATCCGGTACCTGCGCTTTCCCGGCGGCAGCACCAACACCGTAAGCCGCCGCTACGGTGGCAAGGGGCTGATGCCGCAGCTGAAAACCGAGGTAGAGCAGCGCGGCTGGCAGTGGGTGGACTGGAACGTCTGCGCCGAGGACGCCGTGGGCGGGCACCCCAGTGCGGATACCATCTACCGCAATGTGGTGCGGGAGACCGGCGAGCAGACCCATTGCGTGGTGCTGATGCACGATTCTGCCACCACCCACACCACCGCCGAGGCGCTGCCGGATATCATCCGGTGGTATGCGGACAACGGCTACACCTTTTTGACCGTAGCCGAGGCGCTGCCGCTGGGGTAGTACACCTTACAGCCATTTTTCAAAGCAGCGTCCCAGCAGTACCCCGGCAGAGGCCAGCACCGCCAGCCAGAGCCAGCCTGCGCCGCCGGTCACCACCCACCCCGCCGCCAGAATGGCGGCAAAGGTACATACCGGCGGCACAGCGATGCGCAGGATATGCAGCAGCTTCTCCCGCTGTGGCGGCAGTCCGGTGTCCAGCTGCTCAGGGTGCAGGGCATCACAGCAGATCTCGTCCCGGTACTTGCCCGGGTTGCGGTAGGCCTTATACGCGATGCCGTCCAGCAAAAACTCCGGGTACATCCCCTCTTTGGTCAGGGTGAACTGCATCTCCTTTTCCTCTGCATAGGCCTGCAAAGCCGCCGTAAACTCCTGCGGGGTGTTGATGCTGCCCTGCGGAATAAAGAAAAAGTGCTTCTGGTGCTGCACCTGCGCCAGCGTGCAGTAATCCTGCAGCCAGCCGGAGAAGAAGCCCTGCTGCGGGGCGGGGCTTTCCATGCGGGTCAGGCAGGCGTCCACGTCCAGCGTGTCTGTCTGCGGAGCCTGCCGGGCAAGGTCGGCGCAGAACTGCATGGCTGCCGCCAGCTGCGCCGCCTGCTGCTCCAGCACGGTCTGCTGGGCTTGCAGCGCCTGTTGCAGGGGCTGTTCCCCGCGCAGTACCGCCTTGATGGTAGGCAGCGGCACATCCAGCATCCGCAGCATACGGATGAGCTTGAGGGTGCGAACATTCCCGGCGGTGTAATCGCGGTAGTCATTGCCCTGCCTGCGTGCCGGTGTGAGAAGCCCTTCTTTTTCATAAAAACGGATGTTCGGGGCGGACACGCCGCTTTGTTCGGAAGCCTGTTTGATGTTCATTTGCTTCACCTCCGCCCTTACATTACACCTTAAAGCCGGTTGAAGGTCAAGGGTTTTGCGCAAAAAACCGAGCCGCCGCACAAAAATGTGCAGGCAGCTCGGTTTTTCAATGCAAAATATCCGTCAGCGCGGGGGATCAGTCAGCAGACTGGCAGAACACAGAGAAGGTGCGGTAAGCCATGTACAGGTCGGTCTTATGGATGACCTCGAAGGGAGAGTGCATGGACAGCACAGGCACACCCATATCCAGCACCTTGATGCCGCGGTTTGCCACATACTTGGCAATGGTACCGCCGCCGCCCAGATCCAGACGGCCCATCTCGCCGATCTGCCATGCCACGTTGTTGGCATCCAGCATCCGGGTGATGTCGCCCAGCAGCTCAGCGTTGGCGTCGCTGGCAGAGCTCTTGCCGCGGCTGCCGGTGTACTTGAAGATGGCAATGCCGCGGCCGGCGTAGGTGCCGTTCTGCTTCTCAAAGGCGCTTGCCCAGGAGGGGTCGTAGGCAGCGGTCACGTCCGCAGACAGGCACACGCTGTTGCGGAAGGCGAGAATGTCGTCCTGACCGGCAGCACGGCAGAGCAGCTGCATAAAGTGGAACACATACATACTCTGCATACCGGTCACGCCGTCGGAACCGATCTCTTCCTTATCGGTCAGCACGCAGATGGTGGTGTGCACGGGATCCTTGGTCTCGATCTCGGCCAGCAGTGCGGGGTAAGCATCCACGCGGTCATCGTGGCCGTAGGCACCGATCATGGAGCGGTCAAAGCCCACATCGCGTGCCTTGGCAGCGGGCACCACCTCGATCTCGGCGCGGGTGAAGTCGCGCTCGGTGATGCCGTACTTCTGGTTCAGCAGGATGAGGGTGTTCAGCTTGACAGCCTCCTTGACGTCCTCTTCCTCCACGGTATCAGAGCCGATGAGCACGTTCAGCTCCTCGCCCTTGATGCCCTCGCTGAGCTTGCGCTCGTTCTGCTCGGCACCCAGATGGGGCAGCAGGTCGGTGATGCAGAACACGGGATCGTTCTCGTCCTCACCGATGGCAAAGTTGACGCTGGAGCCGTCGGCGCGGGTAAACACGCCGTGGATGGCCAGCGGGATGGTAGCCCACTGGTACTTGCGTATACCGCCGTAGTAGTGGGTGCGGAAGTAGCTCATGTGGTCAGACTCGTACAGGGGGTTGGGACGCAGGTCCAGACGGGGGCAGTCGATGTGGGCGATGACCAGACGGAAGCCCTCTTCATAGGGCTTCTGGCCGATGGTAGCCGCCACAACAGCCTTGTTCTCCTGAATGAAGTAGACCTTCTCGCCGGGGGCGTAGGCCTTTTTGGGCTCAAAAGCCTTGTAGCCGGCAGCCAGCAGCATCTGCTCGCTGACAACGGCAGCCTCGCGCTCGGTCTTGGCGCTGTCCATAAATTTCTTGTAGCCCTCGGCAAAGGCAGCAGCCTTTTCCTTTACGGCTGCCTGCTTGTCGGCAGCGTATTCGGGGGTGTAGAGCAGCTTTTCAGCGTACTCTTTTGCAGTAAGTTTTTCGCTCATGATTTTTCGCTCCTTAACTTTTTATCATTGACCTGCGTACAGACGCTGATAGGTCTGGTAGCAGGCGGTGATCTTGTTGACGTAGTGGTGCATCTGGTTATAGGGGAAGCCTTGCAGCGTTTCCCCATCTGCCGAGTGTTCCTCTATTTGCAGCAGCTGATCCACCGTGCCCCAGCCGCTGTGGTAAGCCGCTGCTGCCGTGGATACATCCCCTTTGTAGCGCACCATACACAGGTGCAGGTAGTAGCACCCAAAGCGGATGGCGGTATCGGGGCTGTACAGGTCTGCAAAGGTCAGCGGCTCCTCCGGGGCGATCTTGCTGCGCATCCAGAGAAAGGTTTCCTCAGTCATCTGCATCAGGCCGCGGGCATCCACACTGGAGGTGGCCTGCGGGTCAAAGCCGCTTTCGGTGCGGATAAAGGCGTAGACCAGCAGCGGATCCAACTCATAGTCTGCTGCCCATTTTTCCACCAGCTGCTCGTACTTGCGGGGGTACAAAAGCTGCTCTGCCCGGTTGCACAAAGGCGGCACCACGCACACCGTAAGCACCACTGTCAGGCACAAAGCGACCAGCCGCCGCACCATCCGGCGGCGGCGCTGCTGTTTACGAAGTCGCTGTTTTTCCCGCGCCGCGCGGCGCTCCCGGGCGGCGATGGGGTCGTAGGCTTTTTCATAATTTTGTTCGTTCAAAGCGCTGCCGTCACGCCCCCTTCTGCCTGCAGCCGCTCACACAGGCGGGCGGCTGCGGCTTGCAGCGCCTCCAACCCGGCGTCGTTGTGCAGGGTGTAGTCTGCCTGTGCGGTCAGGGTCCGTTCCGGAGTCTGGGCGTTCAGGCGGCGGGCAGCCATCTCCGGCGAGATACCGTCCCGCGCCACGATGCGCGCCACACTGGTCTCAAAGGGCGCAGTGACCACGCACAGGCGGTCGCACTCAGCCTGCGCCGCCGTGCCCACGATGACCGCACCGTCCAGTACAAAAAGGGGCGCACCAGCGGTCTGCGCCGCCTGCTTTGCCGCCCGGATGCGCGCCACAATGGCAGGGTGGGTCAGACTGTCCAGCGCGGCCTTGCCCTCCGGGGTGGCAAAGGCGCGGTCAGCCAGCAGACGGCGGTCCAGCGTGCCGTCCGGCTTTAAAATATCCCCGCCGAAGCGCGCCGCAAGCTGCGGCAGCAGCGGCGAGCCGGGCAGCAAAATTTCCCGGCTGAGCTGGTCGGCATCGGCCAGCGGCACGCCGTGGGCGGCAAATACCGCTGTGACCGTGGACTTGCCGCAGCCGCTGCGCCCCGTGATGCCTAAAGTTATCATAGATCGATCACCCGGAAGGCGGCGGCGCGGATCAGGCGGTTGTACACTGCCATGGACAGGCCGTCCTTCTGCGGGCAGCGGGCGTAGACTACGCCGTCGCCCTGCTCATCCAGCGCCCGCAGGGAGCGGAAGATGTGCTTTGCCTGATCGGCACCGTCCCCCTCGCGGCCGTATTCCACGCAGGGCACATCCAGCTTTGCGCTTTCGCCGGTAAAGCACAGGCAGCTGGGGTTCTCGTCTTTATGGGCGTCCACATAGGCCTTGAACTGCGCAAAGGTGCCGTTGAGCAAGGTCACATCGGCCTTGGGGGCGTAGTGTTTGTACTTCATGCCCGGGCTGCGCACCACAGCACCCTCCGGCAGCTTTTCCAGAATGGCCTTGGACACCTCTACCTCTTCGCCGAGGGCGCGTTCCAAGTCCTCCAGCGTGATGTGGCCGGGACGGAACAGGGTGGGTTTATCACCCACCACCGACACCACGGTGCTCTCCAC
>ULWE01011547.1_pt1 | contig 13164 bp, 8 predicted proteins | sample 1960071 | NCBI WGS metagenome assembly ULWE01 (sample SAMEA4835804, study PRJEB28245) | human gut metagenome | biome: gut microbiome; material: fecal sample | place: Denmark | collected 2008 | reverse complement strand
TTATCATCATCTTTTTGCCCCCTCCTCTTGCCCCGAGGTGGAGATTTGCGGGAAAAACGGCGATTTTTCACAATAAAGCTATTGGAATTAACAGGATGTATCATACCTTTGGGTATATTTTCGTAAAATCTTTATTTTTAATCATTTAAACATTTAAGTTATGGCGTATTTCAAGTTAGAATTCGGTTTCGGAAGAAGTAAGAGTGAGGGTAAGATTTCAGATTCTGCGAATCAGGCAGATGAGCAGGCTGTGTTGGAGATTCCTGGATGGGACTTCGTGAAAGGTGAAGTGGAGAGGGCAAAACAGCAAGGGCGCTTTAAAGTTGCTGGTAATTACCTTACTGCTGCCCGTTCCTTTACAAAGTTCATTGGTACTGACAACTGGCTTTTTTCTGATATGACGGCAGAAAAGCTGGAAAGTTATCAGCGATGGCTGCTGGGGCGCAATATCTGCCTGAACACATGTTCTGCTTATATGCGGGCTTTGCGGGCTATGCATCATAGAGCATTGCCGTTTCTCAATATAGCTCCATTCAGTAAAGTGTTTACGGGGAGGACCAAGACTGAGAAACGTTGCATCTCACAATCAGAAATTCTGCAGCTCAAAGCCTTGCCGCTACAACCTGGAGGTTCTCTTTCCTTCGCTCGTGACATCTTCCTGTTTTCTTTTTATGCGATGGGAATGCCTTTTGTTGATATTGCCTATCTCAAGAAAAGCCAATTGCGAAACGGATGTATTTATTATGCCCGGCATAAGACGGGACAGCAGATACAGGTAGCACTATTGCCTGCGATGCTTGAAATCATCATGAGATATGAACAAAGAGATTCAGAATTTGTCTTTCCGATACTTTCAGACAAGGTGGAAAATTCTGTTTCCTCACTATCTGTTTCTGCCCAACAGCATCGTCAATATACAGCTCGATTGCGCCAGTACAACTACAATCTGCATCAGGTGTCTAAGATGCTGGGGCTGGCTCAACCCTTATCCTCTTACGTGGTTCGTCATTCGTGGGCAAGCATAGCTTATCTTCATCATCTGGACATCAGCCTGATAAGCAAGGCTTTGGGACATACCAAATCATCAACCACCTTTATCTATATAAAAAGCCTTTTTGATTCCGACCTGTTCGAAGCGAATCAGACTTTGATGGAAGATCTGGGGTTATAGTTCTGTCGGGAAGTAGCCTTCTTTCGTTTATTGCCTGGTTACGGCAAGATATTGCCCTTTGGCAGGGCAATTTTGTGCCATTGCCAGGCACGAAACGATACGTCGGGAGGAAGAATTCTTCAGAGCTGCCATCTGTGATTTGGAATATGGTTTGCTGCGAGAGCCGTTTTGCTGGTAAAAATCCTACTCTCGATTTCACCCTTCACCCTTCACCTTTTTGCTTGAAACCCCGATAAACACTGGGGTTGCGAGAGGTGAAGGGTTTGCTCAACCCTTCACCACCCTTCACCACCCTTCACCCGGTGCAAGGTATAAGTGCGGAGCCTCCTACTTATCACAAAGGTCGGTCTTCATTGATGACTGGAGCTGGTCTTCATTGATGCCTCTAACAGGTCTTCATTGATGGCCAAACCATTACAGGAAAAGCGTTTGCATTCTAAAAATGATGAGGGTGAAGGGTGGGTGAAGGGTGGTGAAGGGTTAAAACAACCCTTCACCCGTATAAGTCGTTTATATATAGGTATTTAAGGAGCCTTGGTGAAGGGTGAAGGGTATTTTTGAAAGTAGCTCTCTATTCATCAAACTCAGCCAAATTCCTTCGGAAAATGTGAGAAATTGGGCAAAAAGTCCTTCGGAAAATGTGAGTATTTAACATAAAACTCCTTTGTAAAATGTGATAAATATATTTAAAACTCCTTCGAAAAATGTGATTTTTCTTGCTTAATACCATGATTTTTAGTACTTTTGCAAAAAACAAATAAAAAGCGTATGGAAAGACTTCTAATTCACCAATTGTTAAAATGGAAAGAGAGCACCCATCGAAAACCGCTTGTCTTAGAAGGAGCAAGACAGGTAGGCAAAACCTGGTTGTTAAGAGAATTCGGCAAAAAGTATTTCAAAGATGTTTGCTATATCAACTTTGAGCAAAAAGACAGGTTGGAAAGCATCTTTGCGGGCGACCTTTCGCCCCAATTCATCATCGAGCAACTATCCATCTATCATGGAAAGCCAATCAAACCACAAACCACACTCATCGTATTTGATGAAGTGCAAGAAATGCCTCGTGCCCTTACATCACTAAAGTATTTTTGTGAGGAAGCACCCGAATACGCCATTTGTTGTGCGGGCTCTCTGCTGGGCATAGCATTGCATGAAGGCACATCTTTCCCTGTTGGAAAAACTGACTTTCTGCATCTATACCCTCTAACTTTCAAGGAGTTTCTTCTTGCCAATGGCGAGCAGATGTTAGTTGACTATATACAGCAAGGCAACAGAAACGTAAAAGCTTTCGAACCGCGACTCATTGATTATCTCAAGAGATACATGATAGTAGGAGGAATGCCTGCTGTTGTTAACGAATGGCTTGACACCAAGGATTTTACGAAGGTAGAGAAAATTCAGAAACAACTGATTGCTGCTTACCAAAAAGACTTCTCCAAACATGCACCTCATCAAATGGTCGAGAAAATAAGATATGTGTGGAATAGTATCACCTCCCAACTTGCCAAGGAAAACAAAAAGTTTGTCTACGGCTTGGTAAGAGAAGGAGCCAGGGCAAGAGAATATGAGGATGCCATCATGTGGCTATGTGACGCAGGCGAAACTATCCGCACCCACAATGTTAGCAAACCAGACGTTCCAATATCCGCATATGTTGATTTGAAATCATTCAAGGTATTCCTGCTGGATGTTGGCTTGCTGAGAGCCATGAGCGGAGTGTCGCCTAAGGTTATCTTAGACGGCAGCAGAATCTTTGAGGAATTTAAGGGCGCATTGACAGAGCAATTTGTCTGTCAGGAGCTTCAGCAATTTTCTGACACCCTCCAAACCAATTATTATTGGACGTCCTCTGCCACCTCGGAAGTAGACTTTATCATCTCTGATGGCCTTGATGTCTATCCATTAGAGGTAAAAGCAGGCGTTACGATGAATGCCAAGAGCCTCAAGCTCTATGTGGAGAAATACTCTCCCAAATGGGCTATCCGTACCAGCCTCTTGCCATACGAGCGTAATGCCGAGGCTAAAACACTCAATATTCCTCTCTATATGCTCTTTGTTCTCGGAAAGGAGCTGGAGACTGAAAGCTAAAATCTAAGTGTCCTCACTGACGGACTTTGGTGCCCCAGTGAGGAACAAACAACAACTACGAGGTAAGCAACCACTTCCATACTGGTATCACTTCAATCTTCAAGTCATCCAGTTCTATCGTCTCCTCTTCATCCATCGTAATAACAAAAAGTCTACTTCCTGGATACCTCTTCTGATAAGCATTCAAAGCCCCCAATTCTCGCTCTCGAGTAGCAGCATCCTTGATACTATACGACACTTGGAAAGCACATTGATGCTCAAAGAGACAAAAGTCCACCTCCACATTATTATGATAATAGAAGAGATCTTCCCCATACTTCTCATGCAGGTGAATGGCTACCAGATTCTCCAAGAGAGATGTTTCTGGATCAAAGAGGAATAGACTCAGAAAACTATTATCTATAAAGTAATACTTCTGGTTCGACATTCTATCTTGTAATTTTGCGCAAATGTTTTCTATGGAGAAGACCAGGCAAGTGTCCTTGATATATCTCAGATAGTCCACTATCGTCTCTTGCTTTACCTTTCCAGCCACAGTAGAAACCAGATTAGCCAGTCTGTTATAAGACTGTGGCTGCTTTACGCTCTCAGAAAGTTTACGTATCAAAGTCTTCATCGCCAGAGGGTTACGGATTCCGTATCTGGTAATTAAATCTCCAAAGTAAATCTTGTTGTATAGATTGCCCAACCACTCTCGCTTAAACTGATTATCAACAATCACCAATTCCGGCAAACCGCCAATATGAAAATACTCCAGAAAAGCCCTCTTGAGGTCAGAATTTTGCAGATACTCCCACTGCGCAGGCAAGGAGATATGCTGGGCTGTCAAGTATTCCTGAAAGGAGAAAGGAAAAACGGGTTGCACCATATATCTGCCACCAAGCGTAGTAGAAATCTCGCTACTCAGCATCTTGGCGTTGCTACCAGTGATATACACTCTATATTTCTGGTCAGCAAGTCTGCGTGCAAATTTCTCCCACCCATCAATGATTTGTATCTCGTCGAGCATGAAGATAGGCTGATGCCCATACATCTCCTCGTAAGCCTGCTTGATGGCATCCAGGTCGGAAAGCTGGAGATTTTCCAATCGGTCGTCCTCAAAATTGAAGTAAAGGATTTCTTCTGGCAGATGTCCCTGAGCTATCATCTCTTGGGCACGCTGATATAGCAAGTAAGACTTACCGGCTCTTCTTAGTCCTACCAGCACATAATTAGAATGAGATTCGAAGCTGATGTTTCTTTTCACCATCTCCACATTTTGAATCATCCTTTGGTTCTCCGCTATCAGCAGTTTTGCTATTCTCTTGTCCATATCTTCCGTTTTATGTTAATCTGGGTGCAAAGATACAACATTTTCCTTTATAAAGGAAGAAAAATCATAAGATATTTCCTTTATAGGGGGGACTTTTCTTAAAAAACCTTCCCCCTATAAAGGAAACTTTCTTTAAACTCCTTCGGAAAATGAGAATTCCAAGATACTGGATATTCCTCTCTATGCTCTTTGTTCTCGGAAAGGAGCTGGAGACTGAAAGCTAAAATCCTGAATAGACGATGGTTTTTAAATGAACTGTCGCCCGTTTCTTTACATTTTATAAGAAAAAACGCATAAAAACCGGATATTTATAACAAAATGCAGGGCGAAGTGCAACTTTTTCTGAAAAAAGTTTGGTGGTTTCCTAAATAATGCTTAATTTTGCACCCGATTAAAAATATTCTTTAAAATTAAGTAAGTTTTAGACTTACAGATCCTTATATAATATAAGGTATAAAAAGCGAACTCCTCCACCTCGGGGCAAGAGGAGGGGGCAAAAAGATGATGATAACTCCTTGTGAGTAATCATATAAGAAAAAGTTGAGAGAAAGAAATTATAAACATTATATATTCATTTATTTAAAACGAGAGAGATTTATGGAAAAAAGACTCATGACAGTAGTTGCAGGTCTTGCTCTCAGTACGAGCATGGCTTTTGCACAAAGTCAAATCTCTGGTCACGTGACCTCTTCTGAGGACGGAAGCCCAGTTATCGGTGCTTCTATCAAGGTTGCAGGCACTAACACAGGTACGGTTACCGACATTGATGGTAACTTCTCATTGAACGCTCCTGCCGGAGCTAAGCTGGAAATCACATACATCGGTATGAATCCTGCTCATGTTAAGGCAGGCAAAAACATGAAGATTGTTCTTGATCCAGACGAGCATAGCCTTGATGAGGTGATGGTCGTAGCTTTCGGTACTCAGAAGCGTTCAGCTTTCACAGGATCTGCTGCGGTAGTAGGTGCTGGTGAAATTGGTAAGGCTCAGGTTTCTAACCCAGTTGAGTCTTTGAAGGGTAAGGTTGCCGGTGTACAGATGACTCAGGTTTCTGGTCGTCCAGGCGAGAGCTCAAAGATTCGTATTCGTGGTATCGGTACTATCAATGCTAGTACAGACCCATTGATTGTTGTTGATGGTGTGCCTTATGACGGTGATATGAACACTATCAACCCAGACGATGTTGAGAGCCTTACTGTATTGAAGGATGCTGCTTCTTCTGCTCTTTATGGTGCACGTGGTGCCAATGGTGTTGTGATGATTACAACCAAGACTGGTAAGACAGGTTCTTCTTCTATTACATTCGATGCTAAGTGGGGTTCTAACTCTCGCGCAGTGCCAGATTACAAGTATATCAACAATGCTGCTGGTTACTACGAGACTTGGTACACTGCATTGAACAATTATGCTTTGAATACTTTGAAGTATGATGCAAATACTGCAAACCTTTGGGCTAACAAGAACCTGACTGCAGACAATGCTTTCGGTTTGGGTATGAGCGTATTCCAGGCTCCTGCAGGTGAGGTGCTGATTGGTACCAACGGCAAGATGAACCCTAATGCTACTATGGGTCGTGTAGTATCTAACAATGGTCAGCAGTATTATGTTACAGCTGATGATTGGGTAGATGCCATGTTCCGTAACAGCCTCCGCCAGGAGTATAACGTCTCTGCACAGGGTGCTAATGAGAAGGGTAACTTCATGCTCTCTTTCAACTACTTGAACAATGAGGGTATTACCTTCGGTTCTGGTTTCGAGCGTTATTCCGCTCGTTTGAAGTCAGAGTACAAAATCAAGGATTGGTTGAAGGTGGGTGCTAATGTCAACTTCGCTCACTATGCCAACAATCAGTCTGGTGTGGGTGATGAGGGTTCATCTGGTTCATCTGGCAACGTGTTCACATTCGTAGCAATGGCTCCTATCTATCCTCTTTATATCCGCGACGCTCAGGGCAACATCATGATGCACGAGGCTAGTGGTACAAAGTTGTATGACTATGGTGATGCTTCTATCAATGGTCAGAAGCGTGCTTATATTGCACAGTCTAACCCTCTTGCTGCTAATCAGCTTGACAAGTATAAGATAGAAGGAAACAACTTCAATATGCAGGGTACCGTAGAGGTTCGCTTGCCTTTGGATGTTACCTTCACATCTATCAACAATGCTTATGTAGATGAGTATCGTACAACAAGTACAACCAACCCTTACTTCGGTCAGTATGCATCATCTAATGGTATGGTTTACAAGTATCATGAAAGATACTTCAACTATAACCTGCAGCAGCGTTTGAACTGGGCTCATGAGTTCGGTGAGCACTCTGTAGCTTTGATGCTCGGTCATGAGTACTACAACCAGAGTTATGCTTTCCTCTATGGTAGCAAGAGCAATCAGTATAGCCCTTCTAACGATGAGTTAGCTGGTGCTGTGATGTTGAACAATACTAACTCCTATACCCGTGAGTATAACAACGAGGGTTACTTCGGTCGTGTACAGTACGACTACAATGACCGCTATTTCTTCGATGCATCTCTCCGTCGCGATGCTTCTTCACGCTTCGCAAAGGAGAACCGTTGGGGTACCTTCTATTCTTTGGGTGCTTCTTGGGTAATCAACAAGGAGAAGTTCTTCAATGTAGATTGGGTAGATGATTTGAAACTGAAGGTAAGCTATGGTCAGGTAGGTAACGATAACATCGAAAGTGCCGATTTGGGTTACTACCACTATTCTACCAACTACGATATCGTGAACTCTAATGGTTCTGTATCTCTGGTTCCTGTAGGCCGTTATGGTAACAGAAAGATTACCTGGGAGACAACTGGTGAGTTCAACGTTGGTGTTGACTTCGGATTGTTCAAGAACCGTTTGAGCGGTACTTTCGAGTTCTATTCTCGTAAGACTTCAGATATGCTCTTCAACTTCTCATTGCCACAGTCATTCGGTTACACCGGTTACTATGACAACGTGGGTGATATGATCAACAATGGTCTTGAGTTGACCTTGAACGGTGACATCATCCGTACAAGAGACTTCGTTTGGAGTGCCAATATGAATATCACTTACAACCACAACTACGTAAGCTATTTGCCAGATGCAAAGAAGACTTTGACTGTTGATGGTGTTCAGGGATATACTAACGGTGGTTACTTCATCGGTGAGGGTGAGCCTATGTACACTTACTACCTCCACAAGTATGCTGGTGTAGATCATGAGACTGGTGAGGCTCTCTATTACAAGAATGTGAAGGATGAGAATGGTAATGTTACTGGTCAGACCACAACCAAGAACTCTTCAGAGTCTGATTACTACTTGTGTGGTACAGCTTTGGCAGACGTATTCGGTGGTTTCGGAACAAGCGTTTCTTACAAGGGCTTCGACTTCTCTGTAGATTTCATGTATCAGATCGGTGGTCAGATTTACGATAACGACTATGCTAGTGCAATGAGCGCAAGCGGTAAGTCTATGCGTGGTATGGCTCTCCACGAGGATATCCTGAAGGCTTGGACTCCTGAGAACAAGAACAGCAATATCCCACGTCTGCAGTATGGTGATACATACATGGCTTCTCAGTCAGACCGTTTCTTGACAAACGCTTCTTACTTGAGTCTCCAGAACATCAACTTGGGTTATACCTTCCCTAAGGCATGGATCAGCAAGCTCAACTTGAGCAACTTGCGCATCTACGCTCAGGCTAACAACGTATGGGTATGGTCAAAGCGTCAGGGTCTCGACCCACGTACCAGCTTGACAGCTGCCAACGCTTCTTATTATCCAGGCGTACGTACCATCACTGGTGGTATCACACTTACATTCTAAACTTATATAATATAGGAATACAATTATGATTAAGATAAAGAATTCAATCTTAGGTGTAGGTTTGGCCTTTGCAAGTCTTACTACATTCACTGGATGTATCGACGAGACCCAGCCTACCGATATTGCAACATCTGAGCAGGTTAGCCAGTCTGCTGCAGCCGTAGAAGGATTGGTGATGGCAATGCCAGCGTTCTTCAACAACTTGAACGAGACATTCTATACACCAAACAACTACCACTTCAACTTCGGTTACGGATCAATGATCCGTATCCGTGCCACATTGACTGAGCCTTTCGTAACACCAGGCTCTGGTTACGACTGGTTTGCTCCATGGGCAGAGAATGAGGGTCTTAGCCAGGATGCTGTCCGTTCAAACTTCGTCTGGACATACTACTACAGGTTCATCCAGACAGCCAATAACGTTCTCTCTACTATCAATGAGGAGACTGCTACTGATGAGCAGAAGGGTTACATTGCAGCTGCCAAGGCTTTCCGTGCGCTCGCTTATCTCGACCTCGGTCGTATGTACGAGTACTTGCCAACAGATGTTACAAAGGGTGTAAATGCCGATGGTAATGATGTTACTGGCTTGACTGTGCCTATCGTGAAGGAGGGTATGGCTGAGGCTGATGCACGTAACAATCCTCGTGTTAAGAAGGAGGACTTGATCAAATTCATCAAGGAGGATTTGGAGTATGCTGAGCAGAACATCGGTAAGCTCACAAAGACAGAGAAGACTTTGCCTCACTTGGACTGCGTATATGGTCTGGAGGCTCGTCTCTATATGTGGGAAGGCGATTATGCCAAGGCTCAGGCTGCAGCAGAGAACGCTATCAAGACTTCTTCTGTACAGCCTATGACTCAGGCTCAGTGCCTGAACACCACTACAGGTTTCAACAACCTGGCAGACTTCATGTGGGGCTCTCAGCAGACATCAGAGGATGTTGTAGTTTCTACAGGTATCGTCAACTGGATATCATTTATGTGTAACGAGCAGACCTTCGGTTATTGCGGTGCAGGTACTGGTGACTATATCCGAATTGATACATTGGCTTATAATCGTCTGAATGATACCGACTTCCGTAAGTTGGAGTGGGTAGCACCAGCGGGTTCTCCAATCGCAAACAAGGTTTCATTTGTCAATAAGACTTATGGTGCTTCAATGCCTCCTATGGCATCTGTCAAGTTCCGTCCTAACCAGGGTGAGATGGATGCTCCATCTGTTGCAGCTGCTACAGCATTCCCTGTAATGCGTGTAGAGGAGATGTACTACATCCGCATGGAGGCAGCTGCACAGCAGGATGCTGCAAAGGGTAAGGAACTCTTGGAGTTGTTCATGAAGACTCGTGACCCTAAATATACTTGCAAGGCAACAAGCAAGGAGGATATCATCAAGGAAATCTACTTCCAGAAGTGTATCGACCTTTGGGGTGAGGGTATCACATTCTTCGATATGAAGCGTTTGAACTACTCTTTGACTCGTGGTTATCATGGCACAAACCATTCTGTTGGTGCTCGCATCAATACAAATGGCCGCCCTGCTACAACCAACTTCCTTTTCTATCGTACAGAGGCAGAGAACAATACAGCTCTTAAGGGATGGAACAACCCAGACCCATCTGGCAAGTATCCACTTTGGACAGAGTAATAACACGAATCGTTATATAAAAGATTAAAAAAGTTATGAACAAGTTTTTTAAATATACATTTATAGCACTGCTCGGTGTTCTTACCCTCGGTTTGAGCTCTTGTACAGATGAATATGAATATACTCCAACTTCTAAGACAGAGTTGGGTGGTAATGCTTTCTTGGTAAGTGAAGGCTCTACAGCCATCTCATACTTGCCAACTGCAGAGCAGAGCTTTACATTCAAGGTGTCTCGTATTGATTCTACTGAGGCTCAGACAGTAGGTCTGTCTAGTAGTAATGAGAAGTTTACCGTTCCTGCAACCGTTTCATTTGCTGCTGGTCAGAAGACAGCAGAGGTAAAGGTTTCTTTTGATATCGCAACAGGTACATCAGAGAAAACTCGTATCGCCATTACTGATGCAGAGAAGTATTACTATGCTGCAACCGTACTTGATTATACCATCACCCGTTATCAGTCTTACACTGGTACATACGTAGCTAATGGTCTTGGTTTCCAAATCCAGACTCCTTGCTATATGATTGGTGCTGGTAAGTTTATGGTTCCTCCTGCTGGTCCTGCGAACGGATATGAGTATGATATAGTATTCTCTATCGATAAGGACAATAATGTAATCGTAGCTCCACAGCCAGCTTGGAATCATGCTTCTTATGGCGCAGTATATGTAATGGGTAATGCCGAAGGTGATGCTGCAGCTGATGGCTCTGGTTCTGGTGTTGCTGGTACTTATGATCCTGAAACTGGCGTGGTAACTATGGCTATGTATAATTTCATACCTAATACCGGTTCTTTCGGAACATTTGACGATGTCTTTGTATTTGACGAGAAGCCAGCTCTTTAATTTAATATGACAAGAAAGCCGGATGGGACAGTACCCATCTGGCTTTTTTCATTTTTTTGCCTATGAAAAGATATTTTACTTTAGCTTTAGTAGCGTCTCTCTTTCTCTGCGGTGTTGAGGCTAAGGAGAGGACGATGGATGAGAAGCAAGCCATTGCTTCTTCGGTATTGACTATGCAGTCACAGACTCGTGGAAAGGCAGAACTTACGCTCAGGCTCTTGCAGGCTTCAGATACCTATACAGTATTGGGAGATGACAGCCGCTTTGTAGTAGTAAGCAATGATGATGCTTTCGATGCCGTGATCGGTTATGCAGACTCTCCTTTCGATGCTTCTGCCAATAGTTCTCTGGCATGGTATCTTCGTGCTGCATCTGAATCCATGAAGGCTGATTTGCAGAAAGGCTCTGCCGTAACAAGAGCTTTGGTGATTCCTTTGGGCGATTTCAAGGATGCGGTAGAACCTCTCTGCAAGACGCTCTGGGCGCAGGACAAACCATTCAATAACCTTTGTCCTACAACTTCTAAAGGCAAGGCTTATCCTTCGGGATGCGTGGCTACGGCTTTATCGCAAATTATGTATTATCACAAGTATCCTATTAAGGGAAAGGGCAGTCATCAGTATAGCTTTACCCCAGCCGTGGGAGATGGTAGATTGCTGAGTTGTGATTTCGCAAACACCACTTTCGACTGGGAGAATATGTTGGAAGACTATGAAAGTAAGAAAGATTATACAGAGGTGCAGGGAAATGCTGTGGCAACCCTGATGGCTGCTGTAGGTGTTTCCGTAGATATGCAATATACTGAGTCTGGTTCTGGTGCCATGTCAAGGGAAGCGCGTTATGGCTTAATCAATTATTTCTGCTATAATGAGAATATCAACTGGCTGAACCGTTCTTTCTATTCGGCAGCAGAATGGATGAAGTATATCTATACGGAATTGAATCAGAACCGTCCTATCTATTATACGGGTGATGATGAAAGAAATGGCGGTCATGCCTTCGTGCTTGACGGATATGACAAGCAGGGCATGGTTCACATCAACTGGGGATGGGGACCAAAAGGCGGAAATGGATACTTCGACATAGCTCTCCTGAATCCTACAGGATTTCAGTTCAGCGAAGGTCAGGATATGCTGATAGGCATTTCGCCTGCTTCCTGTCTTCAATATGAATCCCGTTTTTATGCTGATGAAGGATTGAAAGCCAGCAAGGTGGCTTCCTTGCTTAATGTGCAGCCGGGTAAGATCTATAATCAGCCGGGTGATAACATCTCTGGTGATATCGCTGTGATTCTGGAATCTTCTGATGGTGTAAAGAATGTAATTCAATCTGCTCATGTAGATAAGGCGATTACCTATTATTATGTGAATAGCGGTAGTGAGGCGGTGAAAGTTGGAGGTGTGCTGAAATTGCCTTCTACCTTGAAGGATGGTGATTATAGAGTGTATGTAGCCTCTAAGTGTGACAAGGATACTGACTGGCGTCTGATTCGTACTCCAGAGGGAACTGCCAACAGTTATATGCTTACCATAGCTGATGGCAAACTGGCTTCTGTAGGCGAGGGCATTGCGGATGATTCATGGACAACTACCGGCATTACTCCTATACATGCTATTCCTGCCAAGTATCGTTCTGCCAAGACTTTCAACATCAATGGTCAGCAGGTTGACTCCAGCTATCACGGTATCGTCATCAAGGATGGAAAGAAAGTGATGCAATAGCTCTTTATAGGAAAAATGATGCATAGGTCTCTTCAAAAGATACATCATACAATACATATATATAATAAGGTGTATCCTTCTTGCCCCACACATTGGGCAAGCGTGGATACACCTTTTTCTTTTTATCTCCTTCACCCTCAAACATTTTCCAATAATTCCTTGCATCTTTCAGAAGAAAAGCGTATCTTTGCAGAAGAAAAGCTGCACTCGGCAATTTGAAAGCAAGCTTACATTGCTCTCGCTGGCATAATCTTTGCAGCACGAAAGTTGAATCATTAAAATAAGGAGGCAAATATGACAGAGCTAAGAGATAGATACATACGTTTTGACTGGGCTATCAAGCGTTTGCTTCGCCAGAAGGCGAACTTTGGGGTGCTTGAGGGCTTCCTGACGGTGTTTCTGAATGAACCTATCAAGATTGTTGATATTCTGGAAAGCGAAGGTAATCAGCAGCAGGCTAATGATAAGTTCAACAGGGTTGATATCAAGGCGAAAAATAACAAGGGAGAAATCATTATCGTCGAGATACAGAACACAAGTGAGCTATATTACCTGGAGCGTGTGCTCTA
>ULWE01007996.1_pt1 | contig 13168 bp, 9 predicted proteins | sample 1960071 | NCBI WGS metagenome assembly ULWE01 (sample SAMEA4835804, study PRJEB28245) | human gut metagenome | biome: gut microbiome; material: fecal sample | place: Denmark | collected 2008 | reverse complement strand
CCGCCGGCAGAGGCCGGAGCACTCGCCGGGGCCTGGCCCTGCGGCGCTGCGGGCTGCTGGCCCGGCTGCTTCTTGCCTTCGTCCTTGGACTTCTTCTCGGCGGGCTTCTCTTCCTTCTTGGCCGGCGCGGCGCTCTTCTTGGTGACGGCCGTGCTCTTGTCGTCCTCGAGCGAGCCGATAGAATCGCCGCCTGACGACTCGGAGCCGTCGAAGTCCTTGGCCGGCGTGCCCTTCAGGGCCTCGGTCATGAAGTTCTTCCAGATGGTGGCCGGCACTGTGCCGCCGTAGATGCCGCCCAAGGAGGTGTTGTCGTCGTTGCCGATCCAGACGCTCGCGACGAGGTCGGGCGTGTAGCCGACGAACCACGCGTCGTGGTAATCACTCGTCGTGCCCGTCTTGCCGGCTGCCGGGCGGCCGATGCTGGCGCGGCGGCCCGTGCCGGCGCGGATGACATCCTGCAGCATGCTCGTGAGGTCGGCCGCGCTCGACTCGCTGATGACATTGTGCTGCTCGGGGTTCGCCTCGTCGATGACCTTGCCGTTGCGGTCGAGGACCTTGACGATGACGACGGGGTCGACGTGGACGCCCTTATTGGCAAAGGTGCCGTAGGCGCTCGTGAGCTCGAGGGGCGTCACGCCCTTCGTCAGGCCGCCGAGGGCCGAGGCGAGGTTCTTGTCGTTGTGCGGGCCGTCCATGACGAGCGTCGAGATGCCCATCTCCTGCGCGTAGTAGAGCACCTTCTCGATGCCGAGCTTCTGCGCGATCTTGACGGTCGGGACGTTCATCGAGTGCTGGGCGACCTGGCGCATCGTGACGGGGCCGCTGAAGGTGTGCTCGTCGTTCTGCGGCTCCCAGTCGCCGATCTTTATCGGGCTGTCGTTGATGACGGTCGACGGGGAGAACTTGTTCTCGAGCGCCGCCGCAAAGACGAACGGCTTGAAGGCAGAGCCCGGCTGGCGCTCGGCCATCGTCGCGCGGTTGAACTGGTCCGTGCCGCGGCCGCCGACCATCGCCTTGACGTAGCCCGTGTGCGGGTCGAGGGCGACGAGGGCGCCCTGCGGCTGCACGACGCCGTTTGCGTCCTTGCGGCCGTTCGGCAGGCCCTTCATCGCCTTCTCGGCGGCGCGCTGCATGTCCATGTCGATTGTCGTGTAGACCTGCAGGCCGTCCTTGTAGACGGCGTCAGCGCCGTACTTGTCGATGAGCTTCTGGGTGACGTAGTCGACGAAGTACGAGGCCTCGCCCTTGTCGTCTTTCGCCGGGTCCGGCTTGACGAGGTCGGGCTTCTCCTGCTTCGTCTTCTCCGCCGTGGCCGAGTCGAGGTAGCCGTACTTGACCATCTGGTCGAGCACGGTCGCCTTGCGCTCCTGCGCTGCCTGCAGGTTGTTGAGCGGCGAGTAGTAGTTCGGGCTCTTCGGGATGCCGGCGAGCATCGCGCACTCGTTGAGCGTCAGGTCCTCGACGTCCTTGCCGAAGTACGTGCGGGCCGCGGCCTGCACGCCGTAGGCGCCCTGGCCGAAGTAGATCTGGTTGAGGTAGAGCTCTAGGATCTCGGATTTCGTGTACTGGTGCTCGAGCCGCAGTGCCAGGAAGACCTCCTGGATTTTGCGCTTCAGCGTGCGGTCCTGCGTCAGGTACGCGTTCTTGGCGAGCTGCTGCGTGATGGTCGAGCCGCCCTCTGAGACGGTGCGGCCGCGCAGGTTGGCCCAGATGGCGCGGGCGATGCCGCGCGGATCCACGCCAATGTGGTCGTAGAAGCGGTTGTCCTCGACGGCGACAAAGGCGTCCTGCAGGTTCTTCGGGACCTGGTCGAGCTTGACGGGCATGCGGTTCTCCGCCGCGTGGATCGTCGCGATCTCGTTGCCGTCGCTGTCGTAGACGAGTGAGGATGCCGGCGGGCGGATGTCGTCCGCCAGGTCGGATTTCGTATTCATGCTAGCGGTCAGGAAACCGCAGCCGATGCCGGTCAGCATGACCAGGAAGACAATCGCAATGCCGATGAGAGTCTTGTGCTTGGCGGTGTTGCCGCCCTTCTTCGGACTGCGTTGTTGTTGATGGCTTCGTTGGGAACGTTTTTCCATAAGGCGCCTCCTTCAAACATATACGGCTCCTATTTTACCACACTTTCGTGGAAAAGCCTATGCCTGATGTCATTTCCGTCCATCTGCCGCATACCGCGCATCACTTGAGCTCGACAACGGTCGCGCCCGTGCCGCCCTCGGTGATGTCAGCGAACTGGAAGCTCTGGACATTCCGGTGATGCTTGAGATACGCGTGGATGCCCTTGCGGAGCGCGCCCGTCCCCTTGCCGTGGATGATGAGGACCTGCGAGAGGCCGGCCATGACGGCGTCGTCGAGGAATTTGCCGACGACGACCTCGGCCTCGTCGACCATCATGCCGCGGATGTCAATCTCGCGGCCGATCGTCTGCGTCTTCTGCATGAAGGCGTTCGTCTGGCGGCGCGAGGAGGTGGCCGGTGCGGCCGCCTTCGTCTCTTTGGGCGCATGGTCGAGGAAGCGGCAGGCGGAGGCCTTGACCTTCGTGTGGAGGCTGCCGATCTGGACGGTCAGCTCCTTGCCCTGGACGGAAAGGACCGTGCCCTTCTGGTCGAGCTTCTTGACGTAAACGATGTCGCCGGGCTGTATCGTCTTGAGGCTCACGGCCTTGCCGACGCCCTTCTGGGCCATGATGCCGGGGCGCGACTTCTCGAAGGCCTCGTTGAGCTTCGCGCGGGCGTCCTGGATGGCCTGCTGGCGGCGCTTGATGCCCTGGTCGTCGAACTGCTCCTTGAGCTCCTTGATGATGGCCTCGGACTCGCGGCGCGTGCGGCGCACCATCGCGGCGCTCTGCTCGCGCGCCTTGCGGATGAAGTCGCCCTTCTTCTTGGCGAGCTCTTCCTTCGTGCGCGCGACTTTCGCCTCGAGCTCGGTGACGCGCTGCTGGCGCTCGAGGATGTCGGCGTTGCGCTGCTCGTACATCATCTTCTCGTTCTCGAGCTCGTTGATGACGTGCTCGAACTGCGCGTGATCGGCCTTGACGAGCTGCTGCGCGCGGAGGATCAGGGATTCTGAGAGGCCGAGGCGGCGGCTGATGGCAAAGGCGTTGCTCGCGCCCGGCATGCCGATGAGCAGCCGGTACGTCGGCCGCAGTGTCTTGACGTCGAACTCGACGCAGGCATTCTCGATGCCCTCGCGCGAGTAGGCAAACGTCTTGAGCTCGGAGTAATGCGTCGTGGCGACGGTCGTCGCGCGCAACTGCAGGAGCTTCTCGAGGATGGCCATGGCGAGCGCCGCGCCCTCCTCGGGGTCGGTGCCCGCGCCGAGCTCGTCTAAGAGCACGAGGTCGTCCTCCTCGACGCGCTTCAGGATGCGCACGATGTGCGTCATGTGCGCGGAGAAGGTCGAGAGGCTCTGCTCGATGCTCTGCTCGTCGCCGATGTCGGCGTAGATGTTCGGGTAAACGGCGATGACGGGGTCCGGCGCCGTCGGCAGATAGCAGCCCGACTGGGCGAGCAGCACCATCATGCCGAGCGTCTTCATGCTGACCGTCTTGCCGCCCGTGTTCGGGCCGGTGATGAGCAGCATGCGGTAGTCCTCGCCGATGCGGATGTCTATCGGCACGACTTTGTCCTTCGCGATGAAGGGATGGCGCGCCTCGCGAAGATCCGTGCGGCCCTCGCGGTTGAGCTCCGGGCGGTTTGCCTCCATCATCTGCGCGAGGCGCGCCTTGGCGAAGGCGAAGTCGAGGTCGCCGAGGATGCGGCAGTTCTCGGCGAGCGTCCCGCTGTTCTTGTTGATCTCGGCGGACAGGTGGCGCAGGATGCGCTGGATCTCCTGCTGCTCGGCGAGCGTCAGCTGCTTGACGTCGTTGTTGAGCTCGACGACGGCCATCGGCTCGATGAAGAGCGTCGCGCCCGTGGCCGACTGGTCGTGGACGATGCCCGGGAAGCGCGAGCGGTACTCCTGCTTGACGGGGATGACGTAGCGCTCGTCGCGCACGGTGACGATGGCGTCCTGGAAGAATTTCTGGTACTCGGCATTGTGGAGGATGCTCGAGATGCGCTCCTTGATGTGCGCCTGGGCGGCGTGAAGCTCGCGGCGGATGCGCCGCAGCTCGACGCTCGCGTCCTCGCGCATGGCGCCGTGCTCGTCGACGGTGTTGTCGAGCAGGCGCTCGAGCTGGCCGAGGATCTCGATGCTCCTCGCCCACGAGCGGAGCGTCGGCGCCTCCACCTCGCTGTCGCGGAAGAAGTGCTTGATATTTCGCATCGCGTAGAGGGTGCTCATGATGCTCGTGATCTCGTCGAGGTCGAGCACGGCCCCCATCTTCACTTTCTTCAGATGCGGCCGGATGTCGAAGATGCCGCCGAACGGCGGTGTGGCCGTCGCGAGGACGGTCACGGCCTCTGTCGTCTGCTGGATCCACTCGACGGCTTCGTCGAAGTCGCTCGTCGGCAGCATCGTCTGGGCGCGCTCCTTGCCGATCAGCGAGGAGGCACAGCCCGCGAGCATCTCCCGGACCCTGTCGTATTCCATGATCTTATAGGTTTCTTGTTCCATCAGTTACCTCTATCTCAATCTACATCTGGGGAAATCAGAGCACGCCGCGGAAGTAGTGGCCGCGCGTGATGTCTTTGCCCTCCTGCTCGTGGATCCAGGAGAGCTGGGCCTCCGCGGGCTCTTCGGGGAAGGCCATCGCCTTCCGGTAGGCCTTGACGATGGCCGCGATCTCTTTCTCCCCCATGGCCTTGGCCTCAATCTGCATCGTCTCGATGCCCGCGGCGCGAAACTTCATCGCGTGCGGCATCATCGAGAGCACCTTGCTGTTGAGCACGTGCATGTGGCAGAACTGGTCCATCGCGAGCGGGAAGAGCGCATCCTTGCGGTCCTTGAGCGCGAAGTGGCCGCGCGTGCACGGCTGGGTGCAGGGGCCCTCGCCACAGCCGCCTAAAAAGCTGCCTGTCACGCAGTAGTTCGAGACCATGAGCTCGAGGCGGCCGTGCACGATGCACGTGAGCGGCAGCGGGCTCTCCTTGGCGAGCTGCCGGATCTCCTTGGCCGTGAGCTCCGGCGAGAGCGTCGCGCCAGAGGCGCCGTAGTCCTTGAGGAAGGCGAGCGTCTGCTTGTTGTAGGAGATCAGCGAGTAGTCGGCGTGGATGGCGAAATCCGTCAGGCGGCGCACGAGCGCGAGCATGGCGATGTTGTGGACGTGGACGGCGTCGGGCGGGAAGGCGGCAAAGGCGGCGAGCAGGCGCTCAACGTGCTTCTGCTGGCCGTCATGCACGATGCGCGGCGTGTTGAAATCGATGCGCGCGCCGGCCTCTCTGGCCATCTGCCAGGCCCGCTCGTACTCCTCCGGGGCGATGACGCGGTGCTCGTACGACTCGCCGCCGAAGAGGATGCCGTCGGCGCCGGCCGCGAGGGCCGCCTCTGCCTTGCCGAGCGTGTCGACGGCGACGAGGAAGTCGGCCTTCTTGGGGATCGGGCGCGCGATGCGGTCGGTGAACTTTGGCTCGGGGCGATGCTCACGCGCTTCGATCTCCTTGAGGCGCAGCGCGTCGAGCGCTTCGACGGCCTTGCGGCGCGCCTCGTTGATCTCGCTCATTGGCACCATGACCTCACCCGCGATCTCGCAGGTGAGGCTCTGCATCTCATAGACGCTAGTGCCAAGGCGGCTGACCTGCTTGCGGATAATCTCCTCCGAGAGCGGCCGCTTGCGCGCGCTCTCGCCGATGAAGTCGGTCCTGCCTTTCCCCCGATGCCCCTCTGCATCGCAGAGGGTGACGGTCAAGGGCTCGCCGATGGCGGCGCGGACCTCGATCGCGACGGGGATGCGGCGCACAGGAGCGCCCGACGCATACGTTTCTTTCGCGCGCTCCATCAGCCTTGCGTCGTAGACCTTGAAGACGCGGTCGTGGTCGCGCACGGCCGAAGGGATGGCAAAGGAGACGGTGTCGCCCGCCTGCCCCTCCTCGACTGCGCGCCCTTTCGCATCGGTCAGGGCGGAGATGGTCGCCGTCACGCGGCCGCCGACCTTGACCCAGAAGTCGACCTGGTCGCCGAGGCCGAGGCGGCCGCTGAGCTTCACGGTGACGATGCGCGCGTCCCAGTCGTAGGCCGTGACGCGGCCGATGAGCAGGCCACGGTTGTTCGGGCGGCGGTCGCTCATCATCGCCTTGCCCGGGCGTCCCTCAAGGTAGGCCGTCGTGAAGTCGCGGTTGAAGATCTGCGCGAGATCGTCGCGCTCTTCCTGCGTGACGGCATAGCCCTTGCCCGCATAGTACGTGTCGATGGCCTCGCGGTAGGTGCGCACGACGGTCGCGACGTACTCGGGGCGCTTCATGCGGCCCTCGATCTTGAGCGACGAGACGCCGGCCTCGATGAGGTCGGGGATGACGTCGATCGTGCTGAGGTCGCGCGGCGAGAGCAGGTAGGAGCCGGCCTTGTCGCCGAGCACGTCCTGCCCCTTCTCGTCGACGAGCGTGTACGGCAGGCGGCAGGGCTGCGCGCAGCGGCCGCGGTTGCCGCTGCGGCCGCCGATCATGCTGCTCATCAGGCACTGGCCCGAGTAGCAGACGCAGAGCGCGCCGTGCATGAACGTCTCGATCTCGACGGGCGCATGGGCGCAGATATGGCGGATCTCCTTGAGCGAGAGCTCGCGCGCGAGCACGACGCGCGTGAAGCCGAGCTCCGCGAGCGCCCGCACGCCCTCGAGGCTGCTGACCGACATCTGCGTGCTCGCGTGGAGCGGCAGGTCGGGCACCGTCTCATGGGCGACACGCGCGACGCCGAGGTCCTGCACGAGCACGGCGTCGGCCCCTGCCTCGTAGAGGAAGCGCAGGTAGTCCCTGAGGGGTCCCATTTCCTCGTCTGCCACGATCGTGTTGACCGTCACGTGAATGGCGACCTTTCGCAGGTGTGCGAAGTGGATGGCCTCGCGCAGCGCCTCGCGGTCGAAGTTACTTGCATAGGCGCGCGCGCCGAAGGCATTGCCCGCCAGATAGATGGCATTGGCACCGTTCTCCACCGCAGCCACGAGTGCCTCGCGGCTGCCGGCGGGTGCTAAGAGTTCTACCAAGATAATTCCTCCTGAAAATCCGAAAAAACAGCACGGGAAACCGCGTGCCGCTTTTCAGTCGATGTTATTCGTGTTGTTCGTTTTCGTGTTGCGCGCTGCCGCCTCCAGGCGACGGCTCTGCTGGCTCTTCTGGCCCGTCTGCTTGCCCGGGCTGCTCGGGCTGCTCGGGAACATCCGGCAGCTGCGGCAGGTCGTCGAGCGAGTCGAGGCCGAAGCAGCGCAGAAAGGTCGCCGTCGTGCCGTAGAGGATGGGGCGGCCGATGACCTGCTTGCGGCCGAGCTCGCAGATGAGGTCGAGCTCCAGGAGCTTGGCGAGGGCGCGCTCGACGCGCACGCCGCGCAGCTGCTCGATCTCGGGCTTGGTGATGGGCTGCTTGAAGGCGATAATGGAGAGCGTCTCCATCGTCGGCGCCGAGAGGTGGCGGTCCGTGACCTGGCTCAGCCGCTCGACCGTCGCATAGGTCTCGGGCCGCGTGACGAGCTGGTAGCCGCCCGCGACGCGCTGGACGGTCAGGCCGCTGCCTTCGGAGGTCAGCTTTGCCTGCAGGTCACGTGCGAGCTCGACCACGTCTGGCTCTTCGCAGTCCATGATGGCGGCCAGGCTCGCGAGCGGCAGGGGATTGCCCGCAGCAAACAGCACGGCCTCAAGCGTCGCCTCGCGGCTCAGTTCCGCCTGACGGTCGGCTTCATTCTCTTTCATCCTCTTCCACTCTCCTTTCGTTCCGCCAGACAATGGTGATTGTCCCGAAGAGATGCGACTGCTGGGCTGTGACGCTCTGCTGCTTCATAAGCTCAAGCAGGGCCAGAAATGTCACGACAAGCTCGCCGCGCGTGCCGCGCTCAAAGGCATCCTCGAAGCGCATGCGTCCGCCGCGCTCCCGCAGCAGCGCCTCGATCTCTTCCATCTTGTCCTCGATATGGTAGGGCTCGGGCCGGACAATGGCGGCCGGCAGCCCTGCCTCCTCTTCTTTTACATGCATGACCTCGCGAAAGGCCGTCAGGAGCAAGTTGAGGTCGAGGCTCTCCGGCGGCAGATGGCGCACGGGCAGGTCGAGCGGCGCGCGGCCGACGAAGTGCTCCTGCAGGTCGGCCATCGAGCCGAGGACCTCGCTGATCTCCTTGAAGCGCCGATACTCGAGCAGGCGCTCGACGAGCTCCTGGCGCGGGTCTTCCTCGCTCTCCTCTTCCTTCGCCTTCTTCGGCAGCATCATGCGCGACTTGATCTGCAGCAGCGTCGCGGCCATGACGAGGAAGGCGCTCGTGACCTCCATGTCCATCTCGCGCATCGCCTCGAGGTAGTCGAGGTACTGGCGCGTGAGCTCCGCGATCGGGATGTCGTAGATGTCGATCTTGTTCTTCTCGATGAGGTGCATCAGGAGCTCTAAGGGGCCGTTGAAGGCGGCGAGGTGAAACGTATAGTCTTTCTTTGCGTTCGTGTCGTTTATAACGTCCATGCTATCTCAACTATCTCAATCCGCTCAAGGCGCTCAGAAGAACGGCATCAGGAGCAGCACGAAGATCTGCCAGATGAGGCGCTGCAGCGGGATGAAGATCATGCTGAGGACCGGCGTCATGATGAGCGCGATGAGGATGAGGAAGCTGTAGCGCTCGAGGCGCGCGTAGCGGTAGGCCAGCCTCGGCGGCAGCAGCTGCATCAGGACGTGCGAGCCGTCGAGCGGCGGCAGCGGGATGAGGTTGAAGATGGCGAAGTTGATGTTGTAGATGATGATGAGCTGGAAGACCTGGTAGACGCCGAAGCTCAGGTGGCCCATGGTGCTCTTGAGGACGAGCAACGCGACGAGCGCGAGGAAGGCCGTCACGAGGTTGGCCGCGGGGCCTGCGAGCGAGACGAGGATGTCGTCGCGGCGCGGCTTCCTGAAGTTGCGCGGGTCGATGATGACGGGCTTGGCCCAGCCGAAGCGCACGAGGAAGAGCATGATGAGGCCGACCGGGTCGATGTGGGCCGCGGGGTTGAGCGTCAGGCGGCCCATGAGCATCGGCGTCCTGTCGCCGAGGGCGACGGCCACGCGCGCGTGCGCGTACTCGTGGATGACCATCGCGATGATCAGGCCCGGGATGCCCGCGATGAGGTCGAGCGGATTGAAATCAAACATAGATTCTCCTTTACTTGCTTCACTTGGCGGCTTTCTGCTGGGCGGCGAGCATCAGGATGGAGATGACGGACTTCGCGTCGACGATGCGGCCGTCCTGCGCCATGGCCACGGCTTCTTCCAAGGGCACCTTGACGACGTTGATGAACTCGTCCTCGTCCGTGTGCTGCTTGCCGGCCGTCAGGCCCTCGGCCGCGTAGAGGTGGATCTTCTCGTTCGAGAAGCCGACCGTCGTCGCGATCGTCGTGAGCTTCGTGATGCGCGCGGCCGTGTAGCCCGTCTCCTCCGAGAGCTCGCGCTCGGCGCAGACGAGCGGGTCTTCGTCGGGTGCGTCGAGCTTGCCGGCCGGCACCTCGAGCGTCACCTCGCCAATCGGGTAGCGGTACTGGCGCACGAGGATGATGCGGCCGTCCGGCAGGATGGGGATGACAGACGATGCCCCCGGATGCTTGATCCACTCGCGCGTCGCCTCCTTGCCGTTCGGCAGCTCGACCGTGTCGCGCTTGACGTGGAGCAAGACGCCGTCAAAGATATCTTCGCTGCTGACTTTCTTCTCGATCAGATCCTCATACATAACCATTGACCTCCTAAACAAGACTATCTATCTTACTTATCAATCTATCAATCATGCTTCACATGACTCATTGCCCGTATCATACCATCGCAAGATGAGAAAAAGCGGGAAAACTCACGAGCTGGCCTCCCGGCGGAAGGCGTCCTTCTTCATCTTCGCGTGCGAGACCATCTCGCGCGCGTTGTCGAGCGAGGCGGTCGTCATGTCGGCGCCTGAGGCCATGCGCGCGATCTCGCTGATGCGCTCGCGCTCGGAGAGCGGGCGGATCTGCGTCGCCGTCGTGCCCTCCTCGGTGCGCTTCGAGATGTAGAGATGCGCGTCGGCCATGCAGGCGATCTGCGGCAGGTGCGTGATGCAGAGCACCTGCTTGTACTGCGCGACGAGGGCGATGCGCTCGGCGACCATCTGGGCCGTGCGGCCGCCGATGCCCGTGTCGATCTCATCGAAGACCATGCTCGGCACGGACGAGTCGCGCGAGGAGGCGACCGTCTTGATGGCGAGCGCGATGCGCGAGAGCTCGCCTCCGGAGGCGACTCTCTGCAGTGGCTTTTCCGCCTCGCCGGGGTTGGCCGAGAAGAACATGGCGACTTCGTCGCGCCCCCGGGGGCCGTAGTCTGCGGCCGGCTCCACGCGGATGGCGAGCTGTGCCTTCGGCATGCCGAGCGCGAAGAGCTGCTCTTCGATGGCCGAGGAAAGGTCCTTGGCCGCGGCTCTGCGCAGCTCCGTCAGGGCAGCCGCCTTCTTCCCCAGCTCCTTCTCGAGCACGGCGATCTCCTTTTCGAGCGCGGCGATGTCCTCGTCGTAGTTCTCGATCTCTGAAAGCTCGCGCTCGACTTTTTCCTGATGCGCGAGCACATCGCCAAGCGTCGCGCCGTACTTCTTGCAGAGGCGGTAGATGACGTCCATGCGGCTCTGCAGCTGGTCGAGGCGCGCGGGGCTGAACTCGACGCTCTCGCCGTAGTCGCGCAGCTCGTACGAGGCCTCCTGCAGGGAGATGTAGGCCTCCTCGACCATCTTCTGGGCATTCGCGAGCGCATCGTCGAAGCGGCTGATGTCCTCGAGGTCCTTCTTGACCTGCGAGAGCGCGGGCAGGACGCCGAGACCGCTGCCGCCGCCCCCCTCGAGGAGCTCGTACGATTCCTCGATGGAGCCGACGATCTTCTCGGCGTGCGAGAGCTTGCGGATCTCCGCCTCGAGCGCTTCGTCCTCGCCCGCCTTGAGGTTGGCCTCGGAGATCTCCTTGTCCTGCCAGTGCAGCATATCGAGGCGCTGCGCGTACTCGCGCGAGGCCTGCTGCTTCTCCTCGTAGGCCTTCTTCTTCTCGCGCCACTCGCGGTAGGCGCACTCATAGGCGGCCAGCGCCTCGGCGACGTCGGGGTCGTAGCCGTCGAGCAGATGGAACTGGTTCTCCTCCTTGAGAAGCGCGAGGTTCTCGTTCTGCCCGTGGATATCGACGAGGTAGGCGCCGATCTGGCGCAGGATGGCCAGCGTGACGTGGCAGCCGTTGACGAGCGCCGTGCTGCGGCCCGCCCGCGTGAGCTGCCGCGTGATGATGAGCTCCTTGTCCGAGTCGTCGATGGCCTGCTGCGTCAAAAGCTCGTGCAGGCCGAGCGACTCGTCCTCGAGTGAGAATACCGCCTCAACGCGCAGCCAGTCGCAGCCGGAGCGCACCATGTCGGCCGACATGCGCGCGCCGAGCACGGCGCCGAGCGAGTCGATGAGGATGGACTTGCCCGCGCCCGTCTCGCCGGTCAGGATGTTGAGGCCGGACTGGAACTCCACCTGCACGTGCTCGAGCAGCGCGAAGTTCCAGACCGTCAGTGATTTCAACATAGAATGTACTTCCTCCTACTATGCCCTGCCCGCTCAGTCCTGCAGCATGTCGAGGATGCGCTTGCGGACGACGGGGGCCGTCTCCTTGGGCTTGATGACGACGAGGATGCTGTCGTCGCCGGCGACCGTGCCGATGATCTCCGGCCACTTGCAGTAGTCGAGCGCGGCGGCCACGGTGTTCGCGCCGCCCGGCAGCGTGCGCACGACGAGGATGTTCTCGCTGTAGTCGCAGTCGACGATCGTGTCGTTGAAGACGCGGCGCATGCGCTCCTTCGTGAAGGCGTAATTCTCCTGCGCCGGCAGCGCGTAGCGGTAGCGGCCGTCGCCCGTCGGCACCTTAATGAGCATGAGCTCCTTGATATCGCGCGAGACCGTCGCCTGCGTGACGGCGATGCGCCGCTTGCGCAGCTGTGCCGCCAGCTCGTCCTGCGTCTCGATGATCTCATGGCGGATGATCTCGCGGATCAGCTCCAGTCGTCTTTCTTTCATCAACATACCTGCCTTCCTTCTTTATGCTTTATGCATTTTCTTTACGCACTTTACGCAATCTTGCGCAGTCACAGGGGTCTACTCGCCTGCGGGACGCCAGAGCTTCGTGCGCAGGATCTGGTAGTAGTCCTTGTCCTCGAACTTGATGATCTCCGCCTGTGCCTCCGACTTCCTGACGACGACCTCGTCGCCCGGCAGCAGCCGGTAGCAGACCTGCCCGTCGAAGGTGACGATGATGTCCTGCGGGATGGAGGCGATCGCGACGTGCACGGCGTCGTCCTCCTGGATGATCAGCGGGCGGATGTTGAAGGTGTGCGCGCAGATCGGGGTGACGATGAGCGCGCGGACATTCGGGTTCACGATGGGGCCGCCGGCCGACAGCGAGTAGGCCGTCGAGCCCGTCGGCGACGAGATGATGATGCCGTCGGCCTTGCAGTCGAGCAGATGGCTCTCGTTGATCGAGAGGCCGAGGTGCAGCATGCGCGCGACGCCGCCCTTGACGACGATGTCGTTGATGGCGTGGCCGAGGAAGCGCTCCTTGCCGCCCGAGATGACGGAGCCCGCGAGCAGCAGGCGGTGCTCGATGCGGTAGTCGCCGTCGAGGAGTTTCTGCAATTTCTTCTCGAGCTCGTGGAGCTCGATGTCGGCCATAAAGCCGAGCGTGCCGATGTTGACGCCGCAGACGGGCACGGCGTGGTGGCTGTAGCGCCGGCAGACGCCCAAGAGCGTGCCATCGCCGCCGATGCTCAGCGCGATGTCTGTCTTGATGTTCTCGATGTCGGTGACGCCGTAGCCCGCGTGCTGGAAGATGCGCGCCTCCTCCACCGGCATGATGATGCGCACCGCCTTGTCCGCATAGAAGTCGAGGATGCGCTGCAGGACCCGCGGGGCCTCCGGCTTATTCGTATTCGGGAAAACTGCTATCGTCAGCATAGAATCTCCTCTCTGCCATGGCCCAGCTCCGCTTGGGCGTCTGGCAATGGATTAATGATCCAGGTCCGCATGGGCCTCGGCGACGACTTCCTGCAGCCGCTCCTCTGTCACCGTGTCTTCGCCTGCTGCGCGCGTGAGGTAGATGAGGTA
>ULWE01019244.1_pt1 | contig 13210 bp, 7 predicted proteins | sample 1960071 | NCBI WGS metagenome assembly ULWE01 (sample SAMEA4835804, study PRJEB28245) | human gut metagenome | biome: gut microbiome; material: fecal sample | place: Denmark | collected 2008 | reverse complement strand
TTTCGTTAACCGTATTCATTTTTATTATTATAGTTCATATTCATTTACTTAACATTTATCGTTAACATTCTTGTTGAACGTATTTCTTGTTTCAGCTAGTCAACTTAGCTCTAATAAGGTGAATGTTCCCTCCCACTCGCAAGGAGTGGGAGAGAACAAGGATTATTTCTTTTATTCGTATTACTTCTTGGTATTTGTAAGCTTGAATACCTGTACACGGCTCTGACCGTATGCAACGAAGATGTTGTTGTTGTCATCTACTGTTACGAAGTTGGCAGACTTGCCGTTGTATGCCTTACGGTGGCAAACTTCCTTGCCTGTTGTCTTGTCGAGAACAACCAGACCGTATGAACCGCAAGCTACAAATACGTTGTTTGCTGTAACGTAAACTCCATTAGCGCAACCCTTCACGTCACCCTGCTTGTCTGCATGTACTGGTGCCTTCATTGTTGGGCAATCGAAGAACTGGCTAACTGTACCATCGGCAGCAATCTTTGAGATACCATTCTCGCCCTTGCAGACGTAAATTTCACCTTTGGCTTCATCTACTGCAATCACAGCCTTGTTGCCCTTAGGAGAGATTGCACCGACATTATATGTTGCTGCAACGTCCTGCATTTCATTGTCGTTATATGCAGTCAGTGTGCCATCAACTGTCAATGCGTAGAGCTTGTCGTTTGCTGTAACAAGATACTTACCCTCTGTGCTACCCTCGTTCCACTTGTTCATCTTGGCATTGAAGATAGTGAAGCCCTTGGTGGTTGCAACAATGTGGTTGTCCTTGAAGTTAGCTACACAGTTGGCATCCATACCTTTGGTCTTTCTGTCGATAGCAGAAATCTTAATCTGTTTAGCGAATGTACCATCGCCATTCAGTGAAATCTGTCCCATGAAAGGACCTACACCTGTTACATCATCAGCATGGCTCTTGTTTCCACTCTGGCTACCTGCAACCCAGAGAGTGCCGCCATCTACGAGGATGTGGTTGTAATCGTTGGTGGCATTGGCTGATTGTACACTCTCATTGATAGTCAAGGTGTTGTTTGCCAAACTGATTGACTCGATAGCACCATTAGAAGCCTTGCCGTTTGTATGGTAAGCTACATAGAACTTGCCGTTTGTTCCTGGCTGGATGCAGGTAGCAGACATACCATTGTTAGGAGTCTTGTCCTCTGCGACCAAGTCAAGCTTTGGAGCTGCGATGATAGTTGCAGGATCTCCAGCCCACTCAAAGCCGTAAGCCTTGTAGTCTGCGCCATCTGCTTTCTCCTTGACACCCTTACCATCAGTTGCCTTATCGTAGTCGAGGTAAGAAGCTGCAATATCGAGATCCTCGAAAGAGTTTTCCTTTTCTGTACCTGTATAGCACTCTGTGAACTGGAGAAGGAAGGTTGCGTTGTTTCCAGATGTTGCCAAAGCCTGAATCTGGTTGTCACCATTGTTGGTGAATTTCTTAGCCTTGATAACAGCGATGGCGTTGTCATCGTTCAAGGTAATCTGACCAGCACTTGCGTTATCAGTTACGATATTGTCTGTACAGATATCGCTCTGGTTATTGATATTGATTTTGCTGTTACCCTTCAGATTGAGAGTAGCATCACCCTTGTCGTTGGTAACGTTGATGTAATCTGCAGTGATATTTGAACCAGCTTCTGCGTTGAATACCTTTGAAGCCTTGATGGCAGAATTCTTGCTGGCAATCATCTCACCCTTTACGTTCAAAGTTGCTGTTCTCAAGAAACCGCCGAACTGCAAGGCACCATTTACGTTAACTGTTGTAGCGTTCATGATGTGCTTGGTTACGTTTACGGTAGCGCCTTCCTCGATGTTCAGCTCAACAGCATGGAGAGAACCGCCGATGTAGGCTTCAGAACCCTGCTTGAATGTGATGTTGTGCTTTGGGGTGATGATGGCCTTCTTGTCGTTCTTGTTGTATGGGTTGACAGAACCGATACCGCCACCATTATTTGTAGTTTTAGCGTACAGCTTACCTGCTACTGTGATATCTTTATCTACAACGATAGAACCGCCATCGTTGATGATGGTTGTATTAGCTGGAATCTCCAAGGCACCTTCGCCCTTGTACTCCAATGTTGCACCGCCGTCAACGTAAATGGTACAGCCTGCAATAGAACTGTTGAAAATCAACTTAGAATTACCCTTTACGAAAATGGTGGTACCAGCGAGTTTGTGACCGCTCATATTGAGTGTAGTCTTGCTGGTGATCAAATATGTCTTGCCAGCAGTCATGTCTTCTGCAGAGCTCCATTGTCTTGCATTATCAGGAACTGCAGGAATGACAACTTTATCAGCAGAAGCAAATGCTCTTGTCTGAGTTGCTCTTGAGAAGAAGAACTTTCTGGCATTAGCAGTTGTGTTTTTGTAGTTTGAAACACGAGCAGCGAGTTCTGCTGCTGAGCTGCTTGTAAGATTTGCAGTGATAGTTTCTGCAACATCCACTTTAGGGTTTGTGCCATCTGTAGGGTCGCTAGAGCTGTCGCTACATGATGCGAAAACGAATGCCGCCAAACCGATGGCAGCAAGCTTGGAATTGATTACCTTCATATCTATTAATAGTTTTAATTTTATTTTAGACGTTATTATCTTTACTTCATTATTATCTTTACTTTTACTTACTTTTTAAGTTCAGTTCGAAAAATCGCTTTAAAGTTCAGTTCGAATACTTATTTTTAAGTTCAGTTCGAATAATAAATGCTTTTTTAGCAGGTGGTTAGGGCAACTGCAAAGTGTGAATGCTATGCCATTACTCTTCTATCTGCAAATTCACGGTGCAAATATACTGTAATTATTGCAAATTGAGTAGATTTGCGGGTTAAATATTCTTAAAACGGGAAATATTTTGTGCTGAGTGCTATGGAGTTACCTTTTGTCGGCGGTAACGGAGTTGTGAAAAAGCCTAAAATACAGGTATGTTCCTTATGGTATCATATATGTTTCAAAAGTATGCGACGTTGGCTTATGATATATATGATGATTGCTTATGTCATATATGACGTTGGCTTATGCCTTACTTGCTGTTCAAAAGAGCCTTACGTAACGTTCAATTAAGCCTAACGTAAACCTTAATTGAGGCTTAATTGGATGGTAAGTAAGGCTCTATTGTAAGACAATTGAGGCTCTATTGCAAGGCATTTAAGGCTCTATTGTAAGACAATTGAGGCTCTATTGTAAGACAATTAAGGCTCTATTGCAAGGCAATTGTGGCTCTTTTTGCAATCTTTTTGGGCTTTTTTGCAACCTTTCGGGTTTCTTTTGCGTCTAAGCATCAGAATATAGAAAAATTAAAATCGAAAGAGTATGAAAAGAATGAGTATTTGGGTTGCTTCGGCAACTATGTTTCTTGCCTCTATGGGCATCTGTTCCTGCAGTATGGGTTCTACTACCTCTTCTGAAATGAGAGGAAGCCTGGAGTTTACGCAGGATGATTTGAGAGAAAAGCCTTTCAAGGCTATCGACGTGGATATGGTTGCCAGTGTCTATTATACACAGAACGACGGCGATGAATGCAGCGTTCGACTGGATTACTCTGCCATCAAGGATGCTGAGTTCGTTCAGAAACTCAAGGAGAAAATCAAGGTGGTGTATCGAGACGGCGAGGTGAAGATCGGTCTGACGGGAAGACTCAAGGTGCCTGCCAGCTGTAATTCTGAAAAGAATAGATTGAAGATTTATATCACCAGTCCTGACCTGGTGAAGATTACCCAGGAAGGAGTAGGGGCTTTCTATGCCAAGTCTATCAACAGTGACCGCCTGGAAATCGATAACGAGGGCGTAGGCTCTGTCAGCATCAATCAGATTCTTGCCAACAAGCTGGATGTTACCAACGAGGGGGTAGGCTCCGTCAGCATCGATCATGCCAAGGGCGATGTGATGAAGATTGACAACGAAGGTGTAGGCTCCGTAAAGGTTGGCAATGTGGCGATGGGCGACCTGAAGGTGGATAACGAGGGTGTAGGCTCCGTTACGCTCGATTTCTTCAAGGGCGGAAATCTGAAAATCAACAATGATGGCGTGGGTAAGGTAAGCGCCAAGGTTGACTGCCAGGTTCTGAATGTTGATCTGGATGGTGTTGGCGGCGTGCATCTGAGCGGTGTTGCCGGAAAATACACCCGTCATAAGGACGGCGTTGGAAGCATCTCTGACGGAGGCCTGAAGGTCGGTAGATAATCGGGAGAATTTTTTAGAAAATGCAACCTTTGCACCCCATTACATACTTGTTATATTTTTCTTTTATATATTTTCTTTTTAATTAATATATATAATTAAATAATGGGGTGCAAAGGTTGCATGGATTTGGGCAAGAGACGCTCTTTTTCAGAATCTCTTGCCTATATTTTCGGAGCTTTAGAAGTCCCACTTCACACCCAGGCAAGGGCGAACCTTTGCTCCATCGGTGCTACCGAAGTTATTGGTGATTTCCACCTCACCACCCAGGCTCAGGTTCTCGCAGCCGAAGTGCTGACCTACATTGTACCAGAGCTGTGGCTCGGTGATGAATACCGTGTGGCGGGTCTTAGCCTTGCCGTCGCCATCTACGGTTCCGTGGGTCTCCCACCAGAAATCAGCGAAGCCGTCAAACTTCAGTCCCTTTACGCCGAAGAGGTCGTTGCAGGTCCATACGGCTGTCAACTGCATTGGAACATTCTGGTCGGTCTTGCGGATGGTCTTATAGAGAACGTCCAGATTCAGGGTATTCTTGTAGCTAGCATCGTGAATCAGATACTCCACACCGAAGAGCCAGGCATTGTTGATAGGGTAGTTCTTGGTGATACCGCCATTGTACTCCACGTGCAGGCTCCAGTTTTTCATGCTGCTGTTCTGCCAGAAGTTCAAGGCACGTGAAATCTCGGTATAGGTGCCGCCCTGTGCTACGTTTGGACTGTTAGGGTCCATCTTGTCGTAGTTGAAGTCGTGGTCAACGAAGAAGTAGGTGCTTCCCCATTTGTCCTGCTTGAACATCTCCAAGGTCAGGGTTACATACTTACGGTCGTTACCGAAATCATAAAGAATCTGTGCGTTGGTCTGTGCAAGAGTCTTGCTTGCTGGAAGCAATGCCAATGCCATCAGCAGGAGGCTTTTTAATTTTTTCATAACAATGTTTTCTTGTTTTTGATGATGAAGTTTAAAATATGCTTTGAAACTAAAAAATAAAATATGATACTGAATTAAAAAAGACTGCGAACATAATACCCGCAGTCTTTTTTGTATATATATATCAAATTGAATTTTCCTTTGCTTAGATATCAATCCAATCTTTTTCCTTTGCTTAGTAAGCGAAGAGAGGATAATCCTTCATGGTCTCGTTTACCTTCTCGCGAACGCGGGCGATGACCTTCTCATCCTCTGGTGAATTCAATACTTCCTCGATGAGCTCTGCGATGAGGTGCATCATATCCTCCTTGGCGCCACGGGTTGTCATGGCAGCTGTACCCAGGCGGATACCTGAAGTCTGGAAGGCAGAACGTGAATCGAATGGAACCATGTTCTTGTTTACTGTGATGTCGGCTGCAACAAGCGCATTCTCAGCTACTTTACCAGTGAGGTCTGGATATTTGCTTCGGAGGTCAACGAGCATGGAGTGGTTGTCTGTACCACCGCTTACGATGCTGAAGCCACGACCCATCAGATCGTCAGCGAGAACGGCTGCGTTCTTCTTCACCTGCATGGCATAATCCTTCCAGGATGGCTGCAGGTTCTCATTGAAGGCAACAGCCTTGGCAGCGATGACGTGCTCCAGCGGACCGCCCTGCTGACCAGGGAATACGGCAGAATTCAAGAGCATGCTCATCTTCTTTACCTCACCCTTCTTGGTAGTCAATCCCCATGGGTTGTCAAAATCCTTGCCCATCAGGATGATACCGCCACGAGGACCACGGAGAGTCTTGTGAGTAGTAGAAGTAACGATGTGAGCGTACTTCAATGGGTTGTCGAGCAGACCGGCTGCAATCAGACCGGCAGGGTGGGCCATATCAATCATCAGGAGGGCACCCACCTCATCCGCAATCTTGCGCATGCGGGCATAATCCCACTCACGGCTGTAAGCACTACCACCACCGATAATCAGCTTAGGCTTGTGTTCCAGAGCCAGCTTCTCCATCTCGTCGTAATCCACACGACCCGTCTCCTTGTTCAGGTTGTAGCCGATAGGATTGTAGAGAATACCAGAAGTATTGACGTGGCTGCCATGAGAAAGGTGACCGCCGTGGTCGAGGTTCAATCCCATAAAAGTATCACCCGGTTTCAGTACGGCGAGCAATACAGCAGCGTTAGCCTGAGCACCAGAGTGAGGCTGCACGTTGGCATACTCAGCACCAAAGACTTTCTTTACGCGTTCGATGGCAAGGTTCTCTACGATATCCACCACCTGGCATCCACCATAGTAGCGCTTGCCAGGCAGACCCTCAGCATACTTGTTGGTAAGGTAAGAACCCATAGCGTTCATCACCTCGTCACTCACGAAATTCTCAGAAGCAATCAGCTCCATGCCTTTCAGCTGACGCTGATGTTCTCTTTCGATTAAGTCGAAAATCTCTTGATCTTTAACCATTCTTATTTATTTTATGTGAATGATGCTACTTGCAAAGCTCAACTTTGCCCAGTTGCTGCTCCTTGTCGCAGTAATGGCAGCGTACGATACCGAGTACCTTATCTACGGTGTGGAAGAGGGTCTGCATAGGCTCGTTGTTGGTGATGCACTTAGGGTTGTTGCACTTTACGATGCCCCTGAGCGTATCTGGAGTCTCTACGGTCTTCTTCTCCACGATCTCGTAGTCCTTGATGATACTCAGTCCGATGTTAGGAGCCACCACAGAGAGGCGGTTGATTTCCTCATCGGTAAAGTACTTGTTGGCAACCTTGATGATGCCCTTCTTGCCGATCTTCTTGGAAGGCAAGTTGTAGCCGATGGTAACAGGAGTGTCCATCTTCTCCAACTGGAGCAGGTTGACTACCTGATAGGTTTTCTCGGCTGGTATATGGTCGATTACGGTACCGTTCTCGATAGCCGCAACTACTAATTGACTTTTATTGTTTCCCATAATTAATTACTAATAAATAATCACTAAACACTACTCAATAATGGTCTTGTCATTCTTCACATCCTCCAGAGTGATACCGAGGCAGTGGCAGAAGATAGCCTCACGGGCATAGAGACCATTCTGAGCCTGCTGGATGTAGTATGCATGTGGATCATCATCTACATCGTATGCAATCTCGTTGACACGTGGCAGTGGGTGCATGATCTTCATGTTCTCCTTTGCCTTGCAGAGCATGTCGCGCTTCAGGATATACACGTTCTTCACACGCTCGTACTCCATCAGGTCGCTGAAACGCTCCTTCTGTACACGGGTCATGTAGAGAATATCGGCGCCGGCAATCACATCCTCGTTAAAATCCTCGTGCTCCACGTACTTGATGTTGTGCTCCTTGCAGTAGAGTTTGTACTCCTCTGGCATGGCAAGCTCCTTAGGTGCGATGAAGTGGAAGGTAGGATTGAAGTGGCGCATAGCGGTGATAAGTGAGTGAACGGTGCGGCCATACTTGAGGTCACCCACAAGATAAATGTTCAAGTTCTCCAGGGTGCCCTGGGTCTTGAAGATAGAATAGAGGTCGAGCAAGCACTGAGATGGATGCATGTGGGCACCATCGCCGGCATTGACGATAGGCACTGGAGCTACCTCGCTGGCATACTGGGCTGCACCCTCGATGAAGTGGCGCATGGCGATGACGTCGGCGTAGTTGCTCACCATCAGAATGGTGTCCTTCAGCGTTTCGCCCTTGGTAGTGCTGGATGTCTTGGCATCAGAGAAGCCGATGACACGTGCGCCAAGGCGGTTGGCAGCTGTCTGGAAACTGAGTTGGGTACGAGTAGATGGTTCGAAGAAAAGGGTCGCTACGACCTTTCCCTTCAACAACTCCCTGTTGGGATGTTTTTCAAACTCTTGCGCCATTTCGAGGAGGTACATGATTTTCTCCTTCGAGAGGTCGGCAATCGTCACAAAATTATGTTTTTCCATACGAATTTTGATTGAATGTTTTGAAATCGCCCCCAAAGTTACATATAATTTCTGATTTATGTGCGATATTTCAAAACTTTTATGTAATTTTGCACAAATAAATGAAGAAATAGAGATGAGAAAACATTTTATCTATACATTATGGGGCATTTTTGCCACTTTTGTCGTGTCGGCTATGCTGGCCTTCTTTGCCATCTGGAACGGATGGATCGGTTATATGCCGGACATCGAAGATTTGCAGAATCCTATCAGCAGATTCGCCACTCAGGTGTATTCGTCTGATGGAAAGGTGCTGGGTACATGGAACCTGAATAAGGAGAACCGTATCGTGATACCTTATAAGAAGATGTCACCTTATTTAATAAAGGCACTGGTTGCCACGGAGGATGAACGATTCTATGAGCATTCGGGCATCGACTTCCGTGCGCTCGGTCGTGCCATCGTGAAGCGTGGACTCCTGGGACAGACCAATGCCGGAGGTGGATCTACCATCACCCAGCAGCTTGCCAAGCAGCTCTATTCCGAAAAGGCATCGAGTACCCTGGAGCGACTGCTGCAGAAACCGATAGAGTGGGTCATCGCCATCAAGCTGGAGCGATACTATACCAAGCAGGAAATCCTGGCACTCTATCTCAACTACTTCGACTTCCTGCACAATGCCGTGGGTATCAAGACGGCAGCGAACACCTATTTTAATAAGGAACCGAAGGATCTTACCCTCACCGAGGCGGCTACGCTCATCGGTCTCTGCAAGAACCCTTCGCTCTTCAACCCTGTGCGCTATCCGGAGCGTGCCCGCGACAGAAGAAACGTGGTGCTCTCGCAGATGGTGAAGGCGGGCTATCTGGATCATGCTGAATACAGCCAGTATTCGGCAGAACCGCTCACGCTCAACTTCCACCGTACCGACCATAAGGATGGTTCGGCTACCTACCTGCGCGAATATCTGCGCAAGTATCTGATGGCTACCCGTCCGGAAAGAAAGGATTATGCATCGTGGAACTATGCTCAGTTTGTTACCGATTCCATCCTCTGGAATACTGATCCTCTGTATGGATGGTGCAACAAGAACTTCAAGAAGGATGGTTCTCCATATAATGTATATAGCGATGGATTGAAGGTGTTTACCACTGTGGACAGCCGTATGCAGCGATATGCCGAAGAGGCTGTATATCAGCACGTGGCACGCTATCTGCAGCCAGCCTTCAGCAAGGAGATTTCAAGCAAGCCAAGTTCGCCATACAGCGACAAGCTGACCCCTAAGCAGATCAAGGCTATCCTGAACCGCAGCGTTACCCAGTGCGAGCGCTACCGACAGATGAAGGAGGCGGGATGCTCGGCAGAAGAGATTCACGATACCTTCCGCAAGAAGATTCCGATGACCGTGTTTACCTATCATGGCGACATCGATACGCTGATGAGTCCGCTCGATTCCATCCGCTATTACAAGACCTTCCTGCGCAGCGGATTCATGAGTATGGATCCTAAGACGGGTGCCGTGAAGGCATACGTGGGTGGATTGGACTATACCCACTTCATGTATGATATGGTGAGTCTGGGAAGAAGACAGGTGGGTTCTACCATTAAGCCATTCCTCTACAGTCTGGCGATGGAGAACGGATTCTCGCCTTGCGATAAGGCACCTAACCGCCAGCAGACCTATATGGTGGCTGGCAGACCGTGGACGCCGCGCAATGCCAACCATTCGAGATACGGACAGATGGTTCCGCTGAGCTGGGGATTGGCACAGAGTAACAACTGGATCAGTGCCTATCTGATGAGTAAGCTGAACCCATCGCAGTTTGTCCAGCTGCTGCATGACTATGGTATCAACAACCCTGATATTCACGCATCTCTGAGCTTGTGTCTCGGACCGTGCGAGGTGAGCGTGAGCGAGATGGTAAGCGCCTATACAGCCTTTGCCAACCATGGTATCCGTACGGCTCCGATGTTCGTGAGCCGCATTGAGGATAACGAGGGTAACACCATCGCCACCTTCCAGCCACGAATGAACGAGGTGATCAGTGCCGACAATGCCATGAAGATGCTCACCATGATGATGGGCGTAGTGGATAATGGTACGGCAGGAAGACTGCGCTACCGTTATAAGCTGGAGGGACAGATTGGTGCCAAGACGGGTACCACCAATAATAACAGCGATGGATGGTTCATCGCCTTTACTCCGCAGCTGGTAAGTGGCTGCTGGGTAGGCGGTGAGGATCGCGATATCCACTTCGATTCCATGAGTATGGGTCAGGGAGCCACCATGGCGCTGCCTATCTGGGCTATCTTCATGAAGAAGGTGTATGCCGATGTCTCGCTGGGCTACAGTCCGGAGGTGAAGTTTGATATCCCTGCCGATTACAACCCATGCTACCATGTGGGCAGCGGTGGCGAGCAAGACTCCTTTGAGCAGGTGAATGCCATCGACGAAGTATTTGAATAATTCCTCGGGAAGTGCTCCTGATGCCGTCATCAAAAGACTATCCGCCATTTTTGCACTCATTTCTTTTAAATAGTGCAAAAATGGCGGATGTTTTTTGCTTATCTCCATTATTTTTTGTATTTTTGCAAAGTTTTAGGGCTCTTGTGCCACAAATGCGTGATGACGAGGAGGTTCCCAAACACTTGATAAAGAGAAAATAATAAAAAAACATTATAATGAACGTTTCATACAAATGGCTTAAAGAATACGTCGATTTCGACCTGACACCACAGGAGACTGCCGATGCGCTGACCTCTTGCGGACTCGAAGTGGACGCTTTGGAGGAAGTACAGTCTATCAAGGGTGGACTGAAAGGTCTTTACGTAGGTAAAGTGTTGACATGCGAGGCGCATCCTAACAGCGATCACCTCCACGTAACAACCGTTGACTTGGGCAAGGGTGAGCCACAGCAGATTGTCTGCGGTGCGCCTAACGTGGCTGCCGGTCAGAAGGTAATCGTTGCCGACCTGGGCTGCGTGCTCTACGACGGCGACCAGAGTTTTACCATCAAGAAAAGCAAGCTCCGCGGTGTAGAGAGCTTGGGTATGATCTGTGCTGAGGATGAGATTGGCGTGGGTACATCTCACGACGGTATCATCGTGCTCCCTGAGGATGCACCTGTAGGTCAGCCTGCTGCCGAGTACTATCACCTGGAGAGCGACTGGCTCATCGAGATTGATATCACAGCCAACCGTGCCGATGCACTCGGTCACTGGGGTGTGGCTCGCGACCTCTATGCCTGGTTGAAGCAGAATGGTTATGAGACCAGTCTGCATCGTCCATCTTGCGATGAATTCGTAGTAGATAACGAGAATCTTCCTATCGATGTAGAGATTGAGAACACCGAGGCTTGCAAGCGCTATGCCTGCGTAAGCATCACCGACTGCGAGGTGAAGGAAAGCCCAAAGTGGTTGCAGGACAAGCTGAACATCATCGGCCTCAGACCAATCAACAATATCGTGGATATCACCAACTACATCATGATGGCATACGGTCAGCCATTGCACTGCTTCGATGCCGACATGGTTACCGGTCATAAGATTGTAGTACGCACCCAGCCAGAGGGCACCAAGTTCGTGACCCTGGATGGCGAGGAGCACACCCTGGGTGAGCACGACCTGAGCATCTGCAATGCCGAGGAGCCAATGTGTATCGCCGGTATCTTCGGCGGTAAGGGTTCCGGTACTTACGAGACCACCAAGAGCGTGGTTCTGGAGAGTGCTTACTTCCACCCGACATGGATCCGCAAGAGCGCTCGCCGTCACGGCTTGAGCACAGATGCCAGCTACCGTTTTGAGCGTGGCGTAGATCCAAACGGACAGATTTATGCATTGAAGCAGGCTGCCATCCTCTGCAAGCAGTTGGCTGGCGGCAAGATTTCCATGCAGATCAAGGATGTATATCCAGAGCCAATGCAGGATTTCCCAGTTCGCCTGAACTATGAGTATGCTCACCGTCTCATCGGTAAGGAGATTGGTGCTGAGACCATCAAGAATATCGCCACATCTCTGGAGATGAAGATCGTGAAGGAAGATGCTGAGGGCATCGACCTCCTGGTTCCTGCTTATCGCGTGGATGTTCAGCGTCCTTGCGACGTGGTAGAGGATATCCTCCGTATCTATGGATATAATAATGTGGAGATTCCAACCCAGTTGAAGAGTTCTTTGACTGTTCAGGGTGATGAGGACAAGGCTTATCACAGCCAGAACCTCGTGGCAGAGCAGTTGGTAGGCGAGGGCTTCATGGAGATTCTCAACAACTCTCTGAGCAAGACCAGCTACTATACAGACCTGGAGCTGAACAAGTATCCTTTGGAGAACGTAGTGAAGGTGATGAACCCATTGAGTGCTGATCTCGGCGTGATGCGTCAGACCATGCTCTTCGGCGGTTTGGAGAGCGTAGCGCGCAACATCAACCACAAGAGCCAGAACCTGAAGTTCTTCGAGGTGGGTAACACCTATATATATAATAAGGAGAAGTGGAGCGAGGAGAGTCCTATCAAGGCTTACTCCCAGGAGGCTCACATGTCACTCTTCATCACAGGTAAGCGAGTAGAGGGCAGTTGGGCTCATGCAGATGAGCAGAGCAACATCTACGAGCTGAAGGCAGTGGTAGAGAATATCCTCCGCCGTGTGGGTATGCCACAGAACAACCTCGTAATCAAGCACAGCGACAACAACATCTTTGCCAAGGGCGTGAACTACGAGACCCGTGCCGGCAAGGTATTGGTAGAGATGGGTATCCTGAGCCACAAACTGAAGAAGGCATTCGACATTGAGCAGGATGTATTCTATGCTGATGTTCACTGGGATAACGTGGTGAAGACCGTGAAGAAGGTGAACCTTACTTACACAGATATCAGCAAGTATCCATCTGTGAGCCGCGACCTTGCGCTGCTCGTTGACAAGAACGTAGAGTTTGCACAGATTGAGCAGATTGCCCATCAGACAGAGAAGAAGCTCCTGAAGAGTGTGGTACTCTTCGACGTTTATGAGGGTAAGAACCTGCCAGAGGGCAAGAAGAGCTATGCCGTGAACTTCATCCTGCAGGATGAGGAGAAGACATTGAATGACAAGCAGATTGATGCCATCATGAAGAAGCTCATTGCCAACCTCACAGGTAAGCTCAACGCAGAACTGAGATAATGCAGAATGCGATTGACGCAGAATAGAGATAATATTATAAACAA
>ULWE01025398.1_pt1 | contig 13258 bp, 10 predicted proteins | sample 1960071 | NCBI WGS metagenome assembly ULWE01 (sample SAMEA4835804, study PRJEB28245) | human gut metagenome | biome: gut microbiome; material: fecal sample | place: Denmark | collected 2008 | reverse complement strand
TTCGCATTTCTCATTTCTAATTTCTCATTCAAACGAGGCTTTCAAATAGAATCAAAGGACGCCCCGCCCCACGGGCTAACCCTGAACCTTGAACCCTTTCATTGATACCACTTTTCCACTTTTGTCCCCTGATAGTAATGCGCGAGGATTTCTTTATAATAATTTTTCCCATCGCCGTGCTTTTCCGCCATGGCCTCCGCGCCCCACTGAGAGAGGCCGAGACCATGACCATAGCCATAGCCGGTGATGATGAGCTGATCTCCTTTGAAAAGGATATCAAACATGGCACTCCTGAGGCCAAAGATCTTTCTCATCGTCACTCCCGAGAGGCTCACCCAGCCGCTGCTGCCGCGACAGATGAGTTTCTTCACGCGGCCTGCCGGTGTGCGGTCTCCCGCATAATGGACTTTGCCAAACTGCAGATTTGACAGCTTGATATTCTGTATCTTTCCGACGCCATAGCCGAACGCGCTCAGTTTTTTCGAAAACGCATCCCGCGTCAGCGTGACTGTCCATGGTTTCTTTGTCTGGAGGGAGAGCTCCTCGGGGACGCCCTGCAGGTACGGCTTTGAAATCCCCCAGACATTTTCACCATACTCCGTATAGCCGCCGCCATCCGCATGAAAGAGTGCATCGATCGCTTTCCCGTCAAAGGTGATGACCTCGCCGCGGGTCTCCCTGACAGCTTCATCCGTCGCCTTCGTCTCCACGCCGGCGCCTTTGTAGACCTGGCTCTCCACATCATCGGTCACATCATAGCCCGATGCGCGATAGCCGTTCCTGTGATAGAGGGCATAGGTCCTCGCAGCGACGGCCTGCGCCTTCAGTGCATCGATCCTCCATGTAGGAATGCTTTCGCTCGGAACGACGCCGCGAAGATATTCCTCCATCGGCACCACATTCACAAGCACAACACCCTCATTCCATGGGGAGGGGATGAGCTTCATCTTTCCGCGATAGCGATTTCCTTTCACCGCAAAGGACGGCTCGGTCTGGACAGGCTCGAGATAAACCGCGGTGCCGAGCTTTTTTCCATTGATGGAGATCATCTGCCCTGCGCGTGAGATGGAGAACTCTTCCCCTTTCCGATAGGTGCTCACCGTTTTCCCGTCCACGATCCCCCTGCACGCTTGGAGCCCGGTAAGAGAGAGGCGCATGCCGGAAGTGAGCCCCACTTCGATCCATGGCTCGTCCATCTGAGAGATGGGTGACGCTTCCTTATTCTCCTTCTTTTTATTCTCTTTCTTATTCTTTTTATCTTTTTTCTTTTTCGCTTTTTCTTTCTTAGGCTGCTTCTCTGGAGCCGCTTTCATCTGCTGGGCTGATGGACTTGCCAGCGTTTCCTTCAGCCGGATCGGAATGGTCTCTGCAGATATGACTGCCCCCAGGGAAAGAGAGAAACAAGCAGCGAGACAAGCGGATATGATCTTTTTCTTCATATACATGCTCCATGATAAAGGGGAAACGGGCTGATTGATTCAGTGGGTTATCCCTCATGAAATCAAACAACAAAGTATGCGCGTATCCAGCGTCTCCCCTCAATATACCTTCTCCACTTTCGTTCCGGTGAAATAATGCGTAAGGATGGTCTTGTAGTAATCTTTGGTCCCGCCGTGCTTTTCTGCCATGGCTTCGGCCCCCCATTGCGAAAGGCCAAGGCCATGACCATAGCCATAGCCGGTGATAACGAGCTGATTTCCGCTGACAGACAGATCAAAAAGTGTACTGTTCAAGTCATAGATCTGCTGCAGACGGTCCCCCGAAACCACTCGATTTCCCTTCGAACCGACAAGTGTCACAGACTTTACGCGTCCGGAAATCCCGCGGTCACTCGTCTTATGCGCCTCTCCGATATGGAGAACCGAAAGCTTGATCCCCTTCAGTTTACCAACATCCGCCATCTTCATGAAGGAAGAGAGAGAAATCGTCTTCTTCCATGGGGTCGCGTACTTGTCTTCCGGCACGCCTTTGAGATATGGCACTGCCGATCCCCATACGTTTTCACAGTTTTCCGTATAGCCGCCGCCGCTCGCATGGAAAACCGCATCGATCGGCGAGCCGCCGTAGGTGACGACTTCTCCCGCTGTCTCCATGACGGCGCGATTCGTCGCCTCTGTTTCTGCGGATACGCCGCGATACACCTGCGTACGTGTATCGTCTGTCACATCGTAGCCGGCTGAGCGATAGCCATTCTTATGGAACATAGCATACGTTCTGGCCGCCACGGCCTGTGCCTTGATGGCGTCCATCTGCCAGGAAGGGACGATCTCACAGGGCACGACCCCCTTGAGGTAGTCCTCCATAGAGAGCTGATTCACCAGTGTTACGCCGGAAGGAGAAGCGATGGCCTTGATCACGCCGCGATATTGATTTCCCTTCACAGCAAAGGCAGCTCCGCTGCCGCTGGACTTGAAATAGATCTTGGCTCCCGCGCTTTTTCCATTGACAGAAAGACCGTTCCCGCTTTTAGAGATCGTAAGCCGCGTCCCCGCCGGATAAGAGCCGAGGCTGCTCCCCGCTTCCACATGAAACGCAGAAAGTCCGGTCAAAGAAAGCTCGCTTCCCGACTGAAGCCCGACCTCGATCATCTGTCCTGCCTCAGTCCTTTTTCTATGGAACTCAGCAGATGGCTGCGTCTTCTTCTGCCCCGTGGTCTTACGGGTGATCACCCGTGGTGATCTATGGATCGTCACCGTAGATTTCCCCGGGACCGGCTGCGCCGCTGCCATGGATGCCGACTCCAAGGGGAGCAGCAGGGACAATGACAGCAGAATGACCATGTATTTTTTCATAAACAGATACCTTCTTATAGGGGATTTAGGGAAATGCGGCTGCGGTATGTCCCACATCACTTTTCCCCTTTCGCAGGAAAGGCTGCTCCGATGTGCTCATAGGCTGCCTCAGTGGCAAGACGACCGCGAGGGGTACGGGAAAGAAAGCCGATCTGCATGAGATAAGGCTCGCAGACATCTTCGATGGTCGCGCGCTCTTCGCTGACAGCGGCAGAAATGGTGTCGATCCCGACAGGACCGCCATTGAATTTATAAATGATCGCCTTTAGGATCTGATTGTCCAGATCATCAAGTCCGATCTCATCGACATGAAGCGCAGCCAGCGCCTCTGCCGCAATATCCGCTGTGATCGCGCTCCCCTTCACCTGTGCAAAGTCTCTGATGCGCTTCAAAAGGCGGTTCGCGATACGCGGTGTCCCGCGCGAGCGACGAGCGATCTCCTCTGCCCCGCTGTCCTCGATCTCAATCTGCAGGATGTGCGCTGCACGGGTAATGATCTTTTTCAACTCCTGCGGTTCATAGAACTGCATATGATTCGTGATGAGGAATCGGTCACGCAGCGGCGCGGAGAGAGAGCCTGCCCGCGTTGTCGCACCGATCAGCGTGAAATGAGCAAGATCGATGCGGATGGAGCTGGCGCCAGTCCCCTTCCCCATGACAATATCCAGAGAAAAGTCTTCCATCGCAGAGTACAAGATTTCTTCGACATTCCGATTCAGTCGATGGATCTCATCGATGAAAAGTACATCGTGGTCCTGCAATGTCGTCAGGATGGAAGCCAGCTCCCCCGGACGCCCGATGGCCGGACCGCTCGTCACTTTAAACTGCGATCCCAGCTCATTGGCGATGATCTTCGCCATGGTGGTCTTGCCGAGTCCCGGCGGTCCATAGAGCAGCACATGATCCAGCGGCTCTTTGCGCGACTTCGCTGCCTCGATGTACACCTTGAGATTCTTCTTGAAGGCCTCCTGTCCGATATAATCGTCCAGATGCTGCGGCCGAAGCGTCGTCTGCCACTCGTCTTTTGCGCTTTCTTCTGTGGAAACGATGCGCCCTTTGCTGCCAAGCACCTCTTCCTCTTCACCGCCAAGGCTTTTGATGTATTTGTTCTTCATGAAGACTCCTTTGAAAAAGGTTTAAGGAAATCGATTCCATAGCTTTCAATAAGTTTGAAAGTGGCCTCGAGTGACTAGTGACTAGTGACTTAAATGCCATCTTCTGGCATCGCCGTATTTATGCTTTGCGGCGCTTCCTTACTTTTTTCGCGCCGCACCATCATTTCGCATTTCTCATTTCTAATTTCTCATTCAAGCGAAGCTTTCACTCCCAATCAAAGGACGGCACACCCAAGGGGCTACCCCTATCCTCTTCTCTTCCCAAACTCCCGCAATGCCGCTCCGACGAGCTGAGAAACATTGTCATACTCGCCCGCGAGCCTCTTAAGGACCGGCGCGATCTCTTCCGCCTCATAGCCGAGCGCCATGAGTGCACGCGCTGCTTCTCCGCTCACTCCTTCATCCGGCTCTGCCGCAGAGACCGCAGGCATCTCCATTTCCCCCAAAGCAAAGACACCGACCTTATCCTTGAGCTCGACAAGAAGACGCTCCGCTGTCTTCTTGCCTATACCGGGGAGCTTTGTCAGCTGGGTGACATTCTGTGCCTTCACCGCACCGACAAAAGCAGCCGGCGTCATGGCAGAGAGGATGCCCATCGCGACCTTGGGCCCGATCTTGGAGATCGAGATCAAAAGCAGAAAGAGCTCCTGCTCTTCCTGTCCAAGAAAGCCATAGAGCAGGATCGCATCCTCACGGACTGCCATGTACGTGAAGAGCTTCGCCTCCTCCCCGGTCATGAGCTGCTGACGGGTCTTATCGGAAATGAAGATCCGATACCCGATGCCGCCTGTTTCCAGAAAACAGAAATCTTTGAAAAGGGCCGTCACACGGCCTTTGATATATCCTATCATGAGAAACTATTCCTTTAAGTTTGAAAGCAGGGATGAGTGACTAGTGACTGGTGACTAGTGACTGGTGACTAGAAATTAGTAGCTAGGGATTAGGTTTGCGATACGAGACCCCCGCTAGTTTCAAACCTATGCGGCGCTTTCCTATTTTTATGCGCCACGCAGTATAAATAGGGCGATGCCCGAAAGTGGAGGCTTCTAATCCCTAGGGAAACACTGATCAAATCGTTGTCAGATTTCATTCTTGGATTTTTATACAGAGCGAGGAATCATCTGACGCGAATAGCAAGCTATTTAAGGAAGATGATAACGAAGCTATGTATAAAAATCCATATGAAATCTGACTCTGCGATTTAATCAGCGTTTCCCTAACTACTCATACCTGAAACTTCAGCAGGAAAGGAGAGACACGCAATTCATAGAGCGCACCAATCTCCTTTTATAAAATAGGTAAGGAAATCTCCCAGCCACACCAGATCCCCTTATCCCCCCGGCGTCCAATTCTTATGCTCCACCCGATAAATCGCCGTAAGTCCAATGGCGAGTGCGTCGGCGGCATCGTCCGGATCGATCTTTTTCGTGATGTGCATCATTCGCTTCACCATTTCGATGACCTGCTTCTTGTCAGCGCGGCCATAGCCGGTCAGCTGCTGCTTCACTTGCAGCGGCGTCACCGGGATGATGGGAACGTTCTGGCGATAGCCTGCGAGCAGGATCACGCCGCGCGCCTGCGCCACCTTGATGCCCGTCGTAATATTCGTATTGAAATAAAGTGTCTCTACCCCCATGAACTCAGGCCGATATGTCGCAATGAGCTCAGCGATACCTTCGTAAACGATGTTCAGCCGCTCGAGGTCACTCTGATCTTTGTACGTCTCAATGACGCCGTAGTTGACCGGAGTGATGGTGGTGCCATGCTTCTCAACCACACCGAAGCCGCAGCGCCCGGTACCGGGGTCAATGCCTAAGACGCGCATAATTCTCTCCTTTGCATGCAATCGGTTGTATTATACCATATTTCGCAAAGACACGCAGACGCTGGCGGCGCTCTCCATGAAAAAACTCAGTCCTCTCGGACTGAGCTTTTCTAAGGAAACACAGATCATTTCGCCAGCTTTTCTCCCGCTGCGATAATATTTTCGATCACCATGGTCGTAGTGACGCTGCCGACGCCGCCCGGAACCGGTGTAATGGCTCCGGCTTTTGCCGCAACAGCTTCATAATCCACATCCCCCACGGTCTTTCCATCCACGCGGTTGATCCCCACATCGATGACTGTCGCCCCTTCCTTCACCATGTCAGCGGTCACATAGTTTGCATGACCGACGGCTGCAACAAGGATATCTGCCTCTCTTGTGATAGAGGCGATGTCCTTCGTATGCGAATGACAGATGGTAACGGTTGCATTCTTCGAAAGGAGCATCAGAGAGACCGGCTTTCCGATGACATTGCTGCGTCCGATGATGACGGCTTTCTTCCCATCGATCGGGATCTTGTAGTGATCCAGGATCGCCATGACAGCGCGCGGCGTACAGGCGAAGAGGCCTGCCTTTCCCGCCGTCAGACGGCCTGCATTCGTCTCAGTGAGGCCGTCGACATCCTTATCCGGATTCATAAGAGCGATCATTTTCTCTGCGCTGATGCCTTTCGGAAGCGGCATCATCATGAGGATGCCGGTGATCTCCTGATCCGCACTGAGATCTGTCACAAGAGAGCCCAGCTCTTCTTCTGTCACATCATCGGAGGCGCGGAAGATCTCTGCATCAATGCCATAGCCCTTGGCGACCTTCTGCATAAAAGATGCGTACATGGCAGACGGCTTGGAGGATCCGGCCAGAATGATGGCGAGCTTGGGTTCATAGTGCTTCTCACGCAGTTTTGCAAGGCGCAGGGCGAGCTCTTCTTTCAGAGCAGCCGCAGTTTCTTTTCCGTCTAAAATCATTGCCATCAGAAGAGCCCCGTGATATTTCCTTCCTCATCCACATCGATCTTCTCCGCAGCCGGACGGCGAGGAAGCCCCGGCATGGTCATGACCTTGCCGGTAAGAATGACAACAAAACCGGCGCCTGCAGCAATGCGCGCTTCTCTGACATGGAGCGTGAAGCCCTCCGGCGCCCCGAGCTTGGTCGGGTCGTCGCTGAAGGAGGCTGGCGTCTTGGCGATGCAGACCGGGACATGGGCAAATCCCATCTCTTCGATGTGCTTCAGTTCCTTGGCAGCCGCCGGATCATAAGCGACATCCGCTGCGCCGTAGATCTCTTTCGCAATGGTTTCGATCTTGTCTTTCAGGCTGCCTTCCAGATCATAGAGGGTGTGATAGTGGGAACCCTGATCAATGGCGGAGAGGACTTTGGTAGCCAGATCCAGACCGCCTTTGCCGCCTTCTGTAAATACATTGGACTCTGCCACTGCGACGCCAACTTCCGCGCAGGCATCTTCGATGACCTTCTTCTCTTCTGCGGTGTCAGCGGGGAACATGTTCAGCGCAACAACGATCGGCAGGCCAAATTTCTTCATGTTGGAAATATGGCGCATGAGGTTCGGAAGGCCTCTCTTGACCGATTCCGGATCGGATTCTGTGAGTTCATTCTTCGCTTTTCCGCCGTTCATCTTGAGCGCACGGATGGTCGCAACAAGGACCGCCGCATCCGGCTTCAGACCGGCGAAACGGCACTTGATGTCAAGGAACTTTTCAGCGCCGAGATCGGCGCCGAAGCCTGCTTCCGTGATGACATAGTCTGCGAGATGCAGTGCTGTCTTCGTCGCAAGGACAGAGTTGCAGCCATGCGCGATATTCGCAAATGGACCGCCGTGGATGAAGGCCGGGACGTGCTCGAGCGTCTGCACAAGATTTGGCTTCAGTGCATCCTTCATAAGAGCTGCCATCGCGCCTTCCGCATGGATGTCGCCCGCAGTGACCGGGGCATTGTCATAGGTGTAGCCGACAATGATCTTGGCAAAGCGTTCCTTCATATCGCTGATGGAACGAGCCAGACAGAGGATCGCCATGACCTCCGATGCGACGGTGATATCGAAACCGCTTTCTCTCGGTACGCCATTCGGATGACCGCCAAGACCGACGACGATGTGACGGAGCACGCGGTCATTCATATCCATGACACGGTTCCATACGACGCGGCGCGGATCGATGCCGAGTACGTTCCCCTGCTGGATATGGTTGTCCACCATGGCAGCGAGAAGATTGTGTGCAGCGGTGATCGCATGGAGATCGCCCGTGAAATGAAGATTGATATCTTCCATCGGGACGACCTGCGAATAGCCGCCGCCTGCTGCGCCGCCCTTGATGCCCATACAAGGACCAAGGGATGGTTCACGAAGGCAGATCATCGTCTTCTTGCCGAGCTGAGAAAGAGCCTGCCCGAGACCGACGGTGGTCGTGGTCTTGCCTTCACCGGCCGGTGTCGGAGAGATCGCCGTCACAAGGATGAGCTTGCCATTCGGTTTCTTTTCCAGCTCTCTGGTGAATTTCAGAGAGACCTTCGCTTTGTAATGGCCGTAGTTTTCCAGTTCCGTTGCCGGGATGCCGATGCTTTCACCGATTTCAGTGATCGGCTTCATTTCAGCTTTCTGTGCAATTTCGATATCGCTTAACATGTGGATCTCCTTTCAAAAAACGACATGCTCTCACAATGGCTTTCCATTTCATTATAGCATAGGTGGGTGGGGCGTGTGCCGGGGGATGGCAGCACTGATTTTTTTCTAAACAAAAACCGTCTGAGCAGAAATTCTGCCCAGACGGTCGGCGTTTCAGATAGTACAGTACCCGTGGTCATTTCCACTTTACTCCGTCAGCCCTGTCCCATCTCCATGTTGTAACCCTAGACTACCATGGCTCACCAGCTATGTCAATGGTACATTATTGAGTGATAGATCTCTCATTCACTGCAATGCACCCACACGGTATCTCCTTTCTTCACATGGATGCCTGCGCCGGGGCTCTGCTTATCCACGAAGCCGCTTCCTTCCGGCGCAAAGCCAAGACCTGCTTTGGTGAGCCATTCCCCTGTGTCTCGCATGGACCAGCCATAAAAACTGGGCAGAGGGAATTCCCTCTCCGCTTCGGAGGGCAGCTTCGGCTTATTCGTCTCAATGGATGGGGTGACGGGTTTCGCATGGTTCTCACTGTCTTCGATCGTCGGGACAGCCAGGTAGCGCATGATCTGTGTCATGGCTTCTTTGAAAACCGGAGCCGCGACTTGCCCGCCATAGTACGTACCCGTCGGCGTATCCAAGACAACGAGACAGATGGCCCTCGGATCCTCCGTCGGGCCGAAGCCGCAGAAAGAGGCGATGTACTGGTTCTTAAGATAACCGCCGTGCTCTGCATCGATCTTTTGCGCGGTGCCTGTCTTGCCTGCCATATGATAGCCCGGTACCTGGGCATTGCTGCCGCCGCCCTCGGAGACCTCCTTCTCCATCATGTCCTTTACTTCAGTGGCGACCGCTTCCGTGATCGGCTGTCCGATCACTTCCTTTTCCGTGACTTGATAGTCACTGCCGTCGGCATTTTTGATCGAAGCGATGATATGGGGCTTCACCATCTTTCCGCCATTGGCAAGAGCGCTGTAGGCCTGCACCATCTGAAGCGGCGTGACTGCGATGCCCTGCCCGATGGACATGGTCGCAACGTCAATGGGCCGCATGTTTTTCGGTTCAAAGAGAAGTCCCACGCCTTCTCCCGGTAGCTCGATACCCGTCGGCCGTCCAAATCCGAATCGCTTCGCATAGTCGGTCATCGTCTCACCACCAGTCAAAAGACCGACATGTGCAAAGCCCGTATTGATCGACCACTTGATGATATCGACGAGACGCACGTCACCGTAAGATTCTTCATTCCAGTTCTTGATGGGATGACCGGATGCCCAGACCACACCCGGGTCATGCCAGACGCGCTTCGTATCGTAGGTCCCGGCCGAGAGTGCCGTCGCCGCGATGATCGGCTTGAAGGTAGAGCCCGGTTCATAAATATCGACAACGGCACGGTTCTTGAACTGCCGCTCATCCGCTTTTTCGAAATGATTCGGATCATAGGACGGCTGATTTCCCAATGCCAGGATCTCTCCCGTCTTCGGATCCATGACGATGATGATGCCGCCCGTCGCATGGGTCGTCTTCATCGCACGGTCAAGCGCACGCTCCGCATAAAACTGAATATTCTGATCAATGGTCAGGTACACAGAGCGTTCCTTCTCCGCCTTGAATGGAGTAAGTACTGACTTCAGGATCGGATTTCCCCTGGCATCCGTCAAGATCTGCTGCTTATTCGAGCCGCCGCGGATGAGACTGTCAAGCGACATTTCAAGACCGTCGAGCCCCTTGTCATCCATCCCGACAAAGCCGAGAACATTCGCCGCCATGGAGCCATTCGGATAGAAACGACGGCTTTCATCCACGAAACTGAGGCCTTCCCATTTCCTTTCCCTGATGAGATCCTTTACCTTGCCCGAGTCTTCCGGATCCATCGTGCGCTCCAGCCATACGAAGCTCGTATCTCGCGAGAGTCGTTCCTCGATGTCTTTCTCTTTTTTGTGCAGAATCGGTGCCAGCGCCTTAGCCGCTTCTTTGGGAGAGACATTTAGCATTCCCGGATCGCCATAAAGAGACTTCACCATGATGGAAAAAGCCATTTCCTTCCCATTCCTGTCATAGATCGTACCGCGCGGTGAGTAGAGCGTCTGGCTCCCCTCCGTCTGATTCATCGCCATTTCTTCATAGCGGCTGCCTTCGATGACCTGCACCCAGAAAAGACGCAGCACAAGAAGAGCCACCAAAACACTGATGGCTTTCGAGATGTTGACGCTTCTCATGCGCATTTTATTTCTGGGCTGTCCCTGATCCATACGATGATCCTTTCAGAAAAGAAATGGGATCACGATGCGGGAATGCTGTGAATACATCACCGGATCCTCATTTCCTTACATACTGTGTCTCTTTTTAAATCGCAGTGCCGCCTCGTGAAGCACTTCTTCCGTATTATCCAGATCGCCATTCTGCACGCGGAAAAGCAGATTATTCATGCCCTCTGCGACATGCGGAGCAAGAATAGCAGGTACATCCTTCGGATAGTGCAGCTCCTTGATGGTAACAGGCATACGCCGCGAGAGCTCTGCCATATAGTTGCCGAATGCTTCATGACCTTCTGTCGCGGAAAGAGGCCGTCCGCAGCCAATGATGTCCGCCTTGCAAAGGTCTTTGAGATGGAGAAAGCTCTCCGCCATCGCTTCAGAAGAAGAGAATACATGGTCTCTTGCGAGCTGGCGTACCCATTTCTCCGCATCCGCTTCCGGTGAATTAGCGAAAAAATGAAAACGCATATGATTCTCCACCAGCCAGACCACCTCTTCCGTGAAAGCAGGAGACTGGCGATAGCGCGTAAGGATATCCCTTGCCATCTCTGCCCCCTTCTTATCATGGCCATAGTCCGTGAGCCGGCCTTTCCGTATCGCGCGGATCCCCGGCATCCCCTTGGCTACATCATGAAGCAGCGCTGCCCAGCGTAAAAGCGGCTCCGGGCTCACCGCCTCAAGCACTGCAAGTGTATGATACCATGCATCATACTTATGAAATTCCTTTTGCTGCGGCAGCCCCACCAGATGAGAAAGCTCGGGCAGGATGGGGACTTCCATATATGCTCCCTTTTCCTTGATGCGGCAGGAGCAGCGAGCGAGGCCGCTTCGTACCAGAAGATCCATGCCGCGCGCAGCATGCTTCGAAACGAGCAGCCGGTCCATCTCCTGGCGTACACGTTCAAGCGACAGCCCCGAGACCCGAGGGAAAGCGCTCTCCATCCCCTCTACCAGCGAGCTGTCCGCCATAAAGTCGAGCTGAGCCACAAACCGGCAGGCGCGAAACAGACGCAGCGCATCCTCTGAGAAACGCTCTCCTGCATCCCCTACCGTCCGAAGACGTTTCCTCGCGATATCGGAAAGACCGCCAAACGCATCATGAAGCCGCCCTCTGCGATCCATCGCCATGGCATTCACCGTGAAATCACGGCGCATGAGATCCTCTTTCAGCGTCTTTGCAAAAGACACCTCACTCGGCCGATGGGCATCACTCCCATACTTCTCGCTGCGGAATGTCGTCACTTCGTAATTTTCACCGCCCAGGACAATGATGACCGTCCCGAACCGGCGTCCGCCGCCATCGACTGCTTTCCAACCACGCAAAGCGGCGATAGAGAGCATTTCCTCCGGACGCGCCGACGTGGTGATGTCCCAGTCATGCGGCGCCTTTCCCATCGCAAGATCGCGGACGCACCCGCCCACGATATAGCCCTCTTTCCCCGCTTCTTCCAGCGCTGCGAGGATCTGCCTCGCCCCCGCATCTATTGCTTGCCCCCGCTCATCACAAGAGCAGGAAGCGAAAGAGTTCTTCATAAAGCAGGATGAGATCTGACTCCAAAGTCTCACGTTTTCACCTTCTTCTCCGTCATTTTGTTTTTATTATATACTCTATCAGAAAGAAGGGAAAGGGAGCAAGCCCCGCTCATGGCGTTGCGCCCCCTCGTTCTTCCCGAGTCAAGGACGCACGCTCCCTCAGTCAGAAGAGGCCAAAGAAAATCCACGGGAATCTCTCTCTTTTCTCCCATCAGCCCCAGTCAAAAAAGGATGCCTTTCGGCATCCTTTCGCCCTTATTTATTGGGGTGTTTCTTTTTATACATCCGATGCGACACGCAACCGCCGATCAGCAGAAGGAACAGCAGGATGAAACGCGTGCTGTGTTCCTGAAAATAAATGAGATCATGTCCCAAGACCACCTCGATCACGACCGAGGGGATCTTTCCGATGAGCGTCGCCTTGAAATGCTCTTTCGACGTCAATTTCGACACCACAGCGACCGCAGTAAAAAGGATATTCGGCGAATAGGGGATCGCCCGCGTAAATATCATATGCTTCACGCTGCTGTATTTATCGAGCTTCTCGAGCATATGCCGCTTCTCGATGAAGCTTCTCGCTTCCTGCCTAAAGAAGATACGCCCGATATGAAAACTCAGCTCGATTCCCAAGACTTCCCCCAGCCAGGAGATCACCAGTCCCGGAATCAGACCAAAAAGAGCTCCGTTCACTGTAAGAAAGGGGATCGTCGGGATCCCGAAGACATTACAGAAAATCAAAAGCCCAATACTCACCGCAAAGGCTCCATAGCCAAAAGAGGAGATATAATCACCTAAGCCATCAATATCCCCCGCCAGTGTCAGCTGAATCGTCTGGTCATAAAATTCCGGGTAGTACGTCTTCATCACGAATACAGAGACCGCGGCCGCAATGACCAGGATCAGTACCCCGATGAATTTCTTATATTCATCTACCATGCCTCTACCCTTTGGCCGCCCATAGATCCAGAGGCATCACAGCAGGGCAGCGTCGCGGCGATACATGTATATAAAGATTTCTACAAATATTTTTTACAATTAGTCTTATACATTATAATACATCACGCCGAAATATGCCAATACGGATTCCCCGGCGAGAGCCACCC